>Ga0118677_10000318_pt1 | contig 105507 bp, 70 predicted proteins | sample AliMusrvi5mmetaG_FD_86154 | JGI IMG/M metagenome (GOLD analysis project Ga0118677, IMG submission 86154)
ATCGTTGACAACGGGCGCACCACCACCCTGCTCAAAGAGGGCGACGGCACCCTCACCCTCTCAGGCCCCGTCTTCCACACCGGCAGCACCGGCCTGAATGGCGGCACTCTCGACCTCGCGCCCACCAACGGCGTCACCCAGACCTTTGCAGCCCCGATCGGCGGCACCGGCGCCGTCAGCAAGCGCGGCGCGGGCAACACCCTCTTCCTCGGCGCCAACGCCTATGCAGGCTCCACCGTCATCTCCAGCGGCATCCTCTCGGTCTCCGACTCCGCCGCCCTCGGGCTCACCGCAGCCGGCACGGCCGTCACACCCGGCGGCGCCCTCGCCCTCGGCTCAGCCGGCTACAATGCGATCGCCATCACCGAGCCCATCACCCTCGCCGGCGCCGGCCCGGACGGTCTCGGCGCGCTCCGCAATGACGCGCCGACTTGCCAGCAATATGCCTTCAATAACCTCACGCTTTCCGGCCCCGCCACGGTCGGCGGCACCGCTCCCCTCTCGGCTTTTCCCTACTCGATCGCGCCGACCGCCACTGGACGCTTCGACCTCCGCAGCGGCATCCTCGACTTCGGCGGCTACACGCTCACCAAGGCCGGACCCGGCGCCTTTATCGCCGCCATCTCCGTCGTAAACGGCACCACCTCCACAACCTCCTCCGCCGCCATTGACATCGTGGGCGGCGTCTTCGGGCTCGAGGGCGCCACCGACCTTCGGGGTTCGGCAACCAACACCCTCACCGTCGGCTCTGGAACCGCCTTTGACCTCTCCCTTGTCACCTATCCCGTGCGCTGGGCCATGGTCTTCACGAACCAGGCCCACTTGACCGCACGCAGCAGCAATGCTACCAACCAAAACGTGCTGACCGGCCCGGTCAACCTCAAGGGCACCGCGATCCTGGACGGCTCCTACCACGACACGCTCTCCGGCGTCCTCTCCGGAACGGGCGGCTTGCTCAAATCCATCGGCTTCACCCACCTGCTCGGCACAAACAACACCTACGCAGGCACCACCTCTGTCACCAACGGCACCCTCTTCGCCCTGAGCGCAGGCACGCTGCCTGCCGCCGACTTCTCCCGCGTCTTGGTCTCCACCAACGGTACGCTCGCCGTCCGCCCCGCCGGTTCCTCGGGCGGCCAGTCCGGCTGGTCCAGCGCGGAGATCGGCACGCTGGCCTCCTCCGGCGCGTTCCCATCCCGCACCGCCGCCCTCGGCTTCGAGACGATCTACGAGGACAATACCTACTCCGGCACCCTGCCCGCCGCTGGCGTCGCCAAGTTCGGCCCGCAAAAGCAGACGCTCGAATCCGCCACTTACAACCTCGGACCTGTCACGGTCTACGACGGCGAACTCGACTTTACGACAGCCCCGCACGCCCTCGGAACCAACTCCATCACGGTCGGAGCTGACCTGCTCAGCTACGGCGCCTTCCTCCCCGCCCTCCGCCTCGCCGGCCCGGCCTCCCTCCTGACCGCCGACCTTGGCTACAATGTCGCCGGCCCCATGGTCTCCGTCGGCGCCGCAAGCGCGTCCCGCAGCATCCTCAGCCTCGACGGCAACTCCGCCATCTCCGGACGCCTCTACCTCGGGAACGGCGCCAACAACGCCGAAGGCGCCGTCTACCAGACCGGCGGCACCTTCCTCAATAACGGTGGCTCCGGCAACGACGGGCGCATCGGCGCCAACGGGCACGGGTACTACGAGATCAGCGGCGGCTCCCTGACCAATAAGGGTTACACCCAGCTCGGCTACAACGCGAACATCGCCGGCATCCTCCGCCAGACCGGCGGCACGGTCGTCTTTAACTCAGGTTCCGTCCCCGCGAATGGCGTGATCGGAAACTACTACGGCGGCGGTCTGGCCGTGCGGGCGGGCCTTGGACTCTTCTACCTTTCCGGAGGCACCTTGACCACTGGCACGTCCAAGTTCTCCCTCGGCGAATATGACGGTGTCAACAGCTACAACGACGGCACCGGCATCCTCACGCTGGAAGGCAGCGCCGACGCCTCAGCCGACTATCTCGAACTCGCCAACCGCAACGGAGCACCCACCTCCATCGTGAACCTCAACGGCGGCAACCTTGCCGCGCGCTACCTCATCAAAGGCGGCAACAACAACTCGGCAAACTCCCGCGCTTTCGTCAACTTCAACGGCGGCAACTTGCGCATCACCGAAAGCGGCTCAGCGATCCGCACCGCCGCCAACAACTCCGCAGCCGTCCTCACGGTCAGCAACGGCGGCGCCTCCATCGAGGTCGGCTCAAATGTGACCGCCTCCCTGGACCTCACTCTTGACCCGCCCGCTGGACAGGGCCTAGTCGCCATCGGCATCAACACCCGCGGCGTCGCTTATATCGCACCGCCCTTCGTGAACATCACAGGAGGCGGCGGCTACGGCGCCACCGCGGTCGCCACCATCGACCGACCGACCGGCCAGCTCACAGACATCCGCGTCACCTCGTCAGGCTTCGGTTACACCTCCGCACCCACCGTCGCCCTCGTCGGCGGCGGCTCTACTAACGCCGCCACGGTGCGCGAAGCCATCATCAGCTTAATCCCCTCCACTGGCGGCCTCACCAAGCGAGGCAATGGCACCCTTGTCCTGACCACCAACAACACCTTCCGCGGCGCCATCACCGTTTCCGGCGGCGTCTTAACTGCCCGTACCCCCGCCTCCGTCCCGCAAGGCGCGGACCTCATCCTCAACGGAGGCATTCTCGACCTCGGCGGACGTGTCCTCACCAACTCCAGCGTCACCATCTCCGGCAGCGGCGGGCTCCTCAACGGCTCGGTCGTCACCGCGACCCTCCGCAAGGACGGTGCCGGCGCCGCCAATCTCACCGCCGGTATCACACTTGCCCCCGTGGCCGTGAACGCGAACCGCGGCACGCCGGGCCTCTACGAGGGCCGCCTGACCAACCGGCTCAACCGCGCCGAAGCGAACCCCCGCACCTCGATCCAGCTCACCACGCGCGCGTTCAACGGCACCAACGTCGTCTCCGGCGGCACCATCAACAACTGCCTGTGGCCCGATCAAACCTGCTACGTCTACACCGGCTACCTCTGGAACCGCGCCACCACCAACGTGGTCTGGACCTTCGGCGAGAACTTCGACGACAACGTCTACCTCCTCATCGACGGCAAGGCGATCCTCGACAACGACGTCGCGTCCGGCTCCACCTATCGCAATGTAATGCTCATCCCCGGCCCCCACGCTTTTGAAGTTCGCTGCGGCCAGGCAGGCAGCAACGTCGGCGCCAACTGGGTCAGAAGCGATAACGTCCGCATCGGTTTCGGCGTCGACTACCTGGGCCGTGCCCAGAACGTCGCCGACAACTACCAGCCCCTCACCGACCCCGGCGACGGCTCGCTCTTCAGCCTCGACCTGCCCGCGGGCTACACAAACGCGGATGTCGCGCTCGCTCCGAGCATCCCCGCCCTGCCCGCCGAAGTCGCCACCCGAGTCGGCGCCCTCGCCTCCGGCTACGCCCTCGTCTACGCCTCCAACATCACGAACATAGGCGGCGTCATCAACGGCACGGTCGCAGGCACCCGCTACTACACCGACAACTCTCAGTCCGACACCAACGACTTCGACCGCGTCGCCTATTACGTGGAGCTGACCCACCCGACCTACGGCAACCAGTGGGTCTGGGTCTCCTTCGACGCCGTCACGCGCGACCGCGCCCTCATCGGCTACCCCTTCCACGACTTCGCCGCCGGCACCAACTACTGCGCGAACATCTTCCAGCAGAAAGTCAGCCGCATGGACGTCCTGTCCAACGTCTCAGGCATCACCAACTATGTCGGCTGCGCCACTGGCAACATCGAGTTCTGGCCCAACAACTACAGCCAGCCCGACGCCCTCGGCCTCGGAGCCTCCACCAACGCCTTCAACAACGGCTTCGATTTCGGCGACACGAGGGCAGACGGCGTCATCTCAGTCGGCGGCCACGGCTCGTTCCAGGTCCACAACTGGGGCGACAGGACCACGCTTTTCGCGATGAACAACTGGGGCACCGGCAATAACGTGATCTCCCTCGGCATCGGCAATCAGCCCGGTTCCAGTTCCGGCACGGGCCTCGCCCCCGACTGGACCTTCAACTACAACGCTTCGGCCTATACCTACCGCCGCCTTTACGTCCTCACGCGCGACATCGTCCGTACGCCGAAGGCGGCGGCTGCGCCTACCGCCACCGTCGCCGAAGGCACGCTCCGCCTGCCCTCGACAAGCGTCACCCACCCTGTCCCCGCGGATATCCGTGCCAAGGTCGGCTCTGCCGCAAGCGAGTACGACGTTGTCTACGCCTCCGCCGTGCCAACCACCGCCGCCACGATCGTCGGCGGCACGGCCTACAGTACCGACAACTCGAACGACTCGATCGCCTTCGACCGCGTCGCGTACTACCTCGAGCTGGTCAACAGCAGCGCCGCCACCCAGTATGTCTGGGTCGCCTTCGACGCCCATACCACAGACCGCAAGAAGCTCGGCTATCCCAGCCAGACCGGCAACCTGTTCACGTGGCAGCAGAAGATCTTCAATATGGATGTCCGCTCCAACGTCAGCGGCGTGACCAACTACACGGGCTCCGGCACGGGCAATCTCGAGATCTGGCCGAGCAACTACGCCCAGGGCACAACTGCTCTCGGTCTGGGCGGCAGCGCCGCAACGTATGACTTCGACGACATCATCAACGTGACGACAAACACCGCCGGCCACGGCTGTTTCCAGATCCACAACTGGGGCGACAAGACCACGCTGCTGTCCATCTCGCATCTCGGCACCAGCGCAAACGCGATCGGCGTCGGCATCGGCAACAACCCGCAGCTCTCCAACGCCGACCCGGACTACACCTTCACCTACAACGCGACCTCATACGTCGCCCGCACCTTCTACGTCTTTGTCCGGCCCGCCCTGCGCAGCACGGGAGCCGCGCTGGCCTCCGTCGACCTGACCGTCGCAGCGGGCGCGACGCTCGACCTCGGCGGCTCGACCCAGGCCGTCCACTCGGTCACCGGCGCGGGCACGGTCTCCAACGGCCTCTTCGCCGCCGGCACCGTTCTCAGCCCGGCCGGCGATGGCGCGGTCGGAACCATCGCACTCTCCGGCGTCACCCTCGCCCCCGGCGTACAGTATCGGGTCGACCTTGGCGACCGGCTGGACGTGACGGGCTCGCTCGACGTCACGGGGCTGATCCTGCACATTAACAACCCTGAGGCGCTCGTGCGTTCGCAGACCTACACCCTCATCCAAACCTCGGGCGGCATCACCGGCACGGCCACGCTCGACACCCCGCTCCCTTCGGGCTGGAAAGTGGTTCGCCGAGGCAATGCCCTTCTGCTCTTCTCAGAAGGCGGCACCCGCATGCTGCTGAAGTAAAAAAGCCACCGGATCGCATCTTCCAGCGCATGGACGCCGCCGACGTCCAGCGCTGGCGTTTAAGCGTTTCACGCTCGGTCGCCCGGTCGTAACGAGCGCGGCTCCATCCGCCACCACGCCATTCCCCCGTATAACGCTCACCCATCCTGTTTGACCGAGTATGGCTGTTCAAAAAAGAACTCGGCGTCGCCTAGCCTTTTGCCGTACCTCGGCATAGACGACTGACACCTCTGCCGCTAAGCCCGGCATTATCTACAGGTGGCGGAGGGGTGCCGGGCCACGTGCAGAAAAACGGCTGGGGTGCCTGCCGAAGGTGAAAAGATGCGGCGTGTGCGTAAATCCCCCTTGTGGAATTACTGGGCCGGGAGTAGCATGGGCCGCATGGGGGTCCGTCCCCTGCCGGCCGGGGTTATGACAACTCTCGGGGCAGGGCGAAAGGGCTTGGAACCGGTTCAGCGGGGATGGGTTGAGGCTGACAACGGGGGAAGGAGCGTCTCAAGATGCGTCGGCTGAAAAAGGCGGGGTTGTGGGGGGTAGCCATTTGCGTCGGAACTGCGTTGGCAGCCGGTGGCGCCGAAAAAAAGTTGATCGGGCATAGCTGGGATCTGCTAGCCGTGCGGCCAGCGGATGTCGCCCGCAACCTCGGCGCATGGGAGAGGCTGTCGCTGGATGGCATTTCGCTGGCGCTGACCAAGACGCTGCCGGATGGAAAAAGCGTCGGATACGGCTCGGTTATGAACGAACCGGCGTGGGACAAACAGTGGTTTGCGGAGGACGTGAAAACAATCCGGCTGTGCGCCTCACGCAACCTCAAGAGCAACTTTTTGACCACGTTTTGGGCTCCGCGGAAACGGCTGGCATGGAACGATGATGCGGCGTGGGAGCGGTTCGCCCACAACATCGGCGTTGTGGCGTGGCTGGCTAAGGAGGGACAGGCGAAGGGCATCCTGATGGATCCCGAGGACTATCCCGAAACGCGCCAGTATTTTCATGTGACGGGCGACGGGGCTTTCGTGGAGACGGCCGCGCTGGCGCGACGGCGCGGAGCGCAGGTGATGAAAAGCATCGCGGCTGAATACCCCGACATCACGCTGCTCTCGTTCTGGATGCTGAGCATGTACCCCGCATATTTCACGGACGATGATCCGCGGGCGGCGGCAGTCGCGGCGGGCAACCTCTGGCCTGCATTTTTAAACGGGATGCTGGACGCGCTGCCGCCCGGGGCGCGGATGGTCGATGGCGACGAACATGCGTATCGCTACGAGGCAGCGAAGAAGGATTTCTATCTTTCCGTTTGGCGGGCGCAGAACAAGGCGCTGGCGCTGGTCGAACCCGAGAACCGTGCGAAGTATCAGACGCAGGTCTTGGCGGGCTTCGGGCTCTACTTGGACATGTACACCAATCCGACCAACTCCCCGTGGTATTTCGGTGCGTTGAACGGTTCTCGCTTGAGCCACCTGAGAGTCAACTTCGCGCAGGCGTTGGATGCGGCACAGGAGTATGTCTGGGTGTATGGCGAAAAGATGGACTGGATCAAGTGGACGGGGACTGGCCGAGAGAAGAATCCGACGTGGGAAGAAAAACTGCCTGGCTTCAACGGGACGTTGGCACTGTTGCGCGATCCGCGCCAGTGGGCGGAGCGCATGATTGCGCGCCAACGGCAGGCGGGCACGCTGACGAATCTGATTGAAAACGGCGCGTGCGTGCCGGCGAAGGCAGCGGATGCGGCGGGCTTTCGGAAGGGCGAATTGCCAGTCAAATGGTGGGGCTGGCAAAACGAGAACAAGCGGCTGGGCGTTTTCGGAACGGAGACTGGGATGGGCAAGGGGGACGCGTTTTCGCTGTGCGCGACAGGTGTGGAGGATGGCTGCTTCGGCACCTCGATTCACACGGCACCCGGAAAACAGTATGTGGTTGAAGCCGATGCGCAGGGCGTCGCGCCGTCAGTCATGGTTTATTGGAAGCGGAACGGCGCGTGGGACTGGTCGCTTGCCGGAGCCTCTGCCCGGGTAGGCGAGGCCAATGCTGAAGGATGGCGTCACGCGTTCGGCTTCGTGCAAGTTCCCGAAGGTGCGGACGAGCTGGTGCTCATGCTGGGCGTACGACAGGCCGCAGGCGAGCGCACATGGTTTGACAATGCGTGTCTGTATTCGTTGACGGAGCCCTGAAAGAACAATCACTTGATGGCGCTTGCGGCGAATGTTGTTCACGTATGCCACCCATCAATTAGCGAACCACCGTGTCGAAAAAGAATGCATCAACGGTCTGGCCGCGCGCGAATCAATCGGCCATGTGCTTGATCGATCAACTGTCGGGGTTGATTGAAGAAGGCGGGACTGCTACACTACAAATAGTGCTGATAGGATGTATACGCTGCGTATTCCTAGAGGGGGCTGGATATCCGAAAGCCGGACAACAGACGATAGGGTAATGCAGTAAAGTGCTCATGGAGGCTGGGGCAGACATAAGACACATGGGAAAAAATGACGATGACGCAGAAAAAAGAATGTGGAATCCGAAACGCTTACGCAAGGGGCATCTCCGCGGTTATGATCGGCATGGGCGTTGCCTTCGGCGTCCAGGCGCAATCCCCTGCCGGTTCTTTGTTGGTCTCTGCCAACGGCATCTCCTGCGACGCCGGCATGCTCCGGCTCGCCTGGTCCAGCAGAACGCTGCTGGAGGAAACGTTCCCCAATGGGCCAGGCACGTGGCAGACCGAAAACTATGAGAATGCGCTGACGTTCGAGCGGCAGCAGGAGGCCGGCGTGCCCTATCTTTCCGTGCGCCGCAAAGGAAAAAAATGCGACACGGCCTTCAGCGTTTTCTCCCGCGCAGTCGCGGTCACTCCGGGCACCCTTTTCGATCTGCGCATCACCGCGCGCGGCACACCCGTTTTCGCGCGGGCACGCAGCCATGGCGTCAACTATTCGATGTGCATCCAATGGCTGGCCGCCGGCAGCCAGCTGGCCGGGGCACAGCCGTTCGGGCTGAACTGCAACGAGGACACGTGGCAAGAGACCCGCGTCTCGGGCAGCGTGCCCACCGGCGCCGTCAGCGCCGTCATCCACATCGGCGCGGACACGCCCGATATTGAGACCGGCCATCCGCTGGACATCCGTCACGTAGCCTTTTCCGCACAGACGCGAGGCGAACACATGGCCGTCGGCGAAGCGGTCTCGCGTCCTCTCCCGTTCACCACGCCCCTGGCCGAGATCGGGTGGCTGGCCGCCTGTCCGACGGATACGCGGGTGACTCTCCAGGTGTCATCCGCCCCCGATGACACCGGCACTCCCGGAGTGTGGTCGGCCTTCATCGGGCCGGACGGCACGGCCGCCAGCGCGTTCGATAAGGCCGGGCAACGTCTGCCGCCGTTGGCGGGCACAGCCCGCTGGCTGCGTTACCGTGTGCGTCTGACCTCCGACAACGCCGCGCTCACTCCGGTCCTGAGCGGAGTGAAGCTCGGGGCCTCCGAAGACGGGGTCTGGAGCGGCGTGGACCAGACGCCTCCCACGCTGGAGACGCTGACCCCGAAGCTGGCGAAAGACGCGCAGTCCCCCATCCGCTTCCGCCTATCCGACCCGACAGACATCAACGCTGCCACGCTGCAGTTCTGGGTGGACGGCAAAGAAGAGACCGGAAGTCTCAAACGGCAAGACGGCGCGTTTGTTTTCACGCCCAAGACGCCTTTAGCGCCAACCGGGAAAGCGCGTGACCCGTCGGATGTCCCTCCCAACCTGCATCTCTTCCGAGTGGCGGTCGAAGATCAGGCCGCCAACCGCCTGGAAGCGAGCTGGCCGGTGCTCGTCGGCGAAAGAAACGGGCGGAACCGGGTCACCCTCAGGAAGGACGGCGCCGTGCTCATTGATCAGAAGCCCTTCTTCCCGGTCGGCATCTACTCGGTCTGGAAAAAAGACTTCAACAGCAACAGCTTCGACCGGGCCTTCGCGGAACTGAAAGGCAACGGATTCAATGTCGCCCACACGTACAGCTCGGGCCGCACGCCTGATTTCCGGGATTTCATGGACTCCGCCGCCCGCCACGGTCTCCGCCTGTTCCTGGCCTCCGGGGAGGGGGCGAACTGCATGGACGCGCAACGGGTACTCGAGGACGTCGCGCGCGAGCGGTCACATCCCGCCGTGCTCGCCTGGTACCTGGCCGACGACACTGCCATGCATGTCATGCCCCGGCGCCTGACCGAGCTCTCGGAGGCCCTCCGCGGGATCGACCCCGACCACATCACCGTTCAGGCCGATGGCGTCGGGCAACCGCCTTTCTCGAACTATTCCGAGTTCGTCGGCGCGACCGACGGGTTCCTGCCGGAACTCTATCCGATCCGGGGTGATGACGATGTGCCGCAGATCATCACCGACATGCAGACGCTCCGTGCGGACATTCAGGCGGCGGGTAACCCGGTCAAAACCGTCTGGCCGATCATCCAGTATTTCGAGGGCTGGGGCTGGCCGCGTTTCCCCACGGCGGAAGAGCTGCGGGCCATGAGCTTCCTCGCGCTGATTCACGGCGCGAACGGCATCACGTGGTACACCTACGGCGGGCACGGCAAGAACCATGGCGCGACGCAGACGGACGAAACGTGGCGCACGATGTGCGGGGTCTCCAAGGAGATCAGCGGCCTGCAAGACGTGCTGTTGTCGGAAACCTGCCCAGCGCCCCCGACGGCCATCGTCACGGGACCGCTGAAAGACAGCCGGGGCCATCCCTCCATGAATGTCTTGGCCAAATCATACCGGAGCCGGCGCTATCTGCTTTGCGCCAACTCGGCCAAGGCGGAGGTCACCGCGACCTTCAGCCTGCCGGACGTCAAGAAGGTGACGGACCGGCAGGGACCCGCTCGAGCGCTCGCCCTGGCGCAGGGCGCCTTGACCGACACGTTTCCGCCCTATGGCGTCCGCGTCTATGTCGCGGAGTAGCGCATAGGCATCCACACGTAACAAGGAGACTGAATGAATAAACAGGGCGTGGTAATGTTGGCAAGCCTTTGCGCTTCTGGCGTGATCGCCGCACAGGTGGAATTGACGTTTACCTTCACCGACAACCATGTGGAGAAAAAAACGCTCGCGGCAGAGCCCGACGCAAAGGGCGTCGTGGCGGTGACGCTCAAACGGAGCGAGCTTCCGCAAGGGCTTCAAGCAGTCGTGGTCCTCCCTGACTTCGCCTCCGCAAAAACGGGCGAGGCGGGATATTTCGTGATGCCCAATGGGGAATTTGGCACGTTCCATGAACAGAACGGGGAACGGACCGCACGGAACGCGATGCCCATGCCGGTGTTCGGCATGAAGAATCCGCGCGCCACCTTTGTGGCGATCGTCACGGGTCTGCCCTACGACTTTACGCTGGTGACGCGGGCCAAAGAGGGCGTGTACACGATCAGTCCCCGGTTCGAATTGGCGGGACGCCCAGCCTCAGGCGACATCGTGATCGACTATCATCTTCTGAGTGGCGACCGTGCGGACTACTCCGGCATGGCGCAGGTCTACCGGGAATATCAGTTGGACCGAAAGGCCTGTGTGCCGCTGAGGGAACGCATCAAGACCCGGCCCGAACTCGCCTACGCAGCGAAATGCATTGAGGTCCGTATCCGCCAAGGCTGGAAGCCGATGCCGACCTGTGTGACCAATCAAACTCACGCAACAGAGCCGCCGATGAAAGTGGCAGTTACGTTCGACCGCGCGGGCGAGATTCTTGATGCGTTCAAGCTACAGGGAATCGAGCACGCGGAGATCTGCCTCGTAGGCTGGAACCAGAAGGGGCACGACGGACGCTTCCCAGAACTCTTTCCGGTCGAAGAACAGTTGGGCGGCGAGGCCAGGCTTCGGCAACTGATCAAGAAGGCGCAGTCCATGGGATTTCAGATCGTCTGCCACAACAACAGCTATGACGCGTATATGATCGCGGACACGTGGGATGCGGAATACATCATCAAGACGGCCGACGGCTCGCTTTCGACCCACGCCGTTTACAGCGGCGGACGGATGTACGATATCTGCCCGCAGCGGTCTTTCGAACGGTTCGCTCAGAAGGAGCTGCGGGCCATAGCCGACCTCGGCTTCCGCGGGCTCCACTACAACGACGTGCTGACCGTGGTTCAGCCGCGCGCCTGCTTTGACCCGCGTCATCCGCTTACGACGGATCAGGGGGCGATGTGGGTCGGCAAGATCATGGGCGAGGCACAGACGGTGATGGGCGGCAGCGCTTCCGAGGGCGGCCACGATTTCTGCTGCGGCCAACTGGACTATGCCCTGTACGCCTCCATCGTTCCGCCCAAGCCGCATCCGATGGTGGATCGCTTCGTTCCCTTCTGGCAGTTGGTCTATCACGGCATCATCTTGAGCAATCCTTTTCCGACTACATGCAATTACACCATTAAGGACGAGGCCTCTCGGCTGATGCTGGTCGAATTCGGTGGGCGTCCGTTCTTCTACTTCTATTCCAACTACCGGGACAACGGCAATGCCTGGATGGGGAAGGAAGACCTCACTTGCGCAGACGCTTCAACGCTGACCGCCAGCGTCGCCAAGATCAAGGAGGGATACGACGAATTTAACGCACTGTCGCATCTGCAGACCGAGTTCATGATCCGTCACGAATCTGTGGACAAGGACATCTACCGCACGGTTTTCTCGAACGGTTCAGAAATCCTTTCCAATTACCGCAAGGAGGCCTTCACGTACAACGGCAAACCGGTCCAGCCGATGAAGTACATCCTTGTTGAAAAATAGCAAAGGCCCATGACAGCGCATATCATTAAAAGACTCGAACCCATGGCGAAGTGTACAGAGACAGTAGCAGGCATACTCTCGTCCATTTATACGACAAGGGATTACGGATGAAAAAGGGAATCGTTTTCGGTTTGACGGCTCTCGCGTGCGCGTTCGCGTCGGCGGTATCTGTAAAGGTCGACTGCTCGAAACCGTTCGGGCAGGTGAAGCCGGTGAACGGCGTGGGGCAGCCGCCGACGCTCGGAGTGATGAACTACGGTATGTTCCATTACCTGAAAGAGGCGGGAATTCCGTTTTCGCGTCTGCACGACGTCGGCGGGGCGTTCGGGAAGAACGTTTACGTCGACATTCCGAACCTGTTCCGCGATTTCGATGCCGACCCCGACAATCCCGCGTCCTACGATTTCGCGTTCACCGACAAGCTCCTTGAAGCGCTCGTGAAGAACGGCGTCGAGCCGTTCTTCCGTCTTGGCGTCACGATCGAGAATAACGTCGAGGTCAAGGCCTACCGTGTCGACCCCCCGAAGGATTACCTCAAGTGGACGAAGATCTGCGAACACGTGATCCGCCATTACACCGAAGGCTGGGCGAACGGTTACCGTTACAGGATCACCTACTGGGAAATCTGGAACGAACCCGAAAACCACCCCGAACCCGCATGCAACCCGATGTGGAACGGGCCGTTCGAAAGCTACATGAAACTCTACGGCGTCGCTTCCGCCCACCTGAAAGCCAAGTTCCCGCATCTGAAGATCGGCGGTTACGGCAGCTGCGGCTTTTACGCCGCCGCGAAGGGCGAGGCCGTGGCGGCGGCGAATTCCTCGCCCCGCACGGAACATTTCATGACGTGCTTCACGAACTTCCTCGCGCAGGCGAAGGCGAACGCCTGGCCGCTCGATTTCTTCTCGTTCCACTCCTATTCGATGCCGGCGGAGGCGCTCCGGCAGGTGGCGTGGTGCCGCGAAAAGCTGGATGACTGCGGCTTCAAGGATACGGAAATGTCCTTCAACGAATGGCTGCCTTCGCCGGACCTGCAGTCCCGCGGCACGATGCGCCAGGCGGCGCTCATCGCCGCCGAACTGATCGGGCTCCAGAACGGACCTTGCACGACGGCGATGATCTACGACGCCCGCTGCGGCGGCGGCAATTATTCGCCGCTCTTCAATCCGCTCACTGAAAAGCCGCACAAGGCCTACTGGGATTACGTGGCGTTCAACGAACTGAGGAAACTCGGCACGGCGGTCGCCTGCGCGTGCGACGACAAGGAGGTCTACGCCTGCGCGGCGGCGAAGGACGGCGCGGTTGCCGTGATGATCGCGAACATTTCAGGCAAAGAAGTGCCGCTCACGCTCGGTCTCGGCGGCGGAAAAGTCGCGTCCTGCCGTGTGATCGACGCCTCCCGCACCTGGGAGGAAATTCCGCTTCCGTCCGTCCTCGCGCCCGACACCGTCCTCCTCGTTTCCGCCGTTCGCCTTTAATGGCGGGTGCGACTTTAAAATTCCTGTCCCTCAGGAGGCTCGGCAAGATCGCCGCGATGTCCACAGTGCTCTGTTCACCCCATCCCTTTTGACTGCGACGTCAACTCGCCCGTCGAATCCTTCACGGTTAGTCGTTCTGGACCCAAAACAAACACGCGGAACCGATCGCCGCTCTCGTTCACGCGGATGACAATGTGGCCTTGGGGACTTGACTCCATTCAAGCACACCCCGTCACACTCACAATGCTCCTGTGTACACGCCGATGGCTGATCCCCTCAACGAAACGCTCCATGAACTTTTGATCTCAAAATGTGAGCGGCTCGGGCACAAAAGATCACAAGGCAGGCACCGCGATCCCCATCGTAGGCCCCCCGCATTTTCCACGCGCGCGGAGTCGCGCAGGTTCCGCTTGTGGGGGGGGGACGACATCACCAACATGTACAGTAAGAAGGGCATTGTTTGTTGTATACAGGGGTTCTTGGCCGCAACAAACACATACCTCGCTTGACTTGCCCCACTGATTATTCTTTACTGAATCAGCAGTTTGTATAGCGGCAGGTCACACATGACGCTCGAAACTGCCAGGAGAATTCGAATGCTCAAATGGATGCCAGTTGCTGCCTTGATCAGTCTCGCGCTCAGTCTGTCAGCAAATGAAATCCGCGTGTTCGGTCCACAGACGATTCGCCTGGCCGAGAAACTGGAACTCCCATTGCCGGCGAACGCTATGTGCGCGCAGGACTTCAAAAACGGTCACGTCACTCTCTATATCACGTGCCACAACGATCACGGATGCGCATGGACCCTTTTCACCGAACAGCCGCCTTATCTGGCAGACGGCACGAACCGATTCATTGTGTCAGCACTCCCCCATGGTCCCCATTACGGAGCGCTCGACGCCGGCAAGCCCTTGGCGATGACCTTCCCGACTCCCCATGCTCCCGCCAATCCTTTGATGCTGGTGTTCCCCGCAGGAATCATCTCTTTCGCGGCACCTGTCGGAGACTTCAGGCTGGAAATATGGAAAGGGCTGCGCTTCCGGCCTGCAGGTTCCGTTGACAACATGAACCGCATGTTCACCATCGACGCTTCGGACGTGGCCGGTCAGGCCAATAAGTACCGCTATGAGCGAGCCGGCCAGGCACCTGCGGAGTCTGAAAACCCTGTCTGGAGAGATCGCCTCGACACCCGAACACCTTTCGACGTCCAGGTGACCGTAACGCTCACGAACGGCGAAACACTCTGTTCCACCGCACGCGTCTCGCCGAAGGAGAAGACCACGCCTGTGCCGCTCCCTGACGGCGAAATCCTCGTCGGTCTCTGTTTCTACAGCAAAACCGACCAGATTTCTTACGTCGACGCCTTTATACGGGAAGGGCTCGGCAACCTCGCCGTCTTCTGGTCCGAGACCCAAGCGATCAGCCCCCACGCCCTTGAATACACCCGGGCGCTGGCTGACAACAGCCTCTTCTCGATGACCATCTATCAAGGCCTTGACGCGAGGGAGGTCGCACAGCGCGCCGAAGCTGCCAAGAACCACTACTTTCTCAACAACAATATCGGTGAATATGCCAGCTATGTCTATCAAGGGATCAGTTCGGCCAACGCCTGCAAAATCCCTCAGCAGGGGAGCCTCAAGGACTGCCGCGATATGTTCACCGATCATTTCATGGCCGACGCGGTCACGCGATATCACCGGAATTACCCCTATGTTTTCTCGACTTGCGGCGCGAGCACAGCCAACTATGAACTTGAGGGCGGAGTTGATTTCATGTCCGGCGAACTCTACGCGATCGGCGCACAGAACCTCGCATGGGCCACCTCCGAAATGCGCGGCGCGGCCCGTAAATGGGGACCGGAGTTCTGGTGCGGATGGCTAGCCCATGAATGGCAGACCTGCCAGATCCCCTACACGTGCGAACAGAAGTTCGCGCTTCTTCGAGCCAGCCTCTACCAGCAGTACCTGATGGGCACGCGGATCATTGTGCTCGAATCCGGCTCGGAGACGACGCAGGCCGGTAAGTATACGGCAGAGGCGGGCAAAGTGGATGCCGGTTACGATGAGGAGACGCCCCGCCGTTACCGCTGCGAAATGAAGCATTTCTATGATTTTGTAAAAGCCACCCCGCGCGCCAAAGGCACGCCTGAAACCCGTATCGCACTGGCGATGGGCAACAACGATCTGTACGTCGGCATCTATATCGATTGGTTCGTGCCGTGGGCGCAGTACAAGACCGCCGAGACCAACGCGAATTGGAAATATGGCGACCCCGAGCGCACCTGGGTGGCCGCGCAGGAGACCTTGACGCCGCTCCCGAAGGGTGCCCTCTCACCCTATCCGAACCTCTGGCTGGCCGGCTCCCCGTTCGGGCAGGTCGATGTGGTCGGCGTGGATGGGCATACCCGGCTCCGAGACCTCGTCCGCTACAAGCTGCTCGCTTACGCCGGGTGGAACAGCATGACCGCCGGGATCATGAGCCTTCTGCGCGATTACGTCAGAAACGGCGGAACGCTCTTCATCAGCCTGCCTCACTTCTCGGCAAGGGACGACCGCGAATACCGGAACTACACGGTCAGCGACCTCATCCGCAACGGTGACTTGTCAGAACTGATTGACGTCTCCGTGTGCGGGAAAACAATCGTGTGCGGCACGCCTCGCGGCACAGAGGGATTCACCTTCGAAGGGCTCACCTTCACGAACGAGCCGGTCGCGCGCATCACAGCCAGCCGCGAGGTCAAGGTCGTTGCGGCCTCCCCCGAAGGCACCCCGATCCTGGTCAGCCAGACCCTCGGCAAAGGGAAGATATACCTGCTCCTGACATGGGAATACGCGGGCAAGCCCTCACTCAGCAGCCTCTATAAAAACACGTTGCTCACGCTCGCCGGCCGCGTCGAGCAGAGGGTGAAGCTCGACCAGACACCTGACGCCGAGGCCATCAGTTTTTCTGTCTACGACGACAGGGTCTATATGCTGAACGTTGATTGCAGGACCAACCGCGTGGCGGATGTGACCATTCACGGCAAAAAAGAGAGAGTATCCTTCTCACCCGGCGAATTCAAGATCCTCCCTGTCAGCCCAAACTGACGCGCGGCTTCCCGTTTCGCGCCGAAGGTGCGGCGGGTGCCATTCGCTCAGTTATGCCCGCCACCTACGCTACCGAATCCCAGGGCCGAGCCGCCGTGGCGCACCTCCACTATTTCCTCGGCGGCGCCGACTGGCGGATCATCGAGAAGGACAGCGACCCCGACAGCGCCAGCCAGATCCAGGCTTTCGGCATCGCCAACCTCGGCTTGGGGCCGGAACTCGGCTACATCAGCATCCCTGAGCTGCTCGAAGTCGGCGCTGAACTCGATTTTTACTATGTCGCCCAAACAGTTGCCGAGATCCTCGGCCGATGCGTGGCCTGAAAACGGCGTGGGCCGAGTCCCATCAACCGCCAGACGATCACCCCCGAACGCGGGAATGCGCAGTCATTGGGCGGCACTTGGCCTGAAGCGTTCGGCAATACGCTCGACACCGCCGCGGGGGCCATCCACAGGCTTGAACCCGGCTTCTGACGTCCAACCCGTTTTCGCCGGATACGGATAGAGCGGCATGTCCAGATCCGTCTTTCCGTTGATGACCCGTTGTCCTTGGATCATATCCGGAACGACGCCCTTTTCCCGCCAGTTGATCACCAGGTCAAGCATGCTCGGCAGCTTGTTTATTCCGGGACCAGGACCGTGGCTCATGCCTGGAATGATGTAGAGCCGCAAGAACGACCGGGCCTTGTCAAGGGAGCCGAAATGCTCAGCCACGCGCTCATAATAGTCCAGCGACGCGTGGTATGGCACGCATGAATCGGCGGAACCGGAGATCATGATCATCTTGCCGCCGCGCTTTTCGAACGGGCCCAAATCGGCGTTCTCCGCGTTGAGATAGGGGCCGAGCGCGGCGGTGTAGGTGTCGATGTCTTTCGCAAAATCGATATCCATCAGATCCTTGCTCGCGCCGAACACCCATTTGAAGAGATAAAGGTGGCCATGCGCGATATTGAAGGAGCTCCCAAACGGAATGCCATTGAAGATGCGCTCGCCTGTGACAGCATGCCGCGGGCCGTCGAACAGCTTCCGGAGGGCCTCGGCATGCACCTCCGTCAGCGTCGGGTCCTTAGCCCTTGCCCGCTGGATGACGGCCTCGATGTCACGCTTGTCGCACCGCGGATCGGACACGAGTTTGCCAGCGGTCTGAGGAATTTCGCGGGCAGCCATGTATTCGTTGCCAGCAAGGATGATGTTGTTCTGCTGGGACTCGGTGAACGGGCACTTGCGGAGTATCTGGTCGTTCCACAGGAAATAGGCGTGGAGCGGGGTGCGGCAGTGCGCCGGGATATTTGCGACAATGCCGTCGTAGTCCCCAGGATACCGCTGCGCTTCCTGGAGCGCCTGCTGGCCTCCGGTCGAACCGCCGTTGAAATAGGCATGCTCCGGCTCCCTGCCGTAATAAGCCTTGATGACGCGTTTTGCGGCCACGGTCATGAGGTGAGTGGCGCGGAACCCGAAATCCCTCCAGACCTCCGGATTCCCGATTCCGGAATCCGGATTCGGCGCAGTCCCCATGTCTGTCGTCGCGACGGCGAAGCCGCCGCAGAACGGCCCAGCCAATGTGCCGGGGTTGATGTTTCCCGCAGCGCCACCGTTGCCGAGGCCGATGAGCCTGTCGTTCCATTTCCCGGCACTCGGCAGCCATACCTCGACATGGATGGTCGAGTTCTTGGCGGGGCTCAGGACGAGTTTCACAATGGTGCGTGGCGGAAGGTTGCTGAGAGCGTTCCCCTTAGGAATCGCCATTGTCGGGGAATCGCTGAACTCCGCCAACTCCATCTTTCCATCCTCGATGGCCAGCGACCGGACAGCCGCAAGTCCGTCCCTTTCGCCTCTAACTACTGGAGCGGCAAGAGCCATTGCGGCAGCCATTGCCGGAACCAAAAACTGCCTCATGATTCAGCCTCTCGTGTGTCGCCTTCTGCGCGGTGTCTGACAGGGGTCACGGACGCGCAAAGGGGTGAACTGACAAGGAATCGCTTTTCGGCTGGCACCGGCCCGCACGGGCCGAAAGCATGTCAGAACCGGTCTGAAGTAGCGATGTCACGGCGATATGGTTACCAGAAGCGGCGAATGAACATCAAGAACAAAAGACCAGCGCCTTGGGGTCCAAGTCATTGAATGTGCGTTTGGGTGGCCGGAAGAGAGACTCGCCTTGCCCCATCGCGATGGTTACCCAGAGCCGCGCCGCCGTCGCGCATCTCCACTATTTCCTCGGCAGCGCCGACTGGTGGATCGTCGAGAAAGACAGCGACCCCGACAGCGCCGGCCAGATCCAGGCTTTCGGCATCGCCGACCTCGGCATGGGTCCGGAACTCGGCTACATCAGCATTCCGGAACTGCTCGAAGTCCGGGCTGAACTCGACTTCTATCACACCCCAAAGACCGTTGCCGAGATCCACGGCCGCTGCGCGGCCTGAAATAAAAATCGGGCGCAGGCGGAATGCCTGCGCCCGGCGCGTACTCAGAACGGCAGTTATTTCAAGTCACCGGCGGACTGAAAGGGTTCAGAGCCAACCGGGGGCCGGTCCGGCGGAAATTCTGGACGCCCGGTGTTGACTGCGGAATTCAAAAGGGCGTACGATGATGCCGTTTTCAGGGTCGGAAGCGAAAACCGCCCGGGCGGGCATCGACGCACCTTCAAAATCGTACACGAAAAACCATAATTAAGACGGGTCGATCATGCGGAATCTGAAGCGGTCACGGGGGCGCTGGCGCGCTTTGACGAGGTGCAGCCGGTCGAGGTGCGTAGTGGCGCTGTGGGCCTGCGTTGCGGTGATGTCGGGCTTGGCTCAGGGGAAATCGGAACCGGGGAGCGTGGTGTCGGCGATGTATCGTCAAGACCTGGCCAGCCGGCTGCAGCAGCCGATGGCGGATGGCTTGGACGTGTCCGCCGCACTGACCGACTGGTTCGCGGCGGAAAAGGCGACGGGGCCGGACGCGGAGGCGCAGAAGGAGAAGCTGTACCTGCACGCGACGGCGTCGCTGAAGGAGCTGACGCCGTTGCCGCTGGAACCGTGGCCGGCGAATCCGGCGGGAGTGGCGCTGACCTGGCTGGAGCCGTTCGCGGTGCCGGATCTCTCGGCGTATTTCGGGCCGGAGGGGAAGCCGCCGGCAGGGGTGAACGCGCGGATCGTCGAGTACGAGGTGGACAAGCTGAAGCTGTATGGGGTCGTGCTGTGGCCGTCGGCGCCGGGGAAGTACCCGCCGATCCTCTATCTGCACGGGGCGGCGTTCGGGGTACCGGCGTATTCGCTGGCGTGGCTGGCGCAGATCGCCAAGCGCGGCTACACGGTCGTGACCCCGGCATTGCGGGGCGAGGAGCTGTTCTCCGCTGGCGAGTACCTGCCGGGGGTGAAGCCGTACACCTGCCAGGGGCAGATCGAGAATCTGGAAGGCGAGGTGAACGATGCCCTGGGAATGATGGACGGGGCGTTCAAGCTGGAGATGGTGAAGCCGGGCAAGTTCGCGATTCTGGGGCACAGCTTCGGGGCGGGCGTGGGGCTGCTGGTGGCGGCGCGGTCGCCGCAGGTCGCCTGCGTGGTCAGCTACGATGCCTGGCTTGTGAACCCGTTTCGCTATTATTGGGACCGGCTGCGCGACGGGCCGAACAACTGGTTTTCCTGGGAGGCGTATACGCACCAGCCGACGGCCGACCAGTTGGCCGGGCTGATGAAGCGGAGTATCGCGCATCACGCGGAGAACTTGAAGGCACCGGTGCTTCTGTTCATCGGCGGTGCGTACGACGGCTCGGTCTTTCACCAGAGCCACGCGGATCTGGTGGCGCGGCTGAAGCAACTCGGCCGGACGTGCCGCTACGTCATCGTGCCGGGGGGAGGGCACAATTTCGTGCTGTACCCTAACGATCCGCCGGCCCGGACCGCGTTCCCGATCCAGGACAAGTGGCTGGAGACCTATTTTCCGCCTCAACCGCCGGCGGCGGCCCCGTGAGAACGGCGGCCGCATCCCTCACTTTCACCGCCCCATCCGCTCCCTGATCCGCTCGATCGTCGTCGGCGCGCATCGCTCGAAGCGGCAGCACGACCTTGTCAGGCCAGAACAGGCTCCAGAACCACGGGTCAACCTCCACGCAGCCAAACTTCCGCGCATACTCGGCAAGCAGGTTCGTCTCCGGCGATCCGGAATAGGCCAGGCCGCGCCACGAGTCGTATTTCCACGAGCGCGTGCCAATATGGAAGTTCGGGTTCACAGGCTTGCCTTTCAGTCCGCGCGGCGGAACACGCGGGTGCCTGTCGCTTGCTTGGCATTCAAGCGTAGGATGCTTCAGCTCAACCGCTGTCAAAGGGGACAATCAGCAAGCACCGTGTAGCGCCAACGCAACAAGCAGCCCCAGCACGCCCGCACTCTGACGCCGCGCCCTCGCCCGGCTTTGACGGCGGGCGTCAACAGCCGTATGACAGGGCCGTTTTCCGGTCGGAAAGGGAAAGCCGGTCGGGCGTACAGGCGCGGGTGCGCCTGTACGGAGAACAACGGAGGGCCGGATGTGTACGGCACTTGTGTCCATCGCAGGATGTCGTATGATGGGACACGGTTTCGCCGGGGTGTCCCTCCGTAACGAGGGGCAAGACGAAGACGGCCGCACGACAGGCGTTGCCGCACCCCTCCCTTCTGCTGATGTTTCCCATGGTTTGATCAGCCTATGACGGATAAAACCCCAATTCCAGGTCCATCGGAAAAGCATCGGGCAAAATGGCTCGGGTATATTGGCTTTGCCGTGCTGCTATGCGTACGGGCCAGGTTTCGGCGGGCACAGCTTCGGGGCTGGCGATGGCAGGGCGGGCACCTTTTTTGTAGTTGTTTTTGTTTTCGTCGCACAAAAACACGTTTCTGATCAATCTGTACCCACAACCCTGCAAAACCCCATCAGGGCACAGAAAAAGCCCGCAATCATTGAGTTTAATCAACAACTGCGGGCTTCTAAAGTGGCTCCGGCGGCAGGATTCGAACCTGCGACCAATTGGTTAACAGCCAACTGCGCTACCACTGCGCTACGCCGGAATAAAGCGTCTGCATCGTATCCCCCTAATGGGAACAAAGTGGGTGAAAATTTACCTGATCGTCCCGCGCTTGTCAATGCGTGAGTGAAACGTTTTTTTGTTTATGTTTTTTCAAACTTGTAACCCCTCCCTCCGAGTTGTACTCTTTTTCCATGCCCTCTCACCTTTATATCCACGTTCCTTTCTGCGACGGCAAATGCCATTACTGCGGATTCTACTCGGTGATGGCCGAACCGCGGCTGACCTCACTCTATCAAGGACTGCCCGCCTGTGAACTGTCTCAGACGCTTGCCGCACATCCCCTCGCCACACGCGACACTGTGAAAACCGTCTACATAGGGGGGGGCACGCCCGCCTTGCTTGGACAGGATGGCCTGCGCCGGCTGGCTGAAAGCCTCGCCGAACGTCTGCCTCTTGACGCAGTTGAAGAATGGACGGTGGAACTGAATCCCGCATCAGTCAGCCCTGATTTGCTCGCGACGCTACGTGACCTCGGCGTAAACCGCCTCAGCGTCGGCGTGCAGAGCTTCAGCAACGATACGCTCGCCCGCATCGGACGCCGCCACAGCGCACAAACCGCGTTTCGCGCCATCCGTCTGGCTCAAGACGCAGGCTTCGAGAACATCGGCATCGACCTCATCGCAGGCCTGCCGGGCGTCACACCGGAGGAGTGGCAGGAGACTCTCGAATATGCCCTGTCCCTAAGACTCGTACACCTCTCTGTCTATGCGCTCAGCCTTGAACCGGGCACGGTGCTGTCGCGCCAGGCCGTCGAAGGCCTTTCCATCCCCGATGACGAGGCGCAACTGGCTGCCTTGACTCAAGCCGAGGGCACCCTTTCCCAGGCTGGTTTTGTCCGATATGAGATATCCAACTACGCGTTGCCTGGATACGAATGCCGCCATAACCTCGGCGTTTGGCGCGGCAATGACTTTCTCGGGCTTGGGCCCGCCGCCGCCTCGCGCATCGGACGCATGCGCTGGACAAACTCGGAAGATCTGGCCGACTACATCGAAGCCTTAGCCGAGAACCGGCAACCGCCCCGCACCTGCGAGACCCTGGACGAGACCGATGACGCCGTAGAGCGCGCAGTCTTTGCCCTGCGGCTGAACGAAGGTATCGACCCCTTCGAACTTGCAGCCCGCTTTTCCGCGCTGGCCGACCGTGCGGAGCTCTGGGAGGAGCGGCTGGAGAAACTCGCGCGTCTCGGCGTGACCGAGCGCGGGGGAAAACGCTGGCGGCTCACCGCCCGCGGCCGCGAGGTTTGCGACGCAGCCATCCGCGAACTGTTCTGACGCGGATTCGGATTGCTTTCGTGCCTCAAAACCGTGAAACTATCCCGCGTATGGAAGAGCCGCTGAAACTCAAGTATTTCAAAGTCAAATTCGCCTGGCGCGATGTCGCCGATGCCGCCCGAACCACGATCCGCATGGAGGAGGGCGAAAAGGAACCTAGCGGCGCGTGGAAGCGTCGCATCCTGCTCTCAGAGCACTCGCCGATTCGCCAGATGGTTTTCAAATGGAAGTGGATCAGCCTGAAATATTGGGTCAGCGTTCATTTCGTGCGCCACAAGATCGGCATCGAGCACTTTGTCAGCACGCAGCGCACCGACCGCACCGGCGTGAATCGCGATGATATCCCACAGTCTGCACTTGTGAACCACGAGTGTTTCGCGAACGCGCAAGCGCTGATCTTCATCTCGCGCAAGCGCCTCTGCCGCCAGGCTTCGCCTGAGACCACGGCCGCATGGAAGCTGGTGCTCGACGAGGTGAAGAAGCATGAGCCCGAACTCGCTGGCGTGTGCGTGCCGGAGTGTGTTTACCGGGGCTTCTGCCCGGAGTTCAAGACGTGCGGCTACGCGACCACAAAGGCTTTTAAGCAGGCGCTCGACGCCTACCACAACGGCGCAGTGTCGTAAGGGCGACCGGCGGGTCGTCCTCATCGGGTCACCGCCGATGCCAAAGCCGCCAGAACCAAAACCGCAACCGAGACCACAATCCCGGACGCAACATGTCCCGACGAAAGCCGGAACGCATATACTCACGATCAGAAAGCGCCATAAATGAGCTTGAATCATACCACACCCCGCTCCGCCCCGACACCGCAAAAATCGTCCGAGCCTGCAAAGGGCGAGCGTCTGCAGAACATCCTTTCGCACCGCGGCATAGCCTCGCGACGCCATGCCGCCGAAATGATCGAACAAGGCTTGGTCACTGTGAACGGCAATCTGATCACAGAGCCCGGCTTCCGGGTTAACCCACAGACCGATGATATCGTCGCGAGCGGCCAACGGCTACCCAAGGAGACCGAACCCCTGCGCACCGTTCTGCTGTACAAGCCGCAGGGCATCATTTCCGGAGCAGACAGTTCCCAGGGCGAGACGGTCTGCGACTTGCTTCGCCCGCACTTTGCCGAACGCCTTGTACCGGTGGGACGGCTCGACAAAGAGAGCGACGGCCTGCTGCTGATGTCCAACGACGGCGAACTCACGAATTTCCTGACCCATCCGCGCTATGGCCACACCAAGACCTATATCGCGAGGGTGGCCGGCCACATGGAGGAGCGCAAGATCGATCTGCTGCGGTCGCGCATGGAGATCGACGGCTATGTGATCCAGCCGGTGGAGGTTGATATCCTGAAGGTCGGACGCGACCATACGCACAAACTGGCCTTCACCCTTTCGGAAGGGCGCAACCGCCAGATCCGCAAGATGTGCTCTCAGGCGGGGTTCACCGTACTCAGCCTGACACGCGTCCGCATCGGGCCGCTCAAGATCTGCAACATGCATCCCGGAGAATGGCGCGAACTGACCGACGCAGAAATCCGATCCCTGAAAAAGCCAGCAAAAAACAATGCCCTACGCGGAGACACGCCGCCAACACAGCGGAAGCCTTCACGTCCCGACGCCCGCCGGAGCAACTTGCGCACCCGCTAGTAAAACTGCCATGTTAACTTTCCACATCACCGACCTGCCGGAAAACCAAGCGAAAACTGAAACGTTCCTTGGAGGAACCCTTCGCATCGTTTCGCACTCCGGCTTGCACACCACAGAGGCTCTGCTGATCGAGCACCTGCCGCGTCTCGCCGCGCCGGCTTCACTGCTGATCGCCGGTAACCGCACAGGTGCGGCGGCCCTCGCGGCGAACACGCTCTTTCCAGCCTGTGCGATCACCTGCCACGCCTTTGACCTGCACCACGGCCGCGCGATCCTCCGAAACCTGACCGCGAACCGGATGCCCACCACGTTCGTTCACGATCCCTATGTCACCGTCGAGGGCCCCTTCGACTCGGTGGCTGCAACAGAAGGCGGTAGGCCGGCGACCGTCGCCTGCACAGCACAGATTCCATCCGCCATCTATGATGCAGCGCTTTTCATGGCCACGCCCGGCACGATGACGGGTGAGCTCATTCTCGACCAACTGGAGGACATTCACCAGAACCTGGCGCTGGGCGGAACCTGCGTGATCGCCTGCGAGGCGGACAGCGGCCCGCTTCTCAAGCAGATCAAAGCGATTTTCGGCAACCACTCCATCCGCCTCGACAAAAACGGGCTACTGTGTGTGACGTCCGTTAAAAAAGGGCCGCTCGAGAGAAAACGCGATTTCAGCGCCGTTTTCCCGGCCTCGCTTCCGGGCAGCGAAGCGATCCAGCTCTGCTCCCTTCCGGGCGTTTTCTGTCACCGCCGCCCGGACAACGGCGGCCTCGCCCTTGCGGAGGTTGCGGCACAAGAACTTCAGCCCGTTACGAAGCGGCTGCTCGACATGGGGTGCGGCTGCGGGATCGTCGGCATCCTGCTCGCCCGACGCCAACCGACCTTGCGCGTGACCTTCATCGATTCGCACGCCCGCGCCATGGCTGCCACACAGCGCAACCTCATCGCGCTGGGACTTGCAGGGCACACCCTGTGCCTGTGCGACACCGGCACCCGACAGACCGGGTTCGACCTCTTCGCCGGCAATCCGCCCTACTATTCTGACTTCAAGATCGCCACCCTCTTCATGGACACCGCCTATGAGGCCCTGCGCCGCGGCGGCACCTGCCTGCTGGTCGCCAAATCGGCGCGCCGGCTGGAGGAATCCATGATGGAAAAGTTCTATAACGCAGAAATCCTGCCGCGCCGCGGCTATGGTGTCGTGCGCAGCCTGCGGCAGAAAAGAACTGTCGAAGCCAGCAATTAGTTGACCTCTGCGGCGTTTACTGATTTACGGTACGAATCGCATAAGGGGAGAACCGCCATGACAGCTGTGTCGCGAATGACTGCGTTTGTGTTGAGCCTCACCGCCTTGACTCACGTTTCAGCCGCACCTCTTCCCGAGCGGCCCAACATCCTGTTCGTATTCGCCGACGACTGGGGACGCTACGCCAGCGCCTATGCGCCCGTCGACAACGTGCCCTCCCTCAACGACGTCATCAAGACGCCGCACGTTGACCGCGTCGCACGGGAGGGCGTCCTCTTCCGCAATGCATTCGTCAACGCGCCGAGTTGCACGCCGTGCCGCAGTTCGCTGATGTCGGGACGCTACTTTTTCAACACGGGCCGCGGCGCGATCCTCAACGGCGCCGCGTGGGATCCGTCCATCCCGAGCTTCCCTCTGCTTCTGCGGGACTCGGGCTATCACATCGGCAAGAGCTATAAGGTGTGGAGCCCGGGCAAGCCTGCCGACGCGCCGTTCGGCGGACAGCAGTACGCCTACGAGAAAGCCGGACGCGCGCCCAACAACTTCTCTGAGGAGACGGAGGCACGCCTCGCCACCGGCCTAACCGTCGAAGCCGCACACCAGGAAATCCTCGCCCAGGTGCTCGCCAACTTCGACGCGTTTCTTGCCGCCCGTCAGAACGGCCAGCCCTGGCTCTACTTTTTCGGCCCTACCACCACGCATCGCACCTGGGTGAAAGGTTCCGGCAAGAAACACTGGGGCATCGAGCCGGACGCGCTGAAAGGCAAACTTCCGCGTTCGCTGCCCGACGTTCCAGAAGTCCGCGAGGACGTCGCCGACTATTTGGGCGAATGCCAGTCCGTAGACGCCTGTGTCGGCGTCCTGATGAAGCGGCTGGCGGAGTCGGGCGAACTCGAGCGCACCGTGGTGGTTCTGAGCGGCGATCACGGCTTCCCCGGCGTACCGGACGGAAAATGCAACCTGTACGATTTCGGCACAGCCGTGCCGCTGGTGATCCGCTGGCCAGGAGGTAACGCGGGGCGCGTAGTCGACGACTTCGTCTGCCTACCGGATCTTGCGCCGACCTTCATGGAGCTCGGCGGCGTCAAACTTCCTCCGGGGATGACCGCCCGCTCGCTGCTGCCTCTTTTGAAATCCGACAAGGAAGGACAGATCGACCCAACGCGCACGTGGGTGATCTCCGGCCGCGAGCGGCACGTTGACAATGCGAGGGAAGGCAATCTGCCCTACCCCATGCGGGCGCTGCGCACACCGGACTTCCTGTACGTCCGGAATTTCGCCCCCGACCGCTGGCCTATGGGCGCGCCCTATGCAGCTGCTGGCAACACGGAAACGCTTTCCGCCGGGCAACTGGAGAACGAGACCCGTTACGCCTTCCCCGACATGGACGCGAGTCCGACAAAGGCGTGGATCGTCCTTCACCGCGACGTGACTGACTGGAAATGGAACTATGAACGCGCCTTCCTGAAGCGCCCGTCGGAGGAGTTGTACGATCTGCGCAAAGATCCAGGTCAGACACGTAACCTTGCTGGCGATCCGGCTTACGCAACACAGAAAGAACGGCTCGCTTCGGACCTTCTCTCCCGCCTGCATGCGGCAGATGATCCGCGCGTATGTGCCGACCCAGTGCCCTTCGAACGCCCCCCCTTCACCGATGTGGATGAAAAGAAACCTAGAAACCGCTGACCGGAGAACACCGCCATGCGCCGACTTCTGCCGTTCCTCGCTTTGTTCTGCGCCTCTTGCTTCCCGGCCCAAGCCGCCGCGACTGCATCGCGGCCGAATGTCCTGTTCATCTGTGTAGACGATCTGAAACCGTTGCTGGGCTGTTACGGCGATGCGATGGCGAAGACGCCGAACATCGATCGGCTAGCCAAACGAGGCGTCCTGTTTGAACGCGCTTACTGTAACCAAGCCGTCTGCGCGCCGTCGCGCAATTCACTGATGACCGGCCTGCGCCCGCAGAGCATCGGCATTTACGATCTGGCCACCAACTTCCGCAAAGCCGCTCCCGATGCCGTGACACTTGCCCAGTATTTCAAGGCAAACGGTTACCGCACCGAGGCGATCGGCAAAATCTTCCACGTCGGCCACGGCAACCATGAAGATCCCGCGTCCTGGAGCGTACCCCACTTTCAAGCTAAGACCGTGCAGTATGCGCTCAAGGAAAACCAGGGCCTGACCCGCGAGGGTGCCCGTTTCGACGGCAAGAATCCGAATGACCTTCCGAGGGGCGCGGCAGCCGAATGCGCAGATGTGCCGGATGAAACCTACGGCGACGGCATCATCGCATCAGAAGCGATCCGCCGGTTAAAAGCAGCCAAAGAAAAAGCGGACACGCCGTTCTTTCTGGCAGTCGGCTTTCTCAAACCGCACCTGCCTTTTGTCGCGCCTAAGAAATACTGGGATCTCCATGATCCCTCAAAACTTCCCCAGCCTACGCGACACACGCCGCCGGATGGCGCTCCGGTGTTCGCTCCCACCACGTGGGGCGAACTGAGGCAGTACAGCGACATTCCCGAGACCGGACCGGTTTCCGATGAGCAACAGCACCATCTGATCCATGGCTACTACGCCGCCACCAGCTACATGGACGCGCAACTGGGCCGCGTGCTCGACGCGCTAGACGAGTCCGGTCTTTCGAAGAACACACTGATCGTCATGTGGGGCGACCACGGCTGGCATCTCGGCGACCATGGCATGTGGTGCAAGCACACCAACTACGAACAAGCCGCGCACATCCCGCTCATCGTCGTCGCTCCAGGTGTAGCCGTGGCAGAAGCGAAATCCCCCTCGCTCGTAGAAACGGTGGACATCTATCCGACTCTGTGCGAACTGGCTGGGCTCCCTTTGCCCAAAGGGCTCGACGGCACCAGTTTCGTTCCCGCCCTAAAGAGTCCTTCAGCGCCGACAAAAGAGGCCGTGTTTCACGTGTTCCCCCGTTCGCCGAAAGGCTTGGGCGAACTGCTCGGACGGGCCGTACGCACGGAGCGCTACCGACTGGTGGAGTGGAAAAGGCCCGGCGCTCCTGCCGACACCGCCATTTGCGAGCTCTACGACTACGCGGCAGATCCGGAGGAGACCAAGAATGAGGCGAAGGACAATCCCGAAGCCGTTGCGAAACTGCGAGCCCTTCTTGCCGCGCAGCCCGAGGCCAAGCCTCAACTCCACTCTGGCAAGCCGGATAAGCGCTGAATTCCCATCTGAGTCTCCGCCATGAGAATATCTGTCTTCCTTCGTCAGTTCCTTTGCGCGGCGCTTCTAGCTCCCCACCTGTCTCATGCCGCCTGGGTGTGGGTCGAAGGTGAAAAGCCGGCGCAGCACTCGATGCACCGCCACCCATGGTGGTATGACCAGGTGAAGCGGGATTCCCTTTCGGGGGGTGACTTCATCTCCAACTTCGACAAGGACAAAGCGGGGGAGGCGAGCTACCGTTTCGAGGTGCCAGAGGCGGGTGACTATATGCTATGGGTTCACGGCAACCCGGTGAAAAGCCGCCTCCTCTACGCCATCAACGGCAGCACACTCGCCGAGATCGACCTGACAGGCCCGCACCTCGAACCGATCAACATCGCCGCAGACAACAAGCCCGACCTGCGTTTCGTCGCGTGGATCCGCGTAGGCTCCGTCCGCCTGAAGCAAGGCGCAAATGAGATCGCGTTCCGCATGCAAGGCGAACTGAGCAATCACGGTCTGCTCGACTGTTTCGTTCTGTCCAACGAACCCTTCACCCCGCACGGCATAACGAAACCTGACCAGATGGGGAAAGCGGCGCTTGAACTGCAAGAGTCCAACCAAGGGTGGTTCGCGTTCAAACCGCAGGAAGACAAGTTCCGCACCGACAGCGGCATTGACCTGCGTTTCCTCAACGAATCCTTCGCCGGAGAAAAGGGCCGAATCATCGCAAAAGAGGGGCGCTTCAGGCACGCGACCACCGGCGAGCCCGTACGTTTCTGGGCCGTGAACGGACCGCCTGGCGAGCTGACGGGAGAGCCGCTGAGCCAGTGCGCAAAGATGCTGGCCAAGCGCGGCGTCAACCTTGTCCGCGTTCACGGCGCAGTGTTCGACACCAAGACTGGCGAGCCCGATCTCAAACGGATGGAACATCTCCGCGAAATAGTTTCGGCCATGTGCACCGAAGGCATCTACTCGCACCTGTCGATCTACTTCCCCCTCTGGTTCACACCGAACCCGGGACTCGAATGGCTCGACGGTTACGACGGCAAGAAACACCCTTTTTCCGCCCTCTATTTCAACTCCCATTTCGAAGCCAAGTATCGTGACTGGTGGCAACTGCTCCTCACACAGAAAAGTGCGGTAACCGGCAAAGCACTCCTCGACGAACCCGCTCTGATGAGCGTCGAAATCCTCAATGAGGACTCGTACTTCTTCTGGACTTTTTCCGAGGCCAACATCCCCGATCCGCAGTTGCGCATCCTAGAGACTCAGTTCGGCGGCTGGCTGGGCAAAAAGTACGGTTCGCCCGACAAAGCACTAGACGCTTGGAAAACTGCGCGACTCGCGCGCGACGCCCCTGAAGCGAACCGCATCGCCTTCCGTCCGTTATGGAGCATCTTCAGCGAAAGGACCGCCCGCGACCAGGATACGGCAGCCTTCCTGCTCGAAAGCCAGCGCAACTTCTATCAGCGCACATGCGATCATCTCCGGCAACTCGGCTTCAAAGGGCTTGTCACCTGCTCGAACTGGACTACGGCCAATGCGGAGATCTTGGGGCCGCTAGAAAAATACAGCTGCACAGCAGGCGACTTCATCGACCGCCACGGTTACTTCAGTTGCCTTCACAAAGGCGACAACGCAGCCTGGTCGCTTCGCGACGGTCACACCTACATGGACCGCAGCGCCTTGCGTTTCGATCCGGAAGAACCGGGCAAAGCCAAAGCGTTCAACCATCCCGCGATGGACATACACTACAACCAACGCCCGTCCATGCTCTCTGAAACAGCTTTCAACCGGCCGAACCGCTACCGCAGCGAAGCTCCTCTTTTCTACGCGGCCTACGGTGCCCTGCAAGGCTCCGATTGCATCGTCCACTTCGCGCTCGACGGTGTGCGGTGGGATGTGAAGCCCCAGTTCTGGATGCAGCCCTGGACGCTGACGGCGCCTTCGCAAATGGGCCAGTTCCCGGCTGCGGCCCTGATCTACCGCCGCGGGCTGGTGGCAGAAGGCACCGTGCTGGCTGACCTCCGGCTGAAGCTCAGCGACCTCCTGGCTCTTAAAGGCACGCCGCTGCCCCAAGACGCCGCTTTTGACGAACTCCGGCTGGCGGACGTACCCCAAGGCCCCGAACTCAAGCCCGGCAACCGCATCGATCCGCTCATCCACTTCGCAGGCAGGACGAGCGTTGTGATCGACACACAAGGCGGACCGGCACATTTGGCTCCGCTCGGCGGCCTCATCGACCGTGCCAAAAAAACCGTTCGCAGCTGCACCGGCCAGCTCACTCTCGATTACGGCCTCGGACTTTTGACCGTCAATGCGCCCCAAGCACAAGGCGCGGTTGGCGCATTGAACTCCGCCACCACCCTAACGACGAGAGACATGGAATTCGAGTCCAGCCTAGAACTGGGCGCATTCATCGCAGTCGCACTCGATGGACAGCCTCTGTCGCACTCAAAGCGCATTCTTCTTCAAGTCATGTCTGAAGAAAAGAACAGCGGTTTCCAAACGTGCAAAGAGGGCGCCGTGAACAGGATCGTCTCTGTTGGCCGAAACCCATGGCTCGTCAAAGCCATAAAGGGCACGGTCCGCTTCAAGCGCCCCGATGCCGCACAGCTCCGGGTGACCGCTCTCGATGGCAACGGCGATGCGCTCCGCCCGTTCGGCAACGCCTCGGAAATCCGGCTCTCACCGGACACCCTTTACTACCTGATAGGCAAGTAAACACGGGCCGGATGAAATGGGGTCACTTTCCTGCCAGCACCAATTTCGCGTGCTTGGCATAGGCACCGCGCGGATCAGCGGCGTATGCGCGCAGCGTCCTCTCGCCGCGGCCTTCGAAATCGCCAAGCCGGAACAGGGCTCGCGCCACCGCCAGCTCACGCAGACAGGCGGAACGCTCTTTGTCGCCCTCCTTATTCGCGTATCCCTGAATGACCGGGATCGGCACCTGCATCGCGAACGCGTGGCCGCCGACGCCCGGCTTTGCCAACAGTTCGTTTAAGACCGGCGCACCCGATGTGTCGCCGATTGACTCCAACGCCATGGCCACCGCACGGAAATGAGAGAACTCGCTCGCGTTATCCAAAGCTCGCGCCTTTTCGAACAGTACGGGCAGCGCCTTTTTCGATTTCGCACGACCCAAGGCGATCAGGTAGCTGTCCACCCAGCTCACGCTCCGGTTGAACTGCCCCATCCCCCGGTAGTTCCACCCCTTGTCCCAAGGCATGCCCTCGACTTTTTCAATCAGCAGATCCTCGCCGTCCGCATGCCCCATCATTCCTAACACGTGAGCATAATTGAAGCGCGCCTCGGAAACGCTCGCCTTGATGAAGGCGGCCTTGAGCAACGGCACGCTACGCCCATAATCGGCTAAAACGACGGAGAGCCCCTCATACGCCTTGGGAATGGCCGCCACTGCCGCACTGACCTTTTCGTCCGACAGCGGATAAGAATCCTTCATCTTAAGCACATCCGATGACAGTATCTTCATGTCGACGAGATGCCGCTGCAAGGCCTTCATGTCGACGGTGCGCACCGTCACACCCGCCTTCACCGCCATGGCCGCGGCGACACCCGCCGCATATCCTTGGTTCTGTACGTCGGGCTGCATGCGCAGAATCGGCATTGCGTCGCGATGGGCGCTGATGCCGAGCCCCGTCACCAGCAGACCGTCCAGCGTCTTAGGCAAAAGGCAGCGGTATGGCAAATTCACCTTCATGCCTTTGTGGCCGGGGTCGTCGATGAAGAACTGCTCGTTCACCGTGTGACCGTGCGAGTCGAAATTGCTGAACGGCTGCACTACCACGTCAGGATAGGTGCGCTCGTTCAGAACGTCCTGCGGCAGCATGTAGAACGCACCGACCAAGCGGCGGCGCTCGCGGCTGTTGATGACCTGCGCCTGATCCCAGATGTTGCCCTTCATGCTGCACCGCGAGCGCAAGGCGAAGAAGCAAAGATCTGCCGCGTCGGTGTCGTCCAGAAAGCCGATGTCCGTGTTGGCATAGCTTGCCCCGAGGGTGCGAGGCGTCTGTCCTACGCCCTGCAGCGCGACCTCGGCCGACGTGATGAACTCCGTGGTCTCGCCCGCGAGGGCGGCCAACTCCGCGTTGCCCGTGGCGTCGATCGCCGCCTTGCAGCGGATCACCCCACGCTCGCCATGCGAGGTCAGCACCACCACTCCGGTGATCCGGTTGTTCTCGACGATCACACCGTTGACCAGCGTGCCGTACCAGATTTCCGCACCGGCCATGCGGTTCTGTCGGCGGAACCACTCCGACTTGCACTGCGAGAAGACCGTGCCCGTCTCTTTGACGCCCTTGTCGATCTCGCTGGTGAATCCGACGCGGTTGCCCCAATAATAGATGCCGATGAGGCCGTCGGTTTCCACGCCGCCCATCTGGTTGATGTATTCGCAAACGATCGTCTTCGCGCCGCGCCGCGCCGCGCCGATGCCGGCAGGGCCGCCGCCGGTGCCCGCGCCCGCCACCACCACGTCGCACTCGGCCAGCACAGGCAGTTCACGCGCCTCCGCCCGCACCGTGCCGGACGTTGAGCAAAGATACTCGGGCAGCTCTTGTGCGTGCTCGCCCACCGCAACACCCTTGCGAGGCGCAGCCATATTGCTGACGACGCGCACGTCCGACAGCGCAGGCCGCTGTGACGCCAAACGCGCAGCCGCCGCGCCGACCCGCTCGCCCACGGCCATCAGGTTGCCGGACCGCATCATCTGTTCCGCAGCCTGGCGCGACACGTCGGCCATCGGGCTGAGCACATACAGGTAGTCGGTTCCGAGCGGTTTAAACACGTTGATGTCCACCGCATCAACCCCTTGCCACGGAGCCTGCGACGAGGACTGGCCCCTGATCCAATCCGGAGGCACCAGCGAAAGCGTGTCCGACGACTCCAGCTGGGTCGGCACGAAAGTCAGGTCGCGAGCCTTCTGCTCCGCCTCCGCAAACGACCGAGCCGAACCGTCCTTCATCGGCAGATCGATCTCGCACTCGAACATGCGGCCCTTGATGGTGTCCGGCGAGCCTTTCGGCGGCTTGATGCCGGTGACCCGCGCATTGAAAAGGCCGAACAGCTCCTTCACGCGGACGCCCTCCGCGCGCGGCGCCTGACCCGCAACCACAACGCGTTTGAACGTGTAGTTGCCCGAGGGAAAAGGCGTGGCCTGAGCGCCTGCGCTGCGTGCCAGCAGCCCTCGCTCAGTCGCATCGATCACCACCTTTGCCCGGATGGCTTGCCTCCCGCTCCGGTTCGCAATCACCACGCCCGCCAGTTTGCCGGCGGCGTCGACCAACGGTTCGCTGGCGAGGCTGCCGGTCAGAAAAGAAATATGCGCGTTGAGCAGCGCCATATCCAAAGCCTTCTTCACTTTGATCGGCGTCGTCTGGTCAGTCAGCTTCTCCTTTGTGACGACGCCCTTCGCCGGATACACATAGAGCTCTCCCAACAGCTGGCGCTTGCACCCTTCGCCTATTTTTGCCAGCGCCTTCAGATAGCGGTAACTTTTCTGGACGGGCACCGTCAGTGTGACACACTCGGGCACCCCCGCGGACACACGCTCTTTGGAAAGGCCAACCAGCTGCCATGCCTTGCCGTCCAGACTGCCCTGGACCTCGATCGCGCGGGTGCAGAAGCCGGCATCGCCTTCGCGCTCGTAGGCGCACACAGCGATTTCACCCAACTCCATGGAAGCGCCCAGATCCAGCGTCACGGCGACGTCGCCGCTGAACTGCACGCTGTCTTCCGGCGCATCCATCCACTTGCCATCCGCCAGCATATCACCGGTGGCGTCCGCGTGGCCCTTGTCCGCCTTGCGGTCTGTCCTGTAAGTGAAAAGAAGCGATGCCGGACGGTCCGAGGATGTAAAGATGGCCTTTTCAAGCGCACAGCTTGCATCGTCGTCGCTCTCCAGCCTCAGGCGGAGCTTGCCCGCCATATCCTCGCCCAGATAGGGACGCGGCGCGACCACGAAGACCTTGGCGCCGGCTGCCGCAGCCTTGCAGGCGGCAGCCACTGCGCCGGACGATCCGCCCACCACCACCACGTCCACATCCTGCACCAGCGGCAGTGTTTTATCCGCTTCAACAATTCCCACCGACCATGCGGAGCGGCACACCAAGACGCCTGCCATCAAAAGAGATCTCTTCACGTTTCGTCCTTTTTCTCGCTTCTCACACTTTGAACTTGCCGAAAAATACGCGCTTCAACGCCAGCCGGGACAGGTCGAACAACATGCGGCCACCGCTGGAGAAAAGCCGAACAGTCGAATGTCCGCTGTAGTCCCAGTTTACGGGAACCTCCACCACCCGGTACCCCATGTCGCGCGCCAAGGCGATCATCTCCACATCGAACGCGAAGCGGTTAATTTGCAGCCGTTCGAAAATCCGCTTGGCAACCTCGGCGCGGAAAAGCTTGAATCCGCACTGCGTGTCGCGGATTCCACGCACGCCAGCGACCCGCACCAGCACATTGAAAATCCGGCTCAGCAGACGGCGGTGTAGCGGCGGAAGCCTGCCGATATGCGCACCGGGCACCGCGCGCGACCCGCAGGCGATGTCAGCCCCGGCCTCAACCGCCGCATACAGCCGTCGCCAGTCCTCGAGGGGTGTCGAGAGGTCTGCGTCGGACATCAGAATCAGGTCTCCCGCTGCGACCTTCACGCCGGTCTTGACGGCGAACCCTTTGCCCCGATTCACCTCGTATCGAACCAGACGCACCCGGGGATCCTCTCGGTCGGCAATCAAGGCGTTAATGATGGCCGCACTGTCGTCCGGCGAACCATCATCCACATACACCACATCCACAGCCACGTCCGACGAATCCCCCATGAACGCCGTCACCTTCTGCAGCGCCTCGTCCAGTCGCTGGTGCTCCCTGTAAATCGGAATCACAAGTGTCAGGCGCACACCTCGTTCTGTATCCCCCCGATCAATCATTTGTCGTTAGTATAACACCTTCATCTTGGCAGATGAACCAGAAAAAGCCCGCGTTTTTTTGTAACGCGGCCTCTGGGGGTTGTGTATACTCAATCACATGAAACTCGCATTGTTTTTGCCGTTCATTTTTCTGCTCGGTCTGATCATTGGGGGATGGGCTCCCAAAGAGGAGACACGCGCTGCCCAGAAGCAGATCGACGACCTTAAATCGAAGCTCGCAGATAAGGAAAAAGGCTCGCGGATGGATATGTTCACGAGCATGGTAAAAATCCCCGAGCGCGCCACGAAACCGGGCGGACATCCCAAACCGACACCCCCTTCCGCAGCCAGTATGGAGATCCACCCCACGAACGCCACGGTCATCGTTGCCACATCGGGCGCGACGAACACAGCCGCTCTGGCGCAGCCCACCCCCGAGCAAAAGAAACCGCTCAAGCCGGAGGACATGCGAGCCCGCATCGACGAGGCCAAGGAGCTCTGGAAAACCCGTGTCGATGTCGCCCGCGCCCAGTGGATTGACCGCCTCAAGCTCCCGCAGGATAAGGCCGCGCTGTTCGACGAATCGATCAACTCCATGAATGAGCAGCTCTACCTGTCGATGCAGAAGCTCGCCGACGAGCTGCAGTCAAGCGACACGCTGACCCCGGAAACCGGCACCCGCGCGTTCAACGAAATGACCGCGGCGCTTGTGCAAGCCTATGACGATCTCGGAGCGATGGTCCCGGAAGAGAAACGCGGCGAAACTTCGAAAATGGAGCTGACGGACTTCATCGACCCCGCTGTCGCCGAACCGTTGATCGCCGTGCAGGACAAACTTGAAAACCTGCCCAAAGACCGCCGCCCTGTCTTGAGGTTCCGTCGATGAGCGGTTTGAAGCAGATGTGGCGGGTCGCGTGTTATGAGTGGTTCGACGCCCTGCGCAGCCGCCGCGCGCTCGTGGTGCTACTGCTCTACATGACGGCCGCTGTCTGCAACATGTACTGGTCGATCAACCTCTTGCACAAACTGGAAAGCGAACTCGTCACCATGCTCCAGCTTCCCCCGTCGGAGCACACGGGCGTGATCTCCACAACGCTGTGGAAGTCGAAGCCGTTCCAGCGCATCATGCAGCAGATGGCACAGAACGACTTGGTGCTTCAGGACATCACCGGCAAACATCCCGTGGAGCTCATCTACGCTTGGTTTGCCTTCTTCTATACCCCGCTGCTGGTGGTGCTCGTGGCAGGCAGCCGCATCTCTGAAGATCTCGGCTCGGGTGCCGTACGCTATGTGGTTTTCCGAATATCGCGATCAAGTTGGGCGCTCGGAAAATTCGTCGGCCAAGCGCTGATGATCGGATTCGCTCTCGTTCTGAGCGGCATCGGAGCCTATGCCGTCGCTAAATACCGCCTTGCCGGATCAGGCACGCCCGATCTCTTCCTGAACATGGTGCAGTGGTCGGTGAGGGCGTGGATTTTTTCATTCCCCTATCTCGGTTTGGCGATGGGCCTCTCGCTTCTCACCAAGTCGGCCAGCAAGGCCACTGTGATGGGTATTGTGGCGATTACCGTTTGCTTCGTCATCACCATCCTCCTGCGCCACTTCACGGCAGACACCGGCTGGCGATCCTACCTGCCCTATCTCGGCGTGCTAGTGCCAGAGGATCACAAAATGTACATGTGGCGCAACAGCCTCGCGCCGCTGGTCACAGGCACCGTGTATCTCATCACCCTCGGATTCTGCTACCTGCTCGCCGGGTACGCCTTTTTCCGCCGACGCGACGTATGACCATGGACAACGCCATCGTAACAACCGATTTGGTCAAACGCTACGGAGCGCGGCGCGCTCTAGACGGCCTCTCGCTCGCCGTTCCGCGCTTCGCTGTGCTCGGCCTCATCGGCCCCAACGGCGCAGGCAAAACGACCTGGATGATGTCAGTCGCCGGTTTTCTTCATACGGCAGCGGGCAGCATCGACCTCCTTGGCTGCGGACCGTTCGACTCCTCCGTCCACCGTGGACGTATCACCATTCTGCCACAGGACTCCGAACTGCCGCTGGAAAGCCGTCCGATCGAATTGCTCACCCACTACGGTCTGCTGCAAGGTCTGACCAGACAGGAGGCGAGCCAGTCCGCCCAAGCCATGCTGACTGAAGTCCACCTGGGCGACCGACTGAACGCCCCCATCCGCTCACTCTCACATGGCATGCGTAAACGCGTGATGATCGCCCAGTGTTTCCTAGGCTATCCTGAGGTGGTGCTTCTCGACGAGCCGCTCAGCGGACTCGATCCGCGCGAAGTCGCCCACATGCGCTCGTTCCTTACGCGGCGGCGTGGACGCCAGACCCTTGTCATCAGCTCACACAACCTGCACGACATCGAAGTCATGTGCGATCACGTCGCCTTCATTGAAAACGGCCGCACGGTCCGTATCGCAACGATGGAGGAGATCGTCGGCACGGCCAGCACACTGGTTTACGGACTCACCTCTCTACCGGAAGATCTGGCCGCGCTCGCTGAAATCGTGCCTGACACAGTCCTCACCTGCAAGGCGGAAACGGTCGAACTGGTCTGTCGCTACAACCCGCGCGAATCCTCTGCCGAAGCGATCAATGCCCGGCTCATTCCTGCGCTGCTGACCCAGTGCGGCGTGCTGACTGTCTCGCAAGGATCCAACCTCGAAACCGAATACCTGCACGGGCAGGCATTGGAGCCCCTCCTCAGATAGCGCACAGCCCCCCCACTATGCCGACACCTCTCCACATCGTGCTCGTCAAGCCCGAGATCCCGCACAACACAGGCGCCATCGGACGGCTCTGCGTGGGACTCGACTGCCCGCTGCACTTGATCCGCCCGCTCGGCTTCCACCTGTCGGATCAGTACGTGCAGCGCGCGGGGCTGGACTACTGGGAGCATCTGCGGCTCACGGTTCACGACTCATGGGAGGCCTTTCTCAGCGCCGTCCAGCCGCCCCGCCTCTTCTTTCTGAGCACTCGCGGCGAGCAGTCGCTCTACGCCTGTGCATTTCAGCCGGGCGACGCCTTGGTCTTCGGCAACGAGGGACACGGTCTGCCGGAGCCGTTCTACACGCGCTACGGCGACCGCCTCTTCAAAATCCCGATGCCCGGAGAACACGCGCGCAGCATCAACCTCGCCAACGCGGCCTCCATCGTAGCCTACGAGGCCTACCGCCAAATTGACGCCGCCGCGCAGTCCTTCCTCGCCTAACGCATCAGCAGGCCGCCGGTCAGATCGAGCGTCGTGCCGGTCATATAGCTGGCCGCATCGGACGCAAGAAAGGCGACCGCGCTGGCGATCTCTTCGGGCTGCGCGATGCGGTAGAGCGGAATCCTTGAAAGATACTGCTCTTTGCGTTCTTCCCAGATCTTGGCGATCATCTCGGTCATCACCATGCCCGGCGCGATGGCGTTGACGTTGATGCCCTCTTTGGCCGTCTCGCGGGCGATCGCGCGGGTCATCGAGACCACCGCGCCTTTGCTTGAATCATAAGGCAGGTGACCCGACGTCGAGCCGAGGAAGGCTGCCTGGGATGCAATATTGACGATCTTGCCCTTCGCCTGCCTTGCGCGCAGCCGCTTGACCAGTTCGCGGCAGGCGACGAAGCACCCGGTCACATTCACTTGAAACGTGTAATTCCACTCCTCAACCGAATAACCTGTCAGAGGCCCTTTCGGCAGATACGCCGCGTTATTGACGAGAATGTCCACCGGCCCCAGCTTCGCCTCAGCGGTGTCGAACATCGCGATGACCTGTTGCTCACAGGCCAAATCGGCGGCCACCGCGACGGCAGCGGTTCCGTAGCGCTTCTGGACTTCTTCGACAACAGCCAGCGCGTCATTTACGAAGTCGAGGCCCTTGGCATCATTCTTGAGATAGTTGATGACGACCTTCGCACCCTCAGCGGCCAGCGCAAAGGCGATGGCCTTGCCGACGCCGCTGGACGAACCTGTGACGATGGCCACCTTGTCTTTAATTTTCAGATCCATGAATTATCCTCCAGAGTCCTATGGTTTCAGAACCACGCGCAGCGCCTCGCCTGACACCATGAGCTCGATGGCCTGCAGGAAACCCTCGAACGGCAAGGTGTGCGTCACCAGACGACCGGCCGGGAAGGTGCCCGCTGCGATCAGCTCCACCGCTTTCGCCACGTGCGCCGGCGTCGAGTCGCTCGTGCCCACCACGCGCAGTTCGCCGTAGTGGATGGGACGGCTGTCGACGTTCAGCATGCTCTTGCCCGCAGGCAGCGAGGCAAAGAGGCAGACCGTACCGCGCTTGCGCACCAGCGTCATCGCCTGTTCCTGCGGCGCCGCCGCAGGCGCCGCCACGATCACAACGTCCGCGCCGATGCCGCCAGTCTCGTCTTTGACCACCTGTGCCAAGTCTTCCTGCGTGGGATTCACCAGTCGGTCGAAGCCGAATGCGCCGCCCTGAGCCAAGCGCGAAGGGTTGATCTCCGAAAGGATAACCTTCGCCGCGCCATATTCCCGCGCCACCACCGCGTTCAGGATTCCCATGGGCCCCGCGCCCATCACGAGCACCGTGTCGCCCTTCTGCACCTGGCTGTTCTCGCACGAATTGACCGCGCAGCTCACCGGCTCGGCCAGCGCCGCGTGGAGCGGGTTGACGGACGCAGGCACCTTGATCACGTGCCCGCCGCGCACGGCCAGCTCTGGGATCACGACGTACTCGGCCATGCCGCCGTCGTAGCCGAACCCCATGGGACGGATGTTCGCGCACAGGTTGCGCCAGCCCCGCGCGCAATATACGCACGTGCCGCACGCCACCGACGTCGCCATCACCACGCGCTCGCCAGCAGCGAAACCGGAACCCGCGCGGTTCTCGACGATCACGCCCGCGAACTCATGGCCCATCACGATCGGCGGACGCATGCGGGGATTGCCGGACTTGTACGCCTTCATGTCTGAGCCGCACACCGCACAGGCGTCGACCTTGACCAGCAGTCCGCCCTCACCGCACGCGGGGACAGCCATAGACTCCACCTTCACGTCCAGGGGACCGTGATAAACAACCGCACGCATGGTTCTTCCGCTCATAAACACCCTTCCCCATCCCTCAGAATTTAGCTTTTCGCTTCGCGTTATCAGTATCCGTCGCCCGCGGGCGCGCCGTCGAGGATCTTGTCGGCCGAGCCGACGCCCAGACGGTCCACGCCCATTGTGGCAAACATCACGGCGCGATCCCAGTCGCGGATGCCGCCGGACGGCTTGACCTTCGCGCGCCCCGCGCAGGTCTTGAGCATCACCGCAACCTGCTCGACTGTCGCGCCGTCGCCGTTAAACCCGGTGGAGGTCTTCACGAAATCAGCGCCGGCCGCGATCGACAGTTCACACGCCTTGGCGACCTGCTCCAGCGTCAGCAGGCAGGACTCCTGGATGACTTTGACCAGCACGCCCTTGGGCTTGGCCACAGCCACCACCGCCGCGATTTCGCGCGTGATGGTGTCATAGTCGCCCGAGAGAAACTTGCCGATGTTCATCACCATGTCCAGCTCGTTCGCGCCGTCCTCGATCGCCAGCTTGGCCTCTAGCGCTTTGACTTCCCAGCGGCTCGCGCCATGCGGGAAGCCGATCACGACGGCGACGGTCGTGCCAGAGCCCTTCACCAGCTTCGCGGCCAGCGCGGCATCGGTCGGGCGGACGCACAGGTCGCCCACGCCCTTGGCGATGCACATGGCCGCATTCTTGCGGATATCGTCGTCCGTCATCGCGGGCTTCAGCACCGCGTGGTCCATCATCTTGGCAATCTGCTGCTTTGTAAACGTACTCATGGTTCAAAATTCCCCTCAGGATTACATCAGGCGTCCGCCCGAAATGTTGATCGACTGTCCCGTCAGGTAATCGGCTGCCGACGAGCAGAGGTAGACGGTCGTGCCCACCACGTCTTCGATGTTGGCCAGGCGTCCCAGCGGAATCTTGGCGGTGAAACGCTTCACCACGTCCGAGCGCTCCTGCTTGAGGTTCTCGATGTAGTTCGAGGACATGAACGTCCACACGCCGGTGTTGTCCGTAATGCCGGGACAGACGCAGTTCACATTGATGTTGTCCTTCGCGAACTCGTGCGCCAGAGCCTGCGTAAACGTAATGATCGCGCCCTTGGCCGCGCTGTAGTGGCTCAGCAGGGCCGAGCCCATCTTGCCCGACTGCGATGAGAAGTTCACAATCTTGCCATACTTGGCGGCTTTCATGAACGGAACGGCATGCTTGATAAAAAAGAAGGTGCCTTTACAGTTCACCGCGAACACGAAGTCCCATTCCTTCTCCGTGATCTGCTCGATCGGGCTTTGTCCCGCCACACCCGCGACGTTCACGAGAATGTCGATCACGTTGTTGAATCGTGCGGCAGCCGCATCGATCACCGCTTTCACCTGCGCCTCGTTCGTCACGTCCGCAGCCAAGCCCGCCACATCATATCCGGCGGCACCGAACTCCTTGACAGCCGCATCGACCGCTTCTTGCTTGAGATCCGTGATGTACACGCGTGCGCCGCACTGCGCCAAACCTTGGGCGATACTCTTACCGATCGCGCCCGCCGCACCGTTCACAATCGCTGTCTTACCCTTGAAATCCAAAAAATTCTGCATCTCTCTGTTCCTCGTTTTCGTTTGAAATGAGAGACGCGCACGGTCGCCCGTGCGCGTCCTTTCAACTATCTGTCACTTTACTTCAAGTCGATCACACTCACCGTATGCACGGAGTCGTTTTTCGTATTCTTAAGACCCGGGAAGGTCATATCGAAGTTCACGACGATCAACTTGTTGCCCCAGACCATCGGCTCGCACGGCTGATCCAGAAGGCCGTCCTTGCCATCGGTGTCGTCGTTCATCCACAGGGTGCCGAACTTGCCAGCTTTGATGTCCCAATAATGAACCGCATTAAGCTCGGAATCGGTCATGATGACCCAATCTTTCTTCTCGTAGTAGCAGATGCCGTCACAGCACGGGAACACCTTCTGGTCGTTGATCAGCGTCGTCGGTTTCTCATACGAACCGTCCGCCTTCAGCTTAAGGGTGTAGAAATGCCCGTCGCCGAAGTTGCCGACGTAGATGTTCCCGCTCTTGTCGAAGCACATGCCGTCACAAGACGCCGTGTCTTTGCGGTGCGGCAGCGGCACGGTGTCGCAAATCCCGATGCAGTACGGGTCATTCACTGCCTGCTCCTTGGGAAGCAAACGGGCCGGGTGCTCCTTGAACGCACTGAATGGCACGCGGTACACGCCGCCCTGATTCTTTCCCTCGACGTCAAAGAAGGTGTCCGTGAAATAGACAGCATTGCCGCGGACTCGCGCTGCATTGGCCAACTTGATGTTTTCGACCACCGGCTCCATTCTCACAGGCTCGCCGTTCTTGTCGATGACCACGCGGATAATGCGCGACTTGTAGCCCTTGTCAGAGAAATACTGGTTGTCGCAGTAATAGAGGTTACCATCCGCATCGAACTCCATGCCCATGGGCGCGCCGCGCTTGGTGTCGGGATGCACCAGCCCCGCCACAAAGACCGACCATTTGCCGCTCTTCTTGTCCATCTTCATGATGGTGCCTGCATACGATTGGTCCACGAAGTTAGGCGCGGCCATAAAGATGTTTCCGTCCTTGTCCTGCGCCAAGCCGTCCGGCGTGTTGACATGGTCGCCGAACTGTTTGAACAGCTTCGGACGACACTTCTCATCCAACTTAACTGTCACATCCGCAGCCATCACACTGCACGCGACCGTCGCAGCCGCGCCGGCCAAAACCCACATCGTCGCCTTGCTCATCGCACGCCCCTTTCGTTTCATACTACGGGCAGCCCTTTCGGCCTCGCGCCCTCGTTCCCGTCCCGCATCCGGCGCCCACACGCCATGCGTCAGAAACATATCCATTGACGTTACCACACTTCGATGCGGCTGACAATTCGCAAAATTTGAAAATAGTTTCGACTTGATTTTATTAACCTTCCGAATTATTAATAATGTCCTTCGAACGCTTAACAGGAAATTCTCTTCATGGTGAAAGCTCACGAGCGAAAGCGGCAGATTTTGGATCTGCTCATGGAGTCTCCGACCCTCTCAGTCGCTGAGTTGAGCGGGCGGTTCAAAGTCTCCGAGGTCACGATCCGAAATGACCTCAACGACCTCGCCTCACAAGGGCTGGTGGTGCGGCACCATGGCGGTGGAATCCCCGCCTTTCACGCCCATGTGATGGAGCGCCAACGCGCCCGCATGGAGGAAAAAGTCCGCATCGCCCGCGCGGCCGCGGAGCTGATCGAGGATGGCGAGGACGTGATGATCACGGCCGGGACCACCACCTCGCTTATTCCCCGCTTCCTGCTCGGGCGCCAAGGCGTGAAGATCGTGACCAACTCCACCCTGCTGCTGCCCTATGTCCGAAACAACCCGGGCGTTCAGGTCACACTCACCGGCGGCGAATTCAAACCTGCGCTCGAGGCTATGACCGGCCCCGCCACCCTGCGCGAGCTGCAGCAATTCCACGTATCGAAAGCGTTTCTTGGTTCAGACGGGGTCTCTCTCGCCAAAGGGATCACCGCGGACAACGCCGAAATCGCCGACATCTGCCGCCACATGTCTGAACAGGCGCAACAGACGGTCGTTCTGGCAGACGCATCCAAACTCGGACGAGCAGGCTTTGCCCACATTATGGCGGCCGCGCGCATCGACATCCTGATCACAGACACACAGGCGCCGAAGGATGAGGTGTCCCGACTGCGGAACAAGGGCGTCGACATCCGCCTGGTCTAGTTTGGCGTTGAGCGCTGCCAGGCCGCCACAGAGAGGCTCACCTCATTGGAGGTAAAGCAGGTCAGGAACAAGCTTCATGATCTGGTTGCGGCAGTAGGTGTATACTTTGTCCGCAGAGGTTCCTGACATGCGCCGCACCGTGGCGGCCAGCGTCTGCGCATCTTCGAAGGTTATCTGGCTGATGATCCGCTTCACAGGCGGAATCAGGTTGGGCGACATGCTGAACTCATCGACCCCCATGCCCAGCAGGAGAACGGCCAGCACCGGATCAGCGGCCATCTCGCCGCAGACCGACACCTTGAGTCCGTGCGAATGCCCGGCGTCGACCGTCATCGCGATCAACTGCAGCACCCCCGGATGCGTGGGCTGATAAAGGCTGGCGACGGTCTCGTTGATACGGTCGACAGCCAGCGTGTACTGGATCAGATCGTTCGTTCCCACAGAAAAGAATTCGGCTTCCTTGGCCAGTGCGTCGGCGATCAGAGCAGCGGCAGGAATTTCGATCATCACGCCACGCTGGATGTTCTCATCGAAAGCCAAGCGCTCCGAGCGCATCTGCTCCATGCACGCGTGCAGCTCCAGATTGGCCGCACGCAGCTCTTCAATTGTCGAGACCATGGGGTACATCAGCCGCACGTTTCCGTGCGCGCTAGCCCGCAAGATCGCACGCAGCTGCCGACGGAACACATCCGGATTGCGCAACAGGTAGCGGATGGAGCGATTGCCCAGAAACGGATTGGCCTCTTTGTGCGTAGACGAAGACGAGCCTCGGACCATTTTGTCGCCTCCGAGATCCAACACGCGGATAGTCACCGGCTGATTCGCCGGCAAAGCGCGTACCGCCGCCGTATAGGCATGCGTCTGCTCTTCCTCTGTCGGCTCGCGGTCCATCATCAGCCAAAGATACTCCGTGCGGTACAGGCCGATCCCCTCCGCCCCAACCGAATAGAGCCCGGTCATCTGTGTGCTGTGGTCCACATTCGCCAGCATCGGAACCGCATGGCCATCGGCGGTCGCTCCGGGCGCAAGCTTCCCCTGTTCGAGCGTCTCCTCCAGCGTCTTGGAGCGGGCAACCATCTTGTCGAAAGCCAGCCGCTCATCGCGCCCCGGATTGAGAATCACCTTGCCGCGCGACCCGTCGAGCAACAGCAGGTCGCCGGTCTTGACGATCTCCGACAGCGAGCCCAGTCCGACAACGGCGGGAATGCCTAGCGCACGCGCCAACAGAGAGGCATGCGACGTCGTGCTGCCGCGATCCGTGGCGAAGCCGAGGATCAGATGCTTGGGCATCGAGATCGTTTCAGAGGGGGTCAGTTCATCCGCCACCACGATGCACGGCTGTTCGACCCGGAAAGACTGCGAGTCGGCGCCGCCCAAGAGATTCCGGATGATGCGCTTGGCGATATCGCTCACGTCCTTGGCGCGCTCTTTCAGATAGGCGTCATCCATTGCGGCGAAAATCGAGGAGTACTTCTCGGCCACCCCGTTCACGGCAGACTCGGCGTTGAAGTGCTCCTTGGCAATCCGCTCCTTGCACGATCCGATGAAGGAGGGGTCGTCAAGGATCATCAGGTGCCCGTCGAAAATCGTGGCCTCATCGCCGCTGATGCGCTTGCTCAGTTCGTTCGACAACGACCGGATCTGAGACCGGGTGAGGGTGAAGGAATCAGTGAGCCGGGCGAGCTCTTGCTGAACCTGCTCAGGCTCCAGCCTGTATTCGGGGATCTGATCGTTTCCCGTGGTGCGGAAAAGATAGACCGGTCCGGCGACGAACCCCCTTGAGGCCGCCAAGCCGGTCAGCATGCGCATGGCGCACGGACCACATCCCTGTGTGTTCAGATCATTGCTCATCGGGAATATCGAATTTGCGCGCCACCAGCGACTCCAGTTCGTCCAAAACCTCGTGCCCTTGCGGGCCGCGCGCGGTCACGCGCAAACGGGTGCCACAGACGGCCTCCAGGGTCATCAGCGCCATGATGCTTTTGCCCGATACGACGCTTCCATCTTTCTCGACGTCGACCTCGGCATTGAAGCGCGAAGCCACTTTGGCGAAAAGACCGGCCGGCCGGACATGCATGCCATACTTGTTCAGCAATACGAACTCTCTGGTTTCTGCGTTATGTCCCACGTCTACTCTCCTCTTCCGGCATGATGCTGCTTGATCCGCGCGTCGAGCGCATGAACCGCGACAAAACCCGAATGACGCAACTTGTGCTCTTGCGCCGCTGTTTCCACCAAATTCACCAAATCCCTGCCCGGCGCAACAGGAATAACCAGTTGAGGCACCGAAACGCCAAGAAACTCGCGTCGCAAGTCGTCCGTCCCCGTGCGGTCGAGTTCGGCGTCAGCCTCCCCCTGCCGCTTCAACGTCACAGCCAGATCCACCTGCTTCTCGCCACGCACTGCAGCCACGCCGAAAATCGCGGGAACATAAATGATGCCGATCCCGCGGATCTCCATGTAGTACTGCGTCACGGGCGAAGCCGAGCCCAGCAGGTTGCCGTTGCTGTCACGGCGCAACAAAGTCAGATCGTCCGCCACCAGCGCGTGCCCGCGCTTGATCAAGCCGAGCGCCGTCTCGCTCTTTCCGAGTCCGGCGGCACCCTCGATGAAAACGCCGACGCCCGCGACCTCCAGCATGGTGCCGTGGACTTTGCAGCGCGGCGCATTCAGATCTTCGAGGATGAAGGTCGCCGTGTGCATGAAGCGCCGCGTCACCAAACCGGTGCGCAACACGGACACACCGTCCTGTTCGGCCACCCGCAGCACCTCGGGGAACACGCGCTTGCCGCGCGTGAACACCAGACAGGGAATCTTCATGGCGAACAGTTCTTCGAACCGCTGGATGCGCAGCTCTTCCGGCAGAGACGAGAGGTAGGCGTACTCCGCCATACCCACCACTTGGATGCGTTTCCGGGCAAAATATGAATAGAACCCCGACAAAGCAAGGCCCGGACGGTGAACCACCGGCTCGATGATCACCCGCTCCAAACCCGCCTGTCCGGCGGCAAGTTCAAGCTTCAGGCGGTCATGGCCGGCCGTAAGGAACTGGCCGACCGTAACCGGAGATTGCTGAACGGGGCTCTGGCGGTTTTCAGCCATCACTTCTCTTCGCTTTGCGCACGTGCGCCGTCACCCGCTTCGTCAGCGTTTTGCGCAACTGCTTCTCTGCGCGGGCGGCCGCTGTGTCGATCACAGCGCTTGCGTTCGCCGCATGTTCTTTCGCGCCGACAGCCGTCATGCCCTTCTGCTGAACGACAAACTCCGCCTCATAGAGGTGCCGCTGCACGTCGATAATCACGTGCACGCTCTCGACCCGGGGGAATTCCAGCATCAGTTTCTCCGCACGCGACTCCGCATACGCCTTAAGCCCTGCATCCGCATTCAGATGACGAATAGTCACTTCGATAGGCATTGTGTGTCATCCTTTCTTTTTTGCTGCGCCTGCCTCGCGGCAGACGGGTTTGTGTTTGTAAAGCCGACAAGAAAGCCACTTTCTCATCACATCTTGAAATTCGCGCCCAAGTAGAGGCGGCGCGCGGTCTCATCCTGTACCAGGAAATCGCTGGACCCTTCGCACAGGATCTGCCCGTCAAAAACCAGATACGCTCGGTCGACAATCGAAAGCGTTTCGCGCACGTTGTGGTCCGTCACAATAATCCCGAGCCCACGGTCGCGCAGGCCTTTAACAATCTCCTGAATGTCGTGAACCGCCAGCGGATCCACGCCGCTGAAAGGCTCGTCAAGCATCAGAATCGCGGGCTTCCGAACCAGCGCGCGCGCGATCTCCAGCTTGCGCCGCTCGCCTCCGCTCAACGTGTAGGCCCGCTGCTTGGCGACCTTCGTGAGGCTCAGGCTGGACAGCAGCTCTTCCGCACGGTCCAGCCGCTCGGCCTTGCTGAGCGGCAAGGTTTCGAGAATCGCCAACACGTTCTCCTCAACCGTCAACTTGCGGAAGATCGACGCCTCTTGCGACAAATAGCCCAGCCCCAGACGCGCACGGCGGTAGACCGGCATCCGCGTGATGTCCTCGCCTCGGAACACCACCTCACCCGAGTTCGGGCGCACCAATCCGACGACCATGTAGAACGTCGTCGTTTTACCTGCGCCGTTAGGTCCGAGCAAGCCCACGATCTCGCCGCAACTCGCATGGAGCGAAATGCCATTCACCACCGTTCGCTGGCCATACTGCTTGACCAGATCGAAGGCCTGAATATCGGGCACCTCTCGATCCACTTTTTCACCAGTTTCATCCATACTTCAGATCACATTCTCTCGCGCTTACGGCAACAGCTTCCGATCACCCTTGTTGAACGTCCCCGGCGGCAACACGACGCGTCCCGGATAGACCTCCATCCGCTCGTCGTCGACCCAAATGATGATCTTGTCGCCAGACACGTTGCCAGCCTCTTTGCCTTGCTGCTTCAGGCTGGCATTCCCCGTCATCACAATCCGCCCATCCTTCTTGGTGTAGACCGCCTTATCGCAACTGGCAGCCCGGTTGGCGTTGGTGATGCTGACCTTGCCGATCGCCATGACCTGCTGCACGTCGTTCGTGCCCTCCATGAAGACCAACAGACGCTCGGAGCGCATCAGGAACTGTGCGTCGTCCACCAGCACGTCCTCATCGAACAGGATGACGCCCTCTTTGTTGTCGAACTCGATCTTCTTGGCGGTGATGACCGACTCGCGCTCAGCTTCGGCTGCCTTCTTCGCATCCCCGCTCTTCTCTTTCTTCGCAAGGGCACCTAGCACTCCCGCCGCTGGCACGGCGCTCTTCTGCTCCTCTTGGGCAAAAGTGACGCTGGCCACCGTCAGGCATGCCGCCATTCCACTGATCCAAAACATCAACTTCACGAAAGCCTCCCTAGCTTGAGCGGAATACGCTGCGTACGAATCTCGCATTCAGAAAGAATTTTAATAAACTGTTCCTCGATTGAAAAGTACATACCACGCCCTTTTATCCGGTCGGTCCCTTTCACGACGTTAACGGCTCCTTCGCAGTAGCCTCGCTTGGCCTCGCGGTCGAACAGGCATCCCTCGGCGGTCAGCCGCCCGTCGGGCTTACCGTCTTCCGTGAGCAAATCCACGACCACCCCTTCGGCGAAAATGATGCTGTCTGCCAACATCTGGGCCTTCGTGGCGTGCAGAACGGCCTTCATGCGTCCGTTGTCATAGTAGTCCAACGGCAAAGTCAAATTCTCCACAGGCGAGGTCATGGCCGCCTTCGACACGTCCCACTTGTCAGCCAACGGACGCCAAACTTGATCGGAGTGACGTCCGAACCAACGCTCAACATCCGGATCGCCCGCGCCCCAGGCACAGCAAGCGCAGAGCATCAGCCCAGCAACCGCCTCCCGGCACGTGCCAGACCATTCTTTACGACACAAGGCCATGTATCGCTCCCAACGTTCGCCACACTTTTTTCAGATCCTTGAACGCGATCGCGTTCGCCTTATCCGAAAGCGCCTCAGCCGGATTCACGTGCGTCTCCATGAACACGCTGTCCACGCCCGTCGCCACGGCCGCGCGCGCCAAAGCCGGTGCCCAGCGTCCGTCGCCGCCGCTCGTCTTGCCAGCCCCCCCCGGCCGCTGCACACTGTGCGTCGCATCGAACACCACCGGATACCCGAACTCGCGCATGATCAGCAGGCTGCGCATATCGGCCACCAGATTATGGTACCCGAAGCTCGCCCCGCGCTCTGTCAGAATGATCTTCGTGTTTCCCGTGCCCGCGATTTTGTCGATCACGTTGCCCATGTCTTCCGGCGCCAGGAACTGCCCCTTCTTCACGTTGACGACCTTGCCGGTCTCAGCCGCAGCCACCACGAGGTCGGTCTGGCGGCACAGAAACGCCGGGATCTGCAACACGTCGACATACTCGGCCGCCACGGCCGCCTGCCCCGGCTCGTGAATATCGGTCAGCACCGGCACATGGAAACGGTCGCGCACCTCCCGAAGAATCGCCAGGCCTTCGAGCAGTCCGGGGCCGCGGTAAGAGTCCACCGACGTCCGGTTGGCCTTGTCGAACGACGCCTTGAAAACCAGCGGCACATCCAGCTCTTGCGCCAGATGAACCAGTTTCGCGGCCAGATCCATCGTGCCCTCGACCGACTCGATCACGCAAGGCCCAGCGATGAACACCAGCTTCTTGCCGCCGAACGTCACGTTACCCACCTTGACCGGCTTCACTTTCGTCATAAAAAGCTTCCTCTCTAGGAGCGACCCACGCCCCTCAAAATCGCCTCTACCGACGCCACATCCTCAGGCGTATCCACGCCCACGCCCTGGTCCTCAGTCTGAATCACAGCGATCCGCCCGCCAAGGTAGAGCGCACGCAACTGCTCCAGACTCTCCGTCTTCTCCAACGCGCAGGGCGGTTCGCTCACCAGCCGCTTGAGGAACGCGCCGCGGTACGCATAAATGCCCAAATGCCTGAGATACAGGCCCGACTCCAACTCCGGCTCTCCGTCTCGGCGGCAGGGGATCGGCAGCCGGGAGAAATAGAGTGCCCCGCCGTCCCGAGCCAAAACAACTTTCACCACGGTACGCGCATCGAGATCGCGCCTCGTACGGATCGGGCAGGCTGCCGTCGCCATCGCCCACCCCGGATCGGCCTTCATGCGCGCAACCAACGCGTCGATCAAACCCGGATCGATCAGCGGCTCATCACCCTGAATGTTGATCACGATATCGTCATCGTCCGGCTGGGCCGCCTCTGCCACGCGGTCCGTGCCCGAGGGATGATCCGCCCGCGTCATGGCCACTTGAACAAATCCGCTCACGGCCTCTGCAATACGCACATCATCGGTCGCCACCAGAACTTCATCCAGCGAACGGGACCGTTTGACAGCCTCCACGACCCATTGTACGAGCGGCTTGCCGCAGATCGGATGCAGGCTCTTTCCGGGAAAACGCGTCGAGCCCCAGCGAGACGGGATCACGCCTATCACACGCATACGCAAAATTCCTGTTGGGTTTGAAATGGGCACATTTTCGTTGTTCCGGGAAGAGGTGTCAAGGCCATTGTCGGCATCGGTCGGCCGCCTTCCGCCTCACTTCGTCAACCCCGTCATCCGCCTGAGCGCCACCACCGCAGACAACAGCCAAGCCGCCCCAGAACAAGGCCACGCTGGGTTCTCGGATTCACGGACCGCGCCTTCCAGCAATTCGATGCGCCGATTCAGCCGGCGCACGCCGACACAGGTGCGAATCGGAAGAGTGAGCGTGGCGAGCAAAGAGGCTCAGAAATAAATCCGAGCCACCCTCCACGCTCCGGCTCCCTTGACTCCCATTGAAAACCGTCGCGCTGGCTCAGCCTCCATCTCAGCTATCATTGACAACGGAGTAACCGAAGCCCAAAGAGAAAAGACTGGAAAGCTCCTCGGACCGACCGCCTTTACAGGCCTTGCCCGCAACACTTCTTGTACTTCTTGCCGCTGCCGCAGGGGCAGGGATCGTTACGCCCCAAGTTGCGCATATCCGTGTTGCTGGCCATCGGCCGCGGCGACGGCGCGCGTTCGGCTTTCTCCATCGCCTGCATCATCGCATCGAAATTGGCCACGGCCGACTGCGGCACATCAGCCGAAAGCTCGCGGCGGGGCGGCTGTTGCTGTTCCGAAGCGTCGACCGTCTGTACGCCACCGTCCAACATGTTGATGTCGGCATGAATCGTCTGAACGTGCCCACCCGAAGCCGACATCATGCGCTGGAAGTTCTGCACGGTCGTAGCGCGGAAGACGGATGTCGCGACCTCTGTCTTGATGTGCGTCATCAGCTCCTCGAACATGCCGAAGGCTTCGCGCTTGTACTCCACCAGCGGATCGCGCTGCCCGTAGGCGCGCAGGTTCACACCGTGACGCAACTCATCCATCGCCCGCAGATAGTCCTGCCACTGCTGGTCGATGCAATTCAGGAAGACCGAGCGCTCCATGATCGGAAGCACCACCTTATCTTCCATGGAGCACTTCAGTTCGTACGCCTCTGCGACGCGCCCGTACAGCAGTTCGGCCGCCTTCTCGGGCTCTCCTTTGAAGGGCGCCACATCCTCCAACAGCACCGCTACGGGGAAGGTGTCGCTCGCCCAGTCCACCAGTTCTTGCGGCTCGGCATCCTTGGCAGAGGTCAGGTATTTCTCGCACTGCATCAGAATCAGGTCGTTGAACACGTCGAGAATGCGCTCGTGTGCGCTTTCCGACATCAGCACCTCTCCGCGCAGGTCATACACCACTGAGCGCTGCTTGTTCATCACGTCGTCGTACTCGAGCGTGCGTTTGCGGATCGCGAAGTTCTGCTGCTCGACGCGGCGCTGCGCGGTCTCGACCGACCGGTTGAGCCACTTGTGTTCCAACGCCTCGCCCTCCTGCATGCCTAGCCGCGTCATAATGCCGGAGATGCGATCTGATCCGAACAGGCGCATCAGGCTGTCTTCCAGTGAAATGTAGAACTGAGAAGAGCCCGGATCGCCCTGACGCGCGCAACGCCCGCGCAACTGGCGGTCAATGCGGCGCGACTCGTGACGCTCAGAACCGATCACGTGCAGACCGCACGGCTTCTCGACCAGCAGTTCGCGCAACGCCTTGGGGCCGTTGTCGTACTTGTCGTCCAGCTTGACCTGCGACTTGATCGTCGAGTCCGGAACCCACACCACGCCCTCGCCGAGCTTGATGTCCGTGCCGCGGCCCGCCATGTTGGTCGCAATGGTCACCGCACCGGGCTGTCCCGCCAACGACACAATCTCGGCCTCGCGGGCGTGGTTCTTTGCGTTCAGCACGTTGTGCGGAATCTTAGCCATGCGCAGCATGCGGCTGAGCACCTCAGAGGTCTCGACCGTCACCGTGCCGAGCAAGATGGGCTGTCCACGGCTATTGCGCTTGGTGACCTCTTCAATGATCGCCTTGTACTTCTCGCGTTGTGACTTGTAGATCTGGTCGTTGCCGTCCACGCGCCGCACGGGACGGTTGGTCGGGATAACCACCACGTCCAGCTTGTAAATGTCGTGGAATTCCGACGCTTCGGTCTCGGCGGTGCCGGTCATACCCGCGAGCTTCTTGTACAGGCGGAAATAGTTCTGAATCGTGATCGTGGCGAGCGTCTGGGTCTCGCGCTCGATCTCCACGTCCTCTTTGGCTTCGACCGCCTGATGCAAACCGTCGCTCCAGCGGCGTCCCGGCAGGACGCGCCCCGTAAACTCGTCGACGATATAGACGTGGTTTTCCTGCACCACATAGTCCACGTCCTTCGCATAGAGACAGTAGGCGCGCAGCAACTGATCCACATTATGCACGCGCTCGCTGCGCACCATGAAGTCCGCCTGAATCTTCTGCCGCCGCTGCGCCCGCTCCTCGGTGCTCAGCGACGTGTCGCCGTCCAACGCCGACAGCGCACTCACCAGGTCCGGCATCACGAACATCTCTGGGTCGCCGGGCGACAGCGCCTCGCCGCCCTTATCGGTCAGAGCCACCTCGCGTGTGCGCTCATCGATCGTGAAGAGCAGCAGCTCGCTCAAGTCGCGCGCCAGCTCCTTCCGCATATCGGTCAGCATCTTGCTCTCGACCGTCTCGTGCAGCTTGCGCACGGACGGCTCTTCGATCAGGTGCAGGAACTGCGTGTGCTTGGGCATGCCGTGATATACCTGGTAGAGTTTGTGCATCACGGCTTCTTCGTCGTTCTCCTCCAGCGCCTTTTTGATTTCGGCGATCAGGCGGTTACAGATCTCCATCTGTTCGCGCACCAGCCGCTCCACGCGCGGCTTCAGCTCCACATACTGGGCCGTCGACGAGTGCGCCGCCGGACCGGAAATGATCAGCGGCGTCCGAGCCTCGTCGACCAAAATGCTGTCTACCTCGTCGATGATTGCGAAGAAGTGTCCGCTCTGCACGACTTGGGCCGGCTCGACCGCCATGCCGTTGTCGCGCAGGTAGTCGAAACCGAACTCGCTGTTGGTGCCGTAGGTGATGTCGCACGCGTACTGCTCACGCCGCTCGGAAGGCCCCATGCTGTTCTGGATGCAACCGACCGTCAGACCCAGATACTCGTAGACATGCCCCATCCATTGCGCGTCGCGTTTCGCCAGATAGTCGTTGACCGTCACCAGGCGCACATTCTTGCCGGAGAGCGCGTTGAGGTAAAGCGGCAACACGGCTGAAAGCGTCTTGCCTTCGCCGGTCTGCATCTCCGCAATCTTGCCCTGATGCAGCACGATACCGCCGATCAACTGCACGTCGAACGGCACCATGTCCCATTTGAGCTCGTGACCGCACACTTCGCGCGAAGTCCCACACAACTTGCGGCAGGCGTTCTTGACTGTGGCAAAGGCCTCGCACAGAATGTCGTCCAGCGTCTCTCCTGCAGCGACCCTGCCCTTGAACTCCTGAGTCTTCGCCTTCAGCTGCTCTTCGGAGAGCGACTGGTAGCTTTTCTCTAACTCGTTGATACGCGCCACCAGGGGCTGAAGGCGCTTCAAGTCCCGGTCGTTTTTCGTCCCAAAAATCGTTTTTATCAGATTCATGAATCAACCTTGTCTACACTGGCAGAAAAGTTTCCGCCGAACATGCGAAAAATAGTGATTAGTTTTAACACAATCCGATGGTCTCTTCCAGTTCAAACAGTCGCTTGTCTTGCTTGCCGCGCGCCGCTATACGACAGTTCTCGGGCTCCCGAATCGCGCGCAGGCCCCGCCGTGCCGATACACGCTGACTGCGATCCCCACACGCCCACCGTCAAAATATGCTATTCAGATGAGGCGACTCCCTGTAAAATAGTCCGCATCAAGTGGGTTTGAAGCAGTGGAGTCGGAACACAATCAACGACGTGGGAGATGTGGTTATGCGGAAATCAGCCATGCGTATTGTGCTGGGTGGTGTGCGAGGTTCGGCAGCCCTTTCGCACCCCGATTTCATGCGGTTCGGCGGATCGACAAGCGCCATGCTGATCGAAGATGGAGCGGGCACGCGTATCGTGATCGACGGAGGCACTGGTTTGCGGACGCTGACCCCTCATCTCCTTTCGAGCGCCGCCGACGCCCCCGTCCTGATGCTGTTCACGCACTACCACCTCGACCATCTCATCGGGCTGCCCTCGTTCCTCCCGCTTTACAACCCGGAATGGCACATCCTTATCGCGGCCCCGCCTTGCGAAGGTGAGACAGCGGAACTGGCTTTGCAGCGCCTGACCGGAAGACCGTTCTGGCCGGCTCCTTTCCGTGCGCAGCAGCGCTATCTTGTGCTGCCGGAGAGGTGCGGTGACAGGCCCCTGCGCCACGGCCCGTTCGATGTGCGCTGGTGCCCAGTGAGGCACCGCTACGGCTGCCACGCCTATCGGATTGATGAACGCGCGTCGGGCGCAGCCATGGTCTTGGCCACCGACCTCGATTTGCACGCGTCCGACGAGAGCGAGCACGCCGCCCTCGTCAAGCTCTGCAGCGAACCGCGACCGGCGGACGTGCTGGTTATGGAGGGCTACGACGCCCAATCTCCTTTCGCCGGCTGGGGACACAGCACGTGGCTGGACAGCGTTCAGATAGCCAAGACCGCCGGCGTACACCGGCTGGTGATCACCCATCACTCGCCAGACGATGATGACCGCGCCTTGGGGCTGCGCGAACAAGAAGTGAAGGCCTTCTTTCAACCGACAAGCCTGGGGTATGAAGGAATGGTGATCCCCTGGGAGCGAGGCGATCCGTGTTGAGTGCCCGAAACGGGGTGTGTTAACGCTCATCGGGCAGACCGCAACCAAGGCGCCCGCAAAGAAAGGGTTTGGGACTGTGCCGCACATCGCATTCAACTACTCGCAAGCCGTGGGGGATGTCTCCAAGTACGGCCCTGGTTTCACCTTCAATGCCCTGAGCAAAGAGGACTTCGCCAGATTCAACCCGTCCGTGCTCGGACTCGGCGACATCTCACGCAACGGCGAGTATATTCAAGCCCTTGTGGCTTTCTTCGATCTCGAAGGCTTCACTGACTTCTGCGGACAAGTCGATTCGCATCTGGTGATACCCGAGTTTCTTTCACGGTACATGAACTGGCTGTTTCAGACTCTCGCCGAGCAGTTCTACGAAAGTGCGGACGAAACAACTGTGAAGCTGTGGGGCAGCCTGCCTTTCTACGTCAAGTTCATGGGGGACGGGCTCCTCTTCATCTGGAACACGGATCTGTGCCGCGGCTTTCCCGGCACCGTGAACATCGCCCAAAACCTGCTGGCGGTCAACAACCTATACACCGACCATTTCCTCACAGATGTCCGCAAGGCGGTCAGCAACCCGCCCATCCGCCTGCGCTGCGGCATTGCCCGAGGCCAAGTCATCTCCATCGGAGGCGGCGCCGACTTTGTTGGCTCATGCATCAATGTGGCCTCACGGCTGCAGAAGCTAAGCAACCTGTCGTTCGCGGTTTCCCGACGCGGCTTCGACCTCAGCGAGGCACCGGACGGCGAAGGCTCGTTCCGCTCGTTCCTCGTGCTCAAACGGACCGCCGTGCGAAGCATCGGCAAACAGGAGCTGGTCTACATCCGCACGGATGAATTCGCCGCGCTGAGCCCCGCTGAAAAATTGGAGTTCCGCGACCCGTAAGTTAAGGAGTATCCGCAGTGGACGGACGCTCCCTGACCCAAAGTCCGTCGGCATGTGCAGGTGCCGCCACAGACCAAGTCACAGTCAACTCACTCGAGAACTCCGAGACGTCGCGCACCGTTGCAGTCCCGACCGACTTCTCCACAGAGTCGTCCGCGGCCTTCTTATCGTGCGGCATGCGCATGAGCACTGTGAAAACCGACCCTGCGCGCGCGCCGTGGAAGGTTCCGAGGCCGACCCGCAGTTGCGCACCCTCTAACGCCGAGACCGGCGCCAGCAGCGGCTTGAGCTCGGTCACACGCTCCGCGATGCGCCCGGCCAGCTCGGCGCAGACCTTCTCTTGATCGTCGCCGACCTTCCGGGTGGCGGCGAAAGACGCTAAGACCTGCGTCGTCTCTGTATCGACGAGTCTCAGGAACACCTTGTCGCCTGTGTCGGAGGCAATCACGTCGCCCAGCAGCAGCAGGCTGGCGGGAAGGAGTTTCCCGATCGCCGTGCGGGCGCGCGGGTCGGCCAAATCCGAAACCCCCAAGCTCTGTTCTTGCAGGATGGTCTCCAGCGACTCGCGCTCGATGATCCGCAGACTGGCGCGGCTCTCCAGTTCCGTCCGCAGTATGATCCGGTACAGAAGGCCCTCACTCTCAGCCGCCGGTCCGCCACCTGAAAGAGTCGGCCCCAAACAGGCAAGGATGCGCGGGTGGGCGCCGGGTGGCACAGCCGCCTTGGCTCCTGCAGAGGCGGCACGCTCCCGGCCTTTGGCTTCAATCTTTTCGATCAGCGTCCGCAATTCGTCGCGACCCTCCTGACGCTGGCTCCGCGCAATATAGACAGCCACGGCCCGGGCCACCAGATCCTGCGCATTCTGCTGGAGCACCGCCGAAACTAGGCTGTTCGCCGCTTTGGGGGCTCCCGCACGGGTGAGCGCCACCGCATCGAGGAAAGCCTCCTGCCGTGTCGGAGCGTTGGTCGGCACCTCCCCTCGGGTTGCTGTGCCGGCCAGGGTGCCCGCAGGCGAGGGGCTAAATGCGGCCAGTTGCACGCCAGCCTTCTGGCGCACAAACACAAATTCGCCCCCCGCATGGCCGCTCACCGGGAGCGGACCCATCTGCACCATCTGCCCGGTCAATGCTGCCACGCGCTCACGAAGAGAAGAACCAAGGTCGTTCGCAGAGAAAATGTCTCGATCGCCATGCACGAGATAGTTGAGTATTTGCTGGGCAAAAACGCTGTGTCCGGCGCCGCTGTCAAGAACAGGCTCAATGCCGCCGCTGGTGATGAGGTAACGCGACGGCTTGGCTATCGCCCGCTCGTACCAAGCCTGACTGTTGCGCGCGCTTAACGGCTCGTCGCCACGGAAAAGCGAGCCGCCATAGCAGGCATCCGACAACACGAGGACATGCCGTGCTCGCGACGCGTTGATGAGGCGCGTGAGGGTCGAGTTCCATAGCCAGTCTTCCTTGGCTTGACGACCGTCTACGGTTTTTCGCGCGTCAGACGGTATCCAGTACCCTTCCTGCAGTTTCTCGTCGTAGCAACCGTGTCCGGCGAAGTAGATCAGATCCGCACCGTCCTCGTCTGAGGTTGCCAGCTCATCCATTGCGTTCAGGATCGCCGCACGCGTGGCTTGGCCATCGAGCAGCGTCTGAACGTGGAACCCATAGTCGGACGCGAGCGTGCCGGCGACCGACTCCGCGTCTGCGCGGGCGGAATGGAGCGCCTGCCAGCCCTCGCCGCCGGCCTGCTGATACGTGTTGATGCCGATCACCAGCGCCCGATAGACAGGCAGGGCCGCACACTGGTTCGTTCCGCCTTGCCGTTGCGCCAGAGCCGCGCCGAACTCCTCGCTAGAGCGGGAAACACCTGTGCGAGGCGAAACCGAGTGCCATCTGCTGACCCAGACGCCGGTGATCGCCGCAACGGCGGCCAACCCGGCGGCCGTGCCTAGGGCGAGCTTCAGTCTGAAAGGATGCCGGAAGGAAACGGCGGAAGGGGCCGCCGGTTCTTTTGCCACGGCGACGGTTTCCGGCGAACGTTTCTCCGAAGCGGACTCGGGGCTCGACAGAGTGAGTCCGGTCCGGTTGACCTTCCATGCGTTGACACCGCCGCCAGAAGAAGTATCCGCCGCTTGTTTCGGATCATTACCTTGTGTAGACATAGTAACCTTCTTTCACGATGACATCGGCCCCGGCAGGGAGGATGCGCGCCGTACTCGTGTTGTGCTGAACACGTTCGACTTGTAACTGCACGGCCTGCCCGGTGATCCTGCAGACTTGGCCACCCGCGAGATCGCCGCACTCTGTTGATTTGACCACAAGGAAGCGGCTGTTCGCAGTGGCGCCGTCTTGCGCGCCCACATTGAGTGTCACACGTGCCCCCTGACACTTCAGCACTTCACCGGTGATCAGGGGAAAGCCCTGCTCGACCTTCAACACCAACCCAGCCACCGCATCATCAAGACTGCGGTCCGGGTCTGAACTGTAGACGTCACTGGCGAAAACGACTTCCCCGTTCCCCGTTTCGACCGCCTTGAGGTAGATCGTGAGTCCCTTGGCCTCTGTGAATATCTTGCCCATGAGCAACAGTTCAGCGGGCACCATCTTGCCGATACGCAACGTAGCCGAGGGCTCGGCGAGGTCTGACACACTAAGCCCCTGCTCGCGAAGCACAAAATCCCACCCTTCGCTGCGCTCCAACAGGCGGAAACGCACGGGAGCGCGTGTCAGTTCCGTTTCCATCGACCGTTTGACCCGTACGCCGACCGTGCCAGACTCTGCCGGCAGAAGCGGAGGCACGCCCACGCTGAGGCGCAAACTGTCGTCCAAATATTCCGGGCGGCGGCGGACGACACTCAGCGACTCTGCCGTGCGGTTGCCGGCGCGGTCTGTGGCCACGATCTCGAAGACGTTTGTGCCCAGATCAAGGGGAAGGCGGCGGGCGAAATAGGCTCGGACACTCCCCCTGTCTTCCCGCGCGAGCAACTCTTCGCCATTGACCGTCACACTGGCTAGGCCACCGCCATCGGCGGCGGTGCCGTCCACAAAGAAATCCTCGGCGAACACATACGTCAGCGGCTGACACCCGCGAAGCGACAAGGACGGCCGCAGTCGGTCAGCGTTCGACACCGGAGAAGCCGACGGGCTCACCAGGCGGATGGAACCGGAGGCGAGCCGCGTCGGCGGCCACTGCTGCGACGCCATCTGGGCAAGGACCGTGGCGTTTGCCGGACCTTGTACCCAATTGACTGCAAAGCGGCACGGTTCCGGATTGAGTTCATTGTGCGGTTCTGCCACGGCCGTCTGGGCGAATGCCGCAGCGGACAACGGACACTCGAGTTTGTTGCCCGCCACATCAGTGGCTGTCAGAATGGCTCCTGCTATAGGAACACGCAGCGAAACAGAAACCTCATTCACGACACCCGCAACCGCGCGGCGGAAGAGAACCGTTGTACCGAGTGTGACCTCTGCGACACCGAACTCGTCACGGCATACCCCTTCGACGAGCCAATCCCCGCCCTGGGCTGCTCCCCGCTTGAACACCAAGTGCGGCGGCTGCCAGTCGGCAATCCGCAGCACCTTCCGGGAGACGCGCTGCCCTAGCAGGTCTTCCGCCACCACCGAAACAACATTCGAGCCAGATCTGAGAGCGACACTGCGTGTGAACCCCCGCGAGGGCTCCGCAAGCTCGATGAACTCGGGGTGTCCGTCGACCGTCAGAAAACGGATGCGCCCGTCGCCGACCGCTGTCCCTCTGAGTTGACACGTGCGGCTCCGTGTGAGAACAGCCCCGTCGCCCTGCTCGATCTGTAGCTGTGGTGCGGAAATCGCACGGCCGGACATCTGTTTCTGAAGGGCGAGGTTGAAATAATGCTTGGCACGTCCGGACGGTTCTTGGCGCAAGGATGTTTCGAGAAAGTGCACCGCTTGGGAAATGTCATTACGCTCAAGCAGGCAGATGCCAAGCTCGCGGTTCGGAAAGTAGCCTTCCACGAAGTGCAGACCGTACGTGCGGGCGCGCCACATGTCTCGGGCATTGCCGAACTTGGCCCCTGGAATCAGTCCCAGACAGCGCTGGAAATCCGCCTGCGCCTCTTCCGTCCGTCCCTGCCGGAAAAGGTACGTGCCACGCGCATAGTAGTTCCACCAGTTGTGGTGATAAAGTTCGCCGCCTTCATTTTCCGGTGCCGGGGCGACACATCCCCCCATTGTCAGCAGCACTCCGGCCAGAAGGATCCATGCGCCACACGACCACACGCCACGCATCGTGAACACGCTTCGCTGCGGCAACCGTTGTATCAGACGCAGATTCATGACCGCCCTCCCCCGGCACCGGAAAGGCTAACCAACAACTCCACCATCCGCTCAGCGGAGATATCCGCACAATTCAAGAAAGCCTGGAGGCTCGAATAGTCGCCGCTCCACTCGCCAGCCGTCCGCCCATCGCGCAACCGCGCCTGCACAGAAACCGAAAAAGCACCATCCGTCAACTCTTGCAGGCGAAGTGAAAAACTCAAGCCGTTTGGCAGCGCAACGCCCCGGGCCTGAACCGAGCGCGTCAGCGCAGCCTTCAGCGCCTGTTGACAACGCATTGCCGATCCTGCGTCCATCGCGCGCCTTCCGCCCTGCGTACCCATGCCGCGCAAGGTGAGGGGAGCGAAAACAGGATCAGACCAACTCACCCCATGTGGCATCCGCAGTACGGGAGAAACGATGAGGAGGAGAGCTGCCGCCGCGGCCAATCCGGCGAGGCCCATAGCGGGACGGCGGAACATCAACAACCACCCCGATCGCACAGGAGCCGCGAGCGACAAGTCCGAACGCGGCCGTGAAGAAACAGCCTGCTCCCGCTCCCAGGCGGCGAGGGCCTGTTCTGCCAGAACATCCAGGGACTCATCGGTCGAATCAAGCGACGGAGCGACCGAACGGAGCAGACGATCCAGTTGGCGCGACTCCTCGAACCGACTGCGCAATGTGTCGTCGCAGGCGAGTTCCTTTTCGAACGAAAGGCGCTCTTCTTTCGAAAGTTCGCCGTGCAGGTAAGCCCAGATGGCTTCGGCAGGGCTGGACACGTCCGCATTCACTTCGTATTCCTCCGTTTGTAACCCTTGCCCCGGATCCCATGATCCGTCGTTATCTTTAAAGTCGTCCGACACGGACAGTTCTTCCCTTGAAAAATTGCCGGGCATGAAAACCAGAGGGAAAATATCCTCTAAAGAAACACGCTGCCGGTGCCGCCAGCTAACCCCGCTCACCGGCAGCAGGGCGCTCTGCCTCTGTACGGGCCAACAATTTCCCCAGCCTGTCCAGACAGCGTGAGAGACGGCTTCCGACAGTGTTGACTGCAACGCCATGGCGTTCGGCCAACTCGCGATAGGACAGTCCTTCGACATAGAACTGGAGGATAAGCGTTTGAGATTGCTCATCCAGTTTCGCCAGAGTCTCACGCAGAGCCGCGGCTTGCTCGATCTGCTGTAACGCAACCACGGGGTCGAACTCCGCACCGGCCGAAAAATCGCGATCAACCCATTCTCCGTCCTCATTGAAGTAGCCGAGCGGTTCCAGTCGGTTCTGCTCACGGATCTGTCTGCGGAGCGCGTCGATGCAGCGGTTGACACAAATCTTCCGCACGAAGGCCTGAAGCGACTGGTCGGATTGCAGTCGTCCGATCGACTGCACGATCCCAAGTCTGATCGTCTGCGCGACATCATCGCGGGTGTGAGCCTCGAATCTCCATTTCGGCCAAGCGACAACACTGCGGATCACTCCGTCAAAGCTTTCAAAGAAGGCGCGCCAGGCTTGTTCGTCGCCCCCCCGCAACGCGTCCGTTGCAGGCAGAACCGAATCATCCGGTTTATTCATGTCGGGTCTCTCCAGACAAGGCCTTCAGCCGTCCATCTGTCGTGCGGGTCAGGCACAACTCAACACCGCTCGAATAATTTGTTCGGAAAATCATTGACATGATAGGGCTTTTCATGGGAAGAAGGAAGCACATTCAAACGACATATGTCATGGGAACAGGAATGCATTTCCCGGCTCCGGCAGGCTGAAGCCTTATGCGAGGCGCGAACGCCCGCGCAAGGCTCCCGCTTCCCGAGCGGAAAGTGAAGCCCTCAGCGGCAGAAGTGTGGAAGCCATGAGATCCGAAAAGCCAGATGCGGAGGGAACTCCTTCGACGGACAGCGCGGATGGAGCAGCGCGCGGGATGATCCGTTTCGCACTGGCGGTTTTGACCGGTCTTCCCGCAGCACTCCGGGCTGAAGGTTTCACGCTTTCCACAGTGGCCGGAGACGTCGAAATCCCCTTGGTTCATGTCACTCCAAGCAGTTCGCTGATATCGCCATCGACACCTTCGCCGCCTCCCTTTACGGCTCCGACGATCTTCTCAGCCCCTCTGCCGAGCGGCTCTGGAGCGCGGGCTCTGGGCGTTGCCGGAGCCTTCACGGCTGTGGCTGACGATGCGACGGCTGCCTCGTGGAATCCGGCCGGATTGACCCAGCTCGAACGGCCCGAGTTCTCCTTTGTTTATCGGGTGAACCATGAAAGCGACCAACACTGGTCACAGAACTCGGACTACCGTGTCGGCGAGGACGACTTCTATGCGAGCGCCATCAATTACATGAGCGGCGTGATGCCGTTCCGACTGCTGGACCACAATGCGGTCCTCTCGCTCAACTATCAGGAAGTCTTCGATTTTTCGCAGCGTTTTCATGCCGATTTCGCGGAGCGTTCATCCAGCCAAGTGCACAAAGTTTCGAGTGAAGACACCACACAAACGCTGGCTAACCACTACAACCTCGACAACGGCTACCTGGACGTGACTGAAAACCTGACCACACACAAGACGACCACACTGGACCAGGCCACGACTTCGGCTACCCTCGGGCAGTTGGGATTCGAGCAAGAGGGCGGAGTCCAGGCGATCACGCCCGCCTTCGCGATGGAGGTCACGCCTAAAGTCTCACTGGGTGCTTCTCTCAACGTTTATCAGGAGGGTTTGCCGGGCTCCCCCCTGATACGGTCACGCACGCATGCGCGCTACTCCGGCAGCTTGGACAGCCTAGCGAGTGTGACCGACTCCCGCACCACCACCGGCTACTGGTCATACACAGGAATGTACGTCAGCCCCACAATCACTATGCCGCTAGACCCCGCCTCAGGCGAGGTGCCGCCCTATTCGACCAGCGAGACGAGCGAAGAGGCGACCCGCCTCCATTACACAGGCACCTATGACGTGGATGACCGCATCAACGGCTTCCGCGGGGTGAACGCCACACTGGGCTCGCTTTGGAACGTATCCGAAAAACTCACTCTGGGTTTCTGCCTTGACCTACCTTGGGCCGCACACGCCCACCAGACCCAAACGGTCCGCTCTGAGGTGGAGGTCAAGGACGAGTCCGGGACGAGCGTCGCGCACAGCACGAGCACCACGGCCAAAAGCAAAGACGTGACCTTCGAATTCCCGCTGTATTGGGCCGCGGGCGCTGTGTGGCACTGGAACAACCGGTTGTCCACCTCCCTCGACGTAAGCCAGACCCAGTGGTCCGATTATTCGTTCAAGGCGGACGGCGAGAGCCGGATCAATCCGCTCGACGGTTCGCCCTACGGCGAGCATCCGCTCGACGACTGCTGGGCCGTGCGAACGGGAACCGAATACCTGTGGGTACTGTCCAACACCGAGATCCCGCTCCGCGCTGGCCTCTCGTGGGAACAGCGCCCGGCTGTGAATCGGCCAGACGACTACTGGGGTATCAGTCTGGGCACAGGCCTTTCGCTTGGAAAGGGGCCTAACAAGGTCATCATCGATATTGCCTATGTCTATTCGTGGGGCAGCGATGTGATGGGTACCCTCGTCCCCGGTCAACAAGGCAATTTAGGTACCGATGTGCAGCGCCACGATCTTTACGTGTCGTGTATTTACCACTTCTGAGCAGTTCGGCACTGGCACCTGTTGACGGCCGACGTCGACTGACTTAAACTATCGTTAACGCTGATTGCGGAGGATCACGATGAGCCGAATCGGTACACTGCTAAGCTGGACAGGCCTCGCCTGGTGCATGGCAGCACTATGGATCGGCTCGGACTGTCGTGCGGCAGAGTCCCGCAGCGAGGACACCACAGCTGAACTGATGCGCCTTGGGACGGTCTCCGAACGAGCAGGCCGTCCCGCAGAAGCAGCCACCGCTTACGAAAAGCTGCTTCTGCGCGACACCTCCTACGAAACCGTCCTGGCTCCGCGACTGGTCGGCCTGTACATCGCCTCGAAGCAACCGGCGCCTGCACTGTCGTGGGCCGGACGCGTGGCGCGCCACCATCCGGCCCCACAGGCCTATCTGGCTGGCATTCATGCGCAGATGGGCCAATGGAAAGAGGCTGAAAGCCTTCTGCGTCAGGCCCTCGGTGCGACAGCCGAGCCTCGGAAACGACTGCCTCTTTTATGGCAGTTGGCGGATGTCCAAGAGGGTCAGGGCGATTACACCGCCGCACAGGCGACATTGGCAGGCGTGTGCGGCATCGCCCAGGATGATGCTTTCCGCGAGACCGCAACCCAACGCCTAAACGCCCTGCAACGAAGATTTGCTGCAGCTCAAACGAACCGGCCGCAGGTGCGTGCCGAATCGAAAACGGAGGCCCGGCCATGAACGCGATAAAGCCTCTCAAACGTTTGCGCAAATCGCGGCCACGCATGTTATGGATGACGGCCGTGCTGTGCGTCTGCCTAGCCGCTTATCAGGCTGAGGCCGTCTCATATTATGTGAATGACGGAACGACCTCGAATGACACCTTCTGCACGGCAGCAGGCTCGGACAGCAATGATGGCTTGAGCAGCAACACCCCGATGGCCACCATCCAAGCCGTCATCGGCCGTTACCATCCAACCATCGGCGCCACCGTTTATGTCGACGCAGGAACCTATCTGTTGTCGTCCGACCTCGTGCTGCCTGACACCGGTGCCGGCGGCGGCCCTTCCAACAATTGGCTCCACCTCTTGGGCTCGAACCGGAAAACAGTCATAGACAGGCAATCGGCGAGCAGCGACACCTGTTGTCTCCGCGTGTATCAGGACTTCGCTCATATCGAAGGTTTCCAGTTCTGTGGCGCGGGAACAGGGATCGTAGTCGATCCGTCCTCTTGTCGCAACGCGGCGATCGCCAACAACACGTTCGTGGCGAATAGCGGCTATGGCATCCACGTCCTCCCTGACCCAAATAACGAGGGCTTCGATACGTACCAGATACACAACAACCTTCTGTTGGGCAGCGGGAACGGCCTCAACTTGCAAGCCGACACCGGCAATCACCTTGCCTATTTCTACATCATGAACAACACCGTCGCGGTCTATGGCGGAATCGGCATTGCCTGTGGCGGAAGACCGGAAGGCACCTATCTGTACAACAATATTGTCTCAGCCAAAGGAACGGGCTTCTGCCTGACCGTCGACATACAAGGCGCTCTGGCCAACTCCGACTACAACGACTTCTACGCCTACGGCGGCGCCAACATTGCACGTTGGAGCGCAAGCGCCATGGCCCAAACCGCACCCGCGCTTGCCGACTGGCAAAGCGGCAGCGGGTTGGACAGTTTCAGCTTCAATCGTGACCCGCTTTTCGTGTCCCCCTCCACCGGCGACTACCATCTCCGCAGCCAAGGCGGATCCTGGCACGGCGGAACATGGGCATCCGACACCGCAACCAGCCCTTGCATCGATGCAGGAAACCCGAACTACGACTACAGTGCAGAGCCCGAGGATAACGGCAACCGCATCAACTTGGGTGCCTACGGCAACACACCCGAAGCCTCCAAAAGTGCGCCAATACGGGCGCTCCATTTGTTATCCCCGCGAGGCGGAGAAAACTGGAGCGGCATCCAGACGATCCTTTGGAGTTCGGCAGGCAGCGGATGGAAGACAAACGACAGTGTTCGCATCGAATATTCGATCGGCAACAACATGTGGACCGCGATGACTGGCGCAACCAGCCTTACCCCGAGCGGCTCATTCACCTGGACCGTTCCCATTCCGGCCAGCAGCTCAGTCGCCTATTACCTGCGTGTCGTGTGCAATCAGAACGCGTCGGTTTACGATGCCACGGAAAGCGCCGTCACCGTGAAACGGCTCACCGCAACCTACTATGTGAATGACTCATCCACAAACAGCGACTGTTTCTGTACGGCACAGGGTTCGAACAATAACTCCGGCACCTCCCCAGCCCAGCCCCTCCCTTCCCTCTCCGACCTGTTGAAGCGCTACCGTCTGGGTCCGGGCGACACCGTTTACATGGACTGGGGTTCCTACCCGCTGTCTTCGAACATCGTTGTCGACTCGAGTCACGGCGGATCAGCCGACGCGTTCATCAGAATCGTGGGCACACGCAACGGCACCCTTCTGAATCGCCAGACCGTCGGCACCAACAGGTGCTGTCTGGAACTCCACGCCGACTTCATCCGCATCGAAGGGCTGACCTGCGCATCGGCGGACATCGGCATCTCGGTCAATGCGTCTTCGGCCCGTCACGTGCAACTGGTCGGCAACACCTGTTCGCACAACACTCTCCAAGGCATCACTGTGAAGCCTTTTGACTCCCAGCCCGGAGAGGAGTATCAGATTCTCCAGAATATTGTCCGCGACAATGGCACGGGCATCTTTCTTCAAGGCTGCCCCGACATGTATGACAGCCGCACCTCCTTCGTCATCGAGAACAACACGCTTCTCAACGGCGGTTCCGGCATCACGGTCCTGAATGCGAATCATATCGGCCGGCGCACGAACCTGCTGAAAAACAACCTGATACAAATAACGAACTCCCTGTCTGCTTGCATCGTGGCGCTGCCAGGCTCACTTCATTACTCGGATTTCAACAACCTGTATGCCGCCCGTTCAAACGCCTTTTCCGGCGCGTGGCAAACATCCACCTCCGGCTCGACCACCGGGTTCGTTACCTTGGCCCAGTGGCGCATCGCGAATGGCCAAGACACGCACAGCATCGCGGCTGACAGCAAGTTCTTCAACTCCTCCAGCGGCAACCTCAGGCTGCGACCGGACTCCCCGTGCGTGGATGCGGGGATCAACAGTTTCTGGATGTTTGACGCCCAAGACGCCGACGGTAATCCGCGCATCGCGGGCAACACCAGTGACATCGGCGCCTACGAGCTGAACGTAAAGTCTTTTCTCCGGCTGTTTCTCGAAGGCCCTTTCCTGACAGGAACGAACCTCATGACCTCCGCGTTGAGCCAGAGCCAGACGCTGCCTATGCAGTCACCCTACGCCGATGATTCTCGGACTGCGACCAACATCCCCAGTGGCGTGACGGACTGGGTGCTTGTGCAGTTCCGTCACGAGACAAATGGCCCGGCGGTTCTGTCCTGCAGCGCCTTTCTGCGAAAGGACGGCTGGCTGGTGAATGATCGCGGCGACCCCGCCCTCGATGTGGATCTGCCACCGAACAGAGCCTGTTATGTGGTGATTAAACATAGGAACCACCTGGCGGCCATGTCGGCTGCCGCAGTTTCCTTCACAAACCAGTCGCTGACTTACGACTTCACTTCGAGCAACTCGGCTTACTTCGGCGGCTCAAGCGGATGCGTTGCCGTATCCGGCGGCACTACGACCTTCTGGGCGCTCCGCGCGGGAGACTCGGATGGCGACGGCTGCGTGCTGCCGGTGGACGCCGCGATTTACACCTCGCAAGTCAATGGGTCCGGATACCGGCGAGCCGATGTGAACCTGGATGGCGCCGTCACATCGGCGGACCTTAGCCGCATCCAAGCCAACCAACTCAAGGCGTCCGCCATCCCGCGCCCAGAAACGGCGCTTCAGCCAATTCTGAGGATCACCCCATCGCGGCATACGTTGTCTTCGGGCGAAACAGTCACCCTGACAGGCGATGCGAGCAGCGCTTTGGATACGATCAAGACAAACACAGCCGCGGCGAATGGCCTTGCCTCCCTCTCGTGCACGGGAGGCCTATACGACCTGCCTTCAGGGACAACGCTCAACTGGGCGCTCGCGCAGAACATCAGCAGCGGATCACTTCTGGCAAGCGGCCAAAGCCAAGCCGTCTACACGGCTGGCACAGCCACCGGCCGAACCGATGTCGTAGAAGCGTGGAACAGCAGCAACGCACTTGGACGGGCCTACCTGAACGTGATCGGGACCCAGACCGTCGCAACAGCCGGCAAAGCGCTGATCATCGCAGGACGCAAGTCCGCCGAAGATACGCTTTGGCCGACGACCGATTATCTGGCTGACAGCGCCTATACGACTCTGCGTTACCGCGGTTTCTCCAAAGAAAACATCCTCTACCTAAACCCCGATCCGGCGCAAGACGTCGACGGCAACGGTCAACTGGACGACATCGACGCCGAGGCAACCTTTGCTCAAACCGCCCTTGCGTTCACGAACAAAGTCACAGGCTCCGACAACCTGTTCATCTACCTCGTAGACCACGGAGGCAACTCTTCAGGCAACGGCTATTTCCGTCTGAGCGCCTCCGAAACCGTCACAGCGACACAGCTGGATGCCTGGCTCGACACCCTGCAGGACACCTATAACACCAAGGTGACCGTTCTGCTCGATTTCTGCTACGCGGGCAGCTTTCTGCCTGAGCTGACCTATTCAGGCGCCGCACCTCGCATCGTCATCGCCGCCTGCGGCACCAATCAGCCTAGCTACTTCGTGGCAGGCGGCCTCGTCAGCTTTTCTTCCGCCTTTTTCTCGGGCATTCTGCTGGGCTACGACGTGAAGCAGTGTTTCGATCTGGCACAGAGCGCCATGGCCACCTATCAGACCTCCTTGTTGGACGACGACAAGAACGGCGTATACACTACCAATGACTGGGCAGTCGCACACGGCACTTACATCGGCCCGACATTCGTCGCTTCGGGCGACACACCAATGATCGGCGAAGTCTGCGGCAACCAGGTGCTCTCATCCGAAACCTCGGCGACGCTCTGGATCGGCAGCGTATCTTCCCTTCACCCGATCACCCAAGCGTGGTGCCTGATTGTTCCTCCGGGCTACGACCCCAACCCAGACAATCCGGTCACCGAGCTGCCGAGTTTTGATCTGACGTTCAATGCAGGAAATGGGCGCTATTCTGTCACTTATGACAGCTTCACCACGCCCGGAACCTACAGTGTCCAGTTCTACGTACAGGACGACGAAGGCAATGTTTCAGCCCCCCGTCAAACCTACATCGCCCAGATCGGCTACGATGACCGCGTTATCCTCGTCGCAGGCGGAGACACAAACGGCGCAGCGTGGCCCTCCATCGAGTACCTCACTCAATTGGCAGGCACCTCTCTCCGTCTACGCCTCTTCACCCCCGATCACATCCGCTACCTCTCGCCGGCCACCTATCAAGATCTGGACGGCGACGGGACCAACGATGTAGCCGCCCTATCGGGTCTCGCCAGCCTCCAGGACGCAATTGCGTCGTGGGCCACCACGAACTCGACGGACCGCCTGACTCTGTATTTCATCGGTGAAGGCAGCACAAACACATTCCGCCTCAACGCAACGGAATGCCTGACCACCAATCAGCTCGCCTCTTGGATTCACGCTTTCCAAGCCACAAACCCAGTGCCCGTTAATATCCTTCTCGACTTCTCCGGTGCCGGAGCCTTCCTCCCCTCGCTTGGCGACCCCGACCTTGCGACCGCGTGCCCGGATGCCACGCGCATCGCTATCGCCAGTTCTGCAGCGGGCGGTGAAGCCCTCTTCTCCAATGGCGGTACCGTCAGTTTCTCGCAATACTTGCTCTCCGGCGTGGTGGCAGGCGAAACGCTCGGCGATGCCTACACCGCCGCGCGGCGTGCCATCCGACGCGTCTCCGGCAGCGTCCGCCAGCGGGCGCAAATCGATGATACGCTGAACGGCGTCGCAAATGAGAAAGATATCGACGGCTTGCTCGCCGACGAAACCTATCTGGGAGCCGCCTTTATGACCGGCTCCGATATACCCGTGATCGGCAAGGTCATCGGGCTCACCACATTGGCCGCCGCAGGAAACCCAGTGACCCTGTGGGCACAAGACGTGGCTGGCATGAGCCCCATCTCAAATGTCTGGTGTGTTGTCACCCCCCCCGGCTTCAGCGGAAGCGACAGTCTGCCAATCCTCAACCTCAGCTGGAACACAACCTCCTGCCGCTACGAAATCTTGTGTGCCGGCTTTGACCAGCCCGGCAGTTACACGCTCACCTTCTACGCGCAGGACACCGCAGGTGAACTCTCGGATCCCGTGCAGTCCGAAACCCTTCTCGCCGACGCCTACGAACCGGACAATTCACCGGCGCAGGCGACCCGTTACGACGGGCAGGCCCAGATACACAATTTCCATTCCGCGTCTGACACGGACTGGGTCTGCTTCTATCTCGTTCCCGATTTCGTTTACGATATCGAGACCTACCACCACAGCGAGATACTCGACACGGTTCTCGATCTGTATCGGGAACTTCCGGACGGTACACTGGAGCTTCTTGACCACGTCGATGAAGAAGGCAGTGACCTAGGCGAATACACCGGCTTAGACTACCCTTCCAGCGGCTGGTATTGGGCGCACATCTCACCCTATGACGGAAACACGAACGCCATGGTGGGCACCTACGAGTTCAGCGTCGACATTCCAGCAGCAGATGGCCTCAACTCGCTGATCGTGCTAGGCATCGACGACGTGGCCTCAAGCGCACTCCCGACTGGATCGACAGCGACGGTTTCTGGGCAAGGCACAAAAACGTTCGCCGGATCGACAAGCGTCGTGTTCTCGGGTCTCACCAACGGCACCTATACGGTCACCGTTCCAACACCGACCAACTTCTTCGCCCGCGAAGATCCGAACACGCCGTATCAAGTGCAGAGTCTGACCAACCTCTACTATGCCAATCCGCGCCGGGTATCGGTTTCAGGCGGATGGCGCATGGCAGGCTTCGAGCTGATTTCCTCACTCGCGATCACCTCCGGTGTCGTGCGTGACGCCTGGACGCACGCTTTTCTGGGAAGCGCTCAGATCGCCTTCACGGCAACCAGCGGCAGCCTCACTGGTGCGGTTGTGGACGGCAGCGTCATCCTCACGAACTACCGTACGAATTGGTTCAGCAACACCGACGGGCGCCTGCCCCCCGATATCGTGCTGGGCGCCTGCAACTGGAACTTGTCGGTCGCGCTGTCGGGTTATCAAACCTACCTGCGCATCGGCGCAGTCAGCAATGCTCCGGCCGGCTCGAAAGTGGAATTGGGAACCGTCTTCCTTGTGCCTGTTGACCTCAACACCAACTCTGTCGCCGACGCATGGGAGTCGCTGTACTTTCCCGGCGGCATGTCAGCCACACAGGACAGCGACAATGACGGCCTTAACAACTTGCAGGAGTACCTCTGCGGCACCGACCCCACCAACGCACTCAGCGTTCTGCGCTTCCTCGACGCGCCCACAGGCACAGGATCTCTTTGCGTAACGTGGTGCGTGACCGGCGGCCGTAATTACCAGATGCTCTCGGTTACTTCGCTGCTAGACCTCTCCTCAATGACGACGAGCGGACCTTGGGAGGCTGCTTCAGGCCAAACCACCATGCAGTGGACCGACACGAACACCCCCCTCCACAAAGCCCGCTTCTACCGGGTGCGATTGACTCCCTAGTTCTCTAAGCGCGAACGCTCCTCATGACGATCAGGGCACGAACCAGCCGCTCATGGGGGTTCAACAAAAAAAAGCGGGCGGGATGCACATGGCACCCCGCCCGCCGTTTCAGTGACACAGGCCCGTCTTAGTTGAAGACCTCGTCGAGCTGGCTCTGCGCTTCGGCCTGAAGCGCAGCCATTTCCTCTTCGCTGATCGGCTCGGCCAGCGGCACAAGCTTGATGTGACGGTGCAGCGGGAAGCCAGTTCCACCTGGGATCAAGTGACCGAGGATCACGTTCTCCTTGAAGCCGCGCAGTTCATCCACACGGCCCATGGTGGCCGCGTCGGTCAGCACGCGCGTCGTGTCTTGGAAGGAGGCCGCAGAGATGAAGCTGTCGGTCTCGAGCGAAGCCTTGGTGATACCCAGCAAGGCGGGCTGCGCCTCGGCCGGACGCTTACCTTCAGCCACGATCTCTTCGTTGATCTCCAAGAACTTTTGACGCGAGACCTGCTCGCCCCACAGGAAGTCGGTGTCGCCAGGATTGGTGATACGGACCTTGCGCAGCATCTGACGCACGATGATCTCGATGTGCTTGTCATTGATTTCCACGCCCTGCAGACGGTAGACCTGCTGGACTTCGTTGACGAGGTAACGCTGCAGTTCCTGAGGACCGCAAACGTCGAGAATCTCCTGCGGCACCACCGGGCCTTCGGTGAGCTGCTGGCCCTTCTTAACGCGGTCGCCCTTGAACACAACGACCTGCTTACCCATCGGGATCAGGTGCTCTTCGTTGTGGCCTGTGATTTCGTCGCGCACCACCAGGCAGCGTTTACCGCGTTGATGCTCGCCGAAGTCGACAACGCCCTCGATGCGGGAGATTTCCGCCGCATCTTTGGGCTGGCGGGCTTCGAACAGTTCCGCCACACGCGGCAGACCGCCGGTGATGTCGCGCGTCTTCGCCTCTTTACGCGGCGTCTTCGCGAGCAGCATGCCGGGCGAAACCTTCACACCTTCCTTCACCATCACGATGGCGCCGGCAGGGATGTGGTAGAAACCAAGAATCTCGTGCGTGAGCGGATCGGTGACGATAATCTGCGGATGCAACTCTTCCTTGGTCTCGAGCACGAGCAGCGTCTTTGCGCCGGACTCGGCGTCCTGATCGCTGCGGACCGACACATCGTCCACGAAGTCTTGGAATGAAACCACACCGTGCTTTTCCGCGAGAATCGGCACCGAGTGCGGATCCCACACGGCGACACGCTGCCCCGCCTTGACGGCCGTTCCGTCCTCGGCGAGCAACACCGTACCCATCTGCAGGTTGTAGGTGTCGATTTCCGTTCCGTTCGCGTCCACGATCTCGATGGTGCCGTTCTTGTTCAGAACCACCGTGTTGCCTTCGTCGTTACGCACGATACGCAGATCGACGTACTTGATGAAACCGGCGTTCTTAACCACGATTTCAGGGACCTTGGTCACTGTCGACGCGGTACCACCGATATGGAACGTACGCATCGTGAGCTGCGTTCCAGGCTCGCCGATGGACTGCGCCGCGATGATGCCGACCGCCACACCGATATCGACCGGCTTGCCGGTTGAAAGGTCGCGGCCATAGCACTTGGCGCACATACCGTGCGGCGCATCGCAGGTGAGTCCGCTGCGGATCCAGACGCGCTCGATGCCGCTGTCTTCCAGCGCCTTGCACAGAGCCTCGTCGATCTCGGCGTTCGCGGGGATCACAACCTCGCCAGTGGCGGGGTGCCGGATCTCATACAGGGCGGTACGTCCGAGCACTCGGGTACGCAGAGGAATCAGCGTTTCGTCGCCTTCTTCCACCGCCTCGACTTCGATGCCGTTCACCGTATTGCAGTCCTGCATGGTGATGATCACGTCCTGCGAAACGTCGACCAGCTTACGCGTCAGATAGCCCGCGTCAGCCGTCTTCAGGGCGGTATCGGCCAAACCTTTACGCGCGCCGTGCGTGGAGATGAAGTACTCCAACACGCTCAGACCTTCGCGGAACGACGCCGTGATCGGGCGCTCAATGATCTCGCCTGAGGGGTTGGCCATCAGACCGCGCATACCGGCCAGCTGACGGATCTGGAGCTTCGAACCACGCGCCTTGGAGTCCACCATCATGTACACGGGGTTCGTTTCGGTAGGATTGGGCGCCGCTTCGGTGACGTTGCGGTCGATCGTCTTGTACAGTTCGTCCGACACTTTTTCGGTGGCGGCTGTCCAGATGTCGATGATCTTGTTGTGGCGTTCGCCGTCGGTGATGATACCCGTCTGGAACTGCCCGTCGACTTTCTCGACCTCCGTGTAGGCATGCGCGATGATCTCGTCCTTGATCTTGGGGCGGATCATGTCCTTCAGACCCATGGAGACACCGGCCAGGCAGGCGTGCTTGAATCCGAGCGTCTTCAGTTCGTCCAGCGCCTTGACCGTGCGAGCATGGCCTGCGACCTGATGGCAATGCAGGATGAGGTCGCCGAGCTTGCTCTTGTCAATCTTGTCGTTGACGAAACCGAGCTCAGTCGGCCAAGTCTCATTGAAGATGACCCGTCCGGCCGTCGTCTCGATCATCCGGACATCCGAGACGCCGAAGCGGCGGCCCTTGATGCCGTAGTCAGGGTTGCGGAAACGGATACGCGTATGGTACTTGATCGCCGATTCGGCCAAGGCGAAATCCACTTCGGCCGCGCTGTTGAAGAGCGGCAGATGCTCATGCCCGGCAGGAATCTTGCCCGCGATCTTGTTCGCGAGTTTGTCGGGCTGGCTTGGGACCGTCAGGTAGTAGATTCCCAGCGCGATATCCTGCGTCGGCGTCATGATCGACTTACCTGATGCCGGCGAGAAGATCGAGTTCGAGGACATCATCAGCAGACGGCTCTCGAGCTGCGCCTCAACCGACAGCGGCACATGAACGGCCATCTGGTCACCGTCGAAGTCGGCGTTGAACGCCGTACACACCATCGGGTGAATACGGATCGCCTCGCCTTCGATCAGCACAGGCTCGAAACTCTGGATCGACAGACGGTGCAACGTCGGGGCGCGGTTCAGCATCACCGTCTTGCCCTTGGTCACCTCTTCCAGAATGTCCCAGACCTGCTCGTCGTGACGTTCGATCATCTTGCGGGCCGTACGGACCGTGTGGCAGATGCCTTTCTCCTTCAGGCGGCGGATGATGAACGGCTCGAACAGCGTCAGCGCCATCTTCTTCGGCAGACCGCACTGCGTGATCTTCAGCTCGGGGCCGACGACGATCACGGAGCGTCCGGAGTAGTCGACACGCTTGCCGAGCAGGTTCTGACGGAAGCGTCCGGTCTTGCCCTTGAGCATGTCGCTCAGGGACTTGAGCGGACGGTTGCCAGCGCCCGCCACCGCGCGGCCGTGGCGTCCGTTGTCGAACACCGCGTCGACAGCCTCCTGCAGCATGCGCTTCTCGTTGCGGATGATCACATCCGGCGTCTTGAGCGACAGCAGGTTCTTCAGGCGATTGTTGCGGTTGATGACGCGGCGGTACAGATCGTTCAGATCCGAAGTCGCGAAACGGCCACCCTCGAGAGGCACCAGCGGACGCAGCTCCGGCGGGATTACAGGGAGACAGTCCAGAATCATCCAATCCGGACGGGCACCGCTCGCGCGGAATCCGTCGGCGATCTTCATGCGCTTGGTGATCTTTTTGCGCGTCTGCTTGCTGCGGGTGTTCTCGATCTGCTCCTCCAGATCCTGCATGAGCTGCTCGAGATCCACCTTGCCCAGACAGCGGCGGACCGCCTCCGCACCCATCATCGCTTCGAAGTTCTCTCCGTATTTTTCGAGGGCTTCGAGGTACTCGGGCTCGGTGAGCAGCTGCATGTACTTCAGCGGTGTCTCGCCAGTGTCGATCACCATGTAGTCTTCATAGTAGAGCACGCGCTCCAGCTCGCTCGCAGTCTTGTCCAAGACCAGACCGATGCGGCTGGGGCTGCACTTGAAGAACCAGATGTGCGAAACGGGCACAGCCAGCTCGATGTGGCCCATGCGCTGACGGCGCACGCGCGAAACCGTAACTTCCACGCCGCAACGGTCGCAAACCACGCCCTTGTGCTTGATCCGCTTGTACTTGCCGCAGGCGCACTCCCAGTCGCGTGTCGGACCGAAGATCCGCTCACAGAACAGGCCATCGCGCTCCGGACGGTAGGTCCGGTAGTTGATGGTTTCCGGGTTGCGGACTTCGCCGTGGCTCCACGAGCGGATGGTTTCAGGCGACGCGAGCGTAATGCTCACAGCATCGTAGTGCCCACCCGCATCGAACATCCCACCGAACATCTCTCTTGCTGCATAAGGATTCATTGTGACCCTCCAGACTCATCGATTTAGATTCTTGCGAAATCGGCAATCGGCTGAGCCGTCTCACCGCCGAGCAACTTCATATCCAGACACAGACCGCGCAGCTCGTGCATCAGCACCGAGAACGACTCCGGCATGCCGGCGTCCAGCGTGTTCTGACCTTTCACAATCGACTCATAGATGCGGGTGCGTCCGCCGACATCGTCTGACTTGACGGTCAGCAGCTCCTGCAGCGCGTACGCCACGCCGTAGGCCTCGAGCGCCCACACCTCCATTTCGCCCATACGCTGCCCTCCGTATTGGGCTTTGCCGCCCAGCGGCTGCTGCGTCACCAGGGAGTAAGGCCCTGTGGCACGCGCATGGATCTTGTCGGTCACCAAATGGTGCAGCTTCAGCATGTAGATCTGTCCGACCACCACGCGCTGATCGAACGAATCACCCGTGCGTCCATCGTAGAGGATGGTCTTGCCATCCTCGCACAGCCACGCGCTGCCGCCGATCTCCTTATCCTGGGCTTTGCGGGCCTGACGCAGGTACTGGTCAATTTCCTCTTCGCGCGCACCGTCGAAGACCGGCGTCGCCGCGTAGAAACCGAGCACCTTGCAGGCGATCCCGAGATAGGTCTCGAACAGCTGGCCCAAGTTCATGCGGGAAGGCACGCCGAGGGGGTTCAGCACGATGTCGACTGGGGTGCCGTCCGGCAGGAACGGCATATCGCAGTCCGGAACGATCTTCGCGACCACGCCCTTGTTTCCGTGACGGCCAGCCAGCTTGTCACCCACCGAGAGATTCTTTTTCTCGGCGATGTAGACTCGCACCTGTTTGATCACGCCGCCTTCGTCGATAATGCCGTCGAGCTCGGCGCCGAAGTCGTTGCCGCCCGGCTCGCTGAGCTCAGCGAACTTGGGACGGAACCCGTTGATGATCTCCTCGATCTTCTGCTGCACGGGGCTGTTCTCGATCTGGATGTGATCGTGGGCCTTGGCCAGTTTGGCCAGCAGAGTCTTGGTGATTTTGCGGTTGGCAGGGATGATGATCTCGCCCGTCTCAACATCGAGCACGTCGAGCGGGATCTTCTCGCCCAACAGGATGTTGCTCAGCGACGTGGTCAGTTCGTCCTCCAGAGCGATCTGCTTCTTCTTGCGCTCCTCCTCGACGTCGCGGATCTCCTTCTTCTCTTCCGGCGATGCGGCGAGAGAAAGGAACGGGCGGCGGGCATCCTGCTGCGACGTCACCTTGACGTCCATCACGATGCCGTACACGCCGCTCGGCACCGTCAGCGATGTATCGCGCACATCGGCTGCTTTCTCGCCGAAGATCGCGCGCAGCAAGCGCTCTTCCGGTGCCAGCTCGGTCTCGCTCTTAGGCGTGATCTTGCCGACCAGAATGTCGCCCGGGCGGACTTCCGCACCCACGCGCACGACGCCGTCCGAGCCGAGGTTCTTCAGCGCGTCCTCGCCGACGTTCGGAATGTCGCGGGTGATCTCTTCGGGTCCGAGCTTGGTGTCGCGGGCGCCGACTTCGAAGTCTTGGATGTGAATGGAGGTGAAGATATCGTCACGAACCACTCTCTCGCTCACCAGAATCGCGTCTTCGAAGTTGTAACCCGTCCACGGCATGAAGGCCACCAGCAGGTTCTTGCCCAGAGCCAACTCGCCCTGATGCGTTGCGGGGCCGTCCGCCAACACGTCGCCCTTCTTCACCGCCTGGCCGGTCTTGATGATCGGCTTCTGGTTGAAGCAAGTGCCCGCGTTGCAGCGGCGGAACTTCTGCAGAGGATAGCGGTAAATGCCCTTGGCTTTGTCGCTCTTCTTGGCTTTTCCCGAGGGCATCTTGCCGTCCGGCGTCACCAGAATCTCGGTCGCCGAGACGTAGGCCACGACGCCGTCATCTTCAGCCAACACGGTGACACACGAATCAGCCGCCGCGCGGGATTCAAGGCCGGTTGCCACGAACGGGCGCTCTGCCTTCAGCAGCGGCACAGCCTGACGCATCATGTTGGCGCCCATCAGCGCGCGGTTGGCGTCATCGTGCTCCAAGAACGGGATCAGGCCGGCTGCGATGGAGACCACCTGCATCGGCGAGACATCCATGTACTGCACGCGGTTGCGCTCCACGTCCTCGAACTCCGTCTTGTAACGGCACGTGACGCGTTCGGCGACGAAACTGCCGTCTGCCTTCAGCTCGGAGTTGGCCTGCGCGATCACGAAGTTTTCTTCGATGTCGGCCGACATGTACTGAACCTCGTTCAGCACCTTGCCGTTGCGGACCATACGGTACGGGCTCTCGATGAAACCGTACTCGTTGATGCGCGCATAGATGCCGAGCGAGGAGATCAGCCCGATGTTCGGACCTTCAGGCGTCTCGATCGGACAGATGCGCCCGTAATGCGAGGAATGCACGTCGCGCACTTCGAAGCCAGCGCGTTCGCGGCTCAGACCGCCGGGGCCGAGAGCGGAGAGGCGGCGCTTGTGCGCCAGACCGCTCAGCGGGTTGGTCTGATCCATGAACTGGCTCAGCTGACTGCGCCCGAAGAAGTCCTGGACCACGGCGGACAGCGACTTGCTGTTCACCAGGCGGGCCGGCGAAAGCACGCCGCTCGCAGGATCGAACAGCGTCATGCGCTCGCGGATCAGGCGCTCCGTGCGGGCCAGGCCCACGCGGCACTGATTCTCGAGCAACTCGCCCGCTGTACGGATGCGGCGGCTGCCGAGATGATCGATGTCGTCGACCTGATCCTGACCGACGTAAATGCGCAGCAACAGGCGGATCGCCTCAACCACATCGACGCCGCTCTCGTGCAGCGTGCGCAATCCTTCTGGAACCTTGCCGACCAGCTTCAGCTTCTGGTTGATCTTGTGGCGTCCAACTTTGCCCAAATCGTAACGGCGCGGCTCAAAGAACAGCCGCTTGAGCAGAGTCTTGGCGTTGGAGGAGGTGGCTGGATCGCCGGGGCGCAGGCGCTTGTAGATGTCCTTCAGCGCGTCCTCTTCCGAGTGGATGCCCGACTTCGCGTCTTCGCGCAGCGTCTTGATCAGAACGCCCTCGTCGACCGCCACGTCAACCACTTCGATCGTGTCGAAACCGGCCGAGGAGATCTGCTCCAGCAGCGCCGGAGTCACAGGCTCATAGCGGCGCGCGAGCACAGCCTGCGACTCGACATCGATCAGGTCCTCTTTCATCACCAGCATCTCAAGATCGTCTGCCGTGTGAGCCTTCTTAATCGACAGCTTCTTGAAAGTGTAGAACAGCTTCAGAATGTCTTCGTCAGTCCCATAGCCCAACGCCCGCAGGAAGGTGGTCGCGTAAAACTTGCGGCGGCGGCGGCGGCGGTCCATATAGACCCACATGATGTCGCTGGAGTCGAACTGAATCTCGATCCACGAGCCACGGTCGGGAATCAGGCGCACGGAGAACAGGGTTTGGCCGTTGGGGTGCTGCGCCTTTTCTGAGCAGATGCCCGGCGACCGGTGCAACTGCGACACGATCACGCGCTCAGCGCCGTTGATGACGAATGCGCCATCGCGCGTCATCAGAGGAATCTCGCCCATGTAGACGTCCTCTTCGCGGATCTCGTCGCCGTCCTTCAGACGGAACGTCGCATGGAGGGGCGCTGCAAAGGTGCTGCCGTCGGCCAAGGACGTGAGGGCGTCCATCTTCGGCTCGCCCAGCTCATATTTGACGAAATCGAGCGTGTACCGGCCGTCGTAGCTATCGATGGGGAAAACTTCGCGGAAAATAGCCTGCAAGCCCTTCTCATCGCGTTTGCCGGGGGCCACGTCCAGTTGCAGGAAGTCCTGATACGACTTCGTCTGAATCTCGATCAGATCGGGCGGCTGAATAACGGCTTTCAGCTTGCCAAAGACTTTGCGTTCAACCATTGCCTACCTCAGGTTGGGATGTTGTTGAAGACGTTACCAAGTAAAAAAACAGCACGTCAGAGAGTGATCCCTGTTGCCCGCCGACTATAGCGGATTGACACCTGTACAACCGGTTGTGAATGGAAGTGTGGTAAGCGGCCACTTGTTTAACTGATTCACACTTCGGTTGATGCGGGTGACAAAGAACAGTCGGGTGCGTTCGATTTTCCCTTGTGGTAACTGAAAACGATGACCGTTTGGGGCTTCTCCGGCTCGAGGCGCGAGCGCCTGTTGTCGGAAAGCAAGGACTGCCCGGGTCATCACTCGGGCAGTCCCCACTTCGAAAGGCAAAAAGTCAGTTACTTGACTTCGACCTTGGCTCCGGCCTTCTCGAGCTGATCCTTCAGCTTGGCGGCCTCGTCCTTGCTGACGGCCTGCTTCACCGGTTTCGGAGCGGCCTCGACCAGATCCTTGGCGTCTTTCAGCCCAAGACCCGTGATCGCGCGGACTTCCTTGATGACGCCGATCTTGTTCGCACCGGCCTCGATCAGAACCACGTCGAACTCGGTCTTCTCTTCGACCACGGCGGCAGCCACGGGGGCAGCGGCAGCGGCGGCCACAGGAGCGGCGGCGCTAACGCCCCACTTCTCTTCCAACGCCTTGACCAGCTTCGAGATCTCGAGCACCGACAGGCCGCTCAGAAAATCAATCACTTCTTCATTTGTCATCGTCTTTTCCTCTTTCTTTGTGCAACCGCCAGCGTTTGTTCGTTGGCGGAGTTCCCGCAGGTGCCACCGCTCATGAAGCGGCCGTCGCGTGGTTACGCGCTGGGGTGCCGGCACCCGCCGGCACCCGCACCTTGCGGTTTTTACGACACGTCGTTATGCCGCAGTTTCGTTCTTCTTCTCTTCATACGCCTTGAGGGCGTAAAGCACGTTAAGCAGCGGCGCGTTGAGCACGCGCACCAGGCTGGTCGCAGGGGCCAAGAGCGTCCCCAGCAACATGCCGCGCATCGCGTCCTTCGACGGCAGCTTCGACAGAGCGTCAACGTCCGCAGTGCTCAGCGCAGCGGTTTCAAGGCTCGCGCCCTTGATCTTGGCCTTGTCGTTCTTCTTGACGAACTCGACCAAGACCTTCGCCACCTCTGTCACATCGCCGTTGCCGGTGATCATCGCGGTCGGGCCCGACAACATCGACGAGATGTCCTTCCAGCCCAGCTGGTTAGCGACCTTGCCAAGGTAGGTGTTCTTCACCACCATGGCGCGCGAATTCAGCTTGCCCAGCTCCTGACGCAACGCCGTGAGCTGCGACACCTTCAGGCCGCCGTAGTTCAGCACGAAGCAGAAGTCGGAGGCTTTGACGCGCTCGATCACCTCGTTCAAAATGGAAATTTTTTCGGTTCTCATTGCATCCGTCTCCCGTGTTATTCAGCCGACTCTTTGACCAGCACGCGAACGCCCACGCCCATCGTGGAGCTGACCGTCAGAGAGCGGATGAAAGCGCCCTTGGCGCCCGCAGGCCGCTCGGCCTTGACCGCGTCGACGATCGCATTGATGTTGCCGACCAGCTTGTCCGCGTCGAAGCTGCGCTTGCCGCACAGCACGCAGACGTTGCCAGTGCGGTCCATGCGGAAGTCGACCTTGCCGCCCTTCGCCGCTTTCACGGCAGCGGATGTGTCGTCCGTCACCGTTCCCGTCTTCGGGTTCGGCATCAGGCCGCGGGGACCCAGCACGCGGGCGATCTTGCGGACTTCCTTCATCGCGTCAGTCGTCGCGATCGCCACATCGAAATCCGTCCAGCCGTTCTTGACCTTCTCGATCAGATCCTCGTAGCCGACCTCGTCAGCACCAGCCGCCCGAGCCTCGTCAGCGTGGGAACCCGCTGCGAAAACGATCACGCGGATTTTCTTGCCGGAACCGTGCGGGAGGTTGACTGTGCCGCGGACCGTCTGGTCCGACTTCTTGATATCCACGCCGAGCCGCATTCCCAGCTCGATCGTCTCATCAAATTTAGCACTGGCGTTCGCTTTAACGAAAGCCACTGCATCTTCCAAGCTCACTTGGCCTGTGGGGGCCTTTTTCTTGGCGTCGATGTACCGTTTACCGTGTTTTGCCATGATGTGTGTCCCCCTCCTTAATCAATCACCTCGATACCCATGTTGCGCGCGGTACCTTCGATCATCCGCATTGCGGCCTCTTCGTTCGTCGCGTTCAGATCCGCTTTCTTCATCTGCACGATCTTGCGGACCTGCTCGCGCGTCACTTTGCCGACCTTGTCGCGGTTGGGGACGCCGGAACCCTTCGCAAGCCCCGCCTCTTTTTTCAGCAGCGCGGAAGCCGGAGGGCTTTTGAAGACGAGGGAGAAACTGCGGTCTGCATACACCGTGATCACCACGGGGATGATCAGACCAGCCTTGTCCTGAGTCTTGGCGTTGAACTCTTTGCAGAACGCCATAATGTTGACACCTTGGGAGCCCAACGCGGGGCCCACAGGCGGTGCAGGATTCGCCGCGCCTGCGGGAATCTGCAATTTCACGGTACCCGTGACTTTCTTAGCCATGATCGCACCTACTTGTCTGTCGTGGCCCTCCCGGCATCCCCACCGGTACAAACGAGCCACAGTTGACGAACTGCCGCCGCGCACGCGCGACGGTTCCTGCCGTGTCTACGCTACGCGTTCTCGTTGACCGCGCGCTCGACCTGCCAGTACTCCAGTTCAACCGGAGCGGAACGCCCGAAGATCGCTACAGAGACCTTCAGCTTGCCCCGGTCGGGATCCACTTCATCGACGGTACCGTTGAAACTCATGAACGGCCCATCGGTGATTTTGACGGTCTCGCCAGGTTCGAACTGAACCTTCGGCTTGACCTTTTCCTTCTTCTCTGCCACTTGGTTGACGATGGCGTCAACCTCAGCAGTTGAAAGCGGCATCGGACGTTCGCCGCCGATAAAACCGATGACACCGGAGGTCTCTTTGAGAAACCGCCAAGTCGGCTCGAGCACCGTGCGGGCTTCATCATAGAGGACGAGGTTGATCAGCACATATCCTGGGAAAAACTTGCGCGTTACGGTCGTCTTCACGCCGTTCTTAACTTCGGACACCTTCTCTGTGGGAATCACCACTTCGCCGATGTATTCCCCCATCTCCTCGATCCGTACCCGCGCCTCAATTGACCGCTTGACCTTCTGCTCCTGGCCAGTCAGCGTATGCAAAACAAACCATTGCTTCGTCATGGAAAATCCCCGCTTTATGTGTGGATGAGCTGCAGGAAGAACTGGATCACCTTATCGCAACACAGCACCACCACGGCAAGAATCACAATAAAAGAGATCACCACGACCGTCGAGTCGACAAGCTCCTGACGATCCGGCCAGGCGATCTTCTTAAACTCGACACCGACCTCGCCAAAATATGCGCCCAGACTCTGGATGACTTGCTTCACGTTACTCATGTCTCAGACCCTTCGGTCAAGCTGCGGTAAAAAACAAAAACCTGTTACCCTTCCTCATCCGGAACGGCGACAGATGCCGCATTAAAAGCTGGCAGGCCAGGAGGGAATCGAACCCCCAACCTTCGGTTTTGGAGACCGACGCTCTGCCAATTGAGCTACTGGCCTAAAGTGGGGGTTGTCCTACTTCGCTTCCCGGTGCAAGGTGCGTTTCCGCTCCGTCGGGCAATACTTCTTCTGCTCGAGACGGTTCGTCATCGTACGCTTGTTCCGCGTCGTCGTGTAGTTGCGGCGCTTGCACTCAGTGCAGGCCATAATTGCTAATTCTCTTGGCATAATCGCTTCGTCCCTTAGTGAATCCGTGTCAAAGCCGGGACGCCGAAGCGCCCCGGCCAGACACGCTCACAGGAAACTTCTCTTACTTAACAACCTTGTCAACCGTGCCGGCACCAACCGTGCGGCCGCCTTCGCGGATAGCGAAACGCATCTTGTCTTCCAGTGCGACCGGCGAGATCAGCTTCACGGCGATCTCAATGTTGTCGCCCGGCATCACCATCTCGACACCTTCAGGCAACGTGATGTCGCCCGTCACGTCGGTCGTGCGGATGTAGAACTGCGGACGGTAGCCCTTGAAGAACGGGGTGTGGCGTCCGCCCTCTTCCTTGCTGAGGACGTACACTTTGCCGGTGAAGTCGGTGTGAGGGGTGATCGAACCGGGCTTGGCCAGAACCTGGCCGCGCTCGACATCCTCTTTCTTCGTGCTGCGGAGCAGGCATCCGATGTTGTCGCCAGCCTGGCCCTGATCCAGCAGCTTGCGGAACATCTCGACGCCCGTGCAGACCGTCTTGGCTGTCGGACGGAGACCGATGATCTCGATTTCCTCGCCCACCTTGATGACGCCGCGCTCGACACGGCCGGTCACTACGGTGCCACGGCCTTCGATCGAGAACACGTCTTCGATCGGCATCAGGAACGGCTTGTCCAGCACGCGCTCGGGCTCAGGAATGTAGCTGTCCAGAGCCTCCATCAGCTGGGTGATGCACGCGCAGGCCGGATCATCTGCCTTGGTCGCCTTGGTGGCCGGCAGAGCGGAACCGCGGATGATCGGAATATCGTCGCCGGGGAACTCGTACTTCGAAAGCAGCTCACGGATTTCCATCTCGACGAGATCCAACAGTTCGGCGTCGTCGACCAGATCAACCTTGTTCAGGAAGACCACGATCGCAGGCACACCGACCTGACGGGCGAGAAGAATGTGCTCGCGGGTCTGCGGCATCGGCCCGTCAGCCGCGCTCACGACCACGATCGCGCCGTCCATCTGCGCCGCGCCGGTGATCATGTTCTTGACGTAGTCGGCATGGCCGGGGCAGTCAACGTGGGCATAGTGACGATTCGGGGTGCCGTACTCGACGTGCGAGGTGGCGATCGTCAAAATCTTGGTGGGGTCGCGGCGGCCAGCGGACTCGGAGGCCTTGGCGACCTGATCGTAGCTGATCGGGGCGTTAAAACCCTTCAGGGACTGAACGTTGGTAATCGCTGCGGTGAGCGTGGTTTTGCCGTGGTCGACGTGACCAATCGTGCCGACGTTGACGTGCGGTTTCTCGCGAACAAATGTCTCTTTCGCCATTTTGGTATCTCCTGTGAGTGAGTGACAAAAAATCCATCGTCAAAGCTGGAGCCAACAAGCAGAATCGAACTGCCGACCTCTTCCTTACCAAGGAAGTGCTCTACCAACTGAGCTATGTTGGCATCGTCCATCACCCCCAACGGGGGTAAAGAACCCCTTACCCAATTTTCCTCCGGCTTCAAGGAAAGCCTTCAGACCATCGTGCAGGAGTCCGTCAAACCTTGCCAATGTTCCATTTCCCATCTGTCCAAAACCGAGTTCTGGATAAAAAGAAAACTTGCTTAGAGTACCGAATAGGCCCCCGGATGTCAATCGTTCGGAGAAACTTTTTTCGGTTCTCTGAAACGGCTTTTGACAGGACGGCTGGCCGAAGGTCATCGCGTGCCGCTTTCTGCCGCCCCAGGCCCGTGTGAGCGGCCCTCTGGAACGATCGCACCGCCCGCCCGAAGCATCGCCTTGAGCTCCGCTAGCGGTGCCGAACCCGGCGTAACACCTAGCCGCGCCGCCAAGGCCGCCGCCGCGCCAGCCGCCTGTCCCGTCGCCATGCAGGTCGCCTGCACCCGCAGCCCGGAGTTCGCCAGCCGGTCGCTGCTCAGGCACCGCCCGGCCACCAGCAGGTTCTTGCTTCCCTTGGGGATCAGCGCCCGCAGCGGAACGGTCGGCACCACGCCCTCTTTGAGATGCGCAGGCTGCACGCCCGTCTTCTGGCTGTGCATGTCCACAGGATAGAAGGCGTAACAAACCGAGTCGTCCCAGCGCTTCCCAGACACGTAATCCTCATAGGCGATGAGAGACTCGCCCGTCACGCGATAGGTCTCGCGGACACCCACCTCGGGCGACATGCTCACCAGTTCGATCTTCTCCAGCCCCGGCACGGTCTTCAGCCACCGGTACATGCGCAACATCGACGCCCGCCCGCGCAGATTCGTATCCGTGCGCGCGTCTGCGTTCGAATTGTCCGCGCCCTCCACATAGTTCCCGACATTCCCGCCCCCGATAAGATACTGCATCACGCCCCAGCGGCAGTCGCTGTGCTGCACAGCGCCCGCCTTCACGGCCTCATCGAAATGCGCTTGCAGCGCTTTGGCGTCCAGTTTCTTCAGATCCGTGTTCGGCCGCAGCGTGTACGCGAAAGACCCCGGCTGCCGCTCTTTCTCCTGCAGCCGCTCCAGTCCCAACAGGCCGGCTACCGCACCGTTGCCTGTACAGTCCACAAGCTGCTTGCAGAGGATCGTTCGCGTATCGCCCGCCGCAGCTGTGACCATGCGCCAGCCCTCCGTCGTCTTCTCGATCCTCATCGGCGCCGCGTGGTACTGGATTGTCACCCCGGCCTTTAGCAACATTTCCTCGGCGAGCGCCACAAAAAGAGGGATGTTGACCGTCACCTGTTGCTTCCAGTGCGACGCCCCTGTCGGCTGGCTGAAGTCCGGCAGCGTGCCGCCCGCCAGCCCCACCGTATTGGTCACTAGTTCCCAGCCCACTCCCGCGATCACCTGTCTGCCCCACGCGTGGAACAGCCCCGGGAAATTCACGCCGCCCGTCGTGGTGTTGCCGCCTACCTGGGCCGCAGACTCCACCAGCACCGTTTTCGCGCCCGCACGGCCACTCGCGACGGCCGCACAGATGCCAGCCGAACCGCCTCCGACCACGACCACGTCGCACGTCGCCGGCGGCAGTTCCGCAGCCAGCGCAGACACAGCCGCCATCGCGAAGGCTGCTATCACTTCTTTCGCGTTCATGGATAAACAAGGTATCGCCGAGGCCGCCTTTCCGCAACCCCTATTTTCGCGTTCGACTCGCACGAGTGACCTGAGACCCCTCTGTCCAGGCAGTCGGCTCACATGCCTAAATCACTCTGCGCTTGCACCGCCCCATTGAGACAACTACACTGGCTCATCGCTTACCGAATTGTTTGACACACGCAGACGTTTAGGAGGTCCGATGCACCCCTTCTCACACCTTTTCCTTTCAGCCTTTGCTCTGACTGCCGCACGCGTGTCTCCAGCCCGCTCCGCTGCTCCGCTGTCGCTGCTCGACGCACAGGTGACGCCTAGCTCCGCACAAGTCACGTGGACGCGCAGCGACACGGCTTCGGCACCGGGGATGACCGTTACCATCCAGCCCGGAGAGGAAGGCTATCCTGGCATCACGCTGGCGCCCGAAGGCAAGGTCTGGGACCTCTCCTCCTACGGCCATGTGGAAGCTTGCGTGAAGAATCTCGGAGCCAAACCCGTCAGCGTCTGTCTGCGCATCGACGATGACGGCGACTGGAAAGCCAATCCGTGGAACGCCGAGAACCTCTATCTCCAGCCCGGCGCAACCGGCACGGTCAAGGTGATCTTCGGGTATCTCTTCGGCTACAAGCCCGGCTACGCGCTTAAATCAGCCTCGGTCACAAAACTGCTGCTCTTTGCGGGCAAGTCCAAAGAGACGCTCCAGTCGTTCCGCCTCGAATCGCTGGCCGCCGCCGGCGCGACGGGCGAAAAACCGCCCGCCGACCCCAACTCGATCCGGATCGTGCCGCCGGCAGGCGTGCTGCTGAGCGCCAAGGATGGCCTCGAGATGCGCCCCGAAACCCGCCATGTGGATTCCGCCTGGAGCGGCCCGAAATCGAACGGCACCCTGCGCGTCACCTTCGCTCCCGGCAAATCCGAAGGCCGGATTGCCCTCAAGCCGCCGCTGGGCCGCTGGAACTTACGCTCAGGCACGGAATTCCGCGCCGCGCTCCGCAACGCCGGCAAGCAGCCGCTCACCGCCACAGTCACTCTCGAAAGCAACGGCGGGCCGACCGATACGTTCACCGCCACACTGCCTCCCGGCGTGCAGCAGGAAGTCGTCGTCCCCTTCATGCGGCCAACACTCTGGAACGGCAATGACAAGAAAAGCGGCGCGCGCTTCACGAGCGACACAACCTCGGCCGTCGTGCTCACGCTCGCACGAGGCGCAGATGCGACCGAGAGCGAAGGCGCGCTGATGGTTGAATCTCTCACCGCCGTTGCGCCGCCGGCCGCCATGCCCGACTGGCTCGGCAAGCGTCCGCCTGTCGAAGGCAGTTGGAAGATGACCTTCCAAGACGAATTCGACGGCACGCAGATCGATACGAACAAGTGGAGCTTCTACGGCGAAAACTACTGGGACAAGGTCAAGCACTTCAGCAAGGACACCACTTATGTGAAAGACGGCCTCGCCCATCTGCGACTCGAGAAGAAGCGCGGCCACCACAACGACGACCCCAAGCGTCCGGAAAGCGCCTACGCCACCGGCTTTCTTGAGACCTACGGCAAGTGGACGCAGTGCTACGGCTACTTCGAGGCTCGCATGAAGCTCCCCTCTGCGCCAGGGCTCTGGCCCGCCTTCTGGATGATGCCCGACCGCGGCAGCAACGGCCCGCAGTGGCAACGGTCGGACACCAAGAACGGTGGCATGGAGCTCGACATCATGGAGCACCTCACCCGCTGGGGCGCGAACCGCTTCAACATCGCCATGCACTGGGACGGCTACGGCAAAGAGCACAAAAGCATCGGATCCTCCTCGGTCTACTATACGCCCGACAAGGACGGCTACGTCACCTCCGGCCTGCTCTGGGAGCCGGGCTTGCTGGTTTTCTACTGCCAGGGACAAGAGATCGGACGCTGGGCCAACGAGCGCGTCGCAAGCGTGCCGGAGGATATGATGTTCACGCTCCCCGCCGGCGGCTGGGACAACGACTGGCTAGACCACGCCAAACTCCCCGACGAATTCCTGATCGACTATGTCCGCGTGTGGCAGCGCGCTGACCGAATCGTCGAATAACCCTTTTCAGAGAGTTCTTTATGATGATGGAAAACACTTATCTGTTCAGCCTGCTCGGTATCCTGACCGCATCCGCTAGCGTGGCCGTCACCCCACTTCCGAATTCAGGCTTTGAGGAGGATGGCTACCTGTGGGCGGTCTCCGGCTCGGCTCAGGTCACACCCGAAGCCGCGCACACAGGCAAATCAGGCCTGCGCGTGGGCACCGCCGCCTACAGCACAGACGGCGCCTCCGTAACCAGCGCGCGGCTGCCGGTAACTCCCGGCCAGAACATCACGCTCGCGTTCCAGGTCCGCAGCCAAGCTCCGTGCAGCGGCGCCTACCTGTGGTTCTACGACGACGCAGGCAAGGTTCTGAAAGTTCCCAGGGGCATGAACACGGCCTGCTGGATCAGCGAGACCAACAACGTGTGGTCCCCCCACTCGCTGCAAGCCGCCGTGCCAGCGGGCGCCGCTACAGTCGCCGTCTGGGTCCACGCCTCCCCCGGCGTCCCAGGCATCGCGGACTACGACGATTTCGTTCTGACCGGCATCGCGCCCGGCGCGATCGCCACGCCGCCTCCTCCGCCGCGCAAGCCCGCCGCCGCCAAGAAGCCGGTCAGCACAACGGCCCTCCCACCCCGCGGGAAGCCCGCGATCATCGTGCTCAAGCTGGACGACCTCAAGCAGATCCGCGGCGACGTGCACGCGGCTTGGAAACGCATCGACGGCGTACTCGAGGAGCGTCACATCAAGGCCTCCTACGGCGTCATCAGTGAGACACTTGCGGAGGCGGAACCTACGTATGTGAACTGGATCAAGACGCGCCACGACGCCGGTCGGATCGAGTTCTGGTTCCACGGCTGGGACCACGGCCCGCACGACGTCAACGGCAAGCCGTGTAACGAGTTCGCTGGCTGGCCCTATGACGGCATGAAGGCGCTGGTCGACAAATCACAGAAAGCCGCGCTGGACAAACTCGGCTTCGCGTTCCAGACGTTCGGGCCGACCGGCAGCGGCGCTCCCGGACCGGGACTCGACGAAACCGCCCTGCGCGTGCTGCACGACGACCCCTATATGAAAGTAGCCCTCTACCCCATGCCTCTCGACGACATGGGGAAAAAGGTAACAGCCGATGGCAAGATGACCATTCTCGACCGCGTCTGGGACGTGAACCTGGAGGGAGCAGTGGGCGTCCCAGACTGCCAGCGGCTGATCGAGGGCTATGCCAAACATCCAGACCGCGCGTACTTCGTTCTGCAGGGCCATCCGGCCATGTGGAGCGGCGCACGCTTCAGTGAGTTCCTGCGTATCCTCGATTTTCTAACCGCACAGAAAGTCATTTTCATGACGCCATCCGAGTGTGCCGCCGCGATCAAGAAACAGGCCAACCCTGATAACGTTGGGGGAGAAAAATCATGAGTTACAACATCGCCTTGTCGAAAAACGGAAAGCACCTTGTCTGCCGGGTGGTGGGTCCGATCACGACGGATATCGCGTACGAGTTTACAAAAGCGTTGGACCGCGCAAGCCATGACCTGAACATCAAACGGTTTCTGACTGACGTGCGTGAGGCGCCTAACATGTCCGGCACGCTCAAGAACTTCAATTTCGCGTACGCGGACATGGAAAACCTCCATCTCCAGAAAGACGCCCGTTCAGCCATCCTTGCTGGCCCAGCCGATAAAACGCACGACTTTATTGAGACAGCTTCTCAGAGCGCCGGATACAACGTCAGAGTGTTTCATGACGAAGCAGCCGCGCTCGCATGGCTCGACGAGGAAGCACCCCACAAATAAGGGCGGAATCCCTATTTCTTCTTTTCGACCAGCACGCGGCGGGCGTAGTTGGCATAGAAGCCGCGCGGGTCGTCTGCATAGGCTTTCAGAATGGCCTCGCCTTTACCGTCCTTGTCGCCGACCCGATAGAGCGCCGCAGCCAAATTGACCTCGCGCGGCACCTCGTTCTTCTCTTTCTGGCTGTAGCTGCTGCGGCTGTCGTATCCCGGCACCGGCGGAACCTCAGCCGCCATCTTGATCGCGTGTCCGCTCACGTTCGGCATCGTCAGAAGTTGCGCCAGCGGCTCAGCGAACGCGGGGTCACCGATCATCGGGCACACGAGCGATAGAATGCGAAAGTGCGTCGACGCCGACTTTTCCAGATTCTCGTCCTTACACAGTTCGAGAATCTTATCGACGATGACCGGCACGGCCTTGTTAGACTTGGCTCGACCCAGCGCCAGCAGATAGGCCTCCATGCGGTTCGCGCCAGAGCCCAATCCCTCGGTCCACTTGTCCTCCCAGCCGTGAGCCTTCACCCACGCGATCAGCTCGGCTTCGCCCACCGGATCACCCAGCACAGCGAGAATGTGCGCGTAGACCAGGCTCACCTCCGGATCGCGCCCGCTGCTGTGCTTGCTCAACTCGTGATACTTCTCAACCAAATAGGGTTTGGCGCGCACCGGATCGGCAAAAAGGCAAGGCAGTCCGCCGTACCCGAGCATGACGTCGTGGGACGCGAGCTTCAACTGCGAGTCGGTGAGCGGATAGGAATCCTTTTCGTTCAAGACCGTCTCGGGCACAATCTCTTTTTCAACGAGATGCCGCTGCAAGTCCTTGATCGGGATGTCGCGCAGCTCGCACTTCTTCTGCAACGCCAGATACACCGCATACGCCGCCACATATCCCTGGTTCTGCAGGTCAGGCTGCATGCGCAGAATCGACATTGCGTCGCGATCCGCGCTCATGCCGAGTCCCACCACCAGTAAGCCGTCCGTCGTCTTCGGCAGAAAAGCCCGGTAAGGCCCGTTGGCATCCAGCGTCACGTGATTGGTCGTGCGGATGTTTTTCGTCCAAAAGAAATCGCCGCTCGCCCAGCCGTGCAGATCGAACCGGCTGCGGTACTGGACGACGGTGTCCGGAAAGGTCCGCCCCGTCAGATAGTCCAACGCGGACATCTGGAACACGCCCACCAGCCGACGCCGCTCGCGCGAGTTGACGAGCTGAGAAACGTCCCAGCCCGCCTCGGTCCCCTGCCGAGTGCGCAGGCCGAAGAAACAGAGGTCCGATGCGTCGCAGTCGTCCACAAAAGAGAAATCGTTGTTGTGGCCGCCCTCGCCCAGCCGGATCACAGCCATGCCCACGCCCTGATTGATCAGCTCGTCCGGCCGGTAGAACTCGGTCGGCTCGCCGGCGGCAGCCGCCACGTCGGCGTTGCCGGAAGCGTCGATCACGGCCTTGGCCAGCACCACGCCGCGCAGCCCATCTGGAGTGACGACCACCAACCCGCGCAGCTTCTTGCCCTCAATAAACGCGCCCACAGCCATGCTGCCGAACCAGATCTCGCCGCCTCCCTTGCGCACCGACGCGCGGTACCACTCCGCCTTGGCCTGTGACTTGTAGCGCCCTGTCTCTTTGACCCCGTCGTCGATCTCCTTCGTAAAGCCCCGCTGATTGCCGAAGTAGTAGCCGCAGATCATGCCCGCGGTCTGCACGCCGCCCAGCTCATAGAGCTTCTCCACCACCAACGTCTTGAGCCCGTTCTTCACCGCGCCGGCCGCGGCAGGACCGCCAGTCGTTCCGCCGCCAACCACGACCAGGTCGGTTTCCGCCAGCACCGGCAAGGCTCGTGCGTCGCAAGACACCGTGCCCGTCGCCGAAATAAAGGGACGCGTCAGCGTGCCCTGCACCTCGCGCACATCTGCTGCCGCGCCGCCAGCCGTGCCACGCAGACGCACCTCCGTCAACGTACCGCGGGACTTGGCCTCTGCCGCCGCCTGCGCCCCAAGCCGTGTGCCGACCTGAATCGCAGACGCCGGCTTCACCAGTTCTTCCGCAACCTGACGCGTCACATCCGCCATCGCGCCCGACACGTACAGGTGTGGCACCTTGGCAGGTTGCAGCGCGCCGAGGTTGAAGGCCACCGCCCCAGCCCATGCCCCAGCCGCAGGTGTTGTTGCCCTGATGTGATCCGGCGGAACGAAAAAGATGCGGTCCGCGGCCCCCAGCTGCAGTTCCGTGAAAGTCTTGTCGCGCGCCGCCTGCTCCGCTTCGGCAAAGGCCTGCGCCGAGCCGTCGGCCATCTTGACCGTCAGCGCGCTCTCGAACAGCGCCGGCGTGATTTTCGTTTTGCCCGAAAGGGCGAACACCTCTTCCTTGTCCGGGCTCCAATCGCTGTGCTTCACCACGTTGCCGCCGCTCGCGGGGGCGGCATCTCCGATGGTCACGCGCGTCACGGTGTACTCACCCGCCGGGAACGGAGTCGCCTCTGCGCCTGCCGCGCGCGCGAGCGTCGCGCGGTCCGTCGCGTCGATCACCACCTTGGCCCGGATCGCCTGGCGTCCGCTGCGGTTCGCCATCACCACGCCCGCAACCTGTCCCTTGCCGTCCGTCAGCACGTCGGACGCGTACGAGCCGGTCAGAAAGGTCACGCCCGACTTGAGCAAGGCTTGGTCGAGCGCCTTCTTCACCTGCAGCGGCGTCGTGTAGACGGTTCCCGACGTGGCGGCTGAGCCACCGAACATGGCCTTCATCAGCTCCGATGAAGCCGCATCCTTCGCGCTCGTCCACACATGCAGGGTGCCTGCGACATCCTCACCCAAACACGCATAGGAGGTCACGAGAAACACCTTCGCGCCCGCTCTGGCCGCAGCCTCGGCTGCAGACACCGCCCCGCAGGTTCCCCCGACCACAACCACGTCCACGTCCTGAATCAGCGGCACGGTTTTCTGTGGCTCCACCAGGCTCGCGGCAAACAGCGAAGACGAGAGGCAAACGGCAAAGAAACCTCCAACAGCAGCTCGATTTTTCATCATGCCCCTTTTTCAGATTACACAGAAACTTTTTCTTACCTCACTTGAAACAGCGTCCCGCGGTCGTACCGGAGCGCTCCCGGCCCATCAAAAATCGCAGGGAAGTTCAGCGCCGAGTATCTGGACGGCGGCATCAGCGCGCCATCCAGCCACAGTTCCTTTATTAACAGCGTGCCTGCGTAATCCAGCGCCAGCGGCATCGTCGAGTCGGCCATGAATACAAAGCCGCGGCCTGGCGCCACAACCTGCTCCGCCGCCACCTCGTAGCGCTTCAGCTTCAGGTTGTCGATCAGCGCGCCCCACGTTACGGATTTGGAGTTAACGCCCTCTAGCCGCAGCGCGTGCGCCCCTGCGGAAACGTCCGCCAGAAGTATCTGGCGCACGGTGTTCGTCAGTTGCAAGACGGCAACGATCCCCTTGTCTGCGCCGTCCAGCCGCACGCGGAAATCGTAGCCGCCGTTCTCAGAGGTGCCGCTGACCACTGTGCTGTTCACCTGCAACTGAAGGGCATACGTGCCGTTCGTCGGCACGCTGATCTGAGTTGCCATGTTTCCGCTGCCCATCAGCACCGCCGTCTGCGCGCCCTCTTTTGTGAAATAGCGCAAATAATCACTGCCACTGGCATTGTTCGTCGTCGAGAGCGTACTGTTGTTCCTCTGGAACCCCGCATAGTTCGCGGCATCGGTGTACGAGAAGGTCCAGCCGTTCGTCGCCCCCCCTCCTTTGACAAGCATCGATGCCGAATCCCCATCAGGAATCTGCTCAGCTTCGAAGCCTGCGCTCGGGATCGCGTTGGTCATTTCAACAGGCAGCGCGCCGACCACAGCGCTCTGCGGCTGGTAGATGGCGAGCTCCCCGAAAATGTGAGCGGTGTTGGTTATTGCTGGCGAGAGGTCTTCGCACAAATTTGCGTCGAAGCGCATATACCGCGCATAGGGCATGTTCGTGAAGGTCACCGCATGGTGGTAAGGCCACACAGGACTCCAACTCGTGATGTCCGCAACCGGCGTCCAGTTCGTTTTATCCAAGCTGCTGTTCACCACCACGCGCCCCGTGCCGTAATAACCGGCTTCCAGGGAAAACTTATTCGACCAGCAAATCAGGTCCGTGCCCGCCACATACCGCGGCGCACCCAGATCTGCGGTGATCTCCACATAGCCATAAACGCGGACTGCGTTGCGGGTGTTGCTGTCCCACACGCCATCCGTCAGTTTGGGGCATTGCGAACTGTCAACCGACGACGACGGCGTTTTGCTGAGCTCATAGGTGAAGGCGAGCGGGGCGCCCCAAGCGGCAGGCTTGGAGACCGTCTCATTGATCTGAATTTCGCCCAGCAACTGCCTCACAATAGTGTTGTTCACAACCTTCTCGCAGGCGAACGCCAAATAGCGCGCATCGACGTTCGGCAGGGTGAAATCGAAGCGTATCGAATTCGGCGTGTAGTACCCCGGGAAACTGCTCTCACAGTTCGTCTGCACGCCCGCACAGGACCAGGTCACGCCATCGAGACTGTTGCTGGCTGTTACGCGCCAAGTGCCGTAACCACCCGCCCCGGGTGACCGGAAAGCGAACAAGGATGCGCTGCGTATGGTGCGTACGCTGCTGAACGTCGTCACCACGACCACATTGCTCGCGATGCAATTGGTCGGATTCAGAGGATTGACATCCGCAGCGAAGTGTGGGCCATACTGGACGCTCTGGGTACTTGCGTTGGTCCATAACCCGTCATAGAGCTTCGCCAGCGAAGGGTCCGCATGATCCGAATGGTACGGCATGGACGTCGCATAGGTATAAGCCACAAGCCCAGACGCGCTTGCGGACGTTCCTGAGACCACGATCTCGGCCAGTGACTGTCCCGCCGCACCTGCGCCCTTCGTACAGGTCAGCCGCAGGTAGCGCACATTTGCGATGGATACATTGTAAATGGGCACGCTATAGGAGAATAGCCCGTTGCTCACCGCAGACAGGGTGCCCAATGTGCCCCACAGGGCGTTGTCGTTGCTGCCTTCCAGCGTTACGCCCTGCGTCGACAGCGGAGAGCCTCCTCCTGCGGTGAAGGTGTAGACGTCCACCTTATTCACCCGTGTGCGGCGTGATAAATCGACTGTGACGATCACATCGCCGCCATACTTCACGCCGTCCGTAACGCTGTTCGTCCAGTAGCCGTCGTTCAGCTTCCGAAGCCATAGGTCAGGCGTCGACGCGTCCGCCGATAGGCTCGTGCTATACGAAAAGGAAAGGATATTGGTTTCAGCGGCCACGCTCAGACCGGCCATAAGAGAAACAAACGCCACGACAACACATATCCGATTTTTTTTCATCATAAAACTCCCGTCGCACACATCACAAAGCTCCAATTATTTGGATTGGTTTTACCATACCAAAAATGTACCCTCTGTGTCCATGACACCACTCGTGCCCCCCCATTGACGTTCGTGTCCATTTCCGACTACTATTCTGCAATGCCACGAAGGAAACTCTCAAGATGAATGCCTGCACAACTCGCCGAACGTTTATGACCGCCGCGACAATCGGAGCCGGCGCACTGGGGCTGCCATACCCTTCCCGTGCTGAAACCGCCAAAGCCGCCGGCAACTTCCGTTTCTCTCTCAACACCGGCACCATCCGCGGCTATAAGCTCTCACTTCACGAGCAGATCGACTTGGCGATCAAAGCGGGCTATGCAGGGATCGAACCCTGGGTTTCCGATCTCGCGAAAGTCACCGAAAACGGCGGCTCCCTCAAAGATCTCGGCAAGCGCTGTGCGGATGCGGGGCTGGCCGTCATCAACGCCATCGGCTTCGCGGCGTGGGCCGTCAACGACGACGCTGCGCGCGCCAAAGGGCTTGAACAGTTCAAGCGCGACATGGACCTCGTCGCGCAGATGGGCGGCACGCACATCGCCGCCTCGCCCGCAGGCGTGAACAAGCCGGATGTGACGCTCGACCTCGACCGCGCGGCGGAACGCTACCGCGCCGTGCTCGAGCTCGGCCGCACCATGGGCGTGATTCCGCAGCTCGAATTCTGGGGATCATCTGCCAACCTCAGCCGCCTCGACCAGTGCCTCTATGTGGCAGCCCGCGCGGCCCATCCAGACGCCTGCGTGCTAGCCGACGTCTTCCACCTGTACAAAGGAGGCAGCGATCCAGCTTCGCTGCGGCTGCTCGGGAGAAGCGCCGCCTACGCGCTCCACATGAACGACTATCCTGCGCAACCGCCGCGCGAAACAGTCAAAGACGCTGACCGCATCTGGCCCGGCGACGGCATTGCTCCGCTCCGCGACATTCTGCGGGCTTACCTCGACAACCGCGCCGACATCTGGCTTTCCGTTGAACTCTTCAACGCCGAATACTGGAAGCTCCCCGCCGAGGAAACCGCCCGCACCGGCCTTCAGAAAATGAAAGCCGCTGCGGCAAACGCCTGATTCACAGAGCTGCTATCGGTGGCTAGCCTGGCACGAGTTTGAATTACTTCACAGCCAAGGCTCCGAGCGCACAGAGCCCGCCACGGTCAAGCGTGGTGTTCTTGGTGCACTTCGAATCTGGGGCGTTAGAGATTATCGGGGCGCTTTACAGGGAAACCGCCCGGCCTTATTCATCTCATCACGTCAGCGGCGTCAGCAGGTCGTGCAGATAGAGCTGCCCGATGGCGCGGACGTCGAGCGTGTGCCCTGCGCGGTACGAGATCACGCGACCCACGAAACGCCCGGTGTCGATCAGCGCGATCGCGGCCAGCAGATCGAGTGTGGCGCGATGCCAAACCGGCTCCAAGGCTTTGCCGCTGCCTTCCTGAACAAAGCGCGGCTTGCCATGAAACTTCTTCTTGCCGTGGATCAGGATGTTGTCGGTCGTATAGCCCAAATTGCGCGTGTCGGCCATCATAAATCCGAACGCCCGCACCATCATCATTTGCGAATGCGATGCGTTCGTGCGGGCAAATGCGCCATGACGGAAGGACTTGGGCGTCACATCAAAGACGATGCGCTGTTTGCCGACAATCGAATTGAAGTCGATCGCACAGTCGAGCCGCAGCTTCTTCTCACCCTTCTCCGGCGGCAGAAAGGTCAGGAAATCGCCGCGTTCTCCGCCGAAGGTCACCGGCTCTTTGACCGTCACATACCGTGCTGGCTCGTCGCGCTCGACGATGCAGGCCTGTTCGATCGCCTCCACCAGATCCATGCTGCTGCGGTCGAAGAGCGGCGGATCGCCCGAGTTCACGCTGATGACCACGTCGTCCACTCCCATGCCCAGGCGCAGAGCCACGATGTGCTCCACCATGCGCAAGTAGTTGTGCGGATTGCCGCTGCGCAGCACGATGTTGCGCGCCGAGGTCCACACGTTACGGATGGAGACCGGCGTCTTCAACTGCTCCGCCAGATCCGTCCGGTCGATCCACCAGCCATACTCGGGCGAGGGCTTAAAGGTCAACGTGCGCTGGGCGCGTCCATAAAAGGTGCCAGGCCCTGTGACCGAACGCTCCCCGCCCAGCGTGGTGCGCCGCTCCGAATAGCCGGACGGACCCTCACAAAGATCCGTCACATCCACAGACTGCGCGTGAAAACGCTCATACGCCCGATTGACCGACGCCGTTTCGCCCAACAAAATCCGTCCGACCGGATACGAAAAATCCATACGTTTACAAACTCCTACCGTCACTTTTTATCGCCCGCCGAAGCGGCTTTGGCGGCCTTCTCAGCCTTCATCTTCTCGAAGGGAGAAAGAGCCTTCGCTGCAGCCGGCTTATCCGTTGTCTTCACTCCGGCCTTGTCCAACATCTCCTTCAGGCTCTTGACATAGGCTTCGCCGCCGCCCTGCTGGTATCCGGTCTGTCCCAGAACCTTGCCTTCGTCATCCAACAGAAAAACGGTCGGAAAGCCAGTGATTTTGTACTTGGCAGCCAGGGCCTCGTTCTGCTGCTTCACCTTCGAGGACTGTTTCTTTTCATGAGGATAATCGGCTTCGAACAGAATCAGATTGTCTTCTGCAAACTTCTTGAACTCTTTGGTTTCCAGAACCTCGCTGTTCAGCTTCTTACACCAGCCGCACCAGTCACTGCCGGTGAAAAAGGCGAAAATGGGCTGCTTGAAAGCCGCAGCCTCCTTCTTCGCAGCCTCGAAGTTCTCTCCAAAGCCTTTAGCCTTTTCAGGTGCCGTGTCTTTCTTAACCCACGACTGTGCCTGTACGCATGCGGCCATCAGGCATACCAAGGTCACGCCAATCATCCGTTTCATACGACACTTTCCTTTCGTTTGGTCATCCTTTTCCGGACAGCCGCCGCGCCAGCCGCGGCAAGCCTGGATCGCGGGCGCCGAAGGTCACCAGCACCCCGGCGCGCGCCGCTTTTTCACGCATCAGCGACTCCGCCGCCTCCAAAGTCGGAACCGTCAGCACTGTAACACCTTTTTCGCGCACCTGTGAAGCCAAAATGTCGCTGTTGACACTCCGGTCCGCCGTCCCGCCCGCATCGTAGACCGGCAGCAGAAGTAGCGTGTCGGCAGGGCGGCACACGCGTGCGAAAACCGTCACCAGCCCGTCGATCATTTTGCGCAGCGGCGCATATCCGTGCGGCCGCCAAACCGCGCACACACCCGCAGGAAAGGCTGCCGCCAGCGTCGTCCATGCCGCCGCCAGTTTCTCGGGGTTGTGCGCATAGTCGTCCACGACCAGCGCAGGGCCGCACAGGCCGACCCGCTGCAGCCGGCGCTCCACCCCGCCGAATGCCCTCAGCGCGGCCACCAGCTTGTCCGGAGCCGCCCCCAAGGCTCGCGCCATCCGCACCGCATGCCACGCGTTGTACACATTGTGCAGGCCCGGCAGCGGCACGCAGTATTCCGTCCCCTCAAACGAGAAAAATCCGTTCCAGCCCTCCATCCGTATGCCCTCGGGCCCGCCCGGCTCCTGCTGCCCGTCGATCACCACACCCGGCACGCGTGCCCTGAACGCCTTAAATAGCGACAGCGTTTCGCCCAATCCGAAATGATCGGCCGACGCATTCGTGATGACCGCGTGCTCCGGCTTGAACACCATCAACGACTTGTCGGACTCGTCCGCTTCGATCACCGTCCAATCCCCGCCCTTGCGGACCGACCCGATGCGCGTGCCCCCCGCGTCCCAGCCCGCCACCGCTGCTCCGTTCACCACAAACGGATCGAAGCCCGCGCCCTCCAGCAGGCAGCCCAACATGGCCGTCACCGTGCTCTTGCCGCAGGTTCCGGTCACCGCCACCAGCCGCCGTCCCTCGGTCAGACGCGCCAGTTCGGCAGCCCGGTGCACCACCGGCACACCTAGCGCCTGCGCCTTCACCATCTCGGGATTGTCCGCCTCGATCGCCGTACTGATCACGAGTCGGATGGTCTCGGACGTCACTCCGGAGCCGTCCTGCGGACAGAGCCGCACGCCCTGCCGGGCCAGGCACGCCAGCGTGTCAGTCATGTCCCCCGTGTCCAACAGACGGTCTGACCCCGACACGCGCACGCCCTGATCCAGCAGCGCCTGCGCCAACGCGCTCATGCCTACGCCGCCAATGCCCGAAACATGTACCGTATCACTCATAGCGATTCTCCCATTCCCCGTGGCACAGACGTTCCGCCCGTGCGCTCTCCAATCAAAGCGTATCCACAGGACTGACAACGCCCATCGGCCCCTTGTTCAAAACGTGCGTGTAGATCATCGTGGTCTCCACGTTGGCGTGTCCCAGCAGCGCCTGAACAGTGCGGATGTCCTGTCCGGCCTCCAGCAGGTGCGTTGCGAAACTGTGGCGGAAGCAGTGTGGTGTGAAGCGGATCGTCAGCCCTGCAGCCTTTACGGCATTCCGCACCGCTCGCTGCAAGTGCTGCTCATCAAGATGGTGACGCCGCACATGCCCGTTACGCGGGTCGGCCGAATAGCAGTCGGCGGGGAACATATACTGCCAGCCCCAGTCGAACGGCGCGTTCGGGTATTTTCTGGCGAGCGCGTAAGGCACATCCACCTCATGCATATTCCGCGCCCGGTCAGCCTCGTACAGGACGTGCCGGCGCTCAAGCCAGAGCCTGAGCTCATCGCGGAAACGCATGGGCAGAGGCACATACCGGTCTTTGTCCCCTTTAGCCGCACGGACAACGATCCGGTTCTGGTCGAACTGCACCTCCTGCACACGCAAGCCGAGCAGTTCGCCCGTTCTCATACCGGTTCCGTAAAGCAGGCTCGCCATGAACAGCTCGCGGCCGGACAGTCGCTCAATAACAGCCTTGATCTCAGCTCGGCTGGCCACCACGGGCAGGCGCAGCCCTGTCCGGGCGCGGGGAAAGTCGCCGAAATCGCCGATGTCCTTCTTGACCACCTTGCGGTACAGAAACACCACCGCGTTCAGCGCCTGGTTCTGCGTGGAGGACGAGACCTGCGCTTCCTTCGCAAGGTACTTGAGAAAGGCCTGCACATCCACCGCTTTCAGCGTGGACGGTTTGCGCCAGCGGTTGAAAGCGATGAACCTCCTGACCCACCCGACATAGGTCTGCTCTGTGGCGTATGCGTAGTGCTCGACCCGCATCCGGTCCCGCACGCATTCTTCAAGCACCCGCCAATTGAGACCGGTCACCGCCATGGCTGCCTCCGCGAGGGCGCCGCCGGGAGCTGTGCCCTTTTCCGGCGAGACGGATCTCGTCGCACGCATACCGCCCTTCGCGCGAACGGAAGAGGGCGCGGTCGGCCGAACCGGCAACGGCACAGCACTGGGCGAGGCGAAATCCAACGCCTGGCGCCGGTCGCCTTTAGCCATTGCAGCGAACCGAACTGAAACATGCTTGACGGCGGGGCATTGTTTCAAACATTTTATTTGTGCATTTGAGAATACAGGCAATGTCAGATCGTCTTTATATCCAGGATCGACTGCCGGAACGATGGACGGGGAACACTCCCCGTCCGTTCTTGGCGCAAGGGGTATCCCGCGGAACTTCTCGTAATACGTTTCGATCGCGTTCCGAGCCTGTTGAACCTGCCAGTTCGAGACCCCCGGGTGCCGGGCGGTTTCACACAGGAACGCCTCGATCTCGTCCCTCCCCAACAGCCTGCGGGGACGGCCAGGGTAGCGGGCAAAGAACGAGCGCACCCATGACACGCAATACGGGATGTTCTTTTCTTGCGCTCCAGCCCGCCTCAACACGTCAATGTAGCCGTCTGGCCATTTGGGCTCCGGATCCAGCGGTGCGGTTGTCTGAAAACCGGGTTGACGCATATTACACATCCCTGACGCTTTCTTCATATACGTCAAGAATAGGGCATCCTTTTATTGCAGTCAAGCCACTTGCGGCGATTTATTTGACGCATATCATGGATCGACAGGTTCCTTTTCTGAAACTTGCATGACGGTCAATATCATGTTCGCCCAGTAAGACGATGGATTATCTATAAATAGACGATTTGAGCGACAGAATAGGATCGCACCGAAGGAAGAAAAAGAAGTGGCGCGTACCGTTATGCATCCAATACCAAGGGGGTAGAGTGAATGCCTCTTATCTGCAAAGGAAGTCTTAAAAAAGGCGAACAAGGGAATACATCCCATTGAGTACAAGTGATGATTCCCGACGTTCGCCCCTATCAAATGCGGGGAAAGGATACGGAGGGATGTCCATGATTTCGTGGGCGGCATAATATTTCTGTTCAACCCATGATATCTTAGCTTCGTGGAAATTAAAAAGACCGGTGCGGGCCGCCCATGATTTCAGGGTCGGCATAATAGTTCAGTTCAACCTATAGCGGCCGGCCACCCCTACCAACGACAAAAGAAGACCGGTTCTGGCCGCCCATGATTTCGGGGGCTGCATAATAGTTCGGTTCGACCCAGCACCAAGGGGCAAACGGTAATTCACAAATAAGATCGATTTTTTCAGTTCGCACGGTTTATGCATTTCAGGTAAAGTTATTAAGAATGTTCGAAAAATCGTAGAGTTGTAAGATGTCCGATATTCCCTTTTCCTGTCCTCATTGCAAACAACACCTTGAATCTCCAAACGAAATGGCAGGCGAAATCATTGCTTGCCCTACATGCCAGAAGGATCTTCGAGTCCCCAAACTGGTACAACAGACTTCGCATATTACCCATGCAAAAACTCAAACAAATTCGCCTCGTTTGTCACTAAAGCATGAGGTAATAACCAATGTCAAGCAAGGCGCATTGATCGGAGGCTGTGTCTGTTTTGCGATCGGCATACTCTTTATGTATATGACGCTGTGGTCCGTTTTTTTCTACGCACCACTCTTCTTTACTGCCTTTGTGCTCAGCATCGTCGCTATGGCCCAAAGAAGAATTGTTGGAGGGATTTTGCTTCTCCTCGGAACGCTCATCATCCCCCCTACATTGTTATTCACTGTAACGTCGTTTAAGGCTTTCAAAAGTCTTAAGAAAGAATATGAGAAACAGGTTTCCGCTGTTCACGAATCTGCAAATACAGACCAGCCTGTGACGCAAACCATGGTTACACCGCAAAATCAAACCACATCGACTCCCGCTGCTCAGCCAGAACAGCCCACGCCTACAATTCCTGAACTTCGTCTCGGCGAGGCTGTCGTTATTGACGAAATCAAGATTACCTTCCGTGGTTCCAGATTCGCCAATATCGAGAAGAAGTCTATGTTCGGGGACTCGACTACTAGATCCGGCAAGCAGTATCTAATTATGGATGTGTACCTCGAAAATACTTCTCCCGGTAAGATCATCTACTTACAGAATATCTGGGAGAAAACAAAGATAACAGATGATTTTGGCAACATAGAAGGCACCCTGTATTCGGACAGATTCATGTCAGAGTCGATTGTTGGCTTTATAGGAGCGGCTAAGATGAAACCAGGGGAAAGCTCCCTAGACATGATCATTTTTGATCTTCCCGTTGACACAGCCAAACAATTCATTGTCCAGTCAGACCCTGGGTTTTGGCGGAGTACAGGAGAAGACCGTGTAAGCCAATTGTCCAACTCATCCTTCATCGTGAAATTCTCTCGCAGCGAAATCAATCAGGAATAGGCCTTTGCGAAATCGTGCCATCAATCCAACGGTGCGATATGGCCTATATGACGAGCCATAGGCTGTTCTCACGCGATTGACCCGCCCGACGGCCAACGGCACCCCCTGCGTCGTTGCGCTGGGGTGCCGAGGCCGTCGGCGGTTTACATTAGTTGGAAAAGGATATATAGCACTGCAAACCCATTTATATTCCCCGCTTGACGCTCCCACGCGCAAAGTGCCAAAATGCATAACTAGATTGTGACTGACAAGACGAAAAAAAGGTGAACAGCATGAAAAAGACACTCGATTCAGAAAAAGACGATTCCACAGATAAACGCACTTCCGCGTACCGTTGGTGTCTGCACTGCGAGCGAGCGTACAAACGCGGCGAACACAGGATGATCGGCGGTCTCAAGATGTGCCCTTATGACGGGTGCGGCGGTGACACCGTTATAGACAGTTGGTCGTGGCCGAACGTAAGGGAGGGCCATCCCGACTACCCTTCGATTCCAGAGATCGGCAAGACATATCCCCTGTACTGATGGTCACATACAGCCGCACCAGCGCCGCAAACCGTATGCCGAAAGGCCGTCATCGCCCTTTAGTATTGGATGCATAACGGTACGCGCCACTTCTTTTTCTTCCTTCGGTGCGATCCTATTCTGTCGCTCAAATCGTCTATTTATAGATAATCCATCGTCTTACTGGGCGAACGTCGGGAATCATCACTTGTACTCAATGGGATGTATTCCCTTGTTC
>Ga0118677_10000319_pt1 | contig 105473 bp, 95 predicted proteins | sample AliMusrvi5mmetaG_FD_86154 | JGI IMG/M metagenome (GOLD analysis project Ga0118677, IMG submission 86154)
AAGGTAATGATTTGCGCGACGTGGTCCGCGCCGTATTTATGCCGGACATACTCGATGACCTCCGGGCGCCGGTTGTAACAGAAATCCATGTCGATATCCGGCGGGGACACGCGTTCGGGATTCAGGAAGCGTTCGAAGAACAGGCCATACCGGAGCGGATCAATATCAGTGATCTTCAGCGCGTAGGCGACCAAACTGCCGGCGGCGCTGCCGCGGCCCGGACCGACCGGGATGTCGTGGCTTTTCGCGAAGTGCACAAAATCCCAGACGATGAGAAAATAACTCGTGAAGCCTTGCTTCTCAATGACGGCCAATTCGAGGTCAACGCGGTCGTGGATGGCTTTGCCGGGGTTACTGCCATACCGGTCGCGCACGCCGGCATCCACGAGTTGCCGGAGATATTTGTCGCGGGGGTTTTTGTCAGGCGGGCTGTAAACCGGGAAGCGCAGCTTGCCGAATTCAAACTTGAAACTGCACTTGTCGGCCACTTCCAGCGTGTTGCTCAGCGCTTCCGGCACCTCGGCAAACAGGGCGTGCATTTCGGCCGGGGTGCGCAGGTAAAATTGTTCCGGCACGTATCGCATCCGCTTTTCGTCGGCGACTTGCGACTGCGTCTGGAGGCAGATTAGGCAATCATGCGCTTCCCAGTGTTCGCGTTCAACATAGTGCACGTCATTGGTGGCGACCAGCGGCAACTTGAATTCTTTCGCCCATTGGATGAGTTGCCGGTTGACCTTACGCTGGTCGGCAATGCCGTGGTCCTGAAGTTCGAGATAAAAATCGCCGGGCGCAAAAATTTGCCGGTATTCGTCGAGCGCGGTCTTGGCCTGTTGGAGTTGGTCGCCGGCAATCTTGTACGGCACCTCACCTTTGAGACAGGCGGTCAGTCCGATCAGGCCTTGCGCATGTTCCGCCAGCAGCGCCTTGTCAATTCGCGGTTTGTAATAAAAGCCGGTCAGATGCGCCTCGGTTACGAGCTTGATGAGATTTTTGTAACCGGTCGCGTCCTTCGCCAGCAAAATCAAATGGTAAGCCGCATCACGGGCGCTGGTTGCTTTCTTTTCGTGCCGGTCGCCGGGAGCGACGTAAACTTCACAGCCGATAATCGGTTTAATCCCGGTTTCGGTTGCCGCCTTAAAAAACTCCACTGCGCCAAACATTCCGCCGTGGTCAGTGATCGCAATGGCCGGCATTTGGCTGGTGTGCGCTTTCTTGACAACATCGGCCACCCGGCAGGCGCCATCGAGCATGGAATACTCGGTGTGCAGATGGAGATGAACAAAGTCGGAATGTTTCATGCGCGGCACCGGTTACTCTAGGAGCAGGTTACGCCGGGCGCAAGTATTTCCCGCCGCCGGTTACCACTGAATGACGCAGGAAGCCCACGTCAACCCGCTGCCGAAAACGATCAGCAAAATCAAATCGCCGCGTTTGAACCGGCCTTCCCGGGCGGCTTCATCCAATGCCACAGCTACTGACGCCGCCGACATGTTGCCGTAGCGGTGCAGGTTCAGGTAAACTTTTTCCATCGGCGCACCGAGCCGGTCAGCCAGCGCTTCGATGATTCGCAAATTCGCCTGGTGCGGAATGACGCATTGGATATCGGTAATCGTCAGGTTGCATTTCTGCAACGCTTTATTGGCAGCCGTTTGCATCGCGATCACGGCTTGTTTGTAAACTTCCTTGCCGGACATTTTCAGGTAATGCATCCCGGCGCTGACGGATTCCTTGGAGGCCGGGAACTTTGAGCCACCAGCCGGCATGAGCAGAATGTCGGCCTGCGAGCCGTCGGCACCCATGCAGGTTGTCAGGATGCCGTGTTCCTCGCCGCGACTCCGCAAGATTGCTGCCCCGGCACCGTCGCCAAACAGCACACAAGTACTCCGGTCCTGCCAGTCCACGATGGTTGAGAGTTTTTCACAGCCAACGACCAACACGGTATCGTAGGTACCGGAAGTGATGAATTGCTGGCCGATTTCCAGGCCGAATAGGAAGCCGGAGCAGGCCGCTTCCACATCGAACGCGGCTGCACGAGTCGCGCCAAGCTTGTGCTGAATGATGCACCCGGTAGCCGGGAACGGCATGTCCGGCGTGATCGTCGCGCAAATGATCAGATCAATTTCCTCGGCGTGGATACCGGCTTGTTCCATCGCCCGGCGCGCGGCTTGGACTGCCATGTCGGACGTGCAAATGTTTTCCGGCGCGATGCGGCGCTCCTTGATGCCGGAGCGAGTGGTGATCCACTCATCAGTGGTGTCCACCATTTTTTCCAAGTCGGCATTCGTCAACACACGGTCAGGTACATACGAACCGGTGCCGACGATATGCACGGATCTAGGTGGACGTTTGGAGCGGGGACTGCGTAGTTGTGGTTTTTTGGAATCGGTCATGCTGCCTCTTAATATCCTCAACGATGCGATCGTTGAAATGGGCTTCGATAAATTCAGTGGCGACGCGAATCGCACTTGCGACGGCCTTCGGCGAACTAGCGCCATGGGCTTTGATGCAAACGCCGTTGATACCGAGCAAGACCGCGCCACCGTATTCGTCGGGGTCGGTCTTGCGTTTTAAGGCCCGGAACGCGCCGCGCGCCAGCAGGGCGCCCAGCTTCCGCAGCCAATTCTTGCTCAACTCATCCTTGAGCCACCAGCCCATGACCCGCAACGAGCTCTCGCAGGCCTTCAGCACGGCATTGCCGACAAACGCGTCGGTGATGATTACATCGGCCTTGTTCGCGAACAAATCGTGGCCGTCAATGTTGCCGACAAAATTCAAATCCGTCTGCTTGATCTGCCGGTAGGTTTCAAGTGACAATTCGTTACCCTTCATTTCCTCGGTACCGATGGAAAAGACGCCGACGCGCGGTTGCTGGTAACCCCGGATTTGCCGGGCATACAAACTGCCCATCACCGCGTATTGCACCAGGATGTGGGCAGACGGCTCCAAATTGGCGCCCACGTCCATGAGTACAAAAGTGTTTTTCGGGGCCGGGATCAAACAGGCAAGGCCCGGCCGCTCCACACCGTCGAGTGTCCGGAGCTTCAGGTGTGCTGCCGTCAGCAAAGCGCCGGTATTGCCGGCTGACACCACCGCATCCGCCTCGCCGCGTTTGACCAATTCGATGGCGCGGCTCATGGAGCTATCTTTTTTACGGCGGAAGGCTTGGACCGGCGGGTCATCCATTTCGATGACTTCGCTGGCATGAACGACTTGGAGCCGTGAATCGCGGGCGCCGAATTTCGCCAGCTCGGCGTCAACGCGTGCGGTGTCTCCGACAAGAAAGAGTTTGGTAATTTTGCTATTGCTGCGCAGTGCGGCGGCGGCCCCCGCCACCACGTTTTGCGGGGCGAAATCGCCGCCCATGGCATCAACGGCAATTCTCATCGCCGGTCACTAAGCGGTTTTGACTGTCAGGACTTGCTTGCCTTTGTAATACCCACACGACGGACAGACCCGGTGTGGCAATACTCGCGCACCACATTGCGAACAGCTCGCCAACTGTGGGGCCTTGGCCCGATTTGCCGCCTTGCGCGTGCGCAGGCGCATCTTGGACATGCGTCGTTTTGGAACGCCCATGAAATCTCCCTTACTTGAGTTTGATTTGATCCAGCGCGTGCCAGCGCATGTCGCCCTGTGACGACTGACACCGACAAACGCCTTCGTTCAAATCCTTGCCGCAACCCGGACACAAGCCTTGGCAGTCCTTCTGACAAAGCGCCCGCTGCGGTAGTTGCAAGATAATATCCTCCCGGAGATTGGCAGTCAAGTCCACGAAGTCCTCGCCCGTCAGCTCCCGGTGGAACACAAAGTCATCCACCCGCACCGGCCATTGGAACACTTTCAGGCACCGGCTGCAACGCAACGTTGCCAGTGTCCGCAATTTGCCGGTCACCAGCACCGCGTTTTCCTGGATTTGCGCGTGCAACCGGTATTCCACCGGATGCTCAAAGCGCACATCCGGCCCGTCCAATTCAATAATGGAAGACGGCTCGCTGTCCTGCAACGTCTCCCCGTCCACCGGAATGCGCTTAACATTGATTTTCATCTCACCCTCCGACAAGCCGCGCGTCAGCCTGCTGCGAGTTTGGCTTGCAATGCCTGTTTGACAACCGCTGGCACAAAATCGCTCACATCGCCGCCGAGCAACGCGATTTGCTTCACCATCCGGGAGCTGATGAACATGTACTCGTCCTTGGTCATCAGGAAAATGGTCTCCACTTGTGGTGCCAGCCGGCGATTCATCAGCGCCATCTGGAATTCATATTCAAAGTCCGATACCGCCCGCAATCCGCGCACCAGCACCCGCGCCTTCTTCTGGTGAGCATAGTCAACCAGCAACCCGTCAAATTCTTCCACCGTAGTTCTTGGAATACCCCGGACCGCGGCGCGCGTCAGTGCGACTCGTTCCGGGGTCGTGAATAGCGGGTGCTTCTCGTCATTCGGCGCGACCCCAACAATCACAGCATCAAACATACTTGTCGCGCGCCGCAGCACATCGAGATGACCGTTAGTAATCGGATCAAAGCTTCCCGGATAAATGGCGACTGTTTTCATAAACCGTTACCAGTCACGATAAGTTTCACCTCATCCAAATGCAATCTTTTCCGCCAGATAAAGTGTGGCTCTGGGATTCCTGATGGAAGTAGATCTCCAAGATCTTCCTCACTGCAAACTGTCCTTTTTCAATTGACAACTGCCAGCTTTTGCCGTTTTCTTCCGCGTAGGTCAGACTAGTAAAAAACTTAACCGGAGGAATCTATGAAGAAAGTCGTATTTGCAGTAGCCGCTATCGCTGTCACATTGATGTTTGCTTTGCCGTCATTTGCCGCTGACACCAAAGCGAAACCAGTTGCTAAAGTGCATGAGTGCACTGGTGCTATCACTGCTCTTGATGCTGCCAAAGGTTCAGTGACAGTCAAAAACAAGGACGATGAGAAAACCTTTAGCGTTACCTCAACAACCAAGATTAGCGGGTTCGACAAAGGCGCTATGCTGGACAGCTTCAAAGTTGGCGATAAAGTGAAGGTTTCATACACTGAGGATGCCATTAAGCTTACCGCCACTAAGATTGCCTTAGTGTCGGCCGATAAGGCGAAGACGCCAGCCGCCCCAGCGCCGGCCCCAGCCGCGAAATAATACCAACAGAACTTACACAAACGGGGAATCCGGCAACGGATTCTCCGTTTTGCTTTTACCCCCGGCTTGCTATACTGACCAACTGTCATGAGAATCGTCGCTGATCCAAACATCCCGTACATCCACGAAGCGTTTGCTTCGCTCGGTGATGTCACGCTCGTGCCTGGCCGGCAACTCACTGCAGCCCACGTTAGCAATGCCGACCTCCTGCTCGTTCGCTCCGTCACGCCAGTTAATGCCGCGCTTCTCGACGGAAGTCGCGTCCGGTTTGTCGCCACCGCTACAATTGGTTTTGACCATGTTGACGTGGCATATCTGGCTGCGCGCGGCATCGGTTTCGCCACGGCTGCCGGCAGTAATGCCAACTCAGTTGCCGAGTATATCGTTGCCGCCCTGCTCGAACTGGCCCACCGGCGAAACTTCCGGCTCCGCAACAAAACCCTCGGCGTCGTCGGTGTTGGCAACGTCGGCGCGAAAGTTGTTCGCTACGCGCGCGCCCTCGGTCTCAACGTTCTGTCCAATGACCCGCCCCGGCAGCGCACCGAAAATCTACCGGACTTCGTCAACCTTGACCGCCTCATTGCCAAATCCGACATACTAACATTGCACGTACCACTTACAAAAACCGGAGCAGATGCGACGTACCATTTACTGGAACCACGCCGCGGCATAGTCATCAATTCTTCGCGTGGCGCCGTGTTGGATAACCGGTACTTGCTGACCGCCAAGTTGGGTGGACTGGTGCTCGACGTTTGGGAAAACGAACCGCACATTTTGCCAGAACTGCTTGCCAAGTCGGATCTCGGCACGCCGCACATCGCCGGCTATAGTTTCGATGGCAAAGTTAACGGGACCCGCCTGGTTTACGAAGCTGCCTGTCGGCACCTTGGTGTACCGGCAACGTGGCAACCGGTTTTACCGGCACCGCTAGTGCCGCGTCTGAAAATCACTGTCATGCCAGGCGAAGACGATGAGGATGTGTTGCGCCGGATCATTCAGCAAGTCTATGACATTACCGGCGACGACGCCCGCCTACGCGCGGATTGCCGGCAGTTTGACAAACTCCGCGCTGAATATCCAGTGCGCCGGGAATTCTTCAATACTGAGTTGGAATTGCAGTTTGCCACGGCAACGCTCTCTGCAAAACTCACCGCGCTTGGTTTTCGGATTGCCGGCTCGCACTGACCACGCCAAACGTGTCCACCAACACCTGCCGGTTGGCAATGTATTGCAAATGTGCGCGTAGAAATTCCCGGCTTACCTGTTGAAACCCGGTTTCAATCCCGTGCAACATCGGCACCAACCACTCACCACGCGCAATTGCGCGATCCACGCGCGCATTCGCCAGCCACAAATTGCACCACCACGCGCCATACCGGTGCCATGTCTCACGCACAAACGGATGATGCCGGCGCACCACGGCACGGACACGGGCATTACGCTTGTTGAACGGATATGCAAACGTGACCGGGGTGATGCCGGTTTTTTCCGCGATGAGCCGGGTGCCCTCAGTGACCTCATGTTCCAACTCACTGGCATCACGCACTGCCGGTAAGCCTCCATTTGGATGTGTCAGTGAGTGATTGCCGATCTCGTGCCCGCGCTGGGCGATGGCACGCCATTCGTCCCATTCCACTTCCAACCGGCCGGCAATCACAAAAAACGTCACCTTGAATCCAAATTCCTCAAACACCGGCAACGCCCAATCCACTTGGCTGCGTAAACCGTCATCGAACGTGAATGAAATTGCCGTGCGCTGTTTCACTGCGTGAATGCTTCCACCAGAATGGCTGTATTTCTTTCTGCTAAGAAATTTTCTTCAACCCAGCGCCGGCCGGCCTGACCCAGCCGGTTGCGCAATACTTCATCGCCGACCAGTTGCGCGGCGACGGCAGTCAGTTCCGGTTCGTTACCGGCCGGCACGATCAACGCTGCACTCGCTTCAGAAGCGCCGCCGGCATCACTCGAAATCACCGGCAAGCTGTACGCGAACGCTTCCGGGATCACATTCGGCAAGCCATCACGGTCGCCGAGCCAATCCACAATGCCGGTATGCCAGAAAACATCGGCCCACGCGTATTCGGCGTCCATTTCTTCCGGGGCCACCGCGCCGCGTAATTCGACAAGGTCAGCTAAACCTTCAGCGGCGATGCGTTCGCGCAGATTGTCCGCCAGCGGACCGCCGCCAACAATCCGCGCTTGGAATGCGATGCCGCGTCGGTGTAGTTGGACGCAGGTCGCCAGTTGTAGCAGGTGACCCTTTTTTGGCACCAGCCGGCCCACTGACAAAAACCGGACCGGGCCCGGAGCGCGGAGCACTTGACGGATTGGCGGCAAGCTCACCAAGCCCCGGCGCGCGAGGACGATCCGTGCTTTCGGTGCGCGGTGCCTGAGATGCGTGGCGCAGGTTTCGGTTGTGGTGTGAGCGAAGGCAGCCGCGTTTAGCTTCGGTGTCAGAAATGCGTCCCCGCCGTGCCGGTAAACGTCATAGGCTTGCGCGCCGAAACTAAACGGCGCGCCGCAGAGCCGGCTCAGTATAGCCGCCACCGTTGCCGGGCCGGTCGCCCAGACGCCATGCAGATGGTCGGGCTTTTCCCGTCGAATTTGCCGAGCGCGAGCGAGTGCGAACAAAGCGGCATGCACTGTGCTCCAAAAATTTTCGCCATTGTTCGGTGGATACCGGAACAGCCACCGCATGCCAGCCAGTAATAATGTCGGATGTCTAGCGAGTTCGGCCGGCACATTGAACCACTCAAACCAGCGGGCGCCAAAAATGGAATGGATGTCCACCGTCAGGCCGTGCGCGCGCAGACCGGCCACCTCGCGCCTGAGAAAAGTTTGTGATGGGACCGGAAAACGTTCGAAGATGTAGGCGATTTTCATGCTGCGGGATTGAGGATGAGTTCGTTGACACGGCGGATAACCTGATCAGTGCCGTCCACGAATTGCCGGGCGATGGCGGCACGAAATTCTGGCAGCCGCGTTTCAAACCGCGTGAAGTCCGCCGGTGTGGGCCGGGAATTGGCGCAGAAATCGCCGTAGCCAAGTTTGCAGACCTGCCAGGCATTGAGGTATTGCTCAAAGTTCATGGCGACCGGCAGACAGAGCAGCGGCTTGCCAAAGTGCAGCGCTTCACAAATAAGATTGTGGCCGGCAGTCGTGACGGCATAGGCGCAACTGGCGAGATCGTCGAGGATGGCGCGTGGGTCAAATGGTTTAAACGTGAGATTGCCGGCGGTGGGCGAGCTGCCGGCGCCGTAGACAATGACCGGTCGCGCGAGCTGCCGGAGCGCGTTGAGCAACGGCGGGAAGGCCGGCGTGGATTGGTACGCGAAAACGTGGTCGCCCGGCTGCGGTAGGATTTCACGCGCCGCTTGGCGCAAGACCGGCGGCAGGAGTTCGTTTTGGCCGCCCGACTTGAGTGGCGGATGGTAAAATGAGACGACGAGGTTGTGCTCGGTGCGGTTAAAAAACAGGGCGTCTTCGAGACGACCCAGCGCCCACGCCGGTAATTGTGTCGGCGGCACCGGGTACCGGCAGACTTGTAGGACGTGCGAATGATCCACTGCGAAACACGGCAGGCCGGCCGCGCGGGCAGCCGGCGGCAGAAAGAATTCACGATCACAAATCGCCACGGTCGGTTGCCAGCGTTCGATGAGGTCGCGGATTTCGCGGTGGACCCGCGGTGCGGCAGTGACGCAGCCGGTCAGGTGCCGGCAGGTGCCGAGCACGGCGGCGCGCTGGCGCTTGTAGACGGTGCGGGCGACCGGCACTTCAAGCACGGGATAGCGGGCGCGCAAAATTTCCGGCACCCGGCCACCGCCGACGAAATGAAATTCGTGCGCCGACAACCGGCTGGCGATGGCCATGGCGCGGGCGACATGCCCCATCGTATTGCCCATCACTCCATAGAGAACGCGTGCCATGATGGCCGAAATTATACCGGAGAACGCGCGCGTGGCGATACCTTTCGCTTGTATTTCGGGCGCGGTAAATCGTATGCTGAATTCCGAATGCGAGTGTTACTACTAACATCTAGCACGGGCGGCGGCCACAATATGCGCGCCCGGGCATTTCATGAATGGGCCGTCACTGAGCCAGATCTAGACGTGTCGGCACAGTGGCACCGGCCGCTCGAAAACTCGAGTGAGATTTATGCGTTCGGCGTCTGGCTCTATAATTGGATTCAATGCACCGCGCCGTTTCTGCACCATGTTTATTTTAATTTTCTCGAAGTGGTGCCGGTTGCTAGGTCCGGCTACCCGCTCGGCGCAAACAAATACCGGCGCGTGCTCGAAGAATTGCGGCCGGATGTGATCATCAGCGTCCACGACACACTCAACCACGTTTTCTTCGACTATGCCCGGCGTGTGCTGGGCCGTGACCGCGTGAAATGTGTAACATATTGCGGTGAACTTTCCGGCGGTTATGGTTTCAGCCGGCATTGGGTGAATCCTGATGCGGATTTGTTCATCGGTGCGGTACCGGAAACCTGCGCGGCAGCCGTCCGCTGGGGAATGGCTCCGGAAAAAACGCACGTTGGCGGTTTCTTACTTCGACGAATGTTCTACGACCCGCCACCCAGCCCGGCGGAACGCGGAATGTTTTGCCGGGACGTGCTGCAACTCGATCCAAATGAATTCACACTGCTGCTCAGCGCCTCTAGCCGGGGTGCGCACAATCACATTCATTTCCTCGATGAATTTCACCGTCGTGGATTGGACGTGCAGGTGGTGTTGCTTTGTGGCAAGTCACAGGTTGCTGAGCGTGAAGTAGCTGGTTGGGCTGCCGCTCACCCGCGAGCGCGCGTACGAATGTTGCCATGTAGCTCTAATGTTGGCCAGATCATGCGTTGTGTTTCAGCAGTGGTCGCACGGCCGGGTACCGGCACCACAAGCGAAGCGATTAGCAGTAGTTGCCCACTGCTATTGAACGGCCTAGGTGGTGTCATGCCGCAGGAGCATATTACCGTTAAATTTTGTCTCCAACGCGGTGTTGGTCGGCTCATCCGTAATCCCCGTCAATTGGCGGACATCGTGTCGCATTGGAAAGACAATCCAGAATTACCGGAACAATTCCGGCAAGCAATGCGGGTTGCTTGTCCGCAAACGCATCCGCGCGATATCCTCCGCACTGTCACCGCGCTCGTTCAAAGCCGGTAATACCGGTGCAGCAACGCGGCGAGTACCCGGCGCGGCAACAATTTTACTCCGACCGGCGCGAGTTTCGCTTGAAAAAATCCTCCAACCACCATAACAGGCGCTGGATGCCGTGCATGAACTGAGTGGAGCACAGTCTGTGCGACGCATTCCGGTCCCGGCGCAGCGGCCATATTGCGCTGTTGCGTTTCCCAAGCGGACTGGCCGGCTGCGCCAATTTTCTTGGTCGACTGATGAAAACCGGTATTGATGTCGGCCGGCTGGATTTCGATGACACGAATGCCGGTGCCGGCGAGTTCAAGACGCAATGAAGCCGTGCTGGCGCTCAGCGCGGCTTTGGCGGCGTTGTATGGTGCCATGAACGGCACTGGTAAAACGGCGGCTAACGAGGTGATGTTGATAATGCGGCCGGTCTGCCGCGCTCGCATCGCCGGCAGCGCCCACTGGATGAGCTGCAGCGGCGCGTAAAACAAGAGTTGGAATTGCGCACGCACGTCGGCTTCTGTTAATTCCTCGGTCGCACCGAACAGACCGGCGCCGGCATTGTTGATGAGCACATCGACCGGCGGCACGTCGCGGAGTGCACCGGTAATATCATCATGGAGTAAGTCAACTTTGACCGGGTGGATGCCGGGCAGAATCGGCGGTTGCCGGGACGCGGCCCAGACTTCGTGACCGCGAACGAGGAGTTGCCGGACAATGGCCAGACCGATACCGGTGCTGGCGCCGGTCAGGAGGACTTTTTTTGGCGCGTCAGCCGGCATCGTCCCAGCGGCTGAGCGCGACGGAGACGTTGGTGCCGCCGAAGCCGCTCGAATTGTTGAGGACAATGCGCGGCACGTCCGGGATCGGGCTGGTGATGATGGGGACGATGGCGCACTCGGGATCGAGTTGGGTGATGTGAGCGGATACCGGCATGAATTGTTCTTGGAGCGCGAGGACGCAAAACGCGGCTTCCATCGCGCCGGCCAACGAAAGGCCGTGCCCGGTCAGGCTCTTGGTGCTGCTGACGTGCGGCATCCGGCCATTGGCGAAGACGGTGCGGACGGCACGGCATTCGCTGACGTCGCCGGGCGGTGTAGCGGTGCCGTGGGCGTTGATGTAATCCACTTGGTCGGTCGTGAGTTGCGCGTCGCGCAAGGTTTCATGCATGGCGCGGACGAGGCCGGCGCCGGTCGGATCGGGCGCGAGAACATTGTAGCCGTCGGAAGCCTGGCCCCAGCCGAGGATTTCAGCGCAAATCGGCGCACCGCGCTGCCGGGCGTGATCAAGGTCTTCAAGGACAAGAACCACGGAACCGCCGGTGCCGACGAAACCGTCGCGTTTGAGGTCGAAGGCGCACGGCGATTTTTCCGGGTCGGTTTGAATGCTGAGAGCACGGACGCCGGCAAATGGGAGGATGTTAAATTTATTGCAATCCTCAGCTCCGACAACAAAAACTGTGTCTTGCCGGCCAAGGCGGATGAGGTCGCAGGCGAGGCCGAGCGAATGAGCGGACGAGGAACAGGCACTGGAGCAGCCAAGCGAGGCGCCTTGAATTTTGAACATGGCGACGAGGTTGATGTAAAGCGAGCCGGGAATGCTGTTGACGATGCCCATCGGCTGGCAGCGAGCGACGCCGCGGGTGAGCATGGTGTGGAGGTTTTCATAGGCGAGCCACATTGAGCCGCCAGAAGCGCACATGATGCCGGTGCGTGGATTGGTGACAAGGTCTGGGGTGAGGCGCGCAGCGGCGATGGCTTGCTGCATCGCACAGTAGGCGAAGAGCGAGTTCGGCGTCATCGGACGCATTTGTTCACGCGTGAGCTTGTAATCGGCGGGATATTCCCAGTCTTCAAAATAAGACGTGGGGAAACGGAAGCCTTTCACGGTGCCGGCCAATTTGACCGGGATGTCGGGGCTGGCAAATTCTTCGAACAATTCGACGCCGGTACGACATTCGCGCAGACTGCGCACGACATCGGCGCGGTTATTGCCGATGCTGGTGATGAATCCGAGGCCGGTGACGACGACGCGCTTCATGCGGGCGGCGCAGGGTAGCGGCTCAGGCCGGCGGAGTGGCCGGTATTTCGGCTAACAGTTGTTCACCGAAGGCGAGTACGAGTCGTTCGATTTTTGCGACGCGCTCGCCGTTCGATGTGACTGTCCCTTCAAAAATAGCCAGTGGCTCGCGCAGTTTCACGAGCTTCTGCTCAAACACAAGTTTTTCGCCGGGCCGGGTCTTGCGGTAGAAATGCGCACCGTCGAGCGAGGCGAAATAGACATGGTTGGATTTGATTTCTTTGCCGAGCTGGGCCGGCGCTTTTTCCAACAGCCACAGGCAAGCGGCTTGCCCCATCGCCTCGAAAACAATCGAAGCTGGGAAGATTGGCTCGTCTTTGAAATGCCCTTCGAGAAAAAACTCGCTGCCTTTAATTGTGTAGCTGGCTTTGACAGTTTCGCTATTGAGTTCGGCATCGTCGAGAAATAGGAACGGTGGTTGCTGTGGTAACGCCAGTGCGATGTGTTCGCGCGAATAATGTTTTGCGGCTGGTGTCGCATGTGCGCCAGCGGTCTTGGCCTGCAAAAATTGGTTGATCTGACCGACTGTACGGATCTCGCGCAATTCCTCATTTTCGATGTGGATCTTGAGCACTTCCTCAATGGCGAGTACGATTTCCAGCAATGTCAGCGAGTCGAGACCAAGATCTTCGATGAGACGGGCACTGTCGTTGGCCGCAGCAAGTTTGACCGGCGCAGTGGCGGGCTGATAACGTTCCAGAATCCCATACACGATGACCGGTATTGCCTGTAAATCACTGCTTTCACGGAACCGGATAGCCGCGTCAAGCGTAGTGGAGCTACAACGGCGCAGCCCCTCCTTCAATTCAGCTAGTTCGACTTCAGATAGTTTTGCACCCATGAACGATTCGTACCCTTTCAGCAAACCATAACAAACACATCCCAACGAGGGAAAGGTTTTTTTATCTGGCTTTATCGAGGTGGTATGTTCAGATTTTATCTCAAGGCATGGCACGATCTAAAGTCATCATCATCACGCATGAATTCCCACCATTTTACGGAGGAGCGGGAGTGTACTGCGAGGAACTGGCTACAGCCTTGCGACGAACCGGCCGAACTGTTGAAGTTTGGTCGCCACGCAGGCCCGGCAGTCTGAGGCTCAGGCATTTAGTACCATTTGCTTGGCGCGTGTGGTGCCGGCGAGAGGAGTTGCGTGATTGCACGGTAATACTCGGTAGTCGTGGGGCCCACATGATTTTCATGGCGATACCGTTCAAAACCGCCAAGCTCGTAAGCTTGTTGTACGGCTCCGAATTGCTGCGCTATGGTCGTCGGTTGCGGCGTTTGCTAAACCGAGTACATTGCGTAATTGTGTCGTCTAAATTTGCCGGGACGCTTGTGCCGGAAGGCATCAAAACCGTTGTCGCACTACCGGCACCATGCACAGTAGCAATGCAATCGGTTACTGATATCAAGCCACATACCGGAATCCGTATTTTGACTCTGGCGCGATTGCATCCACGCAAAGGGCAGGTTGAAGTGGCACAGGCACTCGTGTTGTTGCCGTCAGAATATCGAAAAATGGTGACTTATCAAGTTGGTGGCGCTGGCCAGCGAGCATATCTCCATCAGATTGAGAGGGTTTGCCGGACATCAGGCGTAGCGTTTGAGTATCTCGGCCCGATTCCACCGGAAAAATTGGCAGCGACTTATGCGCAATGCGATATTTTTGTTATGACCAGCCGGTCACTTCGACATAGCGTCGAGGGTTTCGGGATTGCCTTTCTCGAAGCTGGTTTTCATGGAAAACCGGTGATCGGTTATTATTCTGGTGGCGAATCGGAAGCAGTGGTGACTGGTGAAACCGGCTGGTTGGTCGCGGAAGCCGATATACCGGCAGTCGCAGACAAAATCACGCAACTTATTGCGGATCCAGCCCTGCGAGAAAAAATCGGAAAACAGGGCCGTGAACACGTCCGACAATTCAGTTGGGATCACACCGCCGGCATTATTGCTGCGGCGATTGATTAACAAACCATTCGATAAACCCAGCCAAACCAGTTTCGATGGCAACCCGTGGCCGATAGTCAAGCAAGCGCCGGGCTTTTTCAATGTTGGCAAAAGTTATCGGCACATCACCTGGCTGGTCAGGCAAGTTGCGAATATCGGCATGCCGACCGGTTATCTTTTCAAGCAACGCAACAAGTTCGCGAAGTTCGACAGTACGGGCATCACCGAGGTTGATGATTTCAAACCCGAGCGGTCGGTCTAGTGCGGCGAGGACACCCTGCACAATATCTGTAATGTGTGTGTAATCACGACGCGTGGCGCCAGTGCCAAACAATTCAATCGGCTGACCGGCAAAAATGGCGCGGGTGAATTTGTGGATGGCAAGATCGGGACGTTGCCGTGGACCGTACACGGTAAAGAACCGGAGACAGACAATTTCCATTTGGTACAGGTGGTGATAGACATGAGCGAGCGCTTCACCGGCTAGTTTGGTGGCAGCGTAAGGTGAAATCGGATGAGAGAGAGAATCGTCTTCCCGGAATGGCACACGCTGGTTAACGCCGTAGACGCTGGATGAGGAGGCGAAGATAAATTTTTTGATGCCAAATTCGTGAGCCAGTTCGAGGAGGTTTTGTGTGCCGGTAATGTTGACGTCGGTATAAAGCCTAGCCTGCGTGAGTGACGGACGGATGCCGGTGCGGGCGGCTAAGTGGATGACGGCATCAAAACGTGTTTGTTGAAATATTTCGCGCAGCTTTCCGGCATCGCGGATGTCAGTGGTAATGATGGTTGCGCGGTTGGCCACACCGGAGAGGTTGCGGTATTTGCTAGCGGGCTGGTAGAAGTCGTTGAAGTCATCAAGAACGGTGACTGTTTCGTTGCGCGCGCAAAGTTGTTCAACAACATGGGAGCCGATGAAGCCGGCACCACCTGTGACGAGAATATTCATCAGACAAGATTGTATCACAGCGCGGCGGCTTGTGCAGATTAGAAAATAGGACGGGGACCAGAGCGTGAATTGGAGTCGGAACTTGAATCTATGTCTGAAACAGAGGCGCTTTCTCCAATTTGGGGAATTGATCGTTTGGTTTCTTGAAGGTCAGTTGAAATTGGCAGTGATTCTTCCAAGGGTTTACTGGAATATCCGCCGGGGTGTAGATCATTGAGGATAAAACCTACAAAGTTAGCACCACGACCGGCGGCAGTTGCCTTGGCAGTGAGGACATAGTTACGCAATGTGCGACCGGGGCGAACTACAAGGAGCACATCGTCGCAAACTGTACTTAGGATTGAACTATCGGCCACGCCGGTAATGGGTGGCCCATCCACAAGAATACGATCGTAATGTTGACGCGCCCAATGAAGAAGTTCCTTCAGGCGGTGGCTGAGTAGTAATTCCGCTGGATTGGTTGGGTAGGCACCGGTAGTAATGACGTGAAGCTTGTGGATTTCAGTGTGGTGCACAGCCTCTTCAGGTGTGATTTCGCCGGTAAGGATATCGGCCAAACCTTTGCCTTGCTCAAAATCAAAGTGTTTGTGAACACCGCCACGGCGCATGTCGGCGTCAATAAGCAAGACCCGTTCTTCGATTTGGGCAAAACCAATAGCGAGGTTGACAGTGGTGGTGGTCTTGCCTTCGCCGGGCGCGGTGCTGGTCAAAAGAATAGCGTGTAATTTCTCACGCGGAATGACGCCGAGCATGGCGGAGCGGACAACCCGGTAGGCTTCGGCAGTCACGCTTTGTTGGTCGTAGCGATCCAGTCGGTGAAATGTGAGATCAGATAAACTCCACGATGCAAACGGAATCATACCAAGAAATGGAAGTTGGAGATCGCGCTCAAAAGCTTCCGCCAGTTTGACTGGATCATCAATATACACCAGCAAGAATGATAAGGCACCGCCGATGGCGAGACCCAAAAAACTGGCGACAAGAAGATTTTTCCCTTTTTTGGGATATACGGGATCCGGATCGACAAATGGAGCTTCAAGCAATGAGACATTATAGGTTTTGAAATTTTGAGTGACGTCGAGTTTTGTCAATTGTCCGAGTAGTATATTGTATAAATCGCGAAGACGATCCGCATCATCACGCAGCATTCGAACTTGCTGCAATTGGGTTCCCTTGAGTAGAGCTTCGGCTTCTAACTGTTTGCCGGCGACTTGAAGAGAGTTGTACTTGCGCTCCGCCACGAGTACTTCGGCGTCGGCTTTTTGACGATAAAACTGTACAGTGGCGTCCTCTTCCTCAATGGCATTCTGCAATTCCTGTTCTGCTGGCGCCAATGTTGGATGTTTTGATTTATAAATTTTACGTAGACCGTCAACTCGTGATTGGGCTGTTAGGCGGCGCCGATCTAAAGTAAAAAGCTTGTCAATCTCAGTGTCTAGTAATGCCCCCATGGTGGTGCGGGTAACGGCAGTTCCAAAAACATTCGCGCTCAGCGGATTATTTACCGCTTCAGTTGTTCCACTGCTAATTGTGACACGAACAGTGGTTTCATTGGCGGCCACGGCTTTAATCACGCTAGCTTCAATTAAATCATGTTGTATTTTCGTTGCTAGCGCATCAGTTGTTAAGCCTTTTATGTCAACCTTCCCCAACGGCGAGTACTGAATCGTCCAGTCTTTTGAAACAACGACACGACCGTCCAACATTTTAGATTGTGGGATGCTGATGTTTACAACATCGCCGATCTTAATTTCTCCTGTCGTTGCTGATTCGGCAGCACGCGCCTCGGCGGCAGCAGCTCGTTCGTCAGCCAACAGTGCCAGCACAGCTGCAGCATTTGGTCTGGCATCCAATAGTTGCTTTCTGGCGACTGCGTCGGCCAAATCTTCTCCAGCATGCATGATTATATTTGCGTGATGCCGCCACCGCTCAAAAAAGTCCTCGCCGCTACCATGATTATTTCCATGACCACCACTCACGCCACCACTCGTAGCGCTGATAATTAGTTCGTCAGCAACATTGTGTTCCTTTGTAAAATCAAACAGTCTTTGGTTGGCCGTTTTTACTTCTAAGCCCAGTCTGTCAATTTCACGGGTTAACGATTGCACTGCAGATTCCGCCGCAGTCACGCGCTGTCGCTCGCGGATTTTTAGATACTCATCTAAGGCGTCGCTTATAAATTCACGGGCAAATTCTTGTGACGGACTATCTACCGTGACGAGTATAATATCTGTGCCACCCTGTCTGACGACCTTGAAAGCCTTGATATTCTCGGTAATCTGTACTGGTGTTTTCTTCATCCGCTGCTGAATGCGGCGCAACACTGTTGGACCAGTTAGAATTTCAATCTGAGTCGGGATAAACCGGTCAGGATCGTCGTGTGTAACATCAGCTTCCGGCAGTCCTGAGCCGGTTCTGGTAATCAGTAACTTGGCGTTGACACGCCAAATAGTCTGCACGGTAAACAGAAAAACTGTCATCCCGCCCAGACTTAATGTCAGGCAAAACACAATCAGCCATTTCCGGCGCCAAAGAATCGCTAGATATTCTTTAATATCTACTGACTGGCCTTGTTCGTTTTGGTCGTTATTGCCGCTATTGTTCATTGTCCAACTATAATTCCGAAATCACTTATCCAACATAGACCATCTTAGCGCCTGATTTTATCTGGGTCAAGCAAGCCTGCAACGTAAGTCCGAATCTCGTAACCAGTTGTATTCAACCTGATCGTTACCGCACCGGTCTCGTCGGTTCGGTAAAATGGAATCTGCCGTTGCCGGAGCCGGTCACGCAATGCCGGCTCAAGATACCGGTTGCTTTGGTCACTATTAACAACTTGTACCACTGCGGCCGGTTGCACTGCATCGATGAATTCATCTGAACCGGTTGGTTCTGTGCTGTGCCGGCCTTTCACCAAAATCTGCGCGCGTAAATCCGTCTTGCCGGTAACCAAAAAATGTTCCACTGACTGACCAATGTCTGAAGTCAGCAACACCCGCGTCGGCCCGTACTCAAACAGCAACACCACTGAGTTGTCGTCACTCCGCCGTCCACCGCTAAACGCCATCGGTGGATGCAACACGCGCCAACGAAAATTGCCGGTAACACGCCAATCATTATCGGCGCAAAGTGTGCCGACATCAAAATGGTGTCGGCGGATTGTCGCAAGCCACTCCCCAAAATATTTTGAAAGCGCATATGTCCCATTATGCAACACACATTTGACCGGCATCGCTTGTGCGACCGCCATCAATCCGGCTGCGTGTGCCTTACTGTTTCGTGTTAATACCAGTGCTTCTAACCGGTTCACACCTTGACTGCGCAGAAATGGCACCACCACGTGTTCCCCGCTCCAAGTGCCACCACCATCCACTAGAAAATCATGCCGCTCGCCTGGTAAATTTACAAACACCGCCATGCCATCGCGCAAATCCAACACCGTGATCTCGACTGCCTCCTCGTGTTGCGCCATCAAAATCACAGTCGCCAGCGCCACGGCACCGCCGGTAATCCACAACTTTAACCGGCACGGAATATGCCGCCCCATCCAGACTAGCAAGACCGCGTAATAGCTGACCGTCAGCCAGACTGGCGGCGCCTGCACAAACCAATGCCCCCACGGCCACCGGCTCAACCATTCCACGCCGTGGAGCATCACGTCGAGCACGAAAAAATTGGCGTTATTAAAAATCAGCGCCAGCCATGGCCAGACCGCGTGCGCCACCACGCTTGCCAAACCAAGCGTAATTACACAGCCCAGCAACGGAATCACCAGCAAGTTCGCCACGATGCTGACCGGCGTGAACAAATGAAAATACACCGCCATTAATGGCACCAACCCCAGCCACGCCACCAGCGAACCGCCGGCCAGCAGCGCGAACCACGTCACCACTCGCGTCAATGCCAACCGCCAGCCCGGCACCAACTCCCGTGGGATCAGTGGATCTGGCCGCAGCCACGCAGTCCACCAATGCTCCTCATCCGTCGGATTGGGATTCAACATCCACTTCCATGTCGCCGGCTTGTCCGTCAGCGTCGCCAACGTCGTCACCACCGCGAATGACAACACAAACCCGCCGTCAAACAATTCGACCGGACTCCACACTAAAATCACGATTGCCGCCGTCGCCACGTCGCTCAACAAATCCACCGGCCGCACCAGCATCCCGCCGATCAGCCACACACTCACCATCACCAAGGCCCGCACCGCGCCCGGATGCGCGCCCGTCGCAAACACGTACACCACCAACAACGGAATCGCCGGCACCGCCGTCCACCGGCGCGGCACCCGCAACAATCGCAACAACAGCACCACCACCGCCGTCACCAACCCGACATGCAGCCCGTTGATCGCAAACACATGGAACACGCCGGTCCGCTGAAAATCTGCATACGTGTCCGGCGGAATCTCCGACCGCTCACCGATCACAATCGCCACCAGCGCACCGGCCACCGCCGGCTCATTTTCCAGCCCCAACCGCAATGCCGTCTCAAATTTCTCCCGCACCCGCAGCGTCAACGCCGTCACCGGCCGCCCGCGTCCGCTTGCCAGCACCCGGCAATAAGCGTCACGGCGGATCGTGCCGGCAAACTGGATGTTCTGGTGTGCCAGCCACTGTCGGAAATCAAACATGCCCGGATTCATCACCGGCGGTGGCACGCCCAAAACTGCCGCGCACTCGATCTCATCGCCATAATGGAGCTTTGCCGGCTGGCGCGAAAACATAAACACTCGGCCGCTTGTCGGCTCCCAGTTGTCGCCGCGGTTGAGCGCCGCCAATTCCAACTTAAAACTGCAACGCTCGTCGCGTGAATCGGGCGCGCTGATAATCACGCCGCGCAACGAAACATTTTGCTCCCGGTGTTCGAGCAAATTTGAAATGTGGTACGGCGCCGAATTTGTGACCGCTTGCCGGTAGCTCAGCATCCCAGCACACGCCACCGCCAGCAGGATCGTCATGGTTACCGGCCGAATTCGCCACGCCAGCAATAATAGCAGCGTCCCGCCGGCCAACCAGGCCGGTGACCAATTCACTTGCGCGCCGAGCCAAATCCCGGCGGCAAACACAATTGCCAGCCCGACCGCCGGTCGTTTCATATTTTCAGCGCGTAATACCGGCCGATTTTCACTGAATCACGGATTGCACGCGTCACAAATATTTTTGCGCGCCTAGCTGCTTCGACGAGTCCACAGCCCAGCGCGAGATACGCCGTCAACGCCGCCGAGAAAATGCAGCCCGTTCCATGCGTCTTCACGCCGGCAATGTGCGGCGCGCCAAATTCGTGGAGCCGGTTGCCGGCACACAACACATCCACTGCGTCACCGGTCAGATGCCCGCCTTTCACGAGAAACGCCACGCCATACCGGTCCGCCAGCGCCCGCGCCGCCGCGCGCAATTCCGGCACCGTGCGAATCTGACAACCCAGTAAAACTTCCGCTTCTGCCAAATTCGGCGTCACCACCGTCGCCAGCGGGAACAGCACTGTTTGCAACACGCGCAACGCCGCCGGCTGCAACAAGCGCGCGCCGCTGGTCGCCACCATCACCGGGTCTACCACCAGCCGGCACCGCACGTTGCCGGCAACGGCGCGAATGATTTTGGCGTCGTAAAGCATGCCGGTCTTCGCCGCTCGCACCGGCAACGCGGCGCAGACGCGCGCAATTTGTTCGGCGACGATGCGCGGACGGACCAGCTGGACGGCGCTGATGCCGGCCGGGTTTTGGCAGGTGATGACGGTGATGGCGCTGGTGCCGAAAACGCCGAGTGCGTGGAAAGTTTTCAAGTCGGCCTGAATGCCGGCGCCGCCGCCGCTATCGGAGCCGGCAATCGTGAGAGCGACCGGCATCGTCACGCGCTTCTTCATGCCAGCAGTATAAACGGAACCCGCCGGAGAAGAAACGCCGAATTTTGATTGCCCGGTGGCGGCAATTTTGTTAGGTAAGCCGCAACGTTCGCAGGAGGTCAGCTATGGCAAAAGGTCACGTTAAGTGGTTCAACGAGAAAAAAGGTTTCGGTTTCATCGCGCAGGAGGGCGGCGGACCGGATGTATTCGTCCACTTCTCGGCACTGCAAGGCGAGGGATTTAAAACGCTCGCGGAAGGGCAGGCCGTGGAGTTCGACGTCGCGCAGGATGCCAAGGGCGCCAAAGCGCAGAACGTCAAGAAAGCCTAACCGCTCGGCAACGCAACGTTGCCGGCTGCCAGTGTCAGTGGTAGAATTCGCAGTGTGGAAACGCTGGCTGTCATTTTAAGTCTGTTCACGCTCGCCGCGGTTGTGGTTGTGCTTGTGGTGTTTCTGCGCGAGCAGAGCAAACCCCAGTTGCCCGATCAATCATTGTTGCTGATGCAACAGCAACTCGGCACACTCCAACAACGGCTCGACGCCTTCGGCCAGACCGTCGCGGAAAACCTCCAGCAATCCACCGCCTCAATGAACACGCGGCTCGATAACGCCGCGAAAGTTGTCGGCGACCTCCGCGAAAAAGTTGGCCAGATCCACGAAGTCGGCAAGGCGGCGGCGGAACTGGTCAACATTCTCCGCGCGCCGAAACTGCGCGGCGGGATGGGCGAATTGTTCCTTGGCGATTTGCTCGCGCAGATTCTCCCGCCGGAACATTACCGGCTCCAACACACGTTCCAGAGCGGCGAAAAAGTGGACGCCGTAATCCAAGTCGGCCAGCGACTCGTGCCGGTGGATGCGAAATTTCCCTACGAAAACTTTCGGCGGGTCGTGGAGGCCGGCACCGACGCTGACCGACTAACAGCGCGTAAACAATTTCTCCGCGATGTCCGCAAGCACGTGGACGCGATTGCCGACAAGTACATCCTGCCGGACGAGGCTACCTACGATTTCGCGTTGATGTACGTGCCGGCGGAAAACGTGTATTACGAAACCATCATCAAACAGGACGCCGGCGAGGAACACGAACTGCTTGGCTACGCACTCCAGAAACACGTCATTCCGGTTTCACCAAATTCCTTTTACGCCTACCTGCAAACAATCCTGCTCGGCTTGAAAGGGATGCAGGTGGAAGTGCGCGCCCAGGAAATCCTCGCCAGCCTGCAACGGTTGCGCGGCGACTTCGATCGGCTCGCGGAAAATTTCCGACTCGTCGGCAAACATCTCACCAATGCGACCGGCAGCTATGCCGACACCGAAAAATCATTAACCAAACTCGACGCCAAGCTCGGCCAGATCGAGCAACCGACGGCTTTACCGGCACCATGAAAGTTTTCTTTATCGGCTTGATTGTGGGCGCGGTGTTGATGGCGGTGACCGGCTGGTATTTCGTCACTGTCCGCCACCTGCCGGCCGTGCGGCACGCCCAGGATGCCACGGCCAGCACGCTGCGCCAGACGGCGGACATGGTCGAAACCAAATTGGTAGCCTGGCATTTGACCGGTCCAGACATCGAGGAGGAATTGACACGGACCGGCAAAGTTGTGCGCCGGCAAATGCGCGAATTCGGCGCCAGTGTCGCCGATGTTGCCGGCGATGCGCGCATCTCAGCGCAAATCAAAGGCAAGCTCGCGCTCAATAAAGAGCTTTCGGCCAAAGCGATCGCCGTCAGCACGACCGACGGACGCGTCACGCTGTCCGGCAACGTCGCCAACGCCAGGCTCATCGGCAAGGCGATGGCACTCGCGCTGGAAACCGATGGCGTTCGCGAAGTTTCGTCCACGCTGAAAGTGAAGTAGCCATGAACCGCCAGCAAATCGCCGACACATTCGAGGAGGTGGCGACGTTGTTGGAATTGCGCGGCGAAAATCCGTTCCGCGTCCGCGCCTACGCCAACGCCGCACGGATCATCGAAGGGTTGCACGAAGATTTGGCCATGCTCGCCGCTGAGAACCGACTCACCGAAATCAAAGGCATCGGTGCTGACCTCGCCGCGAAAATCAACGAGATGCTGACGACTGACCGGCTCAAGTTCCACGACGAATTGAAAGCCTCGCTGCCGGCAGGCTTGCTCGACTTGTTGCGGATTCCCGGTTTTGGCCCGAAGAAAACCAAAGCGGTGTACGACAAGCTGCAAGTGGATTCACTCGACAAACTCGAAGCCGCCTGCCGCGCCGGCAAGGTCGCGGAGCTGGCCGGGTTCGGCGAGAAATCGCAGCAGAAAATTCTGGAAGGCATCACATTGCTCCGGCAATTCAGCGGCCGGCATCACTACCACATCGCCACGGCCGCGGCGCTGCCGGTACTTGAGGAGTTGCGATCACATGCCGGCGTCATCCGGTGCAGTTTGGCCGGCAGCTTGCGCCGCTGTCGCGAGACGATTGGCGACGTGGACTTTTTGGTCAGCGCCAAACCGGCTGACGCGCCCGGCATCATTGCTGATTTCGTCGGCATGACCGGCGTGCGCGCGGTGAGCGCGCAAGGTGAAACCAAAGCCAGCGTCGTGCTTGCCGGCGGTATTCAAGCCGATTTGCGCGTGGTCAGCGACGAGCAGTTTGCGTTCGCGCTGAATTATTTTACCGGCAGCAAGGAACACAACATCGCGTTGCGCAGTCGGGCGTTGAAGCTGAAAAATCTGTCGCTGAACGAGTACGGTTTTTCACCGGCAACCGAAAAAGAAAAAAGCGCGAAGGAACTTGGCAGCAGTATTCCGTGCCGGACCGAGGACGAACTTTACGCCGCGCTTGACCTCGAATACGTTCCGCCGGAATTGCGCGAGGACATGGGCGAGTTGGCCGGCAAGCTGCCGCAACTTGTCACGAAGGAAAATCTCCGGGGCGCCTTTCACGTTCACTCGACTTGGAGCGATGGCGTTGAAAGCATTGAGGCGATGGCCAATGCCGCGCTCGACCTGGGCCTCGAATACATCGGCATCGCTGATCACAGCAAGGGCCAGCACCAAGCCCATGGTCTCGACGAAACCCGGCTCCGGCAACAAGCCGCGGAAGTGAAACAGCTCAACGCCAAATTCGCCAAGCAGGATTTCCGGATTTTCTTTGGCACTGAAGTGGACATTCTGCCGGATGGCACACTCGACTTTGATGACGCGACGCTGGCGCAATGCGACTTTGTCATTGCGGCCGTGCATACCAATTTCACCTTGCCGGCCGACGTCCAAACCAAGCGCATTTGCCGAGCGCTAGCAAATCCAAAAGTCACGATGCTCGCGCATCCGACCGGCCGGTTGCTGCTCGAACGCGAAGGCTATGCCGTCAACATGCCGGAAGTCATCGCCGCCGCTGCCAGGCACAAGAAGATCATCGAGATCAATGCGCATCCGTACCGGCTCGACATGGATTGGCGGTTGTGGAAACACGCCAAGGAACTCGGCGTGAAATGCGCGATCAATCCCGACGCGCACAATATCAATGATTTTCAATATCTCGCCATCGGCGCCGCCATCGCCCGCAAAGGTTGGCTGACGAAAGCCGACGTGGTGAATTGCCTGCCGGCAAAAGAAATGGAGAAATTACTGCGCCGTGTTTAGGTAATCACGCAGCAATTGTTCTTGCCGGAAGAAATCGTGCACGTTGTTGCCGTATGGTGCTTTGAAAAACATGCTCAACCACGTTTGCGCGCCTGTCGCGCCGCGCCGGTGAGCGAGTTCCATGAACCGGCAGAGGTCGAGGCACATTGGGGCGGCGAGGATGGAATCCCGGTATTGGCCGCTGATCCGCAGTTGCATTGGCTGGCCGAGGAAGCCTTCAATATCAATATAGTCCCAGCTTTCCTTCGTGTCGCCACGCGGCGGAAAGTAATTGATTTGCACGAGGTGATACGGCTCGTAGCCAAGCATCGGGCCAAGCAGTTTGGATTTGTCGCGGATCTTTTGCTGGCCTTTGACCGGGTCACCGACGATTTTTCCATCTTCGTTACCGAGCAGGTTGGTGGAAAACCAGCCGGTGACTTCCAGTTGCCGGGCGCGCAAAGCCGGAGCAAGGACGGACTTGAACCACGTCTGGCCGGTCTTGCCGTCGCGGCCACAAAACGGGATTGTTGCGGGTTCAGCGCAATCGTTCGGCGTAAAGTTGATGAACGGGCAGCCATGCTTGGCTGCGAGGCGTGCGTAATTCTTTGACGCGGCGTTTTCACCGGTCGGCAGGAGGTTGAGGACAACGATGGTGTCGAGCCGGTGTTGCCGGCGGAAGGCGGCGATGTTGTCGGCGCCGGCCGGCCATGGTTTGAGACCGGCCAGTTCGCGGGTCACGGGCCGGAGCCGGTGTGCTTCGAGGACCCGGTTGCGCAGCGCCGCTTGGCAAAGATTTTCGCCGCGGCTGTCCCAGCCGCCGATGACAAAATCGTCGAACCGGGCCAAGCCATGGGATTTGACGTATGCCTCCGAAATCAGCGCAGCCGGTTTCGCCAAACGCCGCCGCATAAGCGCGAGGCCAGCCACGAAGGTGGAGGCGACCGCGCCGTCAAGACCAGCAATGAGAATTCCCAAGCGTTTCATAAATTTGGCGCGAGTAGTGAAAACCGGCCATCTACGAGATGCAAGCTTTTAACACCGGCAATTCAATTGACAGCTAACCGGTGGCACGGCATCGTTACCGGTATGTATCCGGTCCTCATTCGGCTCGGCACGCTGGAGATTCACACCTACGGCGTGCTCGTCGCTGCCGGCTTTCTGGCCGGCATCCTCACTGCGCAACGCCGCGCGCGCCGGGCCGGCCTCGCTCCGGAACGCATCAGCGATCTCGGCGTCTGGCTGATCCTCTCGGCTATGCTCGGCGCGAAACTGTTTCACATCATATTTTTCTGGAACGACTTTATCGAAGGCTGGCGCGCCACCGGCCTCGCCTCGCTCCGAGCTGGATTTGTGTTTTACGGTGGTTTCCTCGGCGCGGCACTCGGCTTAATGGCCTATGCCCGGCTACACAAGCTGCCGGTCTGGCAACTGGCCGACGTGCTCGCGCCATCCGTAGCACTCGGCCACGCGTTTGGCCGGCTCGGCTGTTTTTTTGAAGGCTGCTGCTACGGCAAAGTCTGCACGTTGCCGTGGGCGATCCATTTTCCGGGCCACGCCGGCGCTCTCCATCCGACGCAGCTTTATGAAGCCGCCGGCAACCTCGTCATCTTTGCTGGACTGAGCGCGTTTTACTGGCGCAAACGCTTCGACAGCCAAATCTGCTGGCTCTACGTGCTGAGTTACGGCGCGCTCCGGTTTTTTGTGGAATTCTTCCGCGGCGATTATGAGGTGTATTACCTCGGTATCTTTACCATCGCACATATTATGGCCGGCGGGTTGATGATCGTCGCGGTGGCAGGTTTGGTTTTGTATGGCAAAACTGGCGTCCGCCCGGTAAATTCCCAGCACCATGCCACTCATTGACAAACCATTAGCCGAACTCCGCGCTTACACGGGCCGCAATCCGCGTCCCGCCAATTTCGATACGTTCTGGGACAAAAGTCTCGCCGAGATGAAAAAGCTCGACCCGAAGGTTGAACTTGTCCCGGCTAAATTCACCGCCGCGCTTGCCGATTGTTTCGACATGTACTTTACCGGCGTCGGCGGTTCGCGCATCCACGCCAAATATCTCCGGCCTAAAGCCGGCAAGGCGCCGCACCCGGCCGTCGTGATTTTCCACGGCTACTCCGGCAATGCCGGCGACTGGTTCGACAAGCTCGCCTGGATTGCGCAAGGCGTTTCCGTTTTCGCACTCGATTGCCGCGGCCAGGGCGGATACTCGCAAGACCTCGGCGGCGTGACCGGCACGACGTTACGTGGCCACATCATCCGTGGTCTTGATGACGCGCCGGAAAAATTGTTGTTCCGCCAAATCTTTCTCGACACCGCCCAGCTCGCCGGCATCGCCATGCAAATGCCCGAGGTCGATCCGAAACGCGTTGGTGCCACCGGCGGTTCGCAGGGCGGCGGCCTTACGCTCGCCTGCGCCGCGCTTGAACCGCGCATCAAGCTCGCCGCGCCGGTCTTCCCGTTTCTCTGCGATTACCAGCGCGTCTGGGAAATGGATTTGGCGACCGGCGCCTACGAAGAATTAAAAACCTACTTCCGCCATTTCGATCCGCACCACGAACGCGAGCAGGAAATTTTCACCAAGCTCGGTTACATCGACTGCCAATATCTTGCGCCCCGCATTCGCGGCGAAGTGCTGATGTTTACCGGCTTGATGGATCAAATCTGCCCGCCATCCACGCAATTTGCGGCGTACAACAAAATCACCGCCAAGAAAAACATGGTCATCTATCCCGACTTCACGCACGAAGGCCTGCCGGGACAAAGCGACAAGATCAGCGCGTTCATGGCCGGGCTGTGACGCACACCGTTACCGGGGAAACCGCCGGCCAACGCCTCGACCAATTTCTGCACGGCGCATTGCCGGAGCATTCCCGGTCATTCCTGCAAAAACTAATCGCCGACGGCCAAGTCTTCGTCAACGGTCAGCCGGTCAAACCGAGTTACCGGGTGCGTGCCGGCGACGAAGTGCGCATCGAAATTCCGCCACCGCGTCCACTGGAAGCGTTGCCGGAAAAAATTCCGCTCGACGTTTTGTACGAGGACGCCGACTTGATCGTGCTCAACAAAGCCGCCGGCATCGTCGTGCATCCCGCTGCCGGCAATCTCGAACACACGCTTGTCAACGCGCTTCTGCATCACTGCCGTGGCCAGCTCGCCGGCATCGGCGGCGTTGCGCGCCCCGGTATCGTTCACCGGCTCGACAAAGGCACGAGCGGCTGCTTGGTGGTGGCGAAGACCGACGCGGCGCATCAAGGTTTGGTGGCGCAATTCAAATCCCGGCAGGTCCGAAAAATTTACCAGGCGGTTTGCGGCGGAATATTCCAGCAAAAAACCGGTCGGATCGAAACCGAGATCGGCCGGAGCTCGCGTGACCGGAAAAAAATGTCGGCGCAACCGGCCCGTGGTCGGCCCGCATTGACGGAATACCGGGTGCTCCGGCAACACGTCGATTGTGCACTGGTGGAACTCACCTTGCACACCGGCCGCACGCATCAGATTCGCGTCCACATGGCGCACATCGGCCACGCACTTGTCGGCGACGTGACGTATGGCTGGCGGAGTGAGAAGATTGCGGTTGAGCGGCCGCTGTTGCACGCGTATAAGCTGGCGTTCACACATCCGCGCACCGGCCAGCCAATGGAATTCTTGGCGCCGATTCCGGAGGACATGACCGGATATGAATAAATTGCGGGAAATCGTTGACAACACCATTCAAGTTTTGGAGCACATGAAAAAATCCGGTATCACACACGTTTCCGTTGCGCGCGCGACGCTCGACGAGTTGGGCAAGGCGCCGGTTCTAGTCAGCACGGCGACCGTGACGTCTGCTGAGTTCATCGCGTTGGCCGCGCGCGTAAAAGCTTGCACGAAATGCTCGGAACTAGCGCAGTGCCGGAAGAATGTTGTATTTGGTGTCGGCAACGAACATGCGGAATTGATGTTCGTCGGCGAAGCACCGGGTGCCGACGAAGACGAACAAGGCGAACCATTCGTTGGCCGGGCCGGCCAGTTGTTGACGAAGATTATCGAAGCGATGGGTTACCGGCGCGCGGACGTGTACATCGCAAACGTGCTGAAATGCCGTCCGCCGCAGAATCGCACGCCGTTGCCGGACGAGATGAATAATTGCCGGCCGTATTTGCTGGAGCAGATTGACGCGATCAAGCCGAAGGTGATTGTAGCGCTCGGCGCGACGGCGGTGCGCGCCTTGCTCGATGTGCAGCTCGGCATCACGAAGATGCGCGGCAACTGGTACACCTTTCACAACACGCCGATCATGCCGACGTTTCATCCGGCGTATCTGCTGCGTAATCCACCGGCGAAGCGCGAAGTTTGGGAAGACATGAAAACCGTGCTGACGAAACTCGGCCGGCCGATTCCGAAAACAAAATGAAACGCATCCTCATTACCGGCGGCGCGGGATTTATTGGGTCGCACTTAGCAGAGGCATTGGTGGCGGAAGGCAAGGAGGTCGTCGTCATCGATGATCTCAGTACCGGCTCGTTGGCGAACATCGCGACGCTTCAAAATAATCCACGTTTCCATTTCTTCCAAGCCTCAGTTCGCGATGCCGTGGTGTTGACACAGGCGATGAAGTCGGTGGGTTTCGTTTATCATCTCGCAGCAGCGGTCGGCGTGGAATTGGTCGTGAAAAGTCCGGTCTACACCATTGAGGACAATGTGCGCGGGACAGAGGACGTGCTGGCGGCCGCAGGGCGTGCCGGCAGCGGCGTACTTGTGACTTCTACTTCGGAGGTGTACGGCAAGAGTGAGCGAGAATGTTTCCGGGAAGATGACGATCTGCTGATCGGGCCGCCGACATTTGGCCGGTGGAGCTATGCCTGCTCGAAGCTGCTCGATGAATTTTTGGCTTTGGCGTATTACCGTGAGAAAAATCTACCTGTCACCGTCGTGCGCCTTTTCAATACAGTCGGACAACGCCAGACCGGCCGGTATGGAATGGTCTTGCCGCGGTTTGCGCAAGCGGCGGTGCGCGGTGAGCCGATCACAATTTATGGTGATGGCCTTCAAAGCCGGTGTTTCTGCCACGTGAGCGATGTGGTGCGGGCGCTGGTCGAATTGCCACGGCAACCGCAGGCGGTCGGCCAAGTGTTCAACATCGGCAGCACGGAAGAAGTGTCCATTCAGGAATTGGCGCAACGCGTGCAGACGTTTAGCGGGAGCCGGTCGGAATTGCGGCGCGTGCCATACGACGAAGCCTACGCGAAAGGATTCGAGGACATGCGGCGGCGTGTGCCGAGCATCGCTAAAATTCGCCAATTCATCGGCTGGCAACCGACGAAATGTCTGGACGAGATTCTGCAACTCGTTATCGCTGAGCAGCGCGCCGGCAATGGATTATGACTTCAGGCGCAAAAATATTGCATTCCCGGTGTGGGTGGAGTAGGCTACTTACGATTGAGGTAGGATTGTGAGCGAGAAACGCGAAGCTAACGTCGACTCAAAAAATATGGTCATGAATTCCGCCTTGTACCGGGAGTTTTTGGCGGAGCGTGACGAGATTCTCAAACACAAATGGATTGAGAGCGAGAAGGTCGGGTTTGACATTGGGTTTGAACGCGCGTTGCTCGACTGGATTGTGAAGCACCGTGCGAACTGGCGCAAGGCGCGCCGGTAAATTTAAATAATAGCACCTTTAAGCTGGCCCGGCGAGGCCGGCAAGGAGCACGAATGAAGACTAATCAATTTGGAGATCGGCTGTCAGCCCACCACGGGCGGATGGCCATTTTTGTGTCATGATTCACACGTTACTCATGGACGCGACCGCCATCGAGCGCGCGCTCACGAGGATGGCTCATGAAATCGTCGAGCGCAATTCCGATAACAGTGATTTGGCGATTATTGGCATACGCACCAACGGCGCGCCGCTTGCGCAACGCCTAGCTAAGCTCGTTGCCGGCATCTTGAAGCGCGATATCCCGACCGGTGAAATTGATATTTCGATGCACCGGGATGACATCGCCTTGCGCGGCGCGTCGGCAGTCGGCGCAACGCAAGTTGCTTTCGACATCAACGGAAAGACAATTGTGTTGGTGGACGATGTGCTTTTTACAGGTCGCAGCACCCGGGCGGCGTTGGATGAGATTGCGGATTTTGGCCGACCGCAACGCATTCAACTCGCCGTGCTTGTCGACCGCGGTCACCGCGAATTGCCGATCCGTGCTGACTTCGTCGGCAAGAATGCGCCGACAGCGCCGCAGGAACGGGTCACCGTTCGGTTGACGGAAATGGGCGGCCAGGATGAGGTGGTGATCGAACGATGAAACGTTGGCAACGCAAAGATTTGCTCGGTATCCAGGATTTGTCTGCCGATGAAATCAATTTTCTCCTGAACAGCGCACAAGCGTTCAAGCAAGTCGGCAAACGCTCGGTGAAAAAAGTGCCGTCGCTGCGTGGCAAGACCGTTGTGAATCTGTTTATCGAGCCTTCCACGCGCACGCGCACGAGCTTTGAGTTGGCGGCGACGCGATTATCCGCCGACGTGATCAACATTACCGCCAACGCGTCAAGCCTCGTAAAAGGTGAGACGCTTAAAGATACTGCGCTCAACCTTCAGGCATTGCACGCCGATGTCATCATCATTCGTCACAGCGCCGCCGGCGCGCCGCACTTCTTGAGTCGCTTACTCAAGGCCAGCGTGATCAATGCCGGCGATGGTGCGCATGAGCATCCGACGCAGGCGTTGCTCGACGCGTTCACTATCCTTGAAAAAAAAGGAAAAATTGCCGGGTTGAACATCACGATTCTCGGCGATATATTGTTTTCACGCGTCGCTCGGTCCAACATCTGGCTGCTGACAAAATTGGGCGCGCACGTCACACTGGCCGGGCCCTCAACGCTTGTGCCGCGCGTGTTCGAACAATTTGGGTGCCGCGTTACACACAACATTGATGACGCCCTGCGCGACGCCGACGTGGTCAACCTGCTCCGCATCCAACACGAACGCCAGCGCCAGACGCTCTTCCCAAGCATCGGCGAATACACTACGATGTTCGGCCTGAACAAGGAGCGCTTCGCCAGGCTCAAGCCTGACGCCATGATCATGCATCCCGGTCCGATTAATCGCGGCGTGGAAATTGACAGCGAGGTCGCCGACTGCGACCGCTCCGTCATCCTCGAACAAGTCACCAACGGCCTCGCAGTCCGGATGGCTGTGCTCTTCCTCTGCTCCGGCGGACAGGCGGTGGAACCATGAATTCACTAACCATCAAACACGGGCGTGTCATCGACCCCGCCAACGGCGTGGACGAAGTCCGCGACATTTTTATTGCCGCCGGCAAGATCACTGGCACGCATCCCGCCAAAGCCGAAGTCATCGATGCCACCGGCAAGATCGTTACGCCCGGCTTGATTGACATCCACGTTCATCTCCGTGAACCCGGTCGCGGCGACAAGGAAACCATTGAAACCGGTACGCGTTGCGCTGCGCGCGGCGGATTTACCAGTGTTGTCGCGATGCCCAACACCACTCCCGCCGCTGACAATACCGGCACCATCGCATTCATCAAGCAACGCGCCGCTGAAGTCGCCTGTGTCAACGTGTTCCCCGCCGGCGCGATCACGAAAGAACTTAAAGGCGAAGAACTCGCGCCGATCGGCTCGCTCAAACGCGCCGGCGTGGTTGCGATCACCGATGACGGCCGCTGCGTGCAAAACAACGAACTCATGCGGCGCGCCGTCGAGTACGCGAAGATGTTCAACCTGCCGGTGATGGATCATTGCCAGGATTACAACGTCGCCGCCGACGGCGTAATGCACGAAGGTTACTGGAGCGCGGCGCTTGGCCTGCGCGGTTGGCCGGCTGTTGCCGAGGAGATCATCGTTGCCCGCAATATTTTGTTGGCCGAAGTCACCGACTGGCACATTCACTGTCAGCATTTGTCGTCGGCGAGGTCGGTCGAGTTGGTGCGCGCCGCCAAAAAACGCGGTGTGAAAATTTCGGCCGAAGCGTGTCCGCATCATTTCACACTGACCGATGAACGCCTGAAAGATTACGACACGAACCTAAAAATGAATCCGCCGGTGCGCACCGAGGCCGACCGGCAGGCATTGCTTGCTGGTTTGGCTGACGGCACGATTGACATCATCGCAAGCGACCATGCGCCACATTGCACGTACGAAAAGCAAGTAGAGTTCGATGTCGCACCCTTTGGGATCATCGGCTTGGAAACGGAACTCGCGTTATCGCTGGCACTCGTGCATCAAAAAGTTTTAACACTGCCGCAGCTCATCGAAAAATTCACTATCAACCCGGCTAAATTAATGCGGCTACCGAAAGGTGTGCTGAGCGTGGGTGCCGATGCCGACGTGACGGTGATTGACCCAATCGCAGAGTGGACCTACGATGTGGAACAGTCGGCAAGTAAATCACGTAACTCACCCTTTCAAGGCTGGCATCTCAAGGGGCGAGCAGTGACAACTATCGTCGGCGGAAAAATCGCATGGCAATTGGAATGACCGGAATATTTGCACTCGAAGACGGCACGATCTTTCGCGGCTCTGGTTTTGGCGCCAAGACCACTGCCTGTGGCGAATCTGTTTTCAATACCTCGATGACCGGTTATCAGGAGATCATCACCGATCCATCCTACAAAGGACAGATCGTGGCAATGACCTATCCGGAAATCGGCAACTACGGCATTAACCCGCTCGATGTTGAAAGCTGGAAACCACACGTAGCCGGATTCCTTGTGCGTGAACTTTCTGCTATCCGATCAAATTGGCGCAGTGAACAATCGTTGCCAGATTATCTTGCTAAGAATGGTATTGCTGGCTTGCAAGGGCTCGATACCAGAACGCTTACAAAGATTTTGCGCGTCAAGGGTGCGATGAAGTCGTGCATTTCCACCGAGGACATTAGCGACAAGGAAGCCGTTCAACGTGCAAAAGAATGGCGCGGCATCGTCGGTGTTGATCTGGTTCAGGAGGTCGCGCATCCAAAGCCATTTGTCTGGGATCCCGACGGCAAGCTCAGTCGTAACTGGAAGATCGATCGCGACACCGCCGGCCAAATGCAATACACCGACGAGCTTCGGCCCGCTGATATCCCTATCGTTGCCTTTGATTTTGGCGTGAAATATAACATTCTCCGTCGACTTCGGCAGCGTGGATTTCACATTCAAGTTGTTCCGCCGAAAACGACCGCTGCCGAAGTGATGGCTTACAAACCGCGCGGCGTCTTTCTTTCCAATGGCCCGGGCGATCCGGATCCGCTCGACTACGCGCACAACACCGTCCGTGAACTGATTGGTCAGGTGCCAATTTTCGGCATTTGTTTGGGTTTAGAAATTCTTGGATTTTCTTTCGGTGGGCGCTGTTTCAAATTAAAATTTGGCCACCGCGGCGCCAATCAGCCGGTAAAAGATTTGGCCGGTGGAAAAGTTGCAATAACTTCACAAAATCATGGTTTCGCCGTGGATGTGGAGAGCATGCACAATCCGGATGTCGAAATTACACAGATCAACCTGAATGATCGTACTATCGAAGGTTTACGTCACAAGAAACATCCCGTATTTGGCGTGCAATATCACCCGGAAGCTTCACCGGGACCACACGACGCCGGTTACTTGTTTGACCAGTTTCGGTCGCTCATCGAGGCTCACAAAATCTGATTGCCCTCGGCTTTCTTCAGCCATATCAATAGTATTGCAATATCCGCAGGTGTAACTCCGGAAATCCGCGACGCCTGGCCAATCGAATCCGGTCGGTACCGGAGCATTTTTTGGCGTGATTCAAAGCGCAGTGAAGGAATCTTCTCGTAATCGATCCAGGTTGGCAATTGTTTTTCTTCAAGTCGCGTAAACCGTTGAATCTGTCCCACATCCCGCGCAATATAGCCGGCATATTTAATCTGGATTTCGACCTGTTGTTGCACATCTTCCGGTAAATTCAGATTTGCATTGGGCAATGACCGGTAAGTGATTTCTGGCCGTCGAAGTAACTCCGCTTGAGTTGATCCGCCCTCGCGCAGTTGATGCAGTCGCGTGGTTTCCTGTTCGATCAACTGGCGGCGCTTGGTGAATAATTCCCACTGTTCATCGGACACTAATCCGGCTTCCCGGCCAATTGGCGTCAAACGAAGGTCAGCGTTGTCCTGACGAATCTGAAGCCGGTATTCAGCGCGAGAGGTGAACATACGGTAAGGCTCTTCAGTGCTTTTCGTGATCAGGTCGTCGATCAGTACACCAATATAACTATCAGCTCGGGTAAACACTACCGGCTTCTTATTCTGAATCTTTAAGGCTGCATTGATGCCGGCAACGATTCCCTGAGCGCCAGCTTCTTCATAGCCCGAGGTTCCATTTATCTGCCCGGCGAAGTAAAGTCCTTCAATGTATTTCGTTTCAAGTGTCGCGTGAAGCTGGTGCGGTAGGCTGTAGTCGTATTCGATTGCGTATGCCGGGCGCATCAACTCGGCGCCCTCCAATCCAATGATACTGCGAATGACGTCGATCTGGACGTCCTCGGGGAGACTTGACGACGCACCGTTGACATAGAACTCATTCGTTTGCCGTCCTTCTGGCTCCAAAAAAATCTGATGCCGCTCTTTTTCGGAAAATTTGATGATTTTATCCTCAATTGACGGACAATACCTGGGTCCAACCCCTTTAATCTTACCGGAATACAACGGAGACCGATGAATATTAGCTTGAATCAGTTCTTTTGTTTGGTTCGTGGTGTAGGTGATGTAGCATGGGATTTGTTCCACATGGAACATTGGCATCGTTCGGAACGACATAAAGGACGGTTGCTCATCGCCGTGCTGCACATCCATCTTGGTGAAGTCAATCGAACGGCGATTGACCCGTGGCGGTGTGCCCGTTTTAAGGCGCCCAAGTTCAAAGCCAAGCTTATTCAAACTATCAGATAATCCAATCGATGAGGGTTCGGCCGCGCGGCCAGCTTCGACCTGTGATTCGCCGATATGAATCAAACCTCGCAGAAAAGTACCGGTGGTGACGATAATGGTGTCAGCATCATATCGCATACCTATTTTCGTGACTGCACCGCGGATCTGGTCATTTTCGACGATCAATTCCTCAACCATCGCCTGTTTAACGTCCAAATTGGTCTGGCTTTCAACGATCCACTTCATACGAAACTGATACGCTTTCTTATCACACTGAGCGCGCGGGGCCCAAACGGCAGGTCCCTTCTTTTTATTGAGCATGCGGAACTGGATACCAGTCTGGTCCGTGTTAACTCCCATTTCGCCGCCTAAAGCGTCAATTTCCCTGGCAATATGGCCCTTTGCCAAGCCGCCGATGGCTGGATTGCACGACATTTGCGAGATCGTGTCGAGATTGCCAGTTAATAGGAGCGTCTGGCATCCCATCCGTGCGGTGGCTAGTGCAGCCTCGGTTCCCGCGTGGCCGGCGCCAACAATAATAACTTGATAGCGTTTTGGATAAATCAGCACGGCGATTATTTTCCAATACAGAACTTGCTAAAAATGCGATCTAGCAAATCTTCAGTTGTTGTCTTCCCAACAATTTCACCGATTACTGCCAGTCCAATGCGGAGCTGCTGGGCGACAACTTCGACACTGGCGTTGGACTGCATGTCATTTAGAGCTGTTTTCAATTCTTTAATGGAGCGCCTCAGCAGGTCAGCGTGTCGTTCATTAATTACAACTTCCGAGGCAAGTGCGGTTGCGGAAATTTTTAGAACGGTGTGTTCAACTCGATCTTTGAGATCTTCTATACCTTGTCCGGTAAGTGCAGAGATTTCCACCGGATTGGTACTCTGCAATTCTGAAGGCAAAATCAGCTTGCGTGGGAGATCAACTTTATTAAGCGCTAAAATTACGCACTTACCGGCGAAACTCTTTAACAGTTCAATATCGGCGACTGATAATGGCTTGGATAAATCAATGATATGAATTCCGATATCGCTTTTATGCAATATGTTATGGCTTCGGTCAATTCCATGTTTTTCGACCTTTCCGCGTGGCGTTCTGATGCCCGCCGTGTCTGTAAATCGAACCGGAATACCGCGAATATTGGCAGATTCCTCAATGCTGTCGCGGGTAGTTCCGGGAACGGATGTGACAATCGACCGTTCTTCGCCGAGCAAGGCGTTCATCAAGCTGGATTTGCCGACGTTTGGACGACCATAAATGGCGATGGAAATACCATTCCGCAAGATCTTTCCTTCGCTGGCTGTTGTCAGTAGTTTTTCAATGGCAGCAACGACAACAGAGGTGTCGGTCTCTAATTCGACACGGGTAGCTGGTGAAATGTCTTCTTCCGGAAAGTCAATATGGGCTTCAATGTGGGCCAAGATGCCAATCAGTTGCTGTCGAATCTTTTCGACCTTGCGTGAAAGATGGCCCTCCAAAGCGTGTTCGGCAATAGCTTGGGCGCGTTCGGTTTTGGCGGTAATAACGTCCATGACCGCCTCGGCTTGCATGAGGTCGATTCGGCCGTTGAGAAACGCCCGTTTGGTGAATTCGCCGGGCTCAGCGAGGCGGGCACCGTGCCGGAGACATTGCGCCAGCACGCTTTTTACGATTTGCGTGCCGCCGTGGCAATTGATCTCGACCATGTCTTCTGTTGTGTATGTACGCGGGCAGCGCATAACAGAAAGCAGAACTTCATCAAGATTCTGTTGGTTGTCCCCGGTAATCCGTCCGAAGTGAATTGTGTGACTCGGATAGGTCGAGGGCAAGCCCTTCGCAGAAACAAAAACTGCATCAGCAATTGCCAAAGCGTGTGAGCCAGAAATGCGAATGATGGCGATCCCGCCTTCGCCGACCGGTGTGGATATTGCCGCAATAGTGTCTTCCATGAGGTTCACAACCGCAACTGCGCGGGAGTATACCAGAAGACTGTCTGAGGGCAACTATGTGGACGACATAATCCGTCGCGACTCGTCGAGGAAGATTCCGCGCAGATTCATTTTCAGCGCGTCCGGATTCGTGGCCTTGGCCATGGCTTCGGCTTCGGTGATTCGCTTCGCCTTGACAAGTTTCAGCAGTGATTGGTTGAACGATTGCATCCCGTCTTCATTGCCGGTTTCAATTGCGGCGGCAAGCTTGTCGAGACGATTTTCTTCAATGAGCTTACGGACCATCGGAGTGTTGATCAAAATTTCCACCGCCGGAACCACACTGCCGGCGATAGCTGGAACGAGGCGCTGGCAAATGACGGCCCGCAAACTTGTCGCAATTTGCCGGCGGATTTGGTCGCGCTCTTCCGCTGGGAAAAAATCGAGTACGCGCCCGATTGTCGAAGCTGCCGTCGTGGTGTGTAAAGTTGTGAGAACGAGGTGGCCGGTATCCGCCGCTGCAAGCGCGGCCATGAACGATGCGCTATCCCGCATTTCACCAATCACAATCACGTCGGGGTCTTGCCGCATGACATGGACTAACGCGCTCGTAAAACTCATTGTATCGAGACCGATTTCGCGTTGTTCAATAACCGATTTGCTGTCTTTGAAAATGTACTCGATCGGATCTTCCAGTGTAATGATGTGGCATTGTTCATGCAGGTTAATGCAGTCCAACATGGCGGCCAACGTGCTCGATTTTCCACAACCAGTCGTGCCGGTCACGAACACAATGCCATTCTCAGCGGTCGCGATTTTGGCGAGTTGTTCCGGTAAGGCCAAGTCGGAAAACGACGGGACTTTGGTTTTAACGTAGCGCATGGCTAGGCACAAATCGCCGCGTTGGTAAAAAACATTGACCCGGAAGCGCCACCGGTTGTCGTGTAGGTAGGAAAAATCCACCTCTTTCTCCCTCGCAAGGCGTTCCACCTGATGCGCCGGCAAGATGTGATGCACAACTTCAGCAATCAATTCTTTACTCAGCGGGTCTGCGGCTACCGGCACAAGTGCGCCGGCAATCCGGAGAGTTGCGCGATGATCTGGCTTTATGTGAATGTCAGACGCGCCTTGATTGACGGCTGATTGGAGCAGGCTGGAAAAGAAATCCATGCCGTCAGCGGGCGATTGAGATGCAGGAGGGATGCAATGCTACCGGCCGGACGTCCAGCAGAACTTGACTACGTTTGGGCAAATCCAAAAACAATAAAGCGACCTCAAAACCTTTGCCTTGTTGTCGGCGTTCACATTGTACTACTACGCCACGGCAGTTAATGGACTGATCTTTTCGTGCACCCTTTACTGGCACGCGCATCTCCACGCCAACTTCTGTCCACTCCGGTAAACACGTTTCGGAAACAAAAGTGATGCCCTTATGTGAAAGATGGAAAACCGAATCAAGCGCAGCCGCACTCCGTCGCACTGAACCTTTTAGTTCCGCGTCGAACACACCAGATACATCGCGTTTTGCAGCTGCCATAATCTTAACGAGAAACTAGCACCATTTAGGCGTGCTGTCAATGTCGGACATCGTGCAACAACTCGTCCACTCGTCGCTGTACGGTCTCATCCATCTTAATGATTGGCGGCCATGGGCGAGTGTTAACTTCGCCAGGCAGTTTGTGTGTTGCATCAATGCCGAGCTTGCTGCCAACCCCCAAAACCGATGTGGCATGGTCGAGCACATCAGCGGGACCTTTACTGAAAACCAAATCACGCTGCGGGTCGATGTTTGCGCACAACCGAAACAAGACTTCCTGAGCGTCATGCACATTTACATCTTCATCCACAACCACAATCATCTTTGTGAACATCATCTGCCCCATACCCCACAAACCGTGCATCACCTTCATCGCGTGATGTGGGAATTGTTTCCGGATGGCAACCACCACCAAATTATGGAAGGCACCTGCTGCCGGCAACGCGATGTCCACAATCTCCGGGAACGTCAGCTTGATTACCGGTAAGAAAATCCGGACACTAGCCGTCCCCATGTAAAAATCTTCCATCGGTGGAATCCCGACAATCGTACTCGGATAAATCGCATCGCGCCGGGCTGCAATGCGTTCGATGTGAAATTTCGGGTATGGCTCCGGCAATGTGTAATACCCGGTATGATCCCCGAACGGCCCTTCCATTGCCGGCGCCTCATTCGGATCAACGTACCCTTCAAGCACGAAATCCGCGTCCGCCGGTACTTCCAAATCATTGGCCTGACACTTTGCCAACGCGACCGACTTCTTGCGCAGATAACCTGCCAGCATGAATTCATCCAGTCCATCCGGTAATGGTGTTGTCGCGCAAAACGCCAGAACCGGATCACCACCCAACGCCACTGCCACCGGCATCCGCCTCTTCAATTCCACATACCGGCGCCAGTGACGCGCTCCGGTCTTGTGCAGTTGCCAGTGCATGAATGTCGTCCGCTCATCAATCACCTGCATCCGGTACATCCCGACATTGCGCGCGCCGGTTTCCGGATCGCGCGTAATGACCATCGGCAAAGTCAAAAATCGCCCGGCATCCTGTGGCCAACATTTCTGGATTGGTAATTCGCTGAGCGCGGAAAGTTCTGAATTGAAAACTGCCGGTCCACTCTTCGGTTTTGCATGTCGCAATTCCAGCGCTGTGCCCAGCAACGTCAACGCTTCACGGAACGATGCCGGTGGTTTGGCGTTGAGAATCCCATTCAGGTCGCCAGCAATTTCTTCCACATCATTGACGCCCAACGACAGTGCCATGCGTTTAGTCGAGCCGTAAGCGTTGATCAGCAGAGGAAATTTCGCGCCCCGACATTTTTCAAACAGCAACGCCTTGCCGCCGCTTGGCGACTTCATCTCGCGGTTGGCAATTTCTGTGATTTCGAGGACAGGGTCAACTTCGACACCGATGCGTTTTAACTCACCGGCTGAATCCAGCTTCGCCACAAATTCTTGAAGGGAATCGTAGGCCATGCCGGATGAATAACACACCCAGCTGGTTGCCGGGAAGACTGAAAGTACCGGCGGCCACAGTTCGGCGAATGATTCTCTATTCAGCGGCCTGATTTTTCACTTGCGACGACGCCACCAAGCTGACAATCTTTACCGGCAGTACGACAGGAGACACCACCATGCCTCAGAAATTATTCCGCTACGGTTGGATTCCCGATTTACCAGATCAGCGTGATCATCTCTACGCCGCGCCGGTCGCGCTGTTGCCGGTGTTGCCTGCGAAAACCGATCTGACGTCGCAGTGCCCGCCGGTGTACGACCAGGGCCAGCTCGGTAGTTGCACCGCCAATGCCATCGCGGCGGCAATTCAGTTTGATTTGCTGAAACAGGCGGAGCTGCCGGCGTTTACGCCGTCGCGGTTGTTTATTTATTATAATGAACGGGCGATGGAAGGCACTGTGAACTCCGACAGCGGCGCGCAAATCCGCGATGGTATCAAGAGCGTTGGCCAGCAAGGCGATTGTCCGGAAACCGAATGGCCATACGCCATCGCCAAGTTTCGCACCAAACCGCCGGCACAGTGCTACCGGGATGCCATCCGTCACAAGGCGGTGTTGTATCAGCGGTTGACGCCGGTCTTGAGCCAATTGAAGGGCTGCCTCGCGTCGGGTTATCCGTTTGTGTTCGGGTTCACCGTGTACGAAAGCTTTGAAAGCGCGACCGTGGCCAAGACCGGGCACGCGCCGCTGCCGGCTGCGGGCGAACAAAGTGTCGGTGGCCACGCCGTGGTCGGCGTCGGCTACGACGACCGCCGGCAATGGTTCATCGTCCGCAACTCATGGGGCGCGGCGTGGGGCTTGAAAGGTTATTTCACTTTGCCATACGCCTATGTGACCAATCCAAATCTCGCCGCCGATTTCTGGACCATCCGCGTGGTGTCCTAATGACTGGAGCTAAACTATGATCCGCAAAGCCTTCGTGATGTCTATCAATGCCGGCCAGGAAGCCGAATACGAAAAACGGCACCGGCCAATCTGGCCGGAACTGGAAGCGGTGTTGAAAAAACATGGCGTCCACAATTATTCCATTTTTCTGCATCCGCAGACCCGGCAACTTTTCGGCTACGTCGAAATCGAAGACGAAGCGCGCTGGGCTGCCATCGCCAACACGCCGGAATGCCGCCGGTGGTGGAAACACATGGGCGGCGTGATGCCGGCCAACCCCGACAACAGTCCGTTCGCCGTTGATCTTCGCGAAGTGTTTCACCTCGCCTGAGCGTCGGCAAAAAGTTGCTATTTGGCGGTCACGTCGGTCGCCGTGCCAGCAGTTTCAATACGTCAGCCGGCGCCGCCACAATGTTTGTGGCTCCACTCGCCAAAAGTTCTGCCTTTTCCCGGAAGCCCCACAACACTCCGACCGGTATCATGCCGGCCGCCGTGGCGGTCTGCATGTCGGTATTGGTGTCGCCGAGATACAACCACTCCCGCGCCGGGATGCCGAGTTGTCGGGCAATCGCTAATGCTGCCGCCGGGTCCGGTTTCAACGGTGTACCGGCTACCTGTCCGCGCACGACTTGAAACGTCCCGGCTGGAAAATAATGCGCGATCATCCGATGAGTAAAATCGTCCGGTTTGTTCGACAGCACCGCGAGCTGGTAGTTCTGTTCGCGCAGTGCCGCGATTAATTCCGGGATGCCGGCATATAACGTGGTTTCATCAAAACAATGCGCATCGTAATGCGCGCGCATCCGTTCCCGCACGGTGTCTACCAACTCTTGCCGGTCCGCCGGCAGCGCTCGCGCGCACAACGTCCGCGCGCCATCGCCAACAATGTGCCGGTATTTATCGCGCGGATGCGGCGGGCAGCCGACTGCCGTGAGCGCGGCGTTGGTCGCGTTGGCGAGATCGGCCAACGTATCGGCCAAAGTTCCATCCAAATCAAATAACACAGCGCGCACATTTTGTTTCATACCGACTTCTCTACCAAACCGGCTGGCTCGCGGAAAGACTTGATTCCCGCGCAGATTTGCCCACAATCGCCGGCATGAAACGCGCGGTTCAATCAACATGGGGTGGCCGATTTGCCACCGGGCCGACCGAGGCCGTCCGGCAATTCACCGAAAGCGTCAGTTTCGACTGGCGACTTTACCGGCAGGACATTGCCGGCTCCATCGCTCACGCCAAAGGCTTGGCCAAGGCCGGCCTGATCACCAAAGCCGAAGCCGGCAAGATCGCGCGTGGCCTCAAAGCCATCCAGCGTGAAATTGACGCCGGTAAATTCCAGTGGGATCCCGCGCTCGAAGACGTCCACATGAATATCGAAGCTGCTCTCATTAAAAAAATCGGTGCCGCCGGCAAGAAGCTGCACACCGCCCGGAGCCGGAATGATCAGGTGGCGACAGACGTGCGCCTCTGGGTTCGCGACACCGCCGTTGATCTCATTGAGCAGATCCGACAACTGGAACGTGCCTTGGTGCGGCTCGCGGAAACTAATCAAGCGGTCGTCATACCTGGCTACACGCATTTGCAACGGGCACAACCGGTCTCGTTCGCGCATCATTGCCTCGCCTACGTAGAGATGTTTGACCGCGACTTTCTGCGGTTTGCCATGAGTTGCGGCAACGCCGGCCAACATAGCCCGCTCGGTTCCGGCGCGATTGCCGGTAGCACTTTGCAACTCGACCGTGCGCACGTCGCCAAATTGCTCGGATTCGCCGGCATCACGCAAAACTCCATGGATGCGGTCAGTAACCGGGATTTTATTTTGGACTTTCTCTACGCCGCCGCAGTGACCGGCCTGCACCTGTCCCGGCTGGCGGAGGATTTGATTTTGTGGTCGAGCTCTGAATTTGGCTTCATCACAATTGGCGACGCCTACACAACAGGCTCGTCATTGATGCCGCAGAAGAAAAACCCGGACATCTGCGAACTCGCGCGTGGCAAAACCGGCCGGCTCTACGGCAATCTCGTCGCCGTGCTGACGATGCTGAAGGGCTTGCCAATGACCTACAACCGGGACATGCAGGAAGATAAAGAGCCGCTGTTCGATTCCGCCGATACGCTATCGACAACATTATGTGTGATGGCGGACATGCTCCGACATATCACCATTAACCGGCAACGCTGCGCTGCCGCCGCGAGTGACCCGATGCTGCTCGCCACTGATCTTGTGGATTTCCTGGTAAAAAAAGGTGCCCCATTCCGGGAAGCTCACCACGTTGTAGGAGCGCTGGTGGCCGAATCTGAAAAAACCGGGGTTCCGCTACCAAAATTAGCCGGCAAGAAATTCGGACCGGCGGCAGCCAAGGTGTTTGATATCCGGCAAGCGCTTGCCGCGCGCAAAGCCATCGGTGCGCCATCGCCGCGCAATGTCCAAACGCAAATTGCGCAGTGGCAGCAGCACCTCCGGTAATTAGGCTGTGGTCAGGCGCAGCCGGCGAGTTTGTAGCCGAAAATCGCTGATAATTCCCGGATGATTGTAATTTGAGAACTCAAATTGCCCCAGAAAGTGTAGCGTAGATACGCAAACCAGCCGGGGTATGCTTCAGCGCCGATGCTTGCTGCGTCCAGCCCGGCCACATGTTCGAAACCTTGTTTACGAAAACACATCATCGCGCGGCGCACATGAAAACCCGACGTCACTACCAATACCGGCTCGCGCACGGCTGCTGCGCCAAGCAATTGCCGGATGTTACCGGCTTGTTGGTACGTGTTGCGCCCGTGGGTTTCCATCAATACGCGACTGGCTGGGACGCCGCGCAACACGAGTTCGTCGCGAAACCGACCGACGCTGCTGTGTTCCGGATCTTGGTCGGTCGGCATCGCGACCACAAATGTCGTGCTAGTCAGACTTAGGCCAAACTGTGCGGCGTAGTATGCGCGGATTAAGCTAGACTCGCTCGGAATTCCTCCACCGCTGAGCACGATCACATACCGGGGTGTTTCGCGTGGATAACAAGCCGTGCCGTTGAGCCAATCGCGTAACGCCAGCGGTGTTCCGGCCAATGCCAATAGCAGTTGCAAAAAAAACAGCACTCCAGCAACCTGCCAAAGTCGCCGCCAGAGACAGCGAGTCCATTGAAGATTCATTGTCAGACATCTTACCTTAATTTGTGCCGGTAAGAAAAGACTTCTCCATACGCCAATCGGTATGCTACACACTGCGACCTTAAATGGAAATAATCCATCAAGCTATTGACTTGTTTTTGCATTTGGACCGGCATCTTAATGTGGTGATGCAGAATTACGGGGTCTGGACGTATGCGATCCTGTTTGCGATTATTTTTTCCGAGACCGGGTTTGTGGTGACGCCGTTTTTGCCGGGTGATTCGTTGTTGTTTGCCGCCGGTGCGTTGGCAGCAACGCCGGACAGTCCGTTGCGGGTGGGATGGTTATTTGTGTTACTGTGCGTTGCGGCAATCGCCGGCAACACGGTGAACTATGCAGTGGGACGGCTTTTCGGTGATAAGCTGGCCGCGAGATTCCCGGGCATTATCAAGCCGAAGTATTTGGAAAAGACGCATACATTTTATGAGAAGTATGGTGGTGAGACGATTATCATCACACGGTTTGTGCCGATTGTGCGGACATTTGCACCGTTCGTGGCCGGCATTGGGCATATGCGGTACTTGAAGTTCACTGCCTACAATGTGGCCGGCGGCGTATTGTGGGTTGGATTGCTATTGTATGGTGGGTTTTTATTTGGCGGATTGCAATTTGTGAAGGAACACTTTGCCATCGTGGAATTGGCAATCATCATTTTATCAGTGATGCCGATGGTGATTGAGTTCTTGCGTGCGCATAGGGAAATGTGATTAAGTACCCGTGTCGGGTTCGGGACGTAGCGCAGTTTGGTAGCGCGCTTGGTTCGGGACCAAGAGGTCGCGGGTTCAAATCCCGCCGTCCCGACCAATTTATAATGGAGGGTTTATGAAACGTAGCACTTGCATGTTGTTGTTATGGGCGTTGCCAACGGCGGTGATTCTCGCTGCTAATGTGCCAACCGCTAAAAAAATCGCTGACATCGCCGATACTGAAGCTAAAACCGGCGGTCAATTCCGCGTTATCCGCCTTGAAGGCGAAGACGCCGACAGCGATTTGTCACCACGCCAATGGGATGTTACTGTTTATGATATCGTCCGCGGCAACCACGCCACGACTATCCGCTTTAAAGATGGTCTAGCCGTCAGCACGACTGGCGCAGTGCGTGTATTTGATGATGCTCACTGGACACAGTTCGGTCGTAACTTTACCGGCTACGATCCAGCAGAAATTATTCAACTCGCGCGTTGGAAACTCGACTCATCGGATGTACTCGCTCGCATCGCCACGTTGCCGGGCATGGATAAAGTGCAAATCACTGATGTGAAAATGGCCTTGCGCAAGTTAAGCGATGGCGATGTGCCGCCAGTCTGGCATGTAAAAGTCAAGGTGCGCTCGAAACTCAAGCCAGGTCGCGAAGGCTGGATTGGCGTCGTGGAACTCAGTGCAGAAACTGGTGAAGTCATCCAAACCACACTGCGCCCCGAACGCTTGACGGATTAACCGGCTTGCGATGCGGCGACGCGCGCACGTTTTTTATTCGGGACGCGTGCAAGGCGTCGGCTTCCGGTACAGCGTGCGTGAGGTGGCATGTGGTTTTGAAGTGACCGGCTTCGTCCGCAACGTGCCGGATGGTCGTGTCGAACTAGTCGTCGAAGGCGAAGAGGCCGAAACGCAGGCATTTCTTGCCGCGATTCATGACACGCAGCTTGGTAATTACATTCGCACTGAAGATGTTAATTGGCAACCGTTGACCGGTGAGTTTACCAGCTTTGAGATTCGATATTAATGAATGCGATTCGCACCGAAAACCTGACGAAAAAGTATGCGCTCGGCTGGCACAAGGGCCGTTTGCTTGCACTTGACCGGCTAAACCTCCAAGTCCGCGAAGGCGAAGTCTATGGTCTACTCGGCCCAAATGGCTCTGGTAAGAGCACGGCACTCAAGTGCATTCTAGATCTTGTAACGCCGACTGATGGCGCGGCGTGGCTTTTTGATGTGCCGTGCCAGCAAGTGGAATCCCGGCTACACGTCGGATTCTTACCGGAGAATCCGTACTTTTACCGGTATCTGACCGGCGCCGAGACTTTGGAATTTTACGGCAAACTTTGTGGGATGAAAGGTGCCGCGCTCCAACAACGCGTCACGGAGTTGCTCGATTTGGTCGGGCTGGCGCCGGCTCGTAATCGCCGCTTGGCCGTCTATTCCAAGGGCATGCTGCAACGCATCGGCTTGGCGCAGGCATTGATTCACGATCCCCGGTTGCTCCTGCTCGACGAGCCGACAGCCGGTGTGGATCCAATCGGCAGCCGTGATATTCGCGATTTGATTGTGCGGCTTAAAAAAATGGGGAAAACGGTGTTACTAAGTTCGCATCTACTTGCGCAAGTGCAGGACGTATGCGACCGGATTGGTGTGCTCAATCTCGGCAAGATGATTTTGGAAGGCGACGTGAACCAGTTGATTAGTGATCAGCGCCGGTTGAGTTTTACAATCGAAGGATTGCCGGCGACGGGGCAGCAACAAGTGGAGGACGCGGCACGCTTGGCTGGCGGCGTGGTTGTGAACGTTGAGCATCCACAGACCACACTGGAGTCGTTGTTTTTAGCGGCCGTCAAGCGGGATAAGCGGGGGACCGGGCATCATGACTGAATCTGTTGGTTTTTCATTACGCCGGGTCGGGCTCATTGCCGGCAACACGTTTACCGAATCACTCCGGCAAAAGGTGTATAATATTTTGCTCATCTTCGCATTGGTAGTGATCGCGAGTGCTGGTTTTTTTGCGCAGTTCGCACTGGGTGAAGATATCACGCAGACCGCGAGCTACGAGTTGAAGTCCATCAAGGACACTTGCTTTGGCGCGTTATCAATCATCGGAATGTTGATCGCGGTGGTCGGCACGGCGATGTTGCTTCCGAACGAATTGGAGAACCGGACAATTTACACAATCCTGTCGAAACCGGTCCGGCGTGTGGAGTTTTTACTTGGTAAATATTTCGGCACGGTATTACTGACGCTGGTGAGCGTGGTGCTGATGTCACTGATGTTTGGTGCTGAGTTGGCTTTCAAGGAAGTGCGGTTGGTGGCAGACGTGCGGGCTGAATATGCTCGCCAGCCGGTGCCGGCTGATTCGCAGCAACTCACGCAGCAAATTTCCAAAATCCGCGCCGAGGCGTTTGACCCGGACATCGTCAAGGCGGTGTTATTGATTTTTGTAAAACTGTGTTTACTGGCGGCAATCGCATTGTTGGTGTCAACGTTTTCGACTTCGATGGTATTCAATGTGGCGGTGACGCTGCTGGTATTTTTTGCCGGGCATATGGTTGGCACAGCGCGGGAAGCGTGGCAAGGCCATGTGTTCCTGACCTACCTGCTCGGCGCGCTGCCTGACCTCGGCATGTTTAATGTGGCCGACGACATCATCCTCGGCAACGTGATTCCTTGGGCGCACGTTGGCAAAGTAGCCGCCTACGGCGTTATCTACCTGAGTTGTGTCGTCGGTGCGGCGCACCTGATTTTTGCCAACCGGGAGATTTGACCCGATGCGCAACCGGCTTTTGGCGGTCTTGCTTCTGATCGTGCCGGCATTGGGTATGCGACCGTGGCAAAACCAGATTCTTGCCGAGCGCCAGCAACTCAAATACGGCGGTGCGCCGGTCACGCGTGAAATGCGCGATCAGATCGGGCAGGGTTTGGCAATTGCGTTGCTGGCCGGGTTTCGTGGAATCGCGGCGGATTTTATCTGGCTCCGTGGTCAGGGATTTTGGGAACAACGCCAATGGTTCAAGCAGAGCGAATGCATTGAGAACACGGTCAAGCTCCAGCCGCAATCCGTGTTCTTCTGGGATGTTGGTGCATGGCACATGGCTTGGAACATTGCCTACGCCGAACGTACTGCTCCTGACAACGCTACCCGCGCTGAAGGCATCCGCCGGGAACGCCTTTGGCACGATCGTGGTCGTGAGTTCCTCGAACGTGGCCTGCAAAATATTCCGAACCGATTCGACCTCTATTACAAACTCGGCTGGATTTATTATCAAAGACTGGCATATGACTGCGGTGGAGAATCCGACTGCCAACAAGCGCAGTACCGGAAAGCTGCAGAGTATTTCATCACCGCGACCACCTACCGGGACGCGCCCGATTATCTTGGACGGGATGCCGCCCGATGTCTTGAAAAAGCCGGCGACTTGTCGGCCGCTTACCAACTTTGGTGCAAGCTCTGGCAGGAAAACGACCCGCAACGCAACGCCTACGCCCGTCCGATCATTCAACGCGAAATTCGCCGATTTGAAAATCTGCTCGACATCCCGGCGGATGTGAGGATATTTCCACAAAAGCCGGTTGCGCCATGAAATTTGCCGTTCTCAGCGATATTCACAGTAATCTAGAAGCGCTCCAAGTTGTATTGGACGACGCGCAGAAGCAGAAGTGTACCAATTACGTCTGCCTCGGTGACATTGTCGGCTATGGCGCGAATCCGACCGAATGCTTGGAACTTATCCGAAAACTCGATTGCCCAACAGTTATGGGCAACCACGACGAATATTGCGCTGCCGAAGTTGACCTATCCGGCTTCAACCCTCTTGCCGCCGAAGCTGTCAAATGGACTCGCGAACAATTAAGTGAAGATCAACGGACTTGGCTGCGCAACCTCAAATACACCAGGCAGGTTCACGGCTTCACCATTGTCCATGCCACACTCGACTTGCCGGAAAAATGGGCCTACGTTTTTGATAAGCTTGCCGCGGCCAATAGCTTCAACTACCAGCACACGCAAGTCTGTTTCAATGGCCACACACATGTTCCTGTCGGATTTGTTCGTGGTCCCAACGGTATCCAAGGCGGTATGTATACCCGCATCAAACTAGAAGTCGGCCGCAAATACTTTCTGAACGTTGGGTCCATCGGCCAACCTCGCGACCGGCAAACTACTTCCTCCTACGTTACGTTTGATCTCGTCGAGAATGTCATTGAACTGCGCCGGCTCGAATATGACATCCCCACAACGCAGAAAAAAATCCGCGCCGCAGGTTTGCCTGCTTCTCTTGCCGATCGTCTCCAACTCGGCCGGTAAATCGCATGCGCGTGCTGATCATCAAGCCCAGTTCGCTGGGCGACATCATCCACGCCTTGCCGGCCGTCAGTCTAATCCGTCGCCGGTATCCAAACGCCCACATCGCATGGCTGGTCAATACCGGCTTTGCATCGCTCTTGCAAAACTGCCCACTCATTGACGAAATTATTCCATTCCCACGCCACGAGTTCTGCAAATTACCGGCGCTGATAAAACGCCTCCGCCAAAACCGGTACAACCTTGTCGTGGATTTTCAAGGTCTTTTACGCAGCGGCTTGCTCTCCGCCGTGACCGGCGCGCGCCGGCGTGTTGGCTTTGCTGCTCCGCTTGCACGCGAAGGCGCGCACTTCGCCTACAACGAAACCGTCCCGGTTACCTGCCCCCACGCCGTCGACCGCAACCTGCTGATTGCGCGACATCTTGGCTGTGACATGACCGTGCCAATCGAATTTCCGCTCGGATCTACTGACGCTTGCCGGCGTAGTGTCGCCACACTCCTTGCCGGTATCACTGCGCCCATTGCCATTAATCCCGCGTCGCGCTGGCCGACAAAATTTTGGGGCGACGACAAATTTGCGGCCTTAATCCGGCAACTGCCGGCCGAGCGCATCATCCTAACCGGCGCCGCGTCGGAAGCCACGCGCATTGCCGGCATTGCGCCCGAATGCCGGAACTTAGCCGGTCAGACGGATTTGGCACAATTAACCGAGGTTTACCGGCGTTGCGCTGTTGTCATTACTAACGACAGTGGTCCGATGCACCTTGCGGCAGCAACCGGCACGCCGGTTGTGGCGATTTTCGGACCAACCGATCCAGCGCTTACTGGACCGTATGGCAAACAGCATCGCGTCCTCCGTGCCGGCATCGCGTGTTCGCCATGCCTGAGTCCGCGCTGCCGGCACACGCCGCGCATGGAATGCATGAATCTTGTGACGGTGGATCAGGTGCTCGCTGCGGTTCGGCCTTTGCTCTAACCGGTTATAGGTCGGATTCGCTGAAGGACTCGACGTGGTAGATGAACACTTTCGTACCGGGCTTGCGCCAATCGGTTGCAGCGCGCCCGGCTTTTTGGGCGAGGGAATTCAAAAACGCCACCTTGTCCGGAATCTGCGCCCAGACTTGCGGCAAATACGTCGCGCCGGCGCCATCCATTTGCAACACTACGCCGTCGCGAGATGGCTTAAGTTTCTGGAGTAAATCTTCTGGCGACTTGAACGACAAGGCTACCGGCACAGTGAGAACGCTGATTTCAATTTCGAGCTGGTCCAGTTCACCGGGTTGGACTGGCGTGAACCGTCCGTCGTGGAGCGCAGCGCTTTGCGCGTTGTCCGCGATCGCTTTGTGCAGCGCCTCCTGCGGCACGATGTGGCCAATACAGCCACGCAGTTGGCCATGTTTTGTCAGCGTAACGAAGCAGCCGGACGGCTCGATGAATGACCTTGGCAAGGTGTCGGGATTTGGTTCGACAGTTGGCCCGTGAATGACTGCGCTGCGCAACGATTGCCGGGCAATGGTAAGAAGCTGCCGGCGCTCCGCAGTGGAAAATGCTTGCGGCACGGACGGCGAGTAAAATGCAATCGCGCCGTAGCCGACCACGGTAGTGTTGCTGCGGGTGTCGCCGGTGGTGTCGCCGCTGTTCCGATAATCAAGCAGCTTGGCGCGCCAGCCTTTCAGTTTAGCCAGATGCATCAATGCCAGAACCGGCGTCTTGCCGCAAGCATCACCGATCGCCTGCATTCGCTCAATGTCGAGGTTGACAATGGCGCTGACGGTGGCGGCATCGAGGGCGCGCGCCTCGTTGATCGGATGGTAATGGCTTAGGTCGGTGCTGGCCACTACGAGCGTCTTGTCATCCCACAGCGTGGCGAGTGTTTGCGCTATCTGGCCCGGGTCAACCTCGCCGGTCACAACCGGTACGAGTTTGAAATTTTTCAATGTCTTTTGGAGGAATGGTACTTCAACCTCGCCTGAGTGTTCCCAGGTTTCTGGCGTGTCAGCGCCGGTCGGCGGGAGCGGATGCGAAGCCTGTGGTGCCCAGTCGGGCCGGCGCAAGGTGCAACGTGGTTCCAGTACAAATGGTTTCAGTTTGGCCAACGCCTCAGCCTTGGGCGAGACTGGCACATCGCCGAGCGGCGTCCGGTAAACATCCGCGTTGGCAACTGACGCGCCGGCAAAGGCGGCGTAGTGGCTGACTGCAAGCAGCATTACGGTTTGGAAGTTGTGGCCTGGCAATAAGCGAAATCCCGACGCAGCGACTGGCCCGGAAAATTGATAACCAGCATGCGGACAAATCAACGCACGGAGGTCACCTTCCAAAGTTTGCGGTGCAGCATTGGTGAGGAGTTGGTCAAGCGTTTGCGATAGCACCGCCGGTTCTTTCGGGTAAAACAAACCGGCCACGGCGGGTTCACGGACCCGTTTACAGGCGCTGGCAAACATGGCTGTTAGAAATATAGCAGATATGGCAAGTGTTTGACGCATGGCGCTCATGGCCGGCTACATTTCTTGCGGCGGTGGTCCCTTTGGCGGCGGCTTGGCCTGCATAACGTGAAAGCGCCGTTCTAAAATTAACGCGTCAGCGCAGTAAAATTCAATCGCGTACAGCCCCGGTCCCGGGAACTCCAAACCGATGAAATTAAAAACAAGCTCTGCAACCGCATGCACATCCGGCAACTGAATCTGGCCATTAACTTCAGTAACCTGCGCCTGTGTTTCTTCGTTGACGACACGCAGTCTGGCTTGGTACGCACCGCGGCCCTCGGTGAGTGAGACAAAAACCCCCAATGCCGGATGCCGGCACGGAAATGTCTGGCTGGCGATGTTATTGAAAATGCCGATTAATGACTTCTTGCCGGTGGCTTTGTCTTCGATGATCTGGTCGCAGACGACGATGGCCAAACCGGATGGATTCGGTTGTTGCGTCATGCCGGTATCTTACCTCATCCGTTTGCCCCGGCAATCCCAAAGCTGTTCATTCAAATCGAATAATCTTGAGCGATGTGAGCAACCTTCAAGTGGTCAATGATCTGTGCGACACATTCGGCTACAGATTGTTGGTCAGTGTGGACAGCAATCTGCGGTTTTTCCGGCGCTTCGTATGGCGCACTTATGCCGGTAAAATTTGCAATCTTGCCGGCCCGCGCTTTTTTGTAGAGACCTTTCGGGTCGCGCTGTTCGCAGACCGCGACCGGTGCATTGACGTAAACTTCGATGAAATCGCTGTCATCCACAAGCGACCGCGCCAACCGGCGATCGTCCCGGTATGGCGAGATGAACGCGGTGATGACCAGTACGCCGGCATCCATCAGCAACTTTGCTACTTCACCGACGCGCCGGATATTTTCAGTGCGGTCCTCAGGGCTGAACCCGAGGTTGGCGCTCAAACCGTGACGGACGTTGTCGCCGTCGAGAATGTACGTGTTCAGCCCCATTGCAAACAATTCGCGCTCCAGTTCGGTGGCGATGGTGGACTTACCGGCGCCGCTGAGGCCGGTCAACCAGATGATCGCACCTTTGTGCCGGTTGCGCCGCTCCCGGGCTTCCCGGTCGATATTGCCTTTTGACCAGAAAATATTTTGACTCTTTATGCCGGACAACACATCGCGCCGGTCAGGATATTCACCTTTGGTGATAATTCCACCGCCACAAACTTGCCGGTGATCAACAATGACGAAGCGACCGGTTGGCACGATGCGGTCGTACCGGTCGATCGCGATCGGCGTTTTGGTGCGAATGGTCACCTCGGCGACATCATTGCGGGCGATGTGGTGCCGGCTGCTGAGGTCAACCTCCGCCAGCGATGAGGCATCAATTATTTTTTCGATAGACTGAATGTGGCATTCGATTTCGGTACTTGTGAGTTTAAGTTTCACCTTGCGACCGATTTCGAGACTTTGCCGGCCAAGCCAAAAAAGTTTGGCGTTGAACACGTCAGTTTCGATTGGCGCATCCATTTCGTGTGAACCAACTTGGCCGCGGGCTACAAAAATCTGTTCGGCGAGCGTGACGCCGATAGACTCACCGGCACTGGCGGAGTCGCGCCCTTTACCGGGCCAATTTTCGATAGTTTTGACGTGGCTGATTTTGTTGCGCGGCGAAAATAAAATTGTGTCGCCGACCTTGAGCGTGCCTGACTCGATGCGTCCGGCCAGGATCCGGCGGGCGTCAAACCGGTAGACATCTTGAATTGCAAACCGTAACGGCAAATTTTTCTCCGGTTGCGCTACCTCGAACTGGTCGAGCGCGGCTAGTACGGTTGGGCCGGTGTACCACGGCATTTGCTTGGATGGCTTGGCGATATTTTCACCGTGGTAAGCGGCAATCGGGATGAACAACCTTGGCACAACACCGAGTTGGGTGAGAAACGACCGGTATTCTTTTTCGATGTTTTGAAAAACGTCTTGCCGGTAACCTTGCAAATCCATTTTATTGACGACGACAGCTACTTGTTTGACGCCAAGCAGCGAGAGTAGAAAACCATGCCGGCGCGATTGCTCCTGCACGCCTTCGTTGGCATCGATAAGTAGCAATGCCGCCTGCGCGTTGGCGGCGCCGGTCACCATGTTTTTGAGGAATTCCTTGTGACCGGGCGCGTCAATGATGACGTACTGCCGTTTTGGTGTGCGGAACCAGATTTGCGCGGTGTCGATTGTGATGTTCTGGTCACGCTCGGCTTGCAGACCGTCCATCAGGAATGCCCACTCGAACGGCATGCCGCGTTTCTCACACGAGGCTTTGATTTTCTCGAACTTGCCGTCCGGTAAGCTGCCGGTATCGTGAAACAGCCGGCCAACGAGCGTGGACTTGCCATGGTCAACATGACCGACAATGACGATTTTAAGTTGTTCAGATGGTTGCATTGAAATCACATGTAGCCGTCGCGGCGGAGTTTTTCGAAAGCGTCTTCGCTTTCCTGGTCTTGAGCTCGGACGCTGCGCTCGCTCTTTTTTGTCGTGCGTAATTCTTCCCGGATCTTGTCGTAGGTGTCTGCCACCGAATCGATGTTGAACGTGCACGGGACGCAGCCGAGCGACCGGTAGCGCTTGCCATTCTTGGCGAAATAGAGCTGAACGTTCGGAATGTTCTCGCGCTGGGCGTATTCCCAAATATTCATCTCTGTCCAATGCAGCAACGGATGGACGCGCAGGTGCGTGCCGCCGGCCATGTCAGTGTTGAACTGGTCCCAAAGTTCCGGTGGCTGGTCTTCGACGTTCCACTCCATGTTTTTGTCGCGCGGACTAAAGTAGCGCTCCTTGGCGCGAGTCGGGTCTTCGTCGCGCCGGACGCCGACGATAAGGCCACCGTAGTTTTCCTTCTCGACGATTTTTTTGAGATTCTCTTTCAGCAAGGCGGAGCAACAGATGACGCGGCCGAGCTTGTGATTCATGCCGGCGGCAATGGCTTCGTCGTTACGGGCAACGACGAGGTTGAGTTGCCACTCTTTGGTGAGCCGGTCACGCAACTCGATTAGCTCCGGCATGTCGAAGCTCGTTTCCATGAACACGCACGGAAACGGCACGTGGCCAAAAAAGGCTTTACGGGCGAGCCAAAGGAGCGTTTGCGAGTCCTTGCCCACGCTCCACAGCATCGCGAGCCGGTCAATCTTGTTGAACGCCTCACGGATAATGTAAATGCTTTGGTTTTCCAGTTTGTCGAGATGATCCATATTATTTCAGATGTTAGCCGCAAATGTGTGCAAACCGCACTCTTTTTTCGCAGTGCCGGCCCAGCGGCCAGCGCGTTCGTGTTCACCCATGGTGACCGGGCTGGTGCAGCACTCCGGTGTGCAACCGATGCTCGCATAGCCGCGATCATGCAAAGGATTATAGTCCAATTGCCGGCTGACGATGTACCACCAGACTTGCTCCTCCGTCCAGGTCGCCAGCGGGTTGATCTTTACATAACGTTGCCCTGTTGGTGTTTCTTGCAGCTGTAAGATCGGTGTGTTACCGCGAGTTGCCGATTGGGACCGGCGCAGACCGGTCACCATGGCGTCGAGTTCTGGTAGTTTTTTCTGCAGTGGCAAGACCTTGCGCAAATAGCAACATTGGTTAGCATCACGCCGGTAAAGCTCAGCACCGGCGGCAGCAGTTTGTAATTTGTCAGGATGAAGCCGTTCGATGATGATGCCATATTCGTGTTCGATTTTGCCAATCAGTTCGTTGGTCTCCGGGAAAAGAAAACCGGTATCAATTGTGAAGACTTGAATCCGGGGTGTCACTTTGCGCTGGGAAACATCAATGATCACCAGCCCATCCGGCCCGAATGCCGTTGAGATTGCGAGACGCGGCGCAAACTGGTCGGCTGCCCATTGGAGAATTTCGTGCGGCTCGCGACCTTCGAATCGGCTGGAGAGGTCGCGAATTTGTTCGGAGGTGAAGTGCATGTTAAATGTGATACATGAATGCCGGGTGACGCGCCTCGGCACAAATCTGATCAAAGGTGATGCTGTTTGCCTCGTTTTCCGTTACTGCCCTGAGCCGCCGCCAGGCCCTTTTGATTTCTTCCGGGCAAGCCGAGTCCGATAAGTGTGGTAAGTCCAAAACCGCACCATGAATTGCCCGCAAAACGTCACCCAAACTGATCTCACGCGGTGACCGCGCCAACACATATCCACCAGCCTTGCCGCGCCGGCTTGTGATCAGTCCGTTTCGTTTCAGTTCTAAGAGGATTTGGACAAGGTAGTTGGCTGGAATTGAGCGTTGACGTGCAATTTCCACAATGCACACCGGCTCCACCCCGGGGTGATGAAGCGCTAAAACCTCTACCGCCCGGCAAGCGTAGTCCGCCTTGATGCTTGATTTCATAGTAAATTACTAAACTTAGTCAAGATTAACATAGTCCGCCATTCTGTCAATCTTCTTTTTTTCATACCGGAACAAGCGAAACCGGTGTGAGTTAGAGCTCTTGATTTGAACCAAAAAAGCATTGCAATTACATGCCGTTTTCGGCATAATTTGTGATGTTCTCAAGGAGGAAAATTTAGATGGCCAAGACTGATTTAGAAGACGAGAAAAGTACTGCCGGCGCACTGGAATATACTGCCGACAAAATCCAAAAATTGGAAGGCGTTGAAGCGGTCCGCAAGCGGCCGGCGATGTACATCGGCGATACCGGCGAACGCGGATTGCACCATCTCGTTTATGAGGTTGTAGACAACTCGATTGATGAAGCACTAGCTGGATTTTGCAAAAATATTGAAGTCATTATCCATGTTGGGAATTCCATTACCGTTATTGACGACGGGCGCGGCATTCCGGTGGACATGCACAAGACGGAAAAGAAACCGGCGGTCGAAGTTGTGCTCACCGTGCTCCATGCCGGAGGTAAATTCGATAAGAAAAGCTACACCGTCTCCGGTGGTCTGCATGGCGTCGGCGTCACCTGCGTCAACGCGCTCAGTGAATCGCTTGATGTCGAAGTTAAGCGCGATGGCAAAGTCTATCACATGCGTTTCAAGCGTGGCATTACCGCCTCAAAACTGGAAGTCATTGGCAAAGCCAAAGGTACCGGCACAAAAATCACCTTCAAAGCCGACAGTGAAATTTTTCCGGTCATCGAATACAAGTACGACATCCTCGCCAACCGGCTGCGTGAGTTGGCGTTCCTGAATCGTGGCATTGAGATTACACTCTCCGACGAACGGACAAGCAAAAAAGAGCTATTCAAGTTCAACGGCGGCATCGAAGAGTTCATCAAGCACATCAACCGCGCCAAAGAACCGCTGCATCCGAAGGTCATTTACGTCGAAAAAGAAAAAGACGGGATCACCGCCGAGGTCGCGCTCCAGTACAACGAAGGCTACAACGAGTCACTCTACAGCTACGCCAACAACATCAACACCATCGAAGGTGGCACCCATCTCAGCGGTTTTAGGTCGGCATTGACCAAGGCGATTAACCAGTACGCGAAGTCCAATAATCTCGTGAAGGAGAAAGACCCATCGCTCGGAGGCGACGATCTACGCGAGGGGTTGACCGCCGTCATCAGTGTCAAAGTTCCCAACCCGCAGTTTGAGGGTCAGACCAAAACCAAGCTCGGCAATGGCGAAGTCGAAGGGATCGTCAACTCCATCGTGTACGAGGGATTGATGACATTCCTTGAACAGAATCCGCCGGTTGCCAAACGCATTCTCGATAAGGCGCTTACCGCCGCCCGTGCCCGCGAGGCCGCGCGCAAAGCCCGTGAAGCCGTTCGCAAAGGCGCGCTGACCGGTGGTGGCTTGCCCGGTAAGCTGGCGGATTGCTCGGAGAAGAATCCGGAGATGTGTGAGTTGTATATCGTCGAAGGTGATTCAGCCGGTGGCTCCGCCAAACAGGGTCGCAACCGGGCGTTTCAAGCTGTCCTGCCGATCCGTGGCAAGCTGCTCAACGTTGAAAAGGCGCGCCTCGACCAGGTGCTCAACAACAACGAAATCCGCAACATGATTACCGCCATCGGCACCGGCTTTGGCACCGTTGATGGCGAAGACGCGTTCAAAATCGACAAGCTCCGGTATCACCGCATCGTGATTATGACCGACGCCGACGTGGATGGTTCGCATATCCGCACACTATTGCTCACATTTTTCTACCGTAAGATGCCGGAGTTGGTGACGCGGGGTCACATCTTTATCGCCCAGCCACCGCTCTACAAGATCAAGCGCAAGAAGCGCGAAGAATACATCGAAAACGACGACCAGATGAGCAAGATCCTCATCGAACTCGGCTCCGGTGATGCCGCGTTGTTCCGATTGAAAGATAAAAAAGAATTTGCCGGCCAACAATTGACGACAGTTCTCGAATCATTGCAGGAACTGGAGAAACTTGTCGACACCATCGAGCGCCGGGGCATTAAGTTTGAGAGTTATCTTGAAGCTCGCGATTCCAAGACCGGCGATCTTCCATCGCGTGCAGTTCGAATCAATGAGGCTGGTATCGTCCGGTTCGAATTTGCCTGCAATGACAAAGCTTGGGCCAAGATTTGTAATGAATATGATGTCAGCCCTGCTGAAGAAGTTCCGCTCGAACTCAAGGCGGTTGAAACTGGAAAGGCGCAACGCGACGTCAAGCCGCTTGATCTTTACGAAACCGCCGGTATTCAGACCGTCATCGAAGCGCTGGCGCGCAAGGGTTTTGACATCGACCATTATGCGGCACAGGAAGCGCCACTCTTCGAGCTTGTCGAAGGTGCCGGTGAGACCGAAGCTCCCACTGAGTCAGACGTCAAAGGCGAAAAGTCCAAAGCCAAGGCCAAAACAGTTGAGAAACGCACACCGGTGAATTCCATTCCGCAGATTCTGGAACTGGTGAAGGAACTTGGTAAGCGAGGCTTGGTCATCCAGCGCTATAAAGGTTTGGGTGAAATGAATCCTGAGCAACTCTGGGAAACCACGATGGATCCCGAGCGACGCAAGATGCTCAAGGTTGAATTGATGGACGCGGCTGATGCCGATAATATTTTCTCCATTCTGATGGGGGATGAAGTCGCGCCGCGCCGGCAGTTCATCGAAGAACACGCACTTTACGTTCGTAATCTGGATGTGTAATTCCGCGTGACACCCGAAGTCCAAGATTTGATTCAGCTGCGACTTTCTCAGGCCGACGAAAGCCTGACGGAAGCGCGACTGCTCGTCGAACGCAGTATGTGTTTAGGCGCAATGGATCGCATCTACTTCACGATGTTCTATTGCGCTTGTGCCTTGCTCGCCACGCGAGAATTTGGCCCATCCCGTGACGGCAACGTCGCCGGTAAGTTCCAACGAGAATTTGTGAAGACCGGCCTAATCCCGCCGGAAATCGGCGACCGTTTCAAGCGCGCGACGCAATTACATCACGACGCCGATCTTGGCGCCCAGACGCCACCAGACGCTAACCGACTCAACGAATTACTCGCAGACGCCGACAGCTTTCTCACAACCTCTAAACTTTTTTTAGCGAAACAATAGGAATCCACCATGTACGCACAGAACGAAAAAGTCACGCCGGTCAATATCAGTGAACAGATGCAGCAGGCTTACATCGATTACTCGATGTCGGTCATCGTCGGGCGCGCCCTGCCGGATGCGCGTGACGGCTTGAAACCGTCCAACCGGCGCGTGCTCTACGCGATGCGCGAAATCGGGTTGTATCACAACCGGTCGTACACCAAATGCGCCAAGGTCGTCGGTGAAGTGCTCGGCAAATACCATCCGCACGGCGACGCGTCGGTATACGACACGCTCGTGCGCATGGCGCAGGACTTTTGCATGCGGTATCAGTTAATCGATGGCCAAGGTAACTTCGGTTCAATCGATGGCGATCCGGCGGCAGCTTACCGGTACACAGAATGTCGGCTCAAGGAAATCACTGAGGAACTTTTGCGCGACCTCGACAAGGACACAGTCAATTTTCAGCCAAATTTCGATGAGAAGGAGCATGAGCCGGTCGTTTTGCCGGCTGCGTTTCCGAACTTGCTTGCCAACGGCAGTACCGGGATTGCGGTCGGAATGGCGACCAACATTCCGCCGCACAACCTGAACGAGATCATCGACGCGTGCTGTGCGGTGATTGATGATGCGGAAGTGGATTTGAAGGATGTTGCCAAGCTCGTCAAGGGTGCCGACTTTCCGACTGGCGGCTTAATTTGTGGCAAGCAAGGGATCAAAGATTATCTCCTCACCGGCCGGGGCAGTATTAAAATGCGCGGGCGCGTTGGCGTTGAAGAAGTCAAAGGCGGAAAAGAGCGCATTATCGTCAGCGAGATTCCGTACAACGTAAACAAGGCGACATTGATCGAGAACATCGCCCGGTTGGTCAACGAGAAGAAGATCGAGGACATCTCCGACATCCGCGACGAGTCGAACAAGGAAGGCATGCGCATCGTTATCGAGCTGAAGCGCGATGCCATTCCGAAGGTCGTCATCAATAATCTTTACAAGCACACGCAGCTTGAAGACACGTTCGGTGTGATCATGCTCGCGATTGATCACGGTCGGCCGCGCATCATGAACATCAAGCAGATGCTCGAGTGCTACATTGCCCACCGCCGGGAAGTCATTACCCGGCGGACGAAGTTCGAGTTGCTGAAGGCGGAGGAACGCGCCCACATCCTCGAAGGTTTCCGGATCGCGCTTGATAACATTGATGCTGTGGTCAAAATCATTCGTGGCGCTGACGACCGGGCCGATGCGCAGAAGAAGTTGATGGCGAAGTTCAAGCTTTCTGAGATCCAGACCAACGCCATCCTCGACATGCGGCTCTATCAACTGACCGGCCTCGAACGCGATAAAATTGAGGAGGAATACCTAGAACTCATCAAGCTCATCGAATACTTGAAGAGCCTGCTCGCCAGTGAGAAGAAGCTAATGGCCCTCGTGAAGACTGAGTTGCTCGCCGTCAAAGAGAAGTACGGCGACGCCCGGCGCACTGACATCGTGGCCGACGAAGGTGAAATTAACATTGAAGATCTCATCGCCAACGAGCCGTGCATCGTCACCATCAGCCACCAGGGCTACCTCAAGCGCACCGCCGTCAGCGCCTACCGGAGTCAGCGCCGGGGCGGCAAAGGCGTGATGGGGATGGAACAACGCGATGAAGATTTCATCGAACACCTCTTCGTCTGTTCCACCCACGACTTCATCATGTTTTTCACCGAGGACGGCCGCGTCTACGTCGAAAAAGTGTACGAACTGCCGGAGATGGGCCGTGCCGCCAAAGGCAAATCCATCGCCAACTTCCTCCAGCTTCGCCCCGACGAAAAAGTCGCCGCGCTCCTGCGCATCAAGGAATTTACTGACAAAAACTATCTGCTCATGGCCACCAAGGCCGGCATCGTCAAGAAGACCGTTGTCAATGCCTACCAGAACGTTCGCAAGGGCGGCATCATCGGCATCACCATTGAGAAAGGCGACCGGCTCATCGGCGTCCGTATGACCAGTGGCAATAACGAAGTCGTCTTAGTGACCAAGGATGGCATGAGCATCCGGTTCCACGAAGAAGACGTTCGCGATATGGGTCGCGCCTCTGTTGGTAACTGGGGCATCCGTCCCGAAAAAGGTGACTACGTCGTTGGCATTGAGATTGTTGACCCCAACGCCGCACTCTTGGTTGCCGGTGACCAAGGCATCGGCAAACGCACTCCGTTTGACGAATACCGGAAACAATCGCGTGGTGGCAAAGGTATCATAACCATTAAAACCACCGACAAAGTCGGCAGTGTTGTCGGCGCGCTCAGCGTCACTGACACCGACGAAGTCATGCTCAGCACCTCCCAAGGTCAGACCGTCCGCACCGGCTGCAAAGACATTCGCCTCTGCGGACGCAACACCCAAGGCGTCAAGCTTATCAACCTCAATGAAGGCGACAAACTGGTCGCCATCGCTCGCGTCATCAGCGAGCAACAGGAAGAAGCGGCTGAAGTTGCAGAAATCAATGTAAAGAATGATGACGCGCCAAAGACAAAGAACTAGGGTGCTTGCTAGAATAGGTGCAGGAGATATTTTTCGATTGGTCTCGCTTACCGGCAGATAGAAGTCCACGCTGCACGTTGACGGAGCTCAGTTCAGAGCGGAAAGTGGGGTGATGTGCAAATGGCAGCGAAGAAAAAAGCAGCAAAAGGTAAGAAGGTCGCGGTGAAATCCAAGAAAAAGAAGTAGCCTTGACCGTGGCGGGTTTCACTGGCGGTGCGCAATCTGGCGCTTCCAGTGACGCCCACGCGGGCAGCCTCCAACAAGTTCCCACCAAGAATCTTACCCGTTTATTTACTGACACCAAATGCCAAACCGCGTCCGGAAATCGGCTTTATCAATTGTGAAGAACATCATCCGGTCCGGTCGCGCTGCTTGCCGGTAGCCGAGACACTCGTAGACCGGCGTTTTGCTGCTAAAGCCGACTACCCAACAGTTAGTTCGCTCCTCAATCACGGCCGGCTCCGGCCAGTAAAGTTTCTGCAGTGGCGGTCGGTTGTCGAAATGCAGTTTGGCAAGTCGGCGGATAACATCAATATTTTCCGGTGCCCATCCATTTAACAGACTTGTTGCGCGTAACGGTGGTTGCTGGTCGGCGTAACCGACAATGTGACCGCAGACCGGCGTGACCAGCACCAGTACGAGGTAACTTAACGCCGGAACTCCGATTGCGATGGCCCACGGGAGGATACGTTTCCGCAGGTGTGTCATTGCCGGCCGCGGGCGTAGGCGGCAAAACTCATGCGCTTGCCACCGGCTGGCTGGACTTCCAGCAATCGCAATGCGCCGGCACCGGTATTGACGATGTCGCCGCCGGTAGATGTGGGTGAAACCAATTCCACTTTCCAAATCTTCAGCAAAGTTCCATCACGGTCGGTGAACGCGCCGGGCCACGGATTGAATGCACGAATTTGCCGGTCAATTTCGACGGCAGATTTCGTCCAGTTAATTCGGCCATCGGCTTTCGTGAATTTACGGGCGTGGGTGACTTGCGTTTCATCTTGTTGCCGGCGCGACCAATCGGAGAGCATGAGCGTTTCGGCCAGTAGTTTGGCGCCAAGCGTGGCAAGCCGGTCGTGCAGCGTTGCGCCGGTATCGTCTGGGAGAATCGGTTCCTGACGCTGGAGGATGATGTCACCATGATCAAGCTGTTCATCCATGAACATCGTCGTCACGCCGGTCTCGCTGTCGCCGGCAAGAATTGCAGATTGAATCGGCGAAGCGCCGCGCCAGCGCGGGAGCAGCGAGGTGTGGACGTTGATGCAGCCGCGCGTCGGTATTTCCAAAAGCGCTTTCGGTAAAATCTGACCGTAGGCAACGACGACGATTAAATCTGGTTGCCGGGTGCGAATCTCTTCGACAGTTTCGCGGATTTTTACCGGTTGCGAAACTGGCAAACCGAGTTTACCGGCAGTGACTTTAACTGGTGGTGAAGAAAGTTGAAGTGACCGGCCTTTCGGTTTGTCTGGTTGGGTGATAACACCGATGAGTTTGTGGCCGGTTAAACTATGAACCGCCTCGAGGCATGGGCAAGCGAGTTCAGCGGTGCCGATAAACAAGATACGCATGTTAAGTCTGATGGTCCTGTAGTTGATACCAGTTGTTGCGCCGGTGCGGCTCATAGCCCAGTTCTGTCACCAGTCGGCGAATCGTGACCTCGTCGGTGTGGAACGTCGTGCCGGCGGACGAAACGACATTTTCTTCCATCATCACACTGCCGAAATCGTTTGCGCCGAACTTCAGCGCGATCTGACCGAGCTGAGTGCCTTGCGTGACCCAGCTCGATTGCACGTTTGGAAAGTTATCGAGGAAGATTCGCGCCACTGCCTGTGTTCGCAAATACTCCTGCGCACCGACCGGCGCGGCTTGCAACCGGGTGTTTTTACTCTGAAACGTCCAGCAAATGAATGCCGTGAACCCGTGCGTACGATCCTGCAATTGCCGGAGCAGATTCAAATGCTCGATTCGGTCCTCCACCGTTTCAATATGGCCAAACATCATCGTCGCCGATGAATTTAACCCTTGCTGGTGTGCCGTCTCCATTACATCGAGCCATTGCTGGCCGGTGCATTTCAACGGCGCGATCCGTTTCCGCACTGCGTCCACGAGAATCTCCGCGCCACCGCCGGGAATTGAGCCAAGTCCAGCCGACTTAAATTGACGGATGACTTCTGCGACCGGCAGGCCGAATACCTCCGCAAAATGCGTAAACTCCGGTGGCGAAAAGCCGTGGATATTGACTTGCGGAAAGTTTTGCCGGAGATAGCCGAGTAAATTCAGGTAATAATCAATGCCGAGTTTCGGATGATGCCCGCCTTGCAGCAGTACCTGTACGCCGCCAATAGCAACTAACTCTTGCACTTTTACGCCCACCTCTTCCGGTGTCAGGATGTAAGCGTCCGCCGCGCCGGCTTCGCGCATGAACGCGCAAAACGTGCAATACACATTGCAGATGTTTGTGTAATTGATGTTGCGATCCACGATATAAGTCACGCGCCGGTCGGGATGCACGCGTTGCCGGACCGTGTCCGCGAGTGCGCCCAACTCCGGCAAGGACAACTCCCGGTAGAGCTGTAGCGCCTCATTCTGCGCAATCCGCGCGCCGTCGAGAACCTTATTTTGAATATACTCTAATGCCATCATTGTCTGCCGGTAGGTCCGATACTGCCCCATCTTTACGGCTTCCGCAAGCCGGTGGCGTTGACATTGTATTGGCCGGCACTTATATTCTGAAAGCAGAGAAAATTAGTCCGATTTATGCAAATCACACGTGCCGGCGAATACGCGATCATCGGTTTGCTCTATCTGGCCCGGCAACCAGCAGGCCGGACCGTGATGGTTGACGAAATCAGCGATGCCGAAAAAGTGCCGAGCAGTTTTCTGGCAAAAATCTTTCAATCGCTCGCCAAGGCTGGCCTCATTCAATCACAACGTGGTGCCGGCGGCGGCTTTACTCTAGTCCGTCCGCCCAGCAATATCAACCTGCTCGAAATCTTGAATTGCGTTGAAGGCGCATTTGCGCTCCAAAAATGTGTCACCGACGATCCAGCCTGCGTCGTCTCCGACCAACGACTCGACAACTGTGTGCTCTGCGGCGTGTTTGCCGAAGCGCAGAGCCGTGTCAACGAAGTCCTCGCCCGTACCACGCTTGCCGACTTGCTCAAGCGCAACCCCAAATTAATCCAAATTGAAAACACTCACTGAAGTTTACGTCCGCGAAGTTTTGCAAACCGTCAAGTTTCCCGGCTACAGCCGCGACATTGTCAGCTTCGGCATCGTTAAAACCATTACCATTACCGGCAATAACGACGTGACCGTCGTGCTGAACGTCGCTAGCCGGGAGGCAGATGTGCCGGCGCAAATCGAACGCGCTGCCACCACCGCGCTCCGGCAATGTGCCGGCATTGGTCGTGTTACCGTCCAAATAACCACAGCATCAACTGACCTACCGGCGCCACAAAGTATACCGGGTGTGAAGACGATTATTGCGGTCGCTTCTGGCAAAGGTGGCGTTGGTAAATCTACGGTCGCTGTGAATCTTGCCGTTGCGCTGCACCAACTGGGCCGGCGAGTCGGGTTGATGGACGCGGATATTTATGGACCGAGCGTCCCGAAAATGCTTGGCGCAACTGACCGGCCCACGATTACTGACGACAAACTCGATCCTGTCGAAAAATTTGGTGTTAAAATGATGAGCATGGCGTTGCTGATTGACGGCGATGCGCCGGTAATCTGGCGCGGGCCGATGATCATGAAAGCAATTCAGCAGTTCTGCCACGGCGTGAATTGGGGCACGCTGGACGTGTTGTTGGTGGACTTACCGCCCGGCACCGGGGATGCACAATTGTCGTTGGTGCAAACCATCGCGCTCAACGGTGGAGTAATCGTGACCACGCCACAAGATGTGGCACTTGCAGTGGCTAGGCGCGGCATTCAGATGTTTGAAAAAGTGAACGTGCGGATTCTCGGTCTGATCGAGAACATGAGCCACTATGTCTGTCCGCATTGCCGGCAACGTGATGATGTGTTTGGCCACGGCGGCGGTAGGCAAGAAGCGGTTCGCCGCGGCCTGCCGGTGCTTGGTGAGATTCCATTATTTACCAAGATTCGGGAATGTGGTGACAACGGTATGCCGATTGTGCTGGCCGCACCGGAGAGTGAACCAGCCCAAGCCTTTCGCCAGTGTGCCGAAACCATCTGGCAGAAAATCCTCTAACTCGGATATTGAATCAGTGATGGTGGAGTAGCTATTCCAACCAGCATAAGTACGAAAGAAAACTGCGGAACGCGCTTGCCCCTTCACAAACGGACATAGTATAATTTTCAAAGCATACATCGCGATCAAACTGATGTGGTAATTAATAAAATTAAGGCAAACAGTAGAGGGTGCAATTGAAACAGACTTCAACAGCGGTGGTCCTCGCGGGAGGGTTGGGTAACCGTTTGCGGCCTTTTACAGAGGTCATCCCCAAACCACTCCTGCCCATCGGAGAAAAAGCGGTTTTGGAGATCCAAATTGAACGGCTGCATGCTTTCGGTATAACCGATGTCTTTCTCGCCACCAACTACCGCTCGGAATACATTGAGAGTTTTATCGGCGACGGGTCGCGCTATGGTGTGCGACTACACGTCAGTCGGGAGACTGAGCCGCTCGGCACAGCTGGACCGCTTACGCTACTACGAGAAGAGCTCACTGAACCATTTATCGTGATGAACGGTGACATTTTAAGCTTGATCAATTTCAATGAGTTGGATGAATGCGCCCGGAGTACTGGTGCAGTACTGACGGTTGCTATCAAAAGAGAGGTTATGCCGTTTGCGTTTGGCAACATTTTCTTTAAGGACGATTTTGTCACCGGTATTGAAGAAAAACCAGATGTTGTCATGCATATCTTGGCAGGCATCTATCTCATGACACCACGGATTTTCGATTTTATACCCACCGGTAGGTACTACGGCATGGACACCCTCATCAAGGATCTGCTGCATCGTGGCGAACCAATTGCGAAGTATGATTTGCACGAGTACTGGTTGGACATTGGGCGGACGGGTGACTATGAGAAGGCGCAGCAGGTCTATGATAGCCACTTCAAGAACAAGAATTCCAATGAGTAAAATTCTAGTTACTGGAGCGGCCGGTTTCATCGGCTCACATCTCACGGAGTTACTAGCGGAGTCAGGCAATAAGGTGCGGGCGTTTATCCGCTACAATTCCCGCAACGAACGTGGCTGGCTAGAACACTCGCCGGTCTTGTCGAAGCTTGAAATTGCAATTGGCGACGTACGCGATTTTGATGCCGTATTCTGCGCCATGGAGGGCTGTGATGCGGTCTTTCATCTCGCTGCACTTATAGGCATTCCCTATTCCTATGTCTCACCGCTGGCGTACGTCCGCACGAACGGCGAAGGCACTTATAATGTTCTGGAAGCCGCACGCCAGCACAAAGTATCTCAAGTGCTAATCACCTCAACCAGCGAAACCTACGGGTCAGCCCAGTACGTGCCGATGGACGAGCGCCACCCTGCTGTCGGCCAGTCGCCCTACTCCGCCAGCAAGATTGGCGCTGACCAGTTGGCAATCAGCTATCACCGCTCCTTCGGCCTGCCAGTTAAGATCGTTCGTCCGTTCAACACCTACGGCCCGCGCCAGTCGTTGCGGGCAGTTATTCCCACCATTATCACCCAACTACTGGCAGGCCAGAAGACTATACGCTTAGGCAACCTGCGCCCGACGCGTGACTTGACTTTCGTGAAAGACACAGTCCGTGGCTTCGAGGCGATCTACCGGTCATCTAATCTGATCGGCCAAGTTACCAACATTGGGATGAATACAGAGATCTCAGTCGGTGATCTTGCGCACTTGATCGGACGACTGTTGGACTGTCCACTGGAAATTGCCGCCGAACCAGAGCGCGTCCGTGTTACTGACAGTGAAGTGGACCAGTTGCGCTGTGACAACAGCAAACTGTTGCAACACACCGATTGGCGACCGGCCTATACGCTGGAAACCGGTCTCCGCGAAACCATCCAGTCATTCCGGGGCCGACCGCCGGTGGCGAATGCATTGGCTTACACCATATAACTATAATGCCTGAGATTGATTCGCCATACAAGATACCGCTGTTCGATTTGAATTATGACAGTGCAGAAGAAGAAGCGGTGCTTCAGACTCTGCGTTCACGGTGGATCTCAATGGGGCCCCGAGCCGCTGAACTGGAAACCAAGTTCGCTGCCGCGCTGGATGTTAAGCATGCCCTGACAGTCACCAATTGCACTGCGGCGCTTCATCTGGCTCTGCGCGTTCTAGACATCGGACCCGGCGATGAAGTGATCGTACCCTCGCTGACTTTCGTGGCGACCGTCAATGCAGTCTGTTATGTCGGCGCAACTCCTGTGTTTGCCGACATCACCAGCCATTCCGATTTAAATATCGATCCTGCTGCCATAGAATCACTGGTGACCAGCCGCACCAAAGCCATTATTGTCATGCACTACGGCGGGTTTCCGTGTGCAATGGATGAAATCACTCGTGTCGCGCGAGAACACCACTTATCCATTGTTGAGGATGCCTGTCACGGACCTCTTTCAGAATATCAAGGTCGCAAACTGGGGACAATTGGCGACATCGGCTGTTTCAGTTTCTTCTCAAACAAGAACATTTCGACCGGTGAAGGTGGTATGTTCGTCACCAACCGCCTCGAATATCACCGGCGCGCCCACCTACTGCGTTCCCACGGGATGACCACACTGTCCTACGAACGTTCGCGCGGCCACGCCACGACATACGACGTGGTGGACATCGGTTACAACTACCGGCTGGACGATATCCGCGCCGCCCTCGGCCTAGTTCAGCTCCAGAAACTGCGCACTGATTTGGAACGCCGGGCCCGGGTCCGCGAACGCTACCTCGAACGCCTGCGCCACCTAGACAGGCTCTTTATTCCCTTCGCCGACCATCATGGATTCGTGTCCAATTACATCTTCCCGGTGGTCTTACGCGACGGCAGGGCCGTCCGCCGGGACGCCGTTCGTGAACAGCTCCAGAATGACGGCATCCAAACCAGCCTGCATTACCCAGCCGTTCATCGCTTCAGCATTCACCGCACAGGGGTTGTCCGGTTGCCGAGCACCGAGTACGTCGCCGATAATGTGATCACACTGCCGATGTATGGTGCGCTCGCCCCCGACGCGATCGACTACATCACCGAACGCCTACAGGCGGCACTGTCATGAAAGACCAGGTTCTGTTGGTAGGCGCGTTTCAGGAAGCGATCGAACTATGCGAATTGTGCAATCTCAAGATTGTCGGGATCTTTGACAATAAGAATAAGGGAGAGTTTTTTGGTTGCGAGATACTCGGCGATGATGCTGCCGCCGCAACAGCCAGTGATTCCATGAAGCAGATCCCCGTGGTACTCACTCCCGACCAACCTGTTGTGCGCAAAACTCTGGCTGACTATTATGCTGCAAGTGGGTATAAGTTTCGGTCCCTGATCTCGCCTGAGGCAAGCATTTCAAAGTCAGTCAAACTGGGGTTGGCAGTCTTCATCCAGAGTGGCTGCAACGTGTCAGCCGCCGTACAGCTCGGTGATTTTGTGCGGTTGAATACATCGGCCAACATAATGCATGACACTCGTATTGGTAATTTTGCTACCGTTGCCCCCAATGCTGTTATTCTTGGCAAAGTAACCATCGGCGCTCATTGCTACATTGGTGCTAACAGTACGATCCTGCCCGGCTTGAACGTGCAGCCACATTCCGTTGTTGGGGCTGGTGCCGTTGTAACCCATGGAGTGACAGCGCATACCACGGTTGTCGGCGTACCGGCGCACAGACTGGTAAAACTATGACCGACCTATCTGTTGTCATCCCGGTACGTGACGAGGAACACAACGTCGTGGAGTTGGTAACTCGCCTGACTGCGACACTGTCCGGCATGTCACTGCGGTATGAGATTGTTTTTGTGACTGATCTGAACCGGGACAATACACTGGGGGTCTTGCGGGCTTTGAACAAGCACGATGACCGTGTCAAAGTGCTCAAGCTGTCCAATGCATTCGGGCATCACACTGCGGTGGTGGCTGGACTCCAGCAAACTCGCGGTGCCGCGACGGTCATAATGGATGGCGACCTCCAAGATTATCCTGAAGACATTCCCAAGCTCTACGCGAAGTTACGGGAGGGTTACGATGTCGTCTATGGAACCAAGGAGCAAAAGAACGAGTCGAGTCTTCGCAACTTATTCTCGAAGATATTTCTGCGTCTGTTGCGATTGCTGTCGGACTACGACATGGATTTCAACACCTGCATGTTTCGCATTATCAGCCGCCGGAGTGTCAATGAGGTTCTACGTTTCAAGGAACGCGAGCCAAGCCTGACATTCATCATGGGATTTGTTGGATACCCGACTGCACGAGTACTGGTCACATCGGGCACACGCCAACACGGTGACACTAAGTACAGTTACTGGCGGCAAATTGACCTCGCCATCAGCAGCTTGATCTCCTTTTCCACCAAACCTCTCCGGTGCGTTTCACTCATTGGCCTAGGGGTGTCAGCACTGAGTTTTACGTATTTCCTGTTTGCCTTGGGGAAATGGTTTTTTTTGGGCGTCCCGGTGGTGGGTTGGACATCACTAACAGCACTACTTGGGCTCGTCGGTGGCGCAATTCTATTCGCACAAGGAATCACAGGCGAGTACATCGCTCGAGTCTTCCTTGAGACGAAAAACCGGCCACTCTATGTGGTTGAAGAAAGTATCGGATTTGAGAAGAATCATAATATGAAATTACCCTCTTTGCCACAACAACTCTAAGCGATGAAATATGTGGTCAGGAGATGCACTGTTGTACTACTTTGAATAACGAAGACTGATTAAGGCAATAAAGTTGCAAAGTTGTTGCTGAAGGTTCAAACTTACGAAAGCGGAGTGTTTTATTGTATCTTTTCTTTTACCGGATGGTGGGACTAAGCAAGCTGTACAAGTTTTTAAACTTAGGGGCTGGCTGTGAATGTTAATAAAAAAACTAAATTAGCTATTGCGACATTTGCAATAATTCAAGCGTTAGCTGTAGGTGTACTCTTGTTTTTCTCACTCAGGCTATGGAAGTACAATTTACACGTCCCATTTGATTATGGGGGTGACACTCTATGGTCTGCTACACTGATTAAGTCACTACTCCAAAATGCTTGGGCGTTCCATATCCCGCAATTATCAGCTCCGTTCGGGCTTGACGCTGCTGCTTTCCCCGGTATGGCCAATTCCGATTGGGCGATCGCGAAGATGCTAACATGGATATTACAAGATGCAGGATTGACGCTCAACGTCTTCTGGTTACTGACGATTATTATTACCGGTTGGACCGCCGCCTGTGCTTTATCATGCCTTCAAGTAAACCGACACTTGGTGTTTTGGGGGGGCGTTTTATATGCGCTTCTGCCGTACACGTTCTTTCGGCATACAGCGCATCTATGCCTTGTCTATTACAGCGTTCCACTGTTGTCGCTTCAGGCAATCCGGGTTGCCTATGGACGGGAATTGGCCGCAAACGACCGCAAGCTTCTCTGGATTGGATATCTTGCCTGTGCAGTTCAAGGGTTTGATTACATCTACTATAGTTTTTTTGCTATCATCCTCTTAGCTTTTTCTGCGATGCTCGGCATGTTGCGGCAGCGGTCCTGTGCGCCGTTGCGGATTGCCGGTCTGAGTATTGCAATTATTGGACTTGCAGCGCTTATCAATCTGGCCCCTTCAGCCTGGAGCTGGCACCGGAACGGAAAACCAGCGGGTTTAGAATACAAGAGCGCAATGGAATCTGAAGTATATGGCCTAAAGATTCGTCACCTTATTCGTCCCCATTTCAATAACCGCATGCCATTCCTTGGTCTTTGGGCCAAGGCAGACATGCGGGCAGGGTTCCCCAATGAAAATGAAAATGGCATGGCTCGGCTCGGCATGTTTGGCACGATTGGTTTTTTCTTACTGCTGGCAATCTCTTTGTCCCTATGGCGAACCTCGCATGGAATGGATTCTTCAATAGTAAACACACTTGCGTCTCTCTGTTTATTTTCACTACTAGTCACCACAGTTGGTGGGTTCGGTGCTGTTTTCAATGTACTGATTGCTCCAGATATCCGTTGTTACAATCGCTTTTCGGTGTTTATTGCTTTTTTCTCAATTGCAGGACTTTGCGTTTGGTTGTCATCTAGGATTCTCGCCATTCGCCGGGCGGTATTAAGGCGCCTTGCCATTCTTTCGGTCGTTCTATTGATCAGCTTTAGCCTCTATGATCAATTACTTGGCGCAACAGAACTTGCTGCAACTTATCCAAACGATATTGCATCCGCTTCAATGGAAAAGTCGACTGTCTACCAAATTGAAGCAATCTTTCCGTCACAATCACAAATATTCCAGTTGCCAATAACAGATTTTCCTGGGGATGCCGGGCTTCTGAAAATGAGATGCTATGATCACGCTCGTCCTTACGTTTGGTCAAAACATCTCCGTTGGAGTTGGCCATCGTTCTCAAGAATTAACCGAACGTGGTCGGCCAAAATCAACCAATTGAATGCACCGCAGCTTATTAATGCACTCGCAGTTTCTGGATTTAGTGCAATCTGGATCGACAAATATGGGTACGGGGATGAGGGGCAGCAACTAATCGCAAATTTAATAGCCGCAGGTGCAAAAGATGTGCTGCCTGGAATTAGCACCCGGTATATGATCTTAGACATTCGAGACGTAGTAAAACTACTAAAAGTCGATTTAGGTGAAGAAGCATTTAAGCAAGAAGCAATTAAACTGCTACCTCGTGGAGTGGGTTTTGATTTTGAAAGAACGGTTGGCATCTATGATTTGGAGCACACACCCGATGCAGAATTTAGGTGGGTGCAAGAAAAGGCGAGTCTAATTCTCGACAATACTGATAACAAACGTCACATTGTAACGGTTTCCTTTAATATCCTTTCGCCAAATACAGGCTTTATTGATTTTTCTACAGAACATGAAACGCGTTCAATAATGATATCTACTACAGCACTAACTAACGTCACTTTTAAATTGGATATTAAACCACATGATCAACTTCCAATAAATTTCGTTGCCCGAGTACCGCGGGTAAATGCGCCACTAGACCCGCGTAAGATGTTTTATCAGATTAGACAATTACAGCTTTTTGATCGAACTGTAGAATAACTTGTCCCCGTTAATTGGGTAGAAGCCGGCATAAGTCCGGCGGTTAAATTTTTCTCAAGATGAGAACAATCGCTGAAGGTCGAGATATTTTTGTTCGACAAGCTCCCAATTGTAATTGGTCCGCACATAAGCACCACCTTGCTGCCCCATCTTGCCTTTCGTGGTGTCGTCCACTGACGAAATAATGGTGCAAAACTCCTCAAAGTTTGAATACCACAAACCGGCGTTGGCCTTGCGGCAATGGCCGACTAAAACGGTGCACTCACTGGTGACAATGGCGGGGCGGCCGGCCGCCCACGTTTCGAGCAACACCATGGATAGACTCTCGTAACGCGACGGCATGACCAGCCAATCGCAGGCGGCCATTGCGTTCCACTTCGTCTGCTCGTCCACAAACCCAAGATGAATAATATCCTCTCGCCGGGGAATCGGCATAACTTCGCGACCAATGAGTACGAGCTTGCGCGGCGTGGAGTCCGCCTGTCGCAAGCGACAGAAGTAGTCGAATAACTCACCACAACCCTTGGATGCATCCACGCGCCCGACATAAATGAGGAATGGTTCGGTCAGTTTGTATTGCTGACGAAACGCAACCGGGCCCGTAATCGCGGGTGGTTCGATGCCCACGCCAACCACTGGGCCTGATGGCAGCGCATTACAAAACCGCTTGTGAAGGAAATCGCGCTCTTCCTCGGTGCTGAAAATCAACCCGCGCGGCAAGAGGAACAACCGTTCCCACATGGAGAAGTAGATTGGCCATTCATCATGCGCCAGCGGCACAAGCCACGCTTTTTGTTTAACCAACGGGAGCAGGAAATACGTGGTGGCATAGATATAGGTAAAGAAGATGAACGCATCATATTCATCGCGATGGCTGGCGATAAAGGCCTCCAACCCACGGCTCATCGGCCCTTGTGCTCGCATCCACGATTCCTGTTCGTTCAGGCTGCAATCGCGCTGGCGCTGATGCAATTTCGATGATAGGCGGTTAAAACTCTCCACATCGCGTGGTGCGTCCACAGCAAACCGACGAACAATCACGCCGTCGATGATTTCGGTGCCAACCGGATAGTGGTTGGCCCAACTCATGTAATCGAGTGCGCAAGTGGTCAGCACCTCCGTACGCCAGTGCCGCGACATTTGTTGCGCCACTTGGAGGCAGAGAGCCTCGGCGCCGCCGTTAACCTCCAGACCGCAACGGTGAACGATAAAAGCGACTTTCAGCACACTTCAATCTCTCCTTGCGGATAACTACGGTAAAGCCATCCAGGGCGCTTGGATTTCATAGGCTGTGTGTTTCGTGCCCGCAAAAAGATGTATTGACCAAGATCGTTTTGTCTCCGTTGCAAAATCTCAGCCAACGAGAGCATCGCATCTCTAGAAATGTAATCAAGAGAGTGATTAGGGTGGACATCCGCAGTGAATCCTGCATCCACTTCAAATCCGCACCACGTCAATAACAGACACAGTTCATGTCGATTGTATTCCCGATTGTGCCGACCATAAGGTCCATAGCCTGAATACGGGTCGTAGACATTTACGCCGCCCATGATCCGTGCAGTATTTTCCAGTCGGGCAACGTTTGGTGTTGTTAAGACCAGCGTTCCACCTGGTTTCAATACGCGTTTAATTTCTCCAAAGACCTTAAGTGGGTCGTTTTGCAAGTGCTCGATGATTTCACAAAACAACAGCACGTCGAAGTGATGGTCCGGGAATGGGAATGGCTCCGTCTCGACGTTGAAATGATGAAACTGTAGCGGAATCCAAACAGGTTCGAAGGATCCGCGTTTCGCCATTTTAACCTTCTGTTCCGCCAAAACAGAGAACTGGGGACCAAAGTAATTTGCCAGACTCAACTCAAGTTGGGAAAACTCGTGCAGGAGGCCCGTGATAAAATAAGGGTTTGCGCCAAGTTCCAGACAGGTTCCTTTCAAATCCTTAACTAGGCCCCAAGTGTAGAGGAAACGTTTCCAATCCTCGCGGCAATAAGCAGCCAGTTCCTCTTCCGGACCTTTCTCGACACGAACGGAGTTCAGAAAGGCAAAGATCTCGTCCTCGTTCATGCCGTCCGGTAACGGCAAGTCAGGGCTGAGGGGGAATAGTGTTTGCAGGAGGTTCTCGGGTAGTGTGTTGCTAGGTGTTTTGCACTGGCGGCTGGGTTTGCTACCACATCGGAGCAAACTACAGATCCACGCTTGAATCTTGTGCAAGACCGCTACACTTTTGTTCACAATTCGTGGGTCAAGCATGACGGAACTCCTGAGGTTTTGTGAAAATGGTTCGTTCGATGAGCGACTTCAACTCTGCCGCCACCGTCGCCGGCAAGCAGAACGAGCGCCGCTGACGTTGCGCAACGACCACTTTAGTGCGCAATTCGGCATCCTGTGTTAATAACCACGCGGCGGCAGCCAGTTCAGACATGTTTTCCTTGTGAGTGAATAACAGACCGCCCGCGCCAAGCGTCTCCGTAACAGCCGAACTCTTATAGGCGAACACCGGCACATCATGCCACATTGCCTCCACCAGCGGTACGCAAAAACCCTCGTGCTCTGACATGGACCAAAACAAATGCGCTGTCCGATAATACGCAGCAAGTTGGGCTTCACTGACCTGCCCAGTAAAATTCACGCGCTCTGTCAACTCTAACGATGCGACAAGAAGCCGCAGCCGCTTCACATATGGATCGTCTGGGCTGCCAGCGCCAATGAGGTGGAGCACAGCCGTCGGATCAAAGTGCAGATAAGCTTGGAAATTACGGAGCAGATCATCTTGTTTCTTGCTGGGAGCCAGACGTCCAACGAACAGCAGATTGGTCTGACTACGCTGAAGCTGATTCATGAGTTTAGCATCCGGCGGAAAATCCCACTGGGACGGATCGACGCAAATCGGCAATACACTCGGCGTAACAAATCCCGCCTCGCATAGTTCACGAGCATTGTATTCTGAATCGCCGGCTGAAATTGGGAAACTGCGCGCCAGTAACCTAAGTTCATCGCGGCCCTGCCGCAATAATTTAGCCAATTCAGGCCGGTAAGGTTCGTAAAACTCTGAGGGAGTTATGTTGTGATAGATGAGGCATTTCGGGCCGGTGTGCGCGACGACGCAAGGCGTCAATTCGCTGCCAATCGAATGATGATACACGATAACATCGTCAGCTGCGATGCACCCCTGAGCAAATGGATAACATTCACCGGCAACGGCGGAGTCAATGTAACGAACGAATATCTCTGAAACGAAACCTTCCACCTGTAATGTGCGCCTAATCCAACGAGCGGAGTTGGAGATAGCGTCACCAAACGCAAGATTTGGCAAGATTTGATGCACAGCGCGGGTCCTCTCGCTGGAAACGCGGATGTTCGGCGTTGTTGCGGAACCGTCCGGAGCAAACAGCGCAGCCTCGTATCGATCCATCACATTCTGCCAATCCACTGTCACACGGGCATAGGCCTGTCCAGCTGCGCCCTTGGCGGACAGTTCGGTCTCGGTTGTGTTTTCGACGGTGCCACAAAGCGTGCTCCAGTCGTCGATACCGGCAGCTAGCCAGCCGCCACCACAATGGTTTACGGCAGTAGCAGTGGCGAGGCAATCGCGATGCACGGCCACGGGACGTCCGCGCCGCCAAGCCTCCATGATAACGCGCGCAAAGCTTTCATTCTCGCTTGGATGAAACAACGCGCGGCACCCATCCAACAACACCAACTTATCAGACTCTGATATTACACCGAGATCAAATACTTGGCCTTGGAGATCACTCACGTCTATCTCGCCGATGCCAGCGTAAACAAGTTTCAAGCGCGACTCGGGATGCCTATTCTTATATTTGCGAAAAGCCTCTAGCAACAGGTGTGAGTTTTTCCCATGCTCCTTACGTCCTAGGCACAACACGTACGGTTCATCACCAATTATGGGTAAGTGCGGTTGCTGTTCCGCTGGTTTCAATAGCTCCGGCACTTCGACACCACCACCGACGACAATAGATTTGGGAAAAATGCCAGGACCATAAAGTTGTAGGGCCAGTTTCAGTTCGCCTTCACTTAGGAACAAGATGCCCCGGGCTTGATGAAAAATTCGCGCAACAGGTTGCAAGTAGGCGTAGGCCTCGTCATGGAGACACGGCTGCAACCAAGCCTTCTTACTAACCAAAGGCAAACCATTTAGAATTGGCCCATAGAGATACGGGATAAAAAGAAAAGCATGATAGTTGTCGGTGTTGTATTCCAAATATTCCAGCAGTGCCGGCGACTTGATCAATTCATGACTGAAAATCGCCTCATCTGCTTTACTCAATGGACTTACGCTAGGCTTGAGTGTAGTTTTCGGTAGTCCCTGAAGATGGGCAGCGACTCGGTCAAACGCCTTTCGATTCCGGCGTTTTACCGTGAATCTGCGGATAGAAAATCCTTCCGGCTCGCGTGTTAGCCCAGTTGGCAAATGGTTTGTAGCCCAGTCGTCTTGATGTGAACGACACCGGGTAGTCAAGACTTCAACATCGTGTTCGCGTGCCGCCAGACATGATGCGATTTGCCAAGCATGTGTTTCTGCGCCGCCTTTCAGATTGCGCCCAAACCATGGTATGACAATTCCAATCGGTTTCATTCAGCGGCGGTTGCGGGTTTTGTTCCGATAACGGCGTAGTCCTGTGCGCCATAGAAAAATTCATTGAACCGCTGCGCCATAAAACTGTCGGCGCCTTCCTCGTGACTGGAGATGTCGCAAGGCTGAAGGTATAAAATCCGGACATTTGTGAATCCCACGGTCTCTAGTAGGAACTGTGACAACAGAGCCGGCAGCGGATGCAAGTGAGAGGGGTCAATGTAAAAATTGTTTGTGCCAACCTGCACATTGCCGGGATTTGGTGTTTCAAAAATCGCGACCCCACTAGGTTGTAGGACGCGCCACGATTCAGCCATCAATTCCAACAAAATCGGAAACGGCAGATGTTCGATGATGTGAAAACCCGTCACCGCTCCTTGGCTTCGAGCAGGCAACGACCTCAGATGTGTGACCGCATCTGCCAGCGTAACGTCAAGTCCCAATTCACGGCAAAGCGCCACCATGGTTGTGTTCGCGTCCGCACCGCGTGCCGAACAATTGTTCTCCTTCAACAACTCCAGCCACTCGCCCCTGCCACAACCGACATCCAGAACCGGCTTTTCCGTCATGCCGACTCCCGCTTCGGATAGACACGGCAGATAAACCCGTGCCCTCTCTTTGATCTCAGTCCGTGTGCCGCGAAAATGGTTTTCGAATGCAAAGTAGAACGCATCGAGACCGTGTTGTCGAATCATCGATATCTCGGCCATCGGCTGATTTGTTGACGGCTCTTGGTACGTATTAAATTTACCGAGTAAGCGAGCCATGAGTTGGCGTTGCAGTACAAGTTCCGCGCGGAGATTAGCGTTCGCGGCTTGAAGTTCTGTGCGGAGTTCCGCGCGGAGATTAGCGTTCGCGGCTTGAATTTCTGTGCGGAGTTCCGCGCGGAGATTAGCGTTCGCGGCTTGAAGTTCTGTGCGGAGTTCCGCGCGGAGATTGGCATTCGCGGCTTGAAGTTCTGTGCGGAGTTCCGCGCGGAGATTAGTGGTATTTTGTTCCAGCTTCTGATCAAGCGCACTGGCAATAGCGCTGAGCGTTTCAGTTTGTTGCCACAAAAGGTCTGTCGCCCGTAACAAGTTGCCGTTGACGGCTCCCTGATTGCGAAAGAGACCATGGGCTAGATTTGGAATGCGCGGGTCAGCCTTGTTTTTCTGGCGGGCTTGATTCAGTGCCGTAACGGTTTCGAGTATCCCCTGCCGCAGCCGTGCCATAAGATCCGTTACCGGCACGCCGCCAGCGATGGCGGCAGGAGCACCAGCGGAAGCTGGCTCCTTACGGCGTTGTACCTCGGCGCGAACTTTTTCCATCAACGCTTGGACGTTAATCTGCGGGTTACTAGTTTCGATCATGGCCGGATTATTTCGTAGCGTCCGGTGTTTGACCAGCCAATTCCGCCGCCGCATCCGATTGGATCTCCACCTCTAGCCGACACACGCCGACGAACGGCGCGTGTTTGCCGGGAACGACTTGGAAGATCAGTGCCTGGTCCCACCAATCGAAGTTGTTCTCAATGTGCACCGTGCCCGTGTGAAGCGCCACCGCCACGCTGTAGTGCCCCACACCCAATCCGACACTCGGCATGCGGAAGTCCACTGTAAATGGACGGTTAGGTATCGGCGCCAGCGGCTGATGCAGGTGATGCGTGTTCGTGCCAAAGATGTCATTGCCCAGCCGGTCACGAATCAGAAAGCCGACACTGAACTCAGGCAACTGTTTGCGCGTTACCGCACGCACGCGCAGCGTTGCCGCCGTACCGACGGCGATGGCGCGCACGCTGCGGTCATATTCCAGCAACTCCACTGCCTCGATGGTCGCGTCGCCGTTGCCAGAACGGGTCACGCGTCGGCCGTCACGGGTGTCGCCTTGCCGCACCTGTTGGTCGGCGGCTTGTCGCGCGATGACCGCGTTGTAATAATCAAGCACCGTGTCCGGTGGGCCGTCGCGGGTTATCACACCGGTGTCCAGCAACAGTGCCCGGTCACACAGCGTCTTTACCGCGCCGGGATCATGTGATACAAAGAGCAACGTCGTGCCCTGTTCACGGAACCGGCGGATTTGGGCGAAACTTTTTTGCTGGAAGTAAACGTCGCCGACGGCCAGTGCCTCATCAATGATTAAAATGTCAGGCTCCACTTGGGTCAGGACCGCGAATGCCAACCGCACTACCATTCCACTGGAATAGGTCTTAACCGGCTGGTCAATGAAATCACCGATTTCCGCAAAGTCGGCGATCTTGTCAAAGCGGGCTGCGATTTCCTTTGGCGGCAAGCCGAGGATCGTTGCGTTCAAGATCACGTTCTCCCGGCCGGTAAATTCTGGGTTGAAACCGCTGCCGAGTTCCAACAATGCCGCGACGCGGCCGGTTGTCTTCACGAATCCTTCGGAGGGGCACAGCGTGCCTGCGATCATTTGCAGCAGTGTACTCTTGCCGGAACCATTTAGCCCAATGATGCCGACGCACTCGCCGCGTTGGACATCGAAGGAGACACCTCGTAGTGCGTAGAAATTGTGGAATGATTCGTGCGAGAGCCGGTTGCAGACCCGACGCGTCCGCGCCGGCAGAAACGGCAGTTGACCCAGTTGTCCAAACAATGGTCCGTGCAGCCGCGCCGCAGGCGAGGCCCAGATCGTGTAAGCCTTGCTCAGGTCGCGGACAACAATAACGGTATCCACGTTCATGGCTTGTGTTTCGGCACTGTTCATGTAGAATTCAACAATATTTAGTGCTGCCGCTCCTTATCTGGCAAATAAAGTATGTTGTCAACCGTGCAATCATCCAATCAGCGGTCACCGGCGCAAGACCTGTTGTTGCCATGGCGGATTGTACAGAATTTCCGTCCGCACTCTGCTCTAATCAGTCAAGTTACCCAGCGTGATGTGCTTGCACGTTACCGCGGTTCCTACTTCGGCTGTTTCTGGTCGCTGTTGCGACCACTGGCGATGTTGACGCTGTACACCGTAGTGTTCGGCTTCATATTTCAGTCACGTCTCGGGCGTAGTGCGACGGAGTCGAAATTGGATTTTACGCTAGCGTTGTTCTGTGGGTTAATCCTGTTTGATTTTTTTTCCGAGTGCATCAGTCGCGCGCCGACACTCATTCTGTGTAATCAGAACTTCGTCATCCGCGTCGTCTTCCCGCTGGAAATCCTGCCTGTCTCCATCGTGGGTGCAGCGCTGATCCAACTGACTGTCAGCCTGATTCCGTTGTTGATTTCTCTCCTCTGTGTGCACGGTTCGATTCCGTTAACGGCGCTATATCTGCCGGTAATTTTGTTGCCACTTATTTTATTTACGCTAGGCGCAAGCTGGTTTTTGGCGAGCTTGGGCGTTTTCATCCGTGATATCAATTCCTTCGTACCAGTCGGCCTGCAAATCGTGATGTTCGCCAGTGCAATTTTCTATTCCATCCAGCGCGTGCCGGCGCGTATACTGCCGTTTTTCATGCTAAATCCGATAGCTGTCGTGATTGATCAGGCACGTAATGCTCTGCTCTGGGGCATTGCGCCGCACTGGCTGCAATATATATCCATGCTCGGCCTTGGCCTAGTGGTACTAATCGGCAGCTACGTTTTTTTTATGCGCACCAAAAGCGCCTTTGCTGATGTGATGTGATCAGTCTTGACGAAGCCTGTTACGAGGCTGTAACAAATGTTGCGGTTGGTAATTAATTTGTAAAAGAACGGAGAATCGCAATATCGCAATAATGAAAAGAGCTTTGGTATGTGGCGCGGGCGGATTCATCGCAGGTCACCTTGTGAAACGATTGAAAGCGGAAGGCTACTGGGTTCGTGGCGTAGATATTAAACGGCACGAATATTGCAAATCGGCAGCTGATCAGTTTTTAAAGCTCGACCTGCGCATCGAAAAGAACTGCATCAAAGCGCTCGCGTTACCGGACGGAAAGTTCGACGAAGTCTACCAACTTGCCGCCGACATGGGCGGCATGGGCTTCATTCATTCCTCCGAATGTGAAATCATGCACAACAGCGTTCTGATCAACGTCCACATGACCAACCAAGCGGCCTTGAACAAAGTCTTACGTTATTTTTTCTCTTCCTCAGTCTGTGTATACCGCAATATGCAGCCTGGCGAACCAGAGTTGTCAGAGTCCGTAGCCATACCGGCCCAGCCCGACAATGAATATGGTTGGGAAAAGCTTTATTCCGAACGCATGACCATGGCCTATGGCCGCAGGTACGGTATGACCATCCGAATCGCGCGCTTTCAAAACTGCTACGGTGCCGAAGGTACATGGATTGGTGGGCGCGAAAAAGCACCGGCCGCAATTTGCCGCAAGATTGCCGAAGTCGCTGATGGTGGCACCATTGAAGTCTGGGGCGACGGCACTGCTGTGCGCTCGTACACTCACGTGGACGATATGGTGGACGGCATTTACCGGCTAATGCACTCTAATCTTGACGGTGCCGTCAACATCGGCTGCCCTGAATACGTCACGGTGAATGAACTCGTGACCGTGGTTGCCAAGGTAGCGCATAAAACGATCAACATTAAACATGTCACTGGTCCGGTTGGTGTTAAATCCCGCAATTTCAGCAACGAACGTATCTACTCCACAGGCTGGAAAGCCAGAGTCTCACTTACTGAGGGTATCGCCCGCACTTACCCGTGGATCTTGAAGCAGGTCAAAGCCAGAAAGCGCAAAGAAAAGAAAGCCGCTGCGTAAGTTCCACATATTGATGACCGGCGTCAGCCTAGCCACGCCTTGAAGAACGAAATAACTTACGCAAAAAGACATGAGAACCATTGTGACGTGTATTTGCTGTAAAAACAGTATCAGTTGCACCTATTTGAAGGGTCTCCGCCGGTGCACGCTCTGCGGTCATGTTTGGGCGGACACCATGCTTTCGGACGAAGAAATGCAGGCGCTCTATTCCAGTAAGTATTTCCAAGGCCAGGTGTATCTCGATTACGAAAAGGAGCAACCGGCGTTGCGCCGTAACTTCTTCGGCCGGCTTGTCGAGCTGCAAAAGATGTATCCGCGTGGATCGCACTTGTGGGAGATTGGCGCGGCTTATGGTTTTTTCATAGACGAAGCGGCGAAGTGGTTCGATGCCGCCGGCTGCGATATATCCGAACATGCGGCCTCGCAGGCACGCAAGCGCGGTTTGCAAGTCATAACGGGTGATTATCTCGACATGCCTGCACCTCCTCAACCTCGGGATATCGTGTGCTTGTGGGATACGATCGAACATCTCCGGACGCCCCATCTCTATTTGGAGAAAGCCGCACACGAACTCCGTTCTGGTGGAATGTTAGTGTTCAGTACTGGCGATATTGCCTCAAGGATCGCTCGCTGGCGGGGCGAAAAATGGCGCCTTATCGAGCCGCCAATACATTTGCATTACTTTTGTCCAGCATCGGCTATGGCATTACTCCAACGACTCGGATTTCGCTTGCCACGGATTTGTTACCACGCGTTCTGGCGCCATGCCGATGCGGTGGTGTTCCAATTGCTCGCCAACCCGCCAACCCGCCGCACAGCGCCGCTATACCGCTGCCTCAAAACCGCCGGCCTATTAGAATTCTATTTTCCAATCAACACATTCGACCTGATGACTGTGTCTGCAATAAAGAAATAACCTTCGACCTATATCTGATACTCCTATTCTAAAGGAAAAATCTTCAGTTTATGATGTGGGCGGCGTTAGCTCTCACAATTTAAGCAACGACGCCTCTACTCCACTGGCTGGACGGCCCAAGTCTCGTCCGTTGGCCGGCATCGCTCGCATTTATTCGTGGATTATGAAGTAAGTCGTGGCAAGTGGCGCAACGAAAAGCAAGCTGCGGTGTAAATAATTATCGACGCCCTACAAACTCGCCGTCGCGCATTTCGTGGATATGATCGCAGGCTTGAGCAATGCCTGGATTGTGTGTAGCCAGCAATAAGGCTTTCCCTTCTTGCTTCACCAACTCCTTCAGCAGCCCAAACACCAGATGGGAGTTGTCCGTGTCAAGGTTGCCGGTCGGCTCATCAGCCAGGAGGATGACCGGGTCGTTCGCCAATGACCGCGCAATCGCCACACGCTGCTGCTCACCGCCGGATAGATGTTGTGCCGACCGATGCAACTTGTTACCGAGGCCAACTTTGTCTAACAGCAGCGCGGCCCGGTCACGCATCTGGAGTGGTGTCAACCGGCCGAGCTTACGCATTGGGATCATTACATTCTCCAGTGCGGTAAACTCGCGCATCAAAAAGTGAAATTGGAAAATGAAGCCGATCTTCTCGTTGCGATGTCGGGCTAGCGCCGTGTCGTCCAAGCCCGCCATTTCGACGCCAGCAATCAGTACCCGGCCGGCATCCGGTTTGTCTAATAGACCGAGCACATACAACAACGTGCTCTTGCCGCAGCCCGACGGTCCGACGATGGCATGGACTTCGCCGGTTGGCACTTCAAGCGTGACCCCGCACAAAACGTGGACACGTGACTCGGCTTCGCCAAGATACCGGTGTAATTCGACGCCACCAAATACCATACTCATTGTCCGGACCCTCTTAACACATCAACCGGCGCGAGCCGGGCCGCGCGCCGGGCCGGCCAGTAGCTCGCCAGAAATGTCGCTGTGAACGCGACTACAAGCGCCGCTAGATAATGGGTCCAACTCCAGCTCACCAAAAAATGATCCGCTGCGAAAAATCCACGAATGCGCACTGGCACCCGCGAAATCCACCACGTCAATACCATTCCCAGCACACAGCCGGCCGTGCCGCCCACCGCTGCAATCAGGAGTCCCTGCCACAGAAAAATGTCACGGATGTCGTGCCGCTCGTATCCCATTGACCGGAGAATGGCAATCTCGCGCGTCTTGTCGAGAATCATCAACGTCAGTACGTTAAAAATACCGAAGCCGGCCAGCACGATGATGGCTGAGACCGTAATGGCGGCTGAAATTCGAATGGCGTGGAACACTTGCAAGTTGCCGCGTTCCCGGTCCTGCCAACTACGTGTTCGGTGTTGCAGCAGATCTTCGAGGTGCGTAGCCAGTTGTGGCGCGCGGTCGGGATCGATGAGTTTAATAATAATCAGCGTGATCCCGGCCGGTTTGTTCAACACGCGCCGCGCGGCCGGCAGATGAATGAAACCGCGCCGCTCATCAATCAGGTTGTCGCCGGTCTGAAAAATGCCACTGACAAAAAACGCGCGCGGCGTTGCGTCCGGGCCGGTCAGCGTGACGGTGTCGCCCACACGACTTTGGAGTTTCTTTGCCAGTTCCACGCCGAGCAGCAACCCTTGCGGGTGCGCGCGAAATGCCGCAAGATCGCCGGCCACAATTTGCTCGCCGAGTGCAGTGGTTTGTAGGTGCGCTTCGAGGTCAATGCCTTGGACGCGAAAAACTTCTTCCTTGAAATTTGTCCGCAACGCAACACTGCCTTCCAAGACCGGTGCGCAGGCAGCAACATTGGAAAACTCACGCACCACGCGCATGACCTGATCCGCATTGTCAATGCCGGCAATGTATTTGCGCATCTGTTCGTTGGCGACGCCGACGATGTCGTTACCGTGGGCTTGGAGCAGGCTGGTAAAGCGTGGCTGGAATTTATCTTCCACCGTCAATGCGCCGGTGCTGCCGAGTACAGTCTTGATGTAAAACCGCTCGAAGCCTTGCGTCTGTGCCTGTGTGCAAATGAAAAACGCCACTCCCAACGTAATACCAGCAAAGCTGATAAGCATTGATCGCTTGCGGTGGCTAATGAACCGCAGTGCGATGTGCAACGTCGGGTTCACAGTGCGGAGTTACCGGTTGATCAGTACTGGACGCACATGCTGGCCGGGGCGCAATTGATCCTGATCGGCGACAATCACCAAGTCACCCTCATGGAGGCCTTCCAAAATTTCAGTTCGCTCAATGTTCCGGTAACCGAGCTTGACTAATCGCGGCATCACCACGCCACCGTCCACAACGAACACCTTGCCAGCGATGATTGCGCGCGACGGCACAATCAGTGCGTTGATGCGTTCTCCAATTATGACATTCATTTCGCCGGTCATGCCAGACAAGAGATTTTCCGGCGGCGTGTCGAGTGTTAGGTTGAGCGCGTATTGTTGCTGGTTCGCATTTGGAACAATCACTCGCACTGTGGCAGCAAAATCCTGGTCGCCGTAGGAATACAACCGCACTGCAGCTTTCTGGCCAACAACGATGCGCCCGATGTCTTCCTCGTTGACTTTACCTTCCAGAAAAGTCTCACTGGTTTCGATAGCGATCAATACGGTGCTTTCAGATACCGGGTCGCCATCGAGCACGTTGATCATATTAATCTGACCGTCAAACGGTGCGATAACTTGGCCCCATTGTTTGTGTTCACGACTCGCTTTCACTGTCGAGGTGCAGGCGGCCACCGCCCGCTCCAGTTCGATTTGTTGCCGGTACAGTTCCTCGCGGGTACCGCGCAAATCGTTACGGGCGCGTTCCAACTCACTGCGCGGCGCGTTGTTGGATTCTGCCAGTTTTTCTAGCCGGTGCAATTGGGCTTCCTGCGTCTGGAGTTGCGGCGCCAACGACGGACCCATCTCCAACCGTTTCTGTGCGTTCTGCAAGTCGATTTCGACACTGGTCAGTGCGCGCTCTAAATCCAAGTTAATTACCTGTGCCAACAGCTCGTCCTTCTTGACCGGTGTCCCAACACCTCGCAACGCGGCTGGTGCAAGTTGCACAACGCCGGACACACGCGTGCGCACCCCCATTATTTTTTTGGGCACTACTTTGACCGTGCCGTACACGGCCGCTACCGCCTTGCCGCGCCCGGCCCGGTAAACCTCCACGCCCAGTTGCGCGAGGCGCAGGCCATAAATCAACACTGCCACACCTGTGGCGACTGCTGCTAGGATGACAAGTTTTTTCCGCACCGAAGACATTATACGGAGCGTCACGCGGCAACACAAGTCTGGTTATCTTTGAGCACTAATATAAAATTCTAAATACCTGCCAGTCGCATGGTCAAAATCGTTACGCGCAACTTCATGTGTGGCGACAGCATTAATCAGGCCAGCGCTGACGCCAAGTAAATCCGACTGCGCATTGAGGAAATCGAGTTGCGTGGCCTGGCCAAGCGCCAGCCGGGCTTCGATTAACTTCAAGTTTTCTGCCGCTGCCGCCACCGACTTGACGAAAGCGTCATGCTGGGCTACGGCAGTTTGCAGCGCGCCAGCGATTTCCGCCAGTTCGCGCGGAACAGCTTCTTCCAACTTGTGCAACGTGAGTATGTACTCTTGCCGGATTGCATCCAATCGCCGCCGGGCACCAATGACCTGCCCGTTGTCAATCACGCGCCAAGTCAAGCCGACCCCGGCGCGTTCTTCGGTAGCCAACATGGACTGGCCTGCTACCAACTGCGTTTGTTTGGTAAGCAGGACGCTATTGGGGATGAACAATAGGTCTGCCTCCAGTGTCAGCCGTGGGAAGAAGTCTGCGGTTACAATCTGTTCGTCCGCAATTGCAGACGCTACTAGTGTGCGCAGAAATCCAATATCAGCACGGTGCGCCAGCGCATAGGCGGTTTCCGCCGGCAGATCTATAGTAATAGGCCGGTAGACCAGCGTCCCGACCGGGCGCGGCAATATAACGCGGTTGGTCGACACGCCAAAATTGTTGCCGGTTAATTCAGCCAGTTGTGTCGTTGTGGCAAAATACTCATTGCTCAGCGACGCCAAGCTACGTGCTAGATTCAATGCTTGGACTTGCGCTTGTGCAACTGCGACCCGCGTGCCGAAGCCGGTGTCGAGTCGTTGTTGTGCGCTGGTCACGTTGGCTTGCAAGTGCTGCATGATTTCATTAGAAAGCGCGAGCAGGTCGCGGATGTACAGCGCATGCACAAATGTATTGCGCGCCTTATTGAGCCGGTCAGTTGTTTCGCGGTAGAATGTTTGGCCAGCCAACGCGACCTCCAGCCTACCCCGGCGCAAAGCTGGCGGAATACCAACGTCAATCAACGGCTGAGAGAGCTGTGCGGTCAGCGTGCTGAACATTCCATTTTGTGGATAAAGCGAGCCGTACTCCTGCCCAGCTTGCACTTGGGTGGCCAGTTGCGGTAGGAGGCGCGAGGAATATACCAGCTTATCACCGGCGGCACGCTCGACATCGGCGCGCAAAGTTTGGATATCGGGATTGTTACGGAAAGTTTGTGCGAGACAATCGGCAAGCGTCAGGTCGTAGGATTGGGTTTCAATTTCGGCGCTGATGGCGCCGGTAATCAACAGCAGCCAAGCTAGACAAATCAGTGTACTTTTCATCATCGGTCCGGCTCAGTTGGTCGGAGTTCAAAATGGCTGCCCATCGCGCGTTGGAGCCTAGCGAGTGCAGCGTTGTAGTCGAATCTGGCTGATAACTCGGCGGTTTGGGCGCGAGTGAGATCGAGCCGGCTTTGTAAAAGTTCAAGTTGGCTGCTAAGTCCGAGTTTAAAGTTATCGGCCGCAAGCTTTAGGGATTCTTCAGCTAGTTTAACGTTGGCGGTTTGGGTTTTGAGTTGTTCATCAGCGCGTTGGATGTCCCGGTAAGCGCGCAGAACTTCAGCCTGTACAGTTCGGCGCATGGCAGTAGCAGTGGTCTCGGCTTCGCTGAGGCGGGCGCGAGTGGCGTTGAGCCGGCCTTTGGTCACCAGACCATCGAAGATGTGCCAACTTACTTGCACACCGGCCACATAACCACTGTAATGATCAGCCAAACCCGGCGCGATGGTTTGTTCGCTAACCACATCATAGCCGGTAAAGAGATCTATATGCGGGAAGAGTTCGCTGCGATCCACAGTGAGTTGCCGGCGTTGGACGGTGACGTCGTTATCGCGTGCAGTGAGCTCCGGGCGCTGTGTTATGGCGCGGGTCAGGCAGTCAGTAAGCAGCGGAGGCGCGGTCTCGCGTTTCAACTCGCCGTTAATGTCAAACGGCACGTCACCGACGTCGGTGGCAACTGGGATAGCGAGCAGCTCGCTGAGCTGGAGCCTGGCATTACGGAGGCGATTGCGGGAGTCCACAAGCGCGGCTTCCTCAAAGGCTAGATTGACACCGGCGCGCATAATGTTAAGTTTTTGACCGGTGCCGAGTTCGAATTGGTTACGAACGTTGTTTTCCTGTTGCTGTAGGAAAGTAATGGCTTGTTCATGCACGACGATGTCAGCGCGGTCGCGGAGAATGTCGTAAAACGCGATGCGCACATCTTGAATGATGCGGTCCACGGTGGCTTGGTAGTCGAGCAGCCGGGATTGTTTTTGCAAGCGAGCGATGTCAAGCCGGCCACGGGTGGCTCCGCCGGCATAAATATTTTCAGTCAAACGCAGATAGATATTCCAGATAAACGGCCGGTTATTCGGACTGGCACCGGCCAGTGTGGCGTAATCCGATTCGAGGTATTCGTAATTGGCAGCGGTTGCGAGGCTCGGCAAGTAACCGGCGCGCGCCTCGATAATCATCCCAGCGGCTTCTTCAAGGCGTTTCTTGGCCACGAGCACATCGGCGTTTTGTTTGAGTGCGCGGTCAACGCACTCCGGTAAAGTGTATTGTGATACCGCTGCGTTTGTGTGGACAGCCAGCGCCAAGCTGAGCCAGAAAAATGTTTGTCGCCAGATCAAAGCGAGATAGTTGTAGTTACAAACCGGAGTTTTGCCAACGACTTTTTAGAACGGTGAGCGGTCCGACAATAGCACACTAGTTGATAATATTTTAAGGCCGTCAGTTAATTACCGGGCCAATTCATTTTTAATCGCTCTGTAAGTGCCGACGCGGTAAATTTCATTTATGGATATTTGGGATTGCCTTCGTTCTCCGGTCGCCGATGCTGCTATGAACATGGCGATTGACCACGCACTGCTGCGGTTTGCGGCGACGCGCAGGCGGCCATTGCTGCGGCTTTATGCGTGGCAGCAACCGGCGGTTTCCTACGGTTACTTCCAAAAATTTCCCAAGCAGTTTGTCGGTCGATACGAAATCGTCCGTCGGCCAACCGGCGGTGGGCTTGTCTATCATGTCAATGATACTACATACACCGTTGTCATCCCGCCTAGTCACGCCCTCTACCGGCTAAGCACCACCGATGCATACCAAGCGATTCACCGTGCCGTTGCCGCCGCGCTCACTACCCAAGTCGAACTCTTGCGTCACGCCCAAGTACCGCATGGCCAGTACGAATGTTTTCAAAACCCAGTCGCCGGTGACGTTATCGCCGGCAACCAGAAACTTGCCGGCGGCGCACAACGTCGTGGACGTAACGGCGTATTGCATCAAGGTTCAATTGTTGGTCACGTAGATGCCGACAGGTTGCTGGCCGGGTTTCGAAGTGAATTTGGCATAGAGTTTGTGCCGTACACGCTGACCGTTGCCGAGCAGGTCGAAGCTGACCGGCTCTGCCGCGAGAAATACGCGCCTGTGAGTTTACCTGCAACATAAAATTGTGCCGGTAACAACTTTGCAAGATCCAAGGTAGGTGGGCGCTTCATTAGTGGACCACCGGAGCCGTAGAGGATTGTTTTTTGGCGAACAGGCCGGAGATCACCACAAAGAACAACGGGATGAAGACCAAATCAATAAATGTGGCCGAGAGCATGCCGCCGGTGACTGCGGTGCCAATGGCGTTCATCGCGCCGGCCCCGGCGCCGGTGGCGAGGGCGAGCGGCATCGTGCCAAAGAAAAATGCCAGTGATGTCATGATGACGGGGCGGAATCGGATGCGGACCGCAGCGAGGGTCGCCTCTTTCATTCCCATGCCTTGGTGCATCTGTTCTTTAATGAACTGAATGATCAGGATGGCGTTCTTCGTCGAAAGCCCCATCGTCGTAAGGAAGCCAATCTGGAAATAAACGTCGTTGGACAGGTGGCGCATTGAGGTTGCCACGATGGCGCCGAACACACCCAGCGGCAGCATTAGGAGATTCACAAACGGGATGGTCCAGCTTTCATACAGCGCCGCCACGCACAGGAATATCACTAGAATCGAGAAGGCGTAGAGGAGCGGCCCTTGGGCCGTTGACATCCGTTCCTGGTAAGAAAGTCCATTCCAGTCAAAACCAATTCCCTGCGGTAGTTTTGCGGCCAAGTCTTCCATGGCCTGCATGGCCTCGCCGGAACTGCGACCCGGGGCCGGCTCGCCCCAAATGTTCAACGAGGGGAGTCCATTAAAACGTTCGAGCCGCGGGGAACCGCTCGACCAGCGGGTGGTGGCAAACGACGTGAATGGCACCATGTTGCCGTTGGGGTTGCGCACGTAGAGTTTTTCCAGATCCGACGGCAACATCCTGTATGGCGCATCGGCTTGGGCATACACGCGCTTGACGCGGCCGGCCAGAATGAAGTCATTGACGTAGGCGCTGCCAAACGCCGCGCCAATGGTGTCGTGGATTCCTGTGATTGGCACGCCGAGCGCGCCGGCCTTTTCCCAATCCACGTCAATCCGGTATTCCGGCACGTCTTCCATGCCGTTGGGACGAACGTTGGCCAGCCGTGGGTCCGTGGCGATTAAGCCGAGGAGTTGGTTGCGAGCGTTCATGAGCGCGTCATGCCCAAGCCCGCCGCGATCCAGTAACTGAAAATCCACGCCGCGGGCGTTGCCGAGCTCCATCACAGCCGGCGGCGCGAAAGCGAAGGCCAGTGCGTTGCGATATTTGGAAAACGCCAACATCGCCCGCCCGGAGACAGCTTTGGCTCGCAACTCCGGACGTTCCCGGAGTTTCCAATCCTTCAGTTTGACGAACACCAAGCCGTTGTTCTGGGCCCGGCCTGAAAAGCCAGTGCCGGTAATTGTCAGACAGGAGTCCACCGCGTCTTTTTCGGTCTCGCGAAAGTATTGCCGCACCTGAGCGGCAATCGCCTGGGTCTGCTCCAGAGTGCTGCCGGCCGGCATGAGGATTTGGGAGAATAGGATTCCCTGATCTTCATCCGGCAGATAGGCGGTCGGCAATCGCATGAACAGAAAACCGATCACGCCAACAATCAGAACGTAGGCCACCAAATAGCGTGTCTTCTTGGCCAGCGAATGACCGACCAGACCGACATAGCGGTCGCGAATCCAAAAGAAGATCCGGTCAAACCACCGGAAAAACGGGCGCAGGAAGAAGATTGCATTCTCGGCCGGCTCGTGGCCCTTGGTGACCGGCTTCAGCAGCGACGCACAGAGCACTGGCGTCAGAATCAAGGCCACCAATACCGACAACAACATGGCGGCGATGATCGTGATGGAAAATTGCCGGTAAATGACGCCGGTCGAGCCGGGGAAAAACGCCATCGGACCAAACACCGCCGAGAGCACCAGCCCGATGCCGATCAGCGCGCTGGTGATCTGGCCCATGGATTTGGTTGTGGCGTCACGGGGCGACAGGCCTTCTTCGGCCATGATGCGTTCGACGTTTTCCACGACGACGATGGCGTCGTCCACAAGCAACCCGATGGCCAACACAATCGCGAACATCGTCAGCATGTTGATCGTAAAACCAAACGCACCCAGCGCCGCGAATGTTCCCAGCAACACCACCGGCACCGCAATCGTCGGAATCAACGTCGCCCGGATGTTGCCCATGAATAGCCACATCACCAAAAACACTAACAGGACCGCCTCAAACAGCGTCTTCACCACTTCATGAATCGCCACACGAACAAACGGCGTGGTGTCGTACGGATAGATTACCTTCATGCCGTGCGGGAAATACCGGCTCATCTCTTCCATCTTCTTTTTGACAGCATCGGCGGTGGCGAGCGCGTTTGCACCCGGTTCTTGACGGATCGCCAGCGCGGCGGCCGGCAAGCCATTGAAACGCCGCACAATATCATACGCTTCGGTTCCGAGTTCCGTCCGTCCGACATCGCGAATGCGCACCACGGAGCCGTCCGGGTTGGTGCGGATCGGGACGTTGGCAAATTCATCCGGAGTTTTCAGGAGATTCTGGACGATGATCGAAGCGTTCATGCGTTGGCCCTTGACTGCCGGCGCTCCGCCAAACTGCCCAGCGGACACTTCGACGTTGTAGGCCCGCAATGCGGCAATCACGTCATCCATCGTCATGTGGTAATCGGTTAACTTGTCGGGATTGAGCCAGACCCGCATGGCGTATTGCGCGCCAAACTCGACGACCTCGCCGACACCCGGGACGCGGGCAAGCACTTTCTCCAAGTTGGAATAGGCGTAGTCCTGCAGGTCATTACTGTCCATGCTGCCGTCTTCAGAAATCAAGCTGAGGATGATCAGGTAATTCCGCGTGGACTTGCTAACCGTGACACCTTGCTGTTGGACCACATTGGGCAAGCTGGCCATGGCGAGCTGGAGTTTGTTTTGCACCTTGGCCCAATCCAGGTTCGGATCCGTACCCGCCTTGAAGGTCAATTCGATGCGCGAAGCGCCGGCGGAATCGCTGGTGCCGGAAAGATACAGCATGTCATCCAAGCCGGTCATCTTCGACTCGATGATCTGGGTGACGCTGTTTTCCACCGTCTCCGCCGACGCGCCAGGATAAAACGAATCAATGGCAATGGCCGGCGGTGCGATGGGCGGATACTGGGAGATCGGCAGGTTATGGATGGCCAAGCAACCCAGCACCATCAAAATGATGGCGATGACCCATGCGAACACTGGTCGGTCGAGAAAAAATCGTGATAGCATCTGAGATCTCCGTTAATGCGCTGGGGCCGGCGGGGCCGCAAACGGAACCGCTTTCACGGCGGTGCCGGGCCGGGCGCGTTGCAATCCCTCGACGATCACCCGGTCGCCGGGTGCCAGCCCGGCGGTGACGAGCCATTTGTCGCCAATCGCCCGGTCGAGCGTGAGCATGCGAGGTTCCACCAGGCCGGCAGCGTTGACAATCAGCGCCAGCGGATTGCCCTTCGGATCGCGCATGACCGACTGCTGGGGAATCAGGATGGCCTTTTCGTTGGCACCTTCTTTCACTGCCGTCCGCACAAACATCCCCGGCAACAACACGCCATTTGGATTCGGGAAAACCATGCGCAAAATAACCGTCGCCGTCGTCGGGTCCACTGAGACATCGCGGAATTGCAGCGTCCCTTCGGCTGGATACTTCGTGCCATCTTCGAGAATGAGTTGCACGGCGTTCTGGTTGTTGCTGTCGCGGGTCAAGCGTCCGTCTGCCAGCCGTCGCTCCAGGCGCAGTAGGTCTGCGGTCGACTGCGGCACGTCGACGTAGATCGGATCCATCTGCTGAATCGTGGCCAGTGGTACCGGCTGATATGCCGTCACAATTGCGCCATCCGTCACGCTCGATTTGCCAATCCGCCCGGCAATCGGGGCGGTGATTTTGGTGTATGCCAAATTGATGCGCGCTGTTTCCAGATCCGCTTCGGCCTGTTTCAGTGCCGCATCGGCATCATCGAAGTCCTGCTGACTGACCGCCTTCGATCCCAGGGCTTCTTTGATGCGTTCAGCCCGCAACCGGAGCGCTTTCTGATTGGCCGTGGCCTTATCGAGCAGCGCCTGAAATGGAGCGGGATCAATCTGATAAAGTTCCTGACCCGCCTGCACATTCGCGCCCTCGGTAAAGAGCCGTTTCAGAATCAGGCCGTTGATCTGGGGCCGAATCTCCGCGATGAGGTGGGGGGCGGTGCGCCCCGGCAACTCAGTCGTCAGCACGAGTGATTGCGGGGCAACAGTCACCACCGCCACTTCCGCCATTGGTGGCGGGCCCGCCTGTTGCGGGGCGCGTGAGCAACCCACCGCCAATATCAACACGACCGCAGACCAGAAATTATTTTTTATCATTTGAAGTCTCCCATCCGCCGCCCAACGCCTTATACAGCGCCACCAGATTATCTGCCACCGCCCGTTCACTGTCCGCCAGTTGATCGGCGGTTTGATACAATGATCGCTCGGCGTCCAGCACGTTCAAGAAATTGCCTAGCCCTTTCGTGTAAAGTTCGTTTGCCAGCTCCAGCGCGCGCCGGTTGGCGGCGACCGCCTCGGCCAGCGCGTTTTGCCGGACCTGCTCGTTGGCATACGCCACTAGCGCGTTCTCAACATCGGCAAACGCCACAAGCACCGTCTTTTCATACGCCGCCAGTGTCTGTTCGGCATGTGCATTCGCTGCCCGAATCTGGCTGTGCACATGGCCAAGGTCAAACAACCGCCACCTCATCGTTGGCCCAGCAGTCCAATACTTGCTGCCGGCACCGAAAAAATTACCGGCGCTCAAGCTTTGCAATCCGCCGGTCCCCAGCAACGAAAATTTCGGAAACAATTCCGCCGTCGCCACGCCGATTACGGCGGTGTCGGCCGCCAGTTGGCGCTCGGCGCGCCGCACATCCGGCCGGCGCCGCAACAATTCCGATGGCAAACCGACCGGTATGACCGGCGCTGTGACCGGGACCGGCGCGATACCGGCGAGTTCCGCGAGCAATGCGCCCGGCTGTTGGCCGAGCAGAACGCCGAGTTGGTGAATGCCTTGCTTGGTTGCCGTGTCCAGCGCCGGCAATTGCGCGCGCGTGGTGGCGAGCAACGCCTCGGCTTGTTTCACGTCCAGTTCGCTGGTCAGACCAGCCTTAAACCGGGCACGGGCAATCTCAACGGCTTCGGTCTGCGCTTTGATATTGTCGATAGCAATGGCGTGCCGCCGTTGGTAGCCACGAATTTCGATGTAGTTGCGCGCGACTTCAGCCAGTGTGCTGACCAGCACGGCATGCCGGTCTTCTTCGACGGTTTGGAACAGCGCGTTAGCTTCTTGGACTTCCCGGCGCAAGCCGCCAAAAATATCAATTTCCCAGCTCGCGTCGAAATGCGCGTCATACGTGTTGATGTTCAATTTGGGCGGTAATTGCTGTTGTGCGTTTTTTGACAGTTCCGTGTTCATTACGCTGCCGGCGCCGGTAATGGTCGGCGCGAGATCCCAGTATGCACCGGCGCGCAGAGCGCGGGCTTCCCGGAGCCGGCCTTCAGCAATGCGCACGTCGAGATTGGCTTTGACAGCGCGACTGATGAGCGAGTCCAGCTCAGGATCGTTGAATGTCTTCCACCAATCATTTACCGGCGGTGTGGCGTTGGTGGTGCCGCCGAGTTGGGTTTCGCTCCAGCTTGCCGGCGCAGTGGATTTCGGCGGCTGATAGTTTGGGCCGACAGCGCAGCCGGCCAAGAGGCCGGTTACGAGCGGCACCACGAGCGTCAGTTTTGATTTCATGATTATTTCTTTGTTCAATGCGCGAGACTAATCTGACCGGGTTGGCTGCGTTTCATTAGAAACGCCAGCGGGACGAACATGATCACCAACAGGCCCATTAAGAAAAAGTTATCAATGTACGCCAGCAGGCGCGCCTGCTGCATCACCAAATTACTGATCAATCCGATGGTGCGCTGCTGAGCAGTCCAAGCAGTGCTGCCGGCAGCGGCCAACCAGCCGGTCAGCTTGTGTGCACCGGCCATGAGCGGAACGCTGGAACCGGTCAGATGACCGGCGAGCACGGTCTGATGAAATTGCGCGCGCCGGGCCAGAATCGTCGTGACCAGCGAAATCCCGACGCTGCCGCCAATGTTACGGGCGAGATTGATGAGGCCGGAGGCGGCGTTGTTTTTGTCGCGCGCCAAATAGGCGTAGGCAGCGATATTGATCGGCAGAAAGATAAACGGCAGCGCGGCCGACTGAAAAACCCGGGCCATCATCAGCGTGTTGAAGTCAACCGTGAGATTGAGCCTGGTCATGTAAATCAATGACACACCTAGGCCGATAAAGCCGGCCGCGAGCACTTTGCGTACGTCAAAATGCGTCACCAATAATCCTGCAACCGGCATCAAGAACATGATCAGAATCGCGCCCGGCGTAATCACCATGCCGGAGAGCATGGCCGTGTATCCCATCAGTTCCTGCGTGAACTGCGGCAGCAGCACCGTGCTCCCGTACAAGACGATGCCGAGGATAAACAGCATCATGGTCGCCATCGCAAAATTGCGCTGCTTGAAGAGCCGCAAATCCACGACCGGATCTTTCACGCGCAGTTCCCAGAATATCGCCGCCACCAGCGCGACCACAAAAACCCACGTCAGCATGACGATGTACGTCGTCCCAAACCAATCTTCGCGCTGGCCTTTGTCGAGCACGATTTGCAGGGCCGCCAGTCCAATGACGATCAAGCCAAAACCAATATAATCAATCCCCCGCCGCACTTGCCGGCGTTCTTTCAGGTACGGCGGATCTGCAATCAGCCGGTAAGTCAGCAGTAGAGACACGATGCCGACCGGAATGTTGATGAGGAAAATCCAGCGCCAACTAAAATTATCCGTGATCCACCCGCCGAGCGTCGGCCCCAATGCCGGCGCCGCCACCACCGCCATGCCGTACACCGCAAACGCCATACCGCGTTTTGCCGGCGGGAACGTGTCGGCGAGAATTGATTGTTCGCTCGGTTGCAACCCGCCGCCACCGACGCCTTGCAAAATTCGGAAGAACACCAGCCAGCCCAGGCTCGGCGCCAGCCCGCATAACAGTGAACTAACTGAAAATAATGCCACGCAACTCATATAAAATCGTTTCCGGCCGATCCGATCCGAAAACCAGCCGCTCAACGGCAGTACAACCGCGTTGGCCACCAGATACGAAGTCAGCACCCACGTGCTTTCATCGAGTCCGGCCGACAAATTGCCGGCAATATGCGGCAACGACACGTTGGCGACACTGGTGTCGAGCACTTCCATGAATGTCGCCAGTGTTACCACCAACGCAATCAGCCACGGACTGTGCTTCGGCTTCCAGACCGCTTCGTCGTGCCGGAATTGGGAGACGGCGGAACTCATTCCACTTTGACGGACGGCACCACTGACGCTCCGAGCGGAAAGGCCGGCACATCCGTTTCATTGAACAAAATCTTTACCGGGACCCGCTGAACAACCTTGACGTAATTACCGGCGGCATTTTCCGGCGGCAAGAAACTGAATTGCGACCCGGTCCCGGCCTGAATACTGTCCACGTGACCTTTGAATTGCCGGTGCGGCAGCGTGTCCACTTTGATGGAGACCGGTTGGCCCGGTTTCATCCGCTCCAATTGCGTTTCCTTGAAATTTGCCGTCACCCACTCGTGCTCCGCAACAATCGCGAACAACCCTTGACCGGCTTGGAGATACTGACCGACCTCGACTGCGCGCCGCGTGATTAAACCATCGACCGGTGCTGTGATTGTTGTGTACGACAACTCCAGCTCTGCTTGCCGGACTCCCACGGCGGCTTGCTCCACGCCGGTCACCGTGATGGCAATTTGTGTTTTTGCGAGCCCGATTTGCGCATCGGACATTGCCGCCTTTTTCTGCACCACCTCGAGCGTGGCACCGGCTGCCTGCGCGGCGGCGACGGCCGCATCGAGCTGTTGCTGTGAAATCGCGCGGCTTTCAATTGCCCGGTAACGCTCCAAATCCGTTTGCGTCCGTTTGGCCTCAGCAGCGGCGGCGGCGACCGCCGCGTGATCTTGCGCAGCTTGCGCTTCCGCAACGGTCAATAAACTTTGCGCTTGCGTCTGCCGGCTTTTGGCCGCCGCCAGATTGGCGCTCGCGGCTTCGAGACGCACTTCGTAATCGCGCCGGTCAATTTGCAGCAGCAGGTCATCTTTCTTCACGCGCTGGTTGTCAGTGACCAGCAATTGCGTCACGTGGCCGGCAATCCGCGGACTGATTTGAATTGCCCGCCCGTCAATGAACGCGTCGTCAGTCGTCTCGTACGGACGAAACGCGACGATGTAATACCGCGCCCCCAGCGCAACGAGCACCGCAATTATGACCAGCGCAACCAGCCGGATTTTATTGTTGCGCCGAACATTACCGGCAGGTGGTTCAGTTGTCATAGTCAGCTTACTTGCCGGATTCCGGCCAAAGAGAATTGCGTGATGTGTTTCGCCAAACGTTCGATGTCTGCCGGTTCAAAACCTTGTTCAGGATGGATGTGTTGAATGGCTGGCCGCGCAAAATGAAAATACAAGCACTGGCCGAGGACGCTCAATTGGCATTGGCGGACTACTGTGACCGGTGCTTGGCGTCCCAACAACTCCCGCACGATTGCCTCAAGTTGTTTGAGAGCCGGTCCGTACACCTTGTCGATCAAAGCCGTCAGCGCCTTCGTCGGTTCCGTCATTTCGTGCGCGATCAACTTGCCGTGCCAGGAAGGTTGCCCTTTGTCAGCGATCCGAAACAACAGTGACCGGACAAATGCGTGCAGCCGTTCCTCACTGGTCGCATTCGGCCCCAGCCCGAGTGTCGGCGGATATTTCTGCAACGCCGTCTCCGAGCACGACTTCAACACCGCGAAGTACAGCCCTTCCTTGTCGCCAAAGTGGTAATTGATCGCCGCGACGTTCGCGCCCGCCCGCTGGCAGATTTCGCGGACGGTCGCCGCGCGGAAGCCGTGAGTAGCAAAAACCTCACCGGCCGCTTCCAATAATCGTTGTTCAGTTACTTGGGTTGCGCGCATATTAAAACATATGTTTAGAACGCTTGTTTGAATTTGTCAAGGCGGCTGGCAATAAGGAAGCAACTCAGCGCCATTAGTGCTGAGATTGCGACAATGAGGATTGGTAGCGATTCAGGGCGGTGCAACCAGTCTAATAGTTTCACCATCAGGATTTCGACTTTCCCTCCATAGAGTTCGATATTCCGCGTGGATGTCTTTGAATCCATGGCCGACAGGGAACTATCTTTCCAGTCGCTGCTCGTTGTGGAAAGCGCCGGCGGTTTTTGTCCGAGCCAGTAGACAATAACGGCGCTGCTAATCCCAACAATTAGCACAATCACGCCGAGAATATTAAGTATCGCGGCATTACGGAATGCGGTCATGTGGAAACCACAAGTTCAGCAGATTGGTCTTGGCGGTGTTTGAAATACCGGCGCAAGTGTTCGAAGAAGAGGTAAACAACCGGTGTGGTATAGAGGGTCAGAACCTGGGAGAACAATAGACCGCCAACTACGGCGATGCCTAGTGGACGGCGGAGTTCCGCACCGGCACCGAGGGCGAGCGCCAGCGGAACAGCGCCGAGCAATGCGGCCATTGTTGTCATCATGATCGGGCGGAACCGGATGACACAGGCTTTGTAAATTGCATCTTCGGGCGACAAGCTTTCTTCGCGTTCGGCCGCAAGCGCGAAGTCGATCATCATGATCGCATTTTTCTTCACGATGCCCATCAGCAGAATGATGGCGATAAACGAGACCAATGAAAGATCGACGCCAAACACCATCAGCGCGATCAGCGCGCCGACACCGGCCGATGGCAATGTTGACAGAATCGTGAGCGGATGAATCAAGCTTTCGTAAAGCATGCCGAGCACGATGTACACCGTGATCAAGGCGGCCAACAGCAGCAACGGCAGCGTGGCCAATGACGCTTGAAACACCTGGGCCGTGCCTTGGAAACTGCCATGAATGCTGGCCGGCATCCGCAATTCCTGCGCGGCGGCCTCGATGATTTCAGTGGCCTGGCCGAGTGAGACGCCCGGCGGCAGATTAAACGAAACCGTCGCGCAGGGGAACTGACTTTGGTGGTTAATCTGAAGGGCGGTGTTGCTGGTCTTGAACTTCGCAACACTGGCCAGCGGGACTTGCTGGCCGGTATTGGATTTGACGTAAATTTTATTCAACGACGCTGGATCCAATTGATATTGCGGATCTACCTCGAGGACAATGTGGTGCTGGTTGTATTGCTCGTACAACGTCGCGACCTGGCGCTGGCCAAACGCGTCATACAACGTGTTATCAATCACCTGCGGCTGGACCCCGAGCCGCGCCGCCGCATCGCGGTCAATGACGACGTCGGCTTGTAGGCCGCGCATTTGGAGGTCGCTGCTGATATCGGCTAATTTGACGCTTTTGCGGAGTTGATTCACAAACCGGGGCGTCCAGTAATTGAGCGCATCCAGGTCCGTCGATTGTAAGGCGTACTGGTATTGCGCCCGACTGATCCGGCCGCCCACGCGGATATCCTGAACCGCTTGCAGGTACAATGTTATCCCCGGCACACCGGCCAGTTTGCCCCGCAGGCGGGCAATAATCGCATCGGCGTGCACCTTCCGCTCGCTGAGCGGTTTGAGCGTGATGAACATGCGTCCATTATTGACGGTCGAAGCTCCTCCACCGCCGCCAACGAAAGACCCGACGGTGTCTACTGCCGGATCGGCCAAAACAACGCGCGCCACCTGATCCTGCATTTTCGCCATTGTGGCGAACGACACGTCTTGCGCCGCATCAGTACTGCCCATCATGACGCCGGTGTCCTGCTGTGGGAAAAATCCTTTAGGCACGGTCACATACAAGGCAATGGTGCCAATGAACGTCCCCAGTGCGACCAAGAGCATGAACCCTTGGTGGCGCAGCACCCATTTCAAGCCGTGCTCATAACCGGTCAGTCCCCAGTTGAACACGCGTTCGCAAATGCGGTTGAACGGGCCGGGCGGGCCGTACTCTGCTTCCGGCTTCAGAAACCGGGAGCACATCATTGGCGTCAATGTCAACGAGATGGCGCCGGACACGAGGATCGCGAGACTCAAAGTCACCGCGAATTCGTGGAGCAACCGGCCCATCAGACCACCCATGAACAACAAGGGAATGAATACCGCCACTAGCGAGATGCTGATCGAGATGACCGTAAACCCGATTTGCTTTGCCCCTTTGAGCGCGGCTGGCAAGGCGTGTTCGCCCTGTTCGATGTACCGGTACACGTTCTCGATGACGACAATCGCATCGTCGACGACGAACCCGACGGAAATTGTGATGGCCATCAGCGAGAGATTATCGATGCTGTACCCGAGCAGATACATGAACCCACACGTCCCGGCCAGCGCCAGTGGGACGGTCACACTGGCAATGAAGGTTGGCCAGAACCGCCGCAGAAACAGGAAGATCACCATCACGACCAGCGCGATGCTAACCGCCATCGAAAACTGCACGTCGTTGACCGACGTCCGGATCGTTGTCGTGCGGTCGCTGAGCACCAGCAGTTTCACCGCCGGCGGAATCCAGCGGGCCAATTGCGGCAGTTGCGCCTTGATGCGGTTGACCGTCTCGATTACGTTGGCGTCGGCTTGCTTGAAAATAATCAACAGTACCGCCCGTCGCATCGGAACCGTCTGCGTCCCCGCCCAGCCGGCAAGTAGCGAGTTCTCGACGCCCTGAACGACCTTCCCCATCGCGTTGAGCTTGATCGGAATATTGTTGGTATTGGCCAACACCAATGGCCGGAAATCGCGGGCGTCAGTGATTTGGTCGTTGCTCGTCAACGTGTAGAAAACCTTCTCGCCATCGAGACTGCCCTTCGGCTGATCCACCGCCACTTTGCTGAGAAACGTGCGGACATCTTCCAGACTCAGCCCGGTCGATGCCAACGCCGCCGGATTGATCTGCACGCGCACGGCCGATTTTTCAGCGCTGGGGATAAACACCTGACTGACGCCTTCCACTTGGCTGAGTTTTTGGGCGATGATGGAGTCAGCGTATTCGAAAACCTTCGACGCCGGCTCCGTGTCCGAAGTCATCGCCATAATCATGATCGGCGCATCCGCCGGATTCACCTTCCGGTACGTCGGCGGCCCCGGCAGGTTGACCGGCAACTCACTGGCCGCTGCATTAATCGCGGCCTGCACGTCGCGCGCGGCGCCGTCAACATTGCGGTCGAGATCAAACTGAATTGTGATGCTCGTTCCCCCGAGCGTGCTGACCGAGGTGATTTCCGACACGCCGGAGATTTGGGCAATCCGCCGTTCCAGCGGTGCCGCCAGTGACGATGCGACGGTTGCCGGGTCCGCGCCTGGCAACGAAGCGTTCACAGAAATCATCGGAAAATCGACACGTGGAATCGCCGCGACCGGTAGAAACCGGTACGCAACGATCCCCAAGAGAAATAATCCCGCCGCCAGCAACGATGTTCCGGCTGGACGATGAATAAACGGCTCGGAAACGTTCATGGCGCGACTGGCTTCGTTTCCGCTTTCGGCAACAGACCCGCCGCCGCGCGGCGTTGCCGGATCCATTTGCCGAGCCGATCCATGTACAAGTAGATCACCGGCGTCGTATACAACGTTAGCGTTTGCGACAAGATCAGGCCGCCAACAATCGCGATGCCCATCGGCCGGCGCAATTCCGAGCCGGTCCCCTGTTCCAGCGCCAGCGGCAACGCGCCGAGCAACGCCGCAAAGGTCGTCATCATGATCGGCCGGAACCGCAGCAGACAGGCTTGATAGATGGATTGTTCGGGCGGCAGGCCCTGCTCGCGTTCGGCATCTAGCGCAAAGTCGATCATCATGATTGCGTTCTTTTTGACGATGCCAATCAGCAAGATCACGCCAATGAGCGCGATCATTGAGAAATCAGTGTGGCAAATCAGCAGCGCCACCAAGGCGCCGACGCCGGCCGACGGCAGCGTGGAGAGAATCGTGATCGGGTGAATATAACTTTCGTAGAGTACGCCCAGCACGATGTAGATCACGATCACCGCCGCGAGGATCAGGAACGGTTCGCTCTTCAACGATGACCGGAACTCCGCCGCACTACCGGAGAACGTCGTCAGCACTGTTTCCGGCAAGCCGATGTCTTTTTGGGCGCACTGAATGGCATCCACGGCTTCGCCGAGTGACTTGCCTGGCTCGAGATTGAACGACAGCGTGACCGCCGGGAACTGGCCCTCGTGCACGATGGATAGCGGCATGGTCACCGTGCGCAATTTGGCAAATGTTGTCAGCGGAACCATCTGACCGGTGGTGGATTTGACGTAAATCTTGTCCAATGATTCCGGCGTGAGTTGGAACCGGGGTTCGGCTTCGAGGATGACGCGATATTGATTGAGCTGCGTGAACATGATTGTCACCTGACGCTGGCCAAACGCATCGTACAACGTATCGTCGACGGCCTGCGGCAACACATTCAGACGGGCGGCGGTGTTGCGATCCACATCCACCTGCAATTGCAGGCCGTTCGCTTGCTGGTCGGTTGCCACATCCGTCAACTCCGGCAGGGTGCGCAACTTGGCCAGGAGTTGCGCTGACCATTGCGAGAGTTCCGCTTCGTCTGCATCCTCCAACGTGTACTGGTACTGCGTGCGGCTGACGCGACTGTCAATCTGCACATCCTGCACCGCCTGCATTAGCAACGAAATTCCCGGCACGTCTTTCGTCGCCTCGCGCAACCGGGCGATAATTTCACTGACCGTGGCCTTGCGCTGATCGCGCGGTTTCAAGTTGAGATAGAGGCGGCCGGTGTTAACGGTGGGATTGACTGTGCCGGCACCCACGAACGACGCGACGCTGACCACGTCCGGATCTTTCTGCACAATCTCGGCGACAACACGCTGGCGTTCGACCATCGCCTTGAACGAGATCGACTGCGGCGCATCGGTCACGCCGACAATCAAGCCGGTATCCTGTAATGGCAACAGCCCTTTCGGAATGTAAATGTAAAGCCCGATCGTCACCACCAATGTCACGATGGCGACAACCAGCGTTGCGAATTGCCGTTGCAATACCCATTGCAATGTGCGGTCGTAGAAATCGAGCATCGCCTTGAACATCCGTTCCGTCGCGTTGTAGAACCGGCCATGCGGTTCGTCCTTCTCTGCTTTCAGCAACCGACTGCACATCATCGGTGTCAACGTGAGGGACACGATTGCCGACCAGACCACCGCCACGCTCATCGTGATCGCAAACTCCCGGAACAACCGCCCCACAATGCCGGTCATGAACAGCAGCGGGATGAACACCGCAATCAGCGACACGCTCAGTGAAATGACCGTGAACCCGATTTGCTTCGCACCCTTGAGTGCCGCCTCCAGCGGCGGATCGCCCATCTCGATGAAGCGGACGATGTTCTCGATCATTACAATCGCATCGTCCACCACGAACCCGGTCGAGATCGTCAGCGCCATTAGCGACAGGTTGTCGAGCGTGAACCCAACGAGTTTCATCACGCCGAACGTGCCAATAATCGCCAACGGCAACGCGACGCTTGGAATCACCGTTGCCCAGAATTTGCGCAGGAAAATGAAAATCACCAACACCACCAGTCCAATCGTGAGCATCATCGTGAATTGCACGTCGTGTACCGACGCGCGAATCGTTTGTGTGCGATCCGTCAGCACATTGACCTGGACCGACGGCGGAATCGAGGCGCGCAAGCGCGGCAGCAACGCCTTCACCCGGTCGGCGGTCTCGATGATGTTCGCGCCGGGCTGACGTTGGATGTCGAGAATCACCGACGGCTTGTCGCCGACCCAGCCAGCCAGCCGCACGTTCTCGACATTGTCGATCACGGTCCCGATGTCGCCGAGCCGGACGGGGGAGCCGTGCCGGTACGCGACCACGATCGGCTTGTATTCTTCCGCTGACAAAATCTGATCGTTCGCGCCGATGGCGTACGACTGGCGCGGACCGTCGAAGCTGCCTTTGGGTGCGTTAATGTTGTTTTGCATCAGTGCTGTGCGCACGTCCTCGAGGCCCAGTCCAAGCCCCGCAATCGCCGCCGGGTTGATCCGAACGCGAACCGCCGGTTTCTGATTGCCTTCAATGGTGACGAGGCCGACGCCGGTGACCTGGCTCAACTTCTGCGCCAACACCGTGTCTGCGAGGTCGTTGACTTTTTCCAAGGGCAACGTGTCGGAAGTGATTTGCAGCGTGAGAATCGGCGTGTCCGCCGGATTGACTTTGTTGTACGTCGGCGGATTCGGCATGTTCTGCGGCAATACGCCACCGGCGGCGTTGATCGCCGCCTGCACGTCCTGCGC
>Ga0118677_10000320_pt1 | contig 105011 bp, 80 predicted proteins | sample AliMusrvi5mmetaG_FD_86154 | JGI IMG/M metagenome (GOLD analysis project Ga0118677, IMG submission 86154)
ATTTCACTGGCGGCTTCGGGAACACGAATCACGCCTGAGGGTGTCACCAACGCTGCCAGCTTCCAGAACGCGGCGACGATAGGCGGCGTCTCTCCGGGATTGATCGTGACGATCTTTGGAGCGGAGTTGGGGCCTCAGCAGTTGGCAGGTTTGCAGCTCACCAACGGCGGAGCGGTGGATACGGTGGCCGGCGGAGTGCGGGTGCTGTTCGATGGCATCGCGGCACCCATGATCTATGCGGTGGCCGGGCAGGTCAGTTGCATTGCACCGTTCGCACTGGCCGGAAAAACGTCGACGCAAATCCAGGTGGAGTATAACGGCAACCGGTCGAATGCGGTTACGGTTCCGGTGCAGGCTTCGTCACCGGCGATCTTTACGGCGAATGCATCGGGTAGCGGCCAGGGCGCGATTCTGAACCAGGATAATTCGGTAAACAGCGCGGCGAATCCGGCGGCAAGCGGAGCGGTGGTGGTGATTTACGCGACGGGGGCGGGGCTGACGAATCCGGATAGCGTGGATGGCAAGTTGACCGGGACGCCGCTGCCGCTACCGAGGCTGCCGGTATCGGTGACGATCGGTGGCGCGCCGGCGGAGGTGCTGTATGCGGGCGGGGCTCCGGGGCTGGTGGCAGGTGTGCTACAGGTGAACGCGCGGGTTCCGGCGGGGCTCAGCGGCTCGGCGGCCGCGGTGAAGATCACGGTTGGCGCGGCGAGCACGCTCACCAATGTTCTGGTGAGCATCAAGTAGTTAGCCAAGACTTCGTGTGGGGACAGGCAGCGAAATTCGTGCCAGTCACCGGTTTGCAGTATTTACTGATTTTGCTGGCGGAGTGCTTCGGGATGCTGCAGCATCAGTGTGTCCACATTTTGCGCGGCCTGCAACTGATAGGGGCCTTTGATTTCCATGCAGCGTTTGTAGAACTTCAGGGCATCGGCGTACTTTTCCAGGCGCAGGTTGACGTAGCCCAGTGAGTTGAGAATGATGGCGGCCAGCTGATCTCCGCCCACGTAGCCGAGTGCGGCGCGGAAGTGCGAGTCGGCGCTGGCATACTGGCCTACTTCCATCTGCAGAAAGCCGATCATGTAATATGCCGATCCGTTGCAGACCGACTTCTGGCGCTCCCAGTCGGCGGCTTGCAGGTTGGCGGGCTTCGGTTTGGTGCGCATCACTTCAATCAACTTCTGGCAGTAGGCAATGGCGCGAGCCGATTCACGGCGCTGGAAATAGTAGTCGGCGATGAACAGCAGGATATCTTCGTGGTTGCGGTTTACTTCGAGGACGCGGACACCGGCCTCGACCGCCTTTCCGGTCTGGCCGAGTTGCTTATAGGCGAGGAAGTAGAGCAGGTCGACATCGGATTTCTTCGCGGCCTCTTTATCGGTCCTCACCAGTTCGTCAAGAAGGGCGATGCGTTTGGCGGGATCCTTTGCCTCATAAGCCTTGCTGTATAGGCCGCCATCCTTGCCGGCAACAAACTGCTGGGCAAGCTTCACCTGGGCCTGCCAGTCGGCGACATCGTCGGGATTCGACGGCTGCGGCGAGGCGACGATGCGGGTCGACATGTCGTTCAGTCGCTGAAACCACTTTGCGGTGAGTACCTTGTCGCCCTTGGCTTCGGCGGCCTTCCAGGCATAATAGGCTGCATCTATATGATCAGGATTCAGTACCACTAGTTTCTCTGCGATTTCCAGGACCTTGTCGTTCTTGGCGCCCTGGCGTGCTGATTCCAGGATCTGCTCCCAACTCCAGACGGCAGCGGGATGCTTGGGGAACATGGTGGCGAACTGCTGCACCAGGCTCAGGCGTTTTTCGTCGTCGTCTTCGAGATCAAGCAGTTGGAAGAACTGCCCTTCCGGAGTTCGAGGGTCGACGGCCGGTTTGCGGCTCAGCAGCGCAGAGGCGGTGCCGGGCAGCAACAACAGGATGACAGTAGACGCGCTAAGAGCGCGGGAGATATTTCGAAGCACAGCCGATTTCCCCTTTTGGGACATGTATGAGGTTCTATCGGCCATGCGGGCGCAAAACATTAATAGAGTAAGGGTCGATATTTTTCACATTTTTCTCACTCTTAATGAATTGTTTGGATGAGAAATAGAGCGTTCATTCGAGGAGGGTTGGAAACCCGGGCGGCGCATTCGCAAGTACCGGGGAACTAACTGTTTGGATAGTACGGCCGGCGGCATCACCCCAGACAATCACCTTAGGAAACCTTAGTTCTTACGTAGCCAAACTCAGGACAATAGAAACCCCGGCTAAGGCTATCGAATAATTGCCCGAATCGACTAAACCCTCTATTGTTAGATTTGAGGGAGCAAGATGCTTCGAGGGATAGCAATCAGTCCGGATCAAGAACTCTCCGATCAACTGGAGGACCTCCTCACGGAAGTGGGGCACATAGGTCTCGTCCGGAAGATCGAGAAGTACCCAGCGGGGATCGAATTGTCCCGTTTTCTGCGTGCGCATGCACCGCAGGTAGTTTTCCTGAGTATTGAAAATCTGGCGAAAGCCGTGGATACGATAGCGGGCATAGAGGCAACGGTACCCGGAATGCAGATCGTGGCGATCAGCCGCAACTGCGATCCCCAGACGCTGCTCGAACTGATGCGCATCGGTGTCCGCGAGTTTATGTCCATGCCATTCAGCCGGCAGGATTTATACGAAACGCTTGGCCGCATTAACGAAAATCTGGAGAAGAAACCTGTAGCGAGTTTTGCCACGGACATGATGTTCTCGTTCCTGCCCTCAAAGGCCGGAGTGGGCGCATCGACCATCGCCATGAACGCTTCTGTTTCGGCATCGCAGTTGCCTGAAGCGAAGACGATTCTGGTGGATTTCGATTTGAACAGCGGTATGCAGCGGTTCATGTTGAAGCTGGATAACGAATACTGCCTGACCGACGCAGCGGAGAACTCTTTCCGCATGGACGATAACCTGTGGCCGCAGCTGGTAACGACGATCGGCAACCTGGATGTTCTTCATTCCGGCAAGCTGAATCCGAATTTCCGGATTGAAGCCTCGCAAGTGCGCCATCTGATCGACTACATGCGACGCATGTACAAAGTGGTGTGCGTGGATCTTTCCGGCAACATGGAAAAGTATTCCCTGGAAATCATGCAGGAATCGAAGCGCGTATTCCTGGTATGTACTCCGGAGATTACGTCCCTCCACCTGGCTCGCGAGAAGTATAACTACCTGAAGACGCTTGACCTCGGCGAGCGCGTTTCGGTGCTGCTCAACCGGGCGCAGAAGCGGGCTGTGATTTCGCCTGCTCAGATCGAAGAGTTGCTGGGCATTCCGGTGGCGATGACTTTCCCGAACGACTATCAGGGCGTGCATCGTGCACTGACGATGGGCCGCAACGTGGAGCCTTCCACCGAACTTGGCAAGCAGTTCTCCAAGTTGGCGCAATCGATGGTGGAGAAGAAAGGCATCGCGGCGCCGCAGCCGAAGAAGAGTTTTGTCGATTATTTCAGTTTGCTGCCGGGCCGCTACTCACGGTTCCCGGACGGCAAGAAGCCGGTAGTCTAACCAGTACCCTATAATAGTGGTTTCCGGGCAATCGCCATGTCTAACCACACCGACGCATACGTTCGCCTTCATCAGATGCGGCTCCTCGACGAGCTGAAAGACTTCCTGCGCATCCCAAGTATCAGTACCTTTCCAGAAAACAAACAAGACGTGGAGCGGGCCGCGCAATTCGTCGCGAAAAGTCTCACCGATGCGGGCCTGGAGAACGTGGAGATCATCCAGACCTCGGGACACCCACTGGTGTACGCGGACTGGCTGCATGCGCCCGGCAAGCCCACCGTACTGTGCTACGGCCATTACGACGTCCAACCTCCCGATCCACTGGAACTGTGGCTGACACCGCCATTTGAACCGACCGAGCGCGACGGCAATCTGTATGGCCGCGGCACGGCCGACGACAAAGGCCAGATGTACATGCACATCAAGGCGGTGGAGGCGTTGCTGGCGGTGACGGGCACGCTGCCTCTCAATCTGAAATTCCTGATCGAAGGCGAAGAGGAGTGCGGCGGCGCGGCGGTGGCCAGTCACGTGGAGAAGAATCCGCGGAAGCTGTCTGCCGATGTGGCGCTGGTCTCAGATACCTCTCTCTATGCCGACGGACTGCCCACCTTATGCACGGGCTTGAGAGGGCTGATTTATCTGGAAGTGGAAGCGAGCGGCCCGAAGCGCGACCTGCATTCCGGCTCGTATGGCGGAGCGGCTCCGAACGCGGTCTTCGGCTTGATCGAACTGCTGGCCAAAGCAAAGGACGCCGATGGTGTCATCCAGATCCCTGGCATATACGACGGCGTGGCGGAGCCTGCCGCGGCGGAACTGGAGAGCTGGAAGAGCCTCCCGTTTAACGAAGCGCAATTTCTGAACGCAGAGGTCGGATCTACGGAACTGACCGGTGAACCAGGCCGTACGGTTTTGGAGCGCGTGTGGTCCCGCCCGACTTTCGAAGTGCACGGCATTGCCGGAGGCTTCACCGGCACCGGGGCCAAGACGGTGATTCCGGCCAAGGCAACGGCGAAGGTCAGCATGCGGATGGTGCCAAATCAGGATCCGGACAAGATAGTGACCGCGTTCCGGCAATGGGTCGCGGAGAACACGCCCAAGGGCATCACAACCGAAGTCCGGGTGCTCAGCAGCGGCCCGGGCCTGCTGGTCAACCCTGACCACCCTGCCATCGCCGTAGCGGCCAAGGCATTCGCCGATGTGATGGGCAAGGAAACGGTATTTGTAAGATCGGGCGGATCGATCCCGATCGTCGGCGACTTCGCACGGAACCTGCACATCCCCACCATCCTGATGGGCTTCGGCCTGCCGGACGACGGCCTGCATTCACCCAACGAAAAGTACCGCATTGAAAACTACTACCTGGGCATCATGACGGTCGCTCATTTCTTCGAGCAGTACGGGAGCTGAATTATTCCCGCACAGGATCAATCCCAATCAGAGAGCGTTGTCCGGTCCGCGGGCATCGTGTCGCTTGCCGTCGGCATGAGCCGCGTCACGGGCCTCGTCCGTGAGATGGTGATGGCGCATTTCTTCGGCGCGGGCTTTGCCAACGACGCGTTTCGCGTAGGCTTTCTCATCCCCAACCTGACGCGCGATCTGTTCGCGGAAGGGGCCCTATCGTCTGCGTTCATTCCGGCGTTCGTGGACAGCATGCACAACAAGGGGCGCAAGGAAGCGGCGCACCTGGCGAACCTGGTGGCGACGGCACTGATCATCGTGGTGGGTGCGCTGTGCATCTTCGGGATGATCTTTGCGCCGGAGATGGTGAACTGGCTGGCAGGGACCTTCCACGAGACTCCCGGCAAGTTCGAGCAGGCAGTAACCATGACACGCGTGATGTGGCCATTTCTGTTGCTGGTGGCGATGGCGGCGCAGGTGATGGGCATCCTGAACAGTTGCGGCCAGTTCGGAGTACCGGCCACGGCATCGACGCTGTTCAATATTTTCTCGCTGGCGGCGGGGCTCTCCATTGGCTTCATCGGACCGTTCGGCATCTCGCCGATCGAGGGCATGGCATGGGGAGTCGTGATTGGCGGCGGCATGCAACTGGCGTGGCAGATTCCGTCACTGCACAAGCAGGGGTTCCACTTCCGGCCGGCCTTTGACTGGTCGCATCCGGGCATGAGGCGGATTTTGAAGCAGATGGGTCCGGCGATTCTGGGCAACTCGGCGGTACAGATCAACGTCACGGTGAACACGCATCTGGCGACGCACATCATGGACCCGATCCGCGGCTACAACGGTCCGGTGAGCTGGCTGCAGTATGCGTTCCGGTTCATGCAGTTTCCTCTCGGCCTGTTCGGCGTGGCGATTGCGAGCGCTACGCTGACCTCGATTTCGCGCAGTGCGGCGAGCGGCAACATGGACGAGTTCCGGCGCACGCTTTCGCGGTCGCTGGGCATGGTTTTCCTGTTGACGATTCCTTCTTCAGTAGGCCTGGTTTTATTGGGCGAATCGATGATCGGAGCGGTCTATCAGGGCGGCAAGATCGTCCCCTATGACACGCAACAGATCGCGGTGGCGCTGTGCTACTACGCACTGGGACTCAGCGGATATTCGGCGTTGAAGGTATTGACGCCGGCGTTTTATGCGCTGAAGGATTCACGCACACCGATGATGGTCAGCATGTGCTCGGTGCTGATCAACTATGGCGTGGCGGTATCGATGATCCGGGGCGCGGGACTTGGCCATGCAGGGCTGGCTCTGGCAACTTCGGTGGTGGCAAACTTCGGTTTCCTGGTGCTGTTCCTGCTTTTGCGTAAGCGCATTGGCGGTATTCACGGTCGCGCTTTATTCGAAACCGTGATCAAAGTGGCGTTCGCGTCTATGCTGATGGGGGTGGCCGTATACGGCTCCACACACCTGATGCGGCATCTGGTTGGGACGACGAAAATCGCCCGTATTGCAGACCTTCTGGTGTCCATTCCCATCGGCGTGGCCATCTTCTACAACGCCTGCCGGTATGCCAAAATAGCCGAGATGGAGATGGCGCTGAAAGCTGTAACAGCACCTGTGGCCCGTTTGCGTGCTAAAATTCGGTAACACAATGATTGCGGACCTTCAGCTCGTCATTCAGTTACAAGGACTAGACCAACAGATTGCCGCGCTCGATAAGGAGATCGCTCTTTTACCGAAGCAGATCGCCGGAATTGAACGCGCGCTTGAATCCCACCAGCGAAAACTCGATGTAGACCGGGCAGCGCTTGCTGGGAATCAAAAGGAACGGAAGAAGATCGAAGGCGATGTTCAGGCGCATGAGGGGAAGATCTCCAAATTGCGCGATCAGATGTTGCAGGCCAAGAACAACGACCAGTACAAGGCATTCCAGAACGAAATCGAATTCTGCCAGCAGGAGATTCGCAAGTGCGAAGACCGCTCCATCACGCTGATGGAAGAGTCCGAGGCGTTGGGCAATAACGTCAAGGCCGCCGAAGAGGCTCTTAAAAAAGAGAAGGCGGTGGTGGACGCGGAAAAGGCCGTCGCCAAAGAGAAGACTGCCGCCGACGAAGCAGCTCGCGTTGAACTGCTGGAAAAGCGCAAGGAAGTGGTAGCGGGAATTCCAGCCGCCGTGATGGTCAAATACGACCGCCTGCGCAAGAAGCACAAGAACGGCCAGGCGATCTCCGAAGTCATCGACGGCCGCTGCCAGGCCTGCCAGATTTCACTGCGCCCGCAGTATTTCCAGGAAGTACGCCACGGCAACGCGGTGATGCCCTGCGAGATGTGCTTGCGCATTCTCTACTACAATCCTCCGGTCGCGCTCGATAACGAAATGAGCGCGAAGTATGCGGGCGGCACACGCGCTCACAACTAATCGCGAATGCTAACGCTTCGCCCAGTATCGGTCACGGGCCTGCACCAGCAGGCCTTTCTGCTTCACTGACAACTGGATCTTGCGGAACTCCGAGACATCCACCGGAACATCGGAGACGTAGCCGAGGCTGTACTGGCTGCGCAGTTCGTCCTGAATCTGGTCAAACACCTGTTCGATGGAGAGCTTCTTTGTCACTTCAAAGAAGCCTCCGCCGGTTTCACGGGCCATGCGCTGCAGGATCGCGCGCCCGTTGGGACCCATCCCGCCAAATAAGCCATAGGCATTCGGATCGGTAAAGTACACCGAGTAGATGATGGTGTCGTTGCGTTGCGCGGCCTCGATGGAATCGAGGATCGTGCGGTGACTGCCGGTATCCACGCCATCGGAGAGCACGATCAACGCCTTGCGGCCGGTGACTTTGCTCATCACATCATCGGCACCCATCACCATCGCATCGTACAAGAGCGTCCCTCCGCCCACCTGCTGCATAATTTGCGAACGTGTGGGCGTGTCGACAAAGGCGAGGGCGTCGTCGAGTTTCTGGCGTGAGTTCGTCAGGATCTGGGCGGTCTTCACGCTCATGTCGAATTGCATCAGGAAGACCTGGTCGACCTTATCGCGCAGCACCTGATCGAGGAAGCGGCGGCAGGCGCCACGTTCTGCGATGAGGACCTTTTCCTGGCTCATGCTGGTGTCTACCATCAGGCCGATGGTGAGGGGCAAATCGGATTGACGGGCGAAGTAGCGGATCTTCTGCGGGCGTCCGTTTTCGGCAAGGGTGAAGTCGCCTTCCGAAAGATCGCGGATGATCTCGCCTTTCTTAGTGCGAATGCTGGCGAGCACGTTGACGACTTTCACGTCGACCTTGATGATGGCGTCCTCTTGCGCTCTGAGGAGCGGCAGCGCGGACAACAGCAGAGTTCTTCTGGTGACTTTCATTTCTCTCGTACAATAGTGACTTATCATGTCCACGCAAGCCAAGTTCGCACTTGTAACAGGAGCCGGAAGCGGCATCGGGCGCGCCGCCGCACTGGCGCTGCATTCGGCCGGATATTCGGTGGCGCTCACCGGGCGACGCGCCGCTGAGTTGGAGAAGACCGCGGAGACCGCGGGGAGCCGCATGATTGTGGCTCCTGCTGATATCAGCAAACCGGAAGAGGTGAAGGCCGTGTTCGCAAAGATCGCCGCGGAATTCGGGCGGCTCGACCTGCTGTTCAACAATGCGGGTTGCGGCACGCCGGCGATTCCCATGGAGGAGTTGACGTTTGAGCAGTGGAACACGGTGGTGGGCGTGAATCTCACGGGATCGTTTCTGTGCGCCCAGGAGGCCATGCGCATGATGAAAGCGCAGTCGCCGCAGGGTGGACGCATCATCAACAACGGCTCGATTTCGGCGCATGTGCCGCGGCCCCATTCGGCGCCTTATACGGCGACCAAGCATGCGATCACGGGGTTGACGAAATCGATCTCGCTCGATGGCAGGCCGTTTGGCATTACGTGCGGGCAGATCGATATCGGCAATGCGGCGACCGAGATGACGGCACGGATGTCGAACGGCGTGCCGCAGGCGAATGGGTCGATGATGGTGGAGCCGCGGATGGACGTGCAGCATGTGGCGGATGCGATTTTGTATATGGCCGGGTTGCCGCCGGAGGCGAACGTGCAGTTTATTACGGTGATGGCTTCAACGATGCCGTTTATTGGGCGGGGCTAGGGCGATTCATGCGATGCCCAGGGGTTGAGCACTTTCGCGCCGGCCCCAACGAAGTCTCTTGTGTTCCGTGTGACGATAATCAGATCATGCACAAGAGCGGTCGCCGCAATGAGTGAGTCAATGCTAGGAAATGGTCTTCCGGCCTTCAACCCATCGGCAGTTAGGACGGCCCAACGTGATGCGACCCTGCGATCAATCGGAATGATCCGGCCCAGGAACCAGGATTCCAAATCCCGATTCAGCCATCGATTTAGCTGCTCCTTCCGCCTTCCCGCTGAGAGTAGTTCGACACCCTTTTGAATCTCTGCCAGCGTGAGGACGCTAACAAACTGAGTTGTTCGAGCATTACCCTCAAGCTAGGTCTTTACACCCAAATCGGGACCACCGGGCCGATTGTACTCCGAGAGGACATTGGTGTCGATGAGAAACCCGTTCATTCGATCTCGATGGAGCGCGGAAGGTCGTGGTGACGCTCTAAATTCAGTTCCGCACCTGAGAATGGAGAATTGAGCAGGAGATCAGAGAGGTTGTTGAATCTCTCCTCAATGGGGCGCGGATCAACGGGTGCGGGCCGCTCGACCTCTCTCTCGACAATTTCCTGAAGATAATCGCTAAGTGATACTCCGCGCTCCCTGGCGCGCGCAATGAGGCTAGCTTCGACTTTGCGGTCTAATGTCAGGGTTACCGTCATTATTGCGACTCCTTCTTCTTACACGATACCGGATTTGAGTGGCCGTCACCAGTGCAATTCAGCAAATACAAGCCGCGAGTGGTCAGAACACATCCAGGTCATTGCCGAACACAACGCGGCCGGAATAGCTGGCCTGAATCTCTCGCAGCATCTCTTCGGGATTTGAAGACCAGATCAGTTGGTGGGTCAGCACTAACAAGCCAGGCTTCGATTGATTGGCGATGGCGGCGAGTTGCACCGTCGAGGTGTGGTACCGCGCGTGATACTGCTGCCATGCCGGTTCGCGCTTGTTGAACCCCGCCTGCGAGTAAACTTCGTGGACCAGCACGTCGCAGCCGTTGCACTGCTGCTCAATTCCTGAACCCGGCGCGGCATCGCCGGAGATGACGATGGTGCGATCCGCGGTTTTGAACTTGTAGCCGAAGGCCTGCTCCCAGGCGCCGTGCCTGACCGGAAACGCTTCTACCGTGACGTTGGCATCGCGATAGACCACACCGGGGCGGATCTCATGCGCATTCACGATGTAGCCGCGCGGCTTGGCCGGCTCGCCCCCGTGGAAGCGGATGCGCATGTCCTCCTTGTAGGCCGCCAGAAGATGCGAGGTCATGCTCTTGAGTCCGCGCGGGCCGTAGACTTCGAGCGGCGCGTCGCGCTCCAGCACACCGGGGGTGAGGATCAGGTCGGCGTAGCCCGCAGTGTGGTCCGAATGCAGGTGCGTGACGAAGGCCATCTTCAGGTTCTTTGCTTCGAGTCCTGCGATGCCTCGCTTTGCGGCGGCAGAGGCGCGGCGAACGACTCCGGGACCGAAGTCGACCAGATATGACGTGCCGTTGACGACGATCGCTGTAGAGGGGCCGGAACGGTCAGGATCGGCGTTGGGTGTGCCGGTGCCGAGGAGGACCACTTTGGTCTCCGCATGCACGGGCCCGAGCAGGAGCAGGAGAATGGCGAACTTCATGAGTCCCCGATTTTAGCGCAGTGTACGGAGGCGGCACACATGACACCGGCGCTTCACACGCTGCCACGTGCAACCGGATGACTTCACGTAGCGCAGACCGGCGGCACGGAGGTTGCAGTAGTGACGCGCATGACAACCAAACTGATTCTCACTCTCGCGGCCCTCGCACTCTCCATCACCACTACCCGCGGCGAAGAACTCTCCCTGACCGGCATGTGGGAGGCAAATTTCAAGGGGGCGATATTTTTGCGCGTCGACCTCACCGACGGCGATTCAATCACCGGGCGGCTCAGCATCGGCAGCATCGCAGTGGACTACGAAGGCAACCTGCTGCTGGCCGAACCGGCCTCGCCCGATAACGACACTCCGATCCGAAACCCCTTATTTGACGGGCGCAAACTTACTTTCGAGATCGACGACGATGGCGAGATCACGCACGTCGAGATTACGCTCATCGAGCCCGGCAAAGCGGAGATGCGGTTTCCGGGCCTGGCGCAGAAGATCAAGCCGATCGTGCTTGAGAAAAAATAATTCACTCGACAGCTACGCCACCTCTGTTTCGATTGTGTTAACATCCCGGTTTGAGGTCCGAAACTACGTAGTTAGGAGCTAATTCAAGTGAAAGTATACGAAGGCAATGAAATCCGCAATGTCGGTTTAGTGGGCCACGGACATTCCGGAAAGACTTCGCTCACCGCTGCACTGCTTTTCACCTCGGGTGCAACGAATCGGCTGACGAAGGTAGATGAGGGTTCTACCATCACCGATTATGATGAAGAGGAGATAGCGCGAAAAATATCGATCTCAACAGCGCTTGCCACCGCGGAGTGGAAAAAGCACAAGATCAATTTCTTAGATACCCCCGGTTTTAATACATTCATACACGATACAAAAGTATCGCTGGCCGCGGCGGATTCGGCACTCGTGGTCGTGGACGGCGTGGCGGGCGTAGAAGTACAGACGGAAAAAGTTTGGAATTTTTGCGAGGAGTTTCATCTTCCGGCGGCATTCGTGATCAACAAGCTCGATCGCGAACGCTCCAGTTTTGAGCGCGTACTGGCAAACATCGTAGCGGTATTTGGCAAGAACGTGATTCCGATCCATCTCCCCATCGGCTCGGAACGCGATTTCAAAGGCATCGTTGACCTGGTCCGGATGAAGGCTTACACCTATGCACCTGGGGGCAACGGCATCGGAGTTGAGGGCGACATTCCCGCCGATATGGCAGAGGCCGCAAAGAAGGGCCACGAAATCCTGGTGGAAGCGATCGCGGAAGGAAACGACGCCCTGCTCGAAGAGTTCTTCGCGGAGGGCACGCTGCCGATCGAACACATCGAAGACGGCATGCGCCTGGCGATCAAGGAAGACCGGTTTTTCCCGGTCCTCTGCGCTTCGGCAGCGAGCAATATTGGTTGCGATTTCCTGTTGAACTTCATCCTGGAGCACTTCCCCTCCCCGGCCGCGCGCGGTCCGGTGAAGGGCCTGACGGGCGGACAGGAAGTGGAACGTAAGATCTCCGACACGGAGCACCCGTCGATTTTCGTGTACAAGACGATCGCCGATCCGTTTGCCGGGCGGCTTTCTTACTTCAAGGTCATGTCCGGCGTGGTAAAGAATGACGCCAATGTGGTCAATTTCAAGACCGGCACGGCAGAGCGACTGGCGCATATCGGCGTCATGCACGGCAAGACCGTGCAGGCCGTCACGGAACTGAGAGCGGGCGATCTGGGGGCGGTGGCCAAACTGAAGGACACGCTCACCGGGCATACGCTCGGCGAAAAGTCCCACCCGATCGAGTACCCGGCAGTGAAACTGCAGGAGCCGTCCATCGCGTTCGCCATCCAGGCCAAGAGCCGCCAGGACGAAGACCGCATGGGAATTGCCATCCACAGGATCATGGACGAGGACCCGCTGCTGCGGTTTGAGCGCGATCCCCAGACCAAGGAGTTCCTGCTGGCGGGCGGCGGGCAGCAGCACATTGAAGTTATCGTCAGCCGGATGAAGAAGCGGTACCAGGTGGATGTTGCCCTGAAGGCGCCTAAGATCGCCTACCGGGAGACGATCCGCGGGCATGCCGACGTCCAGGGACGCCACAAGAAGCAGACCGGCGGTCACGGCCAGTTCGGCGACTGCTGGATCAAAATGGACCCGCTGCCGCGCGGCGCGGGATTTGAATTCGCCAACGAAGTGTTCGGAGGTTCGATTCCCAGGAACTTTATTCCGGCGGTCGAAAAGGGCATCGTGGAAGTTTCCGCAAACGGATACCTGGCCGGATTCCCGATGGTGGATTTCAAAGTTACCGTTTACGATGGTTCCTACCACGACGTGGATTCGTCGGAATTGGCGTTCAAACTGGCTGCCAGGAAAGCATTTAAGGCCGGAATGGCAACCGCAAAGCCGACCCTGCTGGAGCCGGTGATGAGCGTTGAGGTGCAGGCGCCGGTGGAGTACGCAGGCGACCTGATGGGCGACATGAACAGCCGCCGGGGCCGCATCTCCGGTATGGAAACAAAGGGCACTACGCAGATTATCCGCGCCCTCACCCCCATGGCTGAGATGCTCACCTACCAGAATGACCTGATTTCCATGACGCAGGGCCGGGCCAGCTTCACCATGGAGTTCGATCATTATGATTACGTTCCTTCCCTGCAGGCGGAAAAAATAATCGCCGCAGCCAAGGCAGCCAAAACTGGCGAGGAGGAAGAAGAGGAGTAGCCATCCAGAACCCTGGCAGAAACGCGTTTATAGCGTTTCTGCCAGGGTTCTACGTAGGGCCCCACATTGCGGACACAAAATAAGCGATAATAATACAGTGTCCGGGGGGAAGCGAAGCAAAACGTTTCCTGTGAAGAACATACCCCCCTTGCGTTGGAGAAGGGCCTTATAGTACAGTCAGGGTTTCGCCGCTGTAACGAAGTAGACATAATCCCTATGGGAGTGGCATGAATTCATTTCGCTTTGGTAACAGCACAGATATAACCGCGTTAGTTATCCTGGGACTTTCAGCAGTCCTCGGCGGATGCTCCCCCTTAGCACCGCAACCCAGGCAGTTCGTAACCCCGTTTCTTCCGCCCGCCCCAGCGGCCAACGTCAAGACCTCACCAACCGTCATCGACCTGGAACCGCCGAAGATTGAAACAGATCTGTACCGGAACGAAACTCCCCGCTCGCTGGCCCAGGAGTTTCCGCCGCGCCCGACGCAGGCAGATTCCCGAATTCGCCGTGCCGAGGATCGTTTCGAGGCCGCGAAGAAGCTGTACCAGGCTGGAAACATGGAAGGCGCCCGCCGCGAGTTCGACCGGGCGCTGGACCTGGTTTTAAGTAGTTCCGACGAACCGACGGACCGCACCGGCTACGACCGCCGCCTGGAATCATTAGTAGAGGCGATTTACCGGTACGACGTGGAAGGGCTCGGCAGCGGCGAATCGGCCCAGGAGCCGCGTTTCGACAAGACCCCGCTGGACGATATCCTGTCCAATACATTTCCTGTGGATCCCCGCCTGAAGCACAAGGTTGCTGAGCAGCTCGCGGCCACCGTCAGCCAGCTTCCGCTGGAAGTCTCCGATCCGGTGTTGAGCTTTATCAACTTCTTTTCCAGCGACCGGGGACGAAAAGTTCTAGTGGCTGGTTATAAAAGACAGGGTAAGTATAAGAAACTGATCTCCCGAGTGCTCGACGAAGAGGGTGTACCGCAGGAATTGATCTTCCTGGCGCAGGCCGAATCCGGCTTCCTGCCCCGCGCGGTCAGCTATATGAGCGCTGCTGGCATGTGGCAGTTCATCCGGCAACGGGGCAATGAGTATGGCCTGAAGCAGACCCAGTACACCGACGAGCGATTCGACCCTGAAAAAGCAACGCGGGCTGCGGCGAGGCATCTGCGCGACCTCTATAATCAATTCGGAGATTGGTATCTGGCCATTGCGGCCTACAATTGCGGACCGGTGACTGTGGAGCGGGCTATCCAGCGGACCGGCTATGCCGATGTCTGGGAGTTGCGCGAACGCCACACATTGCCGCTCGAAACCTCCAATTACGTCCCCATCATCCTGGCGATGACCATTATGTTCAAGAATGCCAAGGACTACGGACTTGAGGACATTCAACAGGAAGATCCGCTGGAGTACGATACGCTGGAACTGGAGTCGACGACCAACCTGGCGTTGATCTCCGATCTGGCCGGAACTCCGATCTCCACCATTAAGGAATTGAACCCGTCGCTGTTGCGTGGCATCGCACCGGAGAAGTACCAGTTACATCTTCCGCGTGGCATGGTAGCCACCGTGTCAGCCGGGCTGGAATCGGTACCGGCAGATAAGCGGGCATCGTGGCGCATCCACCGGGTAGAGACTGGCGACACCCTGGCAGGGATTGCCAAGCGCTACAACTCATCGCCGGCCGCACTGGCGTCGGCCAACGGCGGAATGAAGGACGCACCGGAGTCCGGCGACTACCTGCTGATTCCGGCAGCATATTCCGAGATGAGGCCGGTTGCGCGGCGGACCACCACGGCGACGGCAACACGCCGGCCGGCAGCAACGGCAGCACCTTCCACTGCGAAACCAACGGCAAAGCGGCCGGCGGCAACCACTGCACAAAAGGCAGCGCCCGCGGCGAAGAAGCCGGCAGCGGCCAAAGGCAAGCAGGTCGCGACCAGTGCGGGGAAAAAGAAACCAGTTTAACGAGGCATATCTGAATGTCGACTAAACACATTCCCGATCTCAAGCTCGATAGTTTCGGGTTGGATGACTACGAGTACGAAGAACATGTGGAGTTGGAGTCGGAGTTGGACGAATACTCCCAGATCGATGACGATGACGACGATTTTGACGATGTGGAGGTGGAATTAACCACGCCCGCGCCGCCCCCGGCTGTAGTGGTCGAAGAGGTGGTGATTATCGTTTCCGAGCAGGCGCCCGCAGTGGAGGCCCCCAAAGCCGCCGCGCCGCCCGCTTCCCAAGCTCCGCCGAAAAAGCCCGTCAAAAAGGCCACGGCGAAGAAGCCGGTTAAGAAGTCTCCGGTGACGAAAGCAACAAAAAAGGCTTCAACTAAACCAAATAAGAAAGCGCCTGCGAAAACGGCTCCGGCCAAAAAAACGCTAGCGAAAAAGAAGGTAACCGTGAAGAAAGCAACCAAAAAGGCAGCACCCGCAAAGAAAGCTGCAGTAAAGACAGCGGCCAAGGCCGCTCCGAAGAAGGCCGCCGCGCCGGCTAAGAAAGCTGCTCCTGCACCCGCAAAGAAGGCAGCACCGGCAAAGAAGGCAGCTGCTCCTGCAAAGAAGGCAGCTCCCGCAAAAAAGGCAGCAGCAAAAAAGAAGTAGTTCGTCTGTTCAGAAAGCGCCCCGTACCCAAAGCGGGGCGCTCCCTCCTTTACCGCTCCGTTACGGCGGTGGGACAGGCGGTTTCGCCTGTCCGTCTCCAATTACTCAGCTCCCTTGCTGTTTACCACCGTGCGGCAGCGCTCAAACAATTGCAACAGAGCCTCAGCGTGCTCTTCCGGCGTCCGCGACTTGTTGGCGGAGGTGAAGCCCGTTGTCGGCGCTCCCTTGCCGTAGCCCGTGGTCACCGTGATAAATTTCATCAGTTCGAGTGCAACCTGGTCTTTGCCCGCGGTATCGGGCTTCGCATCATTTTTTTCATCTGCCATATCGATTCAGTCCTCTCAAATGTGGTAAACCTCTAGATTACTCCAGAATGCCGGTCCAAGCGACAAAGCTGATCAGAAAAATGCGGGGGGGCGCGCAGTCGCACCTGCTGGAGGCGGCGGACGGCCGGTTCTACATCACCAAATTCGTGAATAACCCGCAGGGTACGCGCATTCTTGTGAACGAGTGGATCGCGGCCAAGTTCCTGACCTACCTGGAGATCGCCCAGCCCGCAACGGCTTTGATCGAACTCACCCCGGAATTCCTGCGTCACAACCCGGAGATCTACCTGCAACGCGGCTCACACCGCGAACCGATTCAGCCTGGCTGGCACTTCGGCTCGTGCTTTCCGGGCGATCCGAACCGGCAGGCGGTGTACGACTTCATCCCCGACGTGCTGCTGCCCAAAGTGACCAACTTCCGGGATTTTATGGGCGTCATGGTATTCGACAAGTGGACGGGCAATGCCGACGCCAGGCAGGCGATCTTCTTCCGGGCCAAGCTGAGCGAGTGGATGGCCTCAGCGGCCGCTACAGGCACCAAGACGGGCTTTGTGGCGCAGATGGTGGATCACGGGTATATCTTCGATGGTCCGCACTGGGGGTTTCCGGAATCGCCGCTGCAGGGGCTCTATTTCCGGACCGGTATTTACGAGCAGGTTCGCGGATTTGAGGATTTTCAGCCTTGGCTGGAAAGGGTGGTGAACTTTCCGGAGGAGATTGTGGATCAGGCGTTCCGGGAGATTCCGGAGCAGTGGCTGGAGGGGCAGGCTGACGTGTTGGAGGCCATGCTGGAAAAGCTGTTGAGGAGATGCAGGCGGGTACCGGATTTGATCCAGGCCTGCAAGAGCGCTCGCAGCAATCCGTTTCCTAATTGGCGGTAGTGGTACAAAGCGCTCGGTGCTGGGGCAAACCGGGGACAGTCAGCCAAATTCCGGCTGGACTGCGCCGGAAATTGGTAACTGTCCCCCAGTTTGCGGTGCCTCCTGGTGACAACTAGAGTTTGCCGGTCTGGATGTACTTTGCCATATCGTTGAACAGGCCGGTGGCGAAGGTCTTGCCTTTGTTGATCAGGTTGTCTTTGGTCATGAAGTCGACCTGCACGTCGGGCCGGACGCCGATGTTCTCCACGTAGGGCGCGGTGGGGTTGTCGGTGGTCACGACCGGGCTCTTGCGGTTCATCAGCGAATCGGTGACGGTAATGGTCGCCTCGGAGAACGTCGTTCCGGTCATCTGGCTGACGTTGCCGCCGGCGCCCATCGTACGCATGCCGTAGACGAGGCCGCGTTTGTTGTCCTGGAAGATGGCGGCGAAGACTTCGGCCGCGGAGGCTGACATCTCGTCGGTGACAACCATGATCGGCTTGGAGTAGCCGGTGACCTTGCCGGTACGGTCCGTCGCCGGATCGACATCCAGGCTGTAGCCGCAGATCGGAATGGGGCCGGTGCGGCCGCGGTTTTCCGAATAGGCCTGCTTCATGCCATCGAGCAGCGCCTGGTCGGTTTTGATGATCCAGGTGGGAGCGCCGAAGGACTGGTCCAGGTCCAGGTAGTAAGAGAAGAGCCCGAGCCAATATGCAGTGGCGCGGATCTCGTAGCCGATGGTCCGGAAGCGAGTGGGAATCAGGTATTGCATCATCACTTCCGGATAGCAGGCGTCGCCGCCCGGATTGCGCATCACGTCGAGGATCAGGCCATCGGTATTGGCCTGCATGTAGGTCACTTCACTCACAAAGGAGTTCAGCGCGGCGGTGGTCGACGACGGCAGAAACGTAGGAATCCGGATATAGCCGATACGCGAACCGTTCACGGTGATGGTGCCGGAGGCGAAGTAGTCAAAGCCGGAGCGGCCGAGCCGCTGGGTGAAGCCCGTGGGATAGCTAAAGAGAGGGGCGACCTGCTCGATCCCGAGGACGTCCTTAATCGCCTGAGGCATTTTGCTTTCGGGCAGGCGCAGGGCGCTGAGTTCGCGGATCGGCGCAGCATGATACTGGACGTCGATATCTGGAGCCGGATCGTCGGTGGGAATATCCGTTACGTCCTGGCGGCGCAGCGTGCGGCCGATCACCGGCTTATCCGCATTGAAATTCAAACCGGGAACCGGGCCGACGGCGTACACCGGGGTGCCGCTCTTGGCCCACGGAATCGAATAGGTTTCGGTCGCGCCGCTCTGGCGCTTGATGACAACGGAGGCGCGGTCAGGAAGATTCACTGCATCGGGAATCAGCGACTGCGGGCGGAAGGTCAGATATTGGGAAGTATAGCGGGCCGTGCTTCGGGTGTTTGCGGAGGTGCCGTAACGTCGATTGTCCTGAACCCACTTTGCGGCCGCGACCCCATCCACGGAGACCAGTTCGTCGCCGACCTGGAAAGGATAGGTGGTGGGACGCAACTGCTGGGTGTTGATGGATTCGATGAGATAGACGCCATCGAAGAGATCCACGCCGAAGCCGAGGTAGGCCTGAAAATCTGAAGGGAACGTGATCAGATCGTGCGCATCGTTGAGCGCGGCGACGTAATCGGCGCAGATGACCATGAACTCGAAGTCGTCTTTCGATGCCTTCACCTTGTCAAGCCAGGTCTTCACCTTGAACAGGTCGAAGTTCTGGGTCTGGACCTTCCACTCGTAAGGGCCGTAATTCTTGGCGTAGGTTGCCGCCAGTTGGGTAAAGTCGCTGACCTTCTGGTCAACGGTCATCTGAGCGCTGGCAAGTCCGCTGAATGCGAACAGGGCGCACGCCAAAAACAAAAGGCGGATCATTTGTTCTCCTAATTTCTAATCACAAAACGGACGGGCTACGGCTTGGGCGGATCCACCGCCTCGCCCTTGCGGCGCAGCGTGGGAGCCTTCCGTTCCTTCTTTGTTTCCTCGGCCTTTTTGGCTTCACGCTGCTTTTGTGCGGCCAGATCCTGCGGGCTCATTAACGCTTCGCGGTCTGTCTTTTCTTTTTGCAGCTTTTCGGCGAGCGCCGAACCGCGGGTTTTCAGGTCCTGCGACGCCATATCGAGCGAGTCCTGCACGGTTTCGATGGCCTGGTCGAGGGCGAACTTGTAGCGGGCGGAATCCTTGAGTTCCATCTCGGCGATTTTGCGCAGGTTGCCGGTCATCTCCGATTCGGCATTGGCAACGGCGACCATGCCGAGAGCGAGGTCGGCACGCTTTTTCATGGCGTCTTCGGAGACGGTATCGATGGCTTCGATAATCTGCGTGAACTCTTCGAGCGTGTCGTGAATGAGCACGGAGCGGCCGGGCTTCTCCTTGGCCACCAACTGCTGCAGCAGATCGATGCGCAGTTTGGCGAACTTAAGGTAGAGCTTGAGCCGGTCGTTGGGTGCCTGCACTTCGCGGACCTGGTCCGCTTCGTCGGCGGTGAGAAAATCCTTTTGCGCGGCCAGCGGAAGCGCAAGGAGCAGTGCGAGCGCGAGATGTTTCATTTCTTTTTTCCCATCATGTCATCCAGCAGGTCTTCATGAACCTTGCGGACATGCTCCACGGTCTTTTCGGCCACGGGGCGGTCCATTGCTCCCATGTCGGTCTGGAAGCGCTCCAGGCGGCGTTCGAAGTCGTGCGTGCGCATCTCGGCCTTCTTGAAATATTTGGGAGAGCGGCGGGCGTTCTTGCCGCTGGCTTCGAGCGACTTGCGGCACAACTCCACTGATTGGGTGATCTCGTCGAGGGTCGTGGCCAGCTTCTTCATCTCGCCCGAATTGTAGGTATCGCGCAGTGTGGAGATCAACTGCGCCGCGTGGTCGAGCGCCTTATCGGCGCGTTTTTCGAGATTCGGTTCGGCGTTGACAGCAGCCAGGTCGAACGCCAACAAGAGGATCAGTGGGCTCATTTCTTGTTCAATTCGTGTTTGATGATGCGTGACCGCTGGCGCGCCTTAAACTCTTCGTCCGGATGCTGGTCTTTGCTCATTTCGAGAAACTTATCATAGCTCTCCACCGCCTGCTTGTGAAGCTTCAAATGATCGTAACAGAGTGCGCGGAAATAAACCTGACCGGGGGTCTCCTCTCCCAGCAGTTTGATCTTGTCGAGAGCGGCGAGCGACTGCTGGTAGTTTTCGGTCACCATCAGCATGCCGGTCAACTCGCGCCAGGCCTCGAGCGAATCCGGCTTGGTCTGCACGGCGCGCAGGAATTCATTGGCCGCGGCGAAATACTTGTTCTTATCCTTCACGCCCTGGTCACGCAGCAAGCGGCCGTAGGTGAGACGAAGTTCCAGATTCTTCGGCTCCAGCTTGAGCGCCTCCACCAGTTGCGGCTCGGCCTTTTCCGGCTTCTTGCTGCGCAGGTAGGCGGCGGCGAGGGCGTAGTGATTGGCGGCGGTGGGCGATTTGGCGACGGCCTGTTCGAGGCTGGGGACGGCATCGGCAGCGCGTCCGTTCTGCAGCATCAGGCTGCCGAGGTGCTCGCGGACGGCCGGATTATCGGGGAACTTTTCGTAGATGGCGATGGCGTCATCGAACTGTTTGGCTTGCTCGTAGAGTCCGGCAAGTTCGAGCAGTTGATCGCGATAGGCCGGGTCGGTCTCCGCGGCTTGCCTGAAGTAGGGCGCGGCTTCCGCCAGTTTTCCCTGTTTGACGAGTGCGCGGGCGAGGCCCGACATGACGGCCGCCGACTTGGGATCGGCAGCCCGATAGGCCGCTTCGGCTTTCGCGAAATCGCCGGTGGCGAGGCGGGCTTCGGCCAGATAGTAGTTGGGGCGGGATTCCGTGGGCTTGGCCTCGACGGCCGCGCTGAGGTACGGCAGCGCGCCCGCGGCGTCCTTCTGGCGCATGAGCAGGATGCCCAGATTCAGTTCGGCCTGATAGAGGCCGGGCTTGAGTTCGAGAACTTTCTTATAGACCGGGATCGCTTCGGCGTCTTTGTTGAGCAGGCTGAGCGAGAGGGCCAGATGGAACCGGACGCCGTAGTCGTCGGGAAACTCCTCGACGGCCTTGGCGAAGTTGCGGGCGGCATCCTCGTACTTCTGCGCTTCCAGGGCTTTCAGGCCTTCGGCCTGGTAGTCGGTTTGCAGAAGCATCGCGGCGAGGAGCAGTTGCACCATAGATACATTCTAGCCCGTAGCATCCGTTCAGCTATTGCGCGGCGTTCTCCAAAAGCCAGGGACCAAGGTTAAATCTTTTCAGCAGCTCCGATTGTTTACCGAAGTAAGCAGGGCCTTGTTTGGTTTGGAAAACTCCGTTGAGGGACTTGCCTTTCCAATCGGCCAGCCAGTAGATCTTCGAATCGCTGAACTTGTCGATGGTGGCCCAGACGACAAAGCTCTGGCCGCCGGGAAGAAGGAGGTACTCTTCGGCGGCGTCTTCGAGCGCGCCTCCGCTGGCCATGAGTTTCTGGGCCGGAGCTGGGGCGATGCGGCGCGCCTCCTCTTTCAGCCATGGCTGCCATTCGGCACGGTAACAGGAGACGCCTTTGCCGTTGAACATGGTGGTTTTGGTGCAGAGAGCCGGGAGTGCGGATTTCTGGAGTTCGCTGAGGGGACGGAGACTCGGTTCGGTTGTTGCCTGAAAGAGGAAGGCCAGAAGGAGGATGCTCATAACACGTCCTTGAGGAAGCGACCGGTGTACGTTTTGGTCTTGGCGACCTGTTCGGGAGTGCCTTCAGCTACGACGCGGCCGCCGCCGGAGCCGCCTTCGGGGCCGAGGTCGATGATCCAGTCGGCGCAGCGGATGACTTCGAGGTTGTGTTCGATGATAACGATGCTGCCGCCGTTTTCGATGAGGCGCTGGAAGGCGTCGAGCAGTTTGGCGATGTCGTCGAAGTGAAGGCCGGTGGTCGGTTCGTCGAAGATGAAGAGCGTGCCGCTGCTGGATTGCTGGGCGAGGTGGGAGGCAAGCTTCACGCGCTGCGCTTCGCCGCCGGAAAGCGTGGTGGCGGATTGGCCGAGCCGCAGGTAGCCGAGGCCGACGTCGTTCAGTACTTTCAACTTCGTCATCAGGCGCGGCGTGTCCGTGAAAAACGTGAGCGCTTCTTTTACCGTGAGCTTGAGCACTTCGTGGATGTTGAGGCCCTTGTAGCGAATCTCCAGAACACTCGACTTGTAGCGCGTGCCCTTGCACTCTTCGCAGATCAGTTCCACGTCGGCCAGGAACTGCATCTCCACCGTGACGGTGCCGTCGCCCTGGCAGACTTCGCAGCGGCCGCCGGGGATGTTGAAGGAGAAGTGGCCGGCGGTGTAGCCGCGGCGGTCGCCCTCCTTGGTGGAGGCGAAGAGTTCGCGAATGATGTCGAAGGCTTTGACGTAGGTGACCGGATTCGAGCGCGGAGTGCGGCCGATGGGTGACTGGTCGACGAGGATTACTTCAGAGACGAGATTGGCGCGATCGACGCCGCGCCAGGTCTTCTTATCGGGAGTGCCGAGGAAGTCGGCCTGCTCTTCGGTGGAGCCGCCGCCGGCCGAGAGGGCCTTGTAGATTACGTCATGCACGAGGCTCGACTTGCCGGAACCGGAGACGCCGGTGATGGCGACCATCATGCCGAGCGGGATGGTGACGTCAATGTTCTTCAGATTGTTGGCGCGCGCTCCGCGGAAGGTGACGGTCTTCTTTGCGTTGACCTTGCGGCGGTCGCCGATGCGGGCGGTTTCGAGCGCGCCGCTCAGATACTTGCCGGTCAGCGATTCGGCACCATCGGAGAGCAGCTTTTTCATGTTGCCCTCGAAGATGACCTGGCCGCCGGTCTCCCCTGCCCCGGGACCCATGTCGACGATGTGATCGGCGGCGCGCATCACGTCGGGATCGTGTTCCACCACGATGATCGTGTTCCCGAGTTCGCGCAGTTCGTGCAGGATGCCGACCAGGCGGCCGGTGTCGCGGCTGTGCAGTCCGATGGACGGCTCATCGAGTACATAGCAGGCGCCGACCAGGCGTGAGCCGAGACAGGTCGCCAGTTGGATGCGCTGGGCTTCGCCGCCGGAGAGCGTGGCGGAGAGGCGATCGAGCGTGAGGTATTCGAGGCCTACGTCGTAGAGGAACTTCAGGCGCTGGCGGACCTCCACCAGGACCTTCTGCGCAATGGCAGCCTCTTCCGGCGCCAGGGTGAGGGAGTCGAAGAAGGCCATCGATTCGGCGATGTTCATCTTCACCACCTGCGACATTGTTTTGTCGCCGACGCGGATGTTCAGCGCCTCTTTACGCAGGCGCGAGCCCTGACAGTCGCTGCATTGGGCGTAGCCGCGATAGCGACTGAGGAAGACGCGGACGTGGACTTTGTACTTCTTCTTTTCCACTTGAGCGAAGAAGTCGCGGATGTGGCGGGCGAGGAAGTCGAGTTCTTCTTCGCGCAGGTCGCAGACGGGCACGCTGATGCGGACCTGCTTTGCGTACAGCTTCCGGAATTCGCGCAGCCAGTCGCGGTAGGCGGGCTTGGTCCAGGGGGCGATGGCGCCGTCGTCGATCGATAGCGACCGGTCCGGGATCACCAGATCCATGTCGTAGTCGATGGTGTTGCCGAAGCCCTGGCAGCGCGGGCAGGCGCCGAACGGACTGTTGAAGCTGAACAGGCGCGGTTCGGGCTCCTGCAGTGCGATGTCGCACTTCTTGCAGGCGAACTTCTCGCTGAAGCGGACCCGCTTGGGAGTCGCCACCTGGGCCTGTTCGAAGATCACTTCGCCGGATTCTCGGTAGCAGATCTCCACGGTATCGACGAGGCGGGCGTGGAGATCGCTGTTGATGGCCACGCGGTCTACGAGCACGAACAGCGGCTTGCTGAAATCGAGTTCGAGCAGCGATTCCGGCGTGGAGAATTCGAAGGTCTTGTCGTCCTGGTAGAGGCGCGTGAAGCCGCGGCTACGCAGGTCGAACAGGTGATCGCGAACGGCGTTGGCCTCTTTCGGATTCACGATGATCACCGGAAACAGTGCGTACCAGCGCGAGCCGGCGGGCTCCAGCAGCATGGACTGCGCGATGTGATCGACGGTGTCTTTCTGGACGCGGCCGCCGCAGTTGGGGCAGTAGGTTCGGCCGGCGCGGGCGAAGAGCAGGCGCAGGAAGTCGTAGATCTCGGTGGAGGTCGCGACGGTGGAGCGCGGATTGCGCGTGGTGTTTTTCTGGCGGATAGCGATGGGCGGGGCGAGGCCGACGATCTCATCGATATCGGGCTTTTCCATGCGGTCGAGGAACTGCCGCGCATAGGCGGAGAGCGATTCGACGTAGCGGCGCTGGCCTTCGGCGTAGATCGTATCGAAGACGAGCGAGGACTTGCCGGAACCGGAGACCCCGGTGACGACCGTCAGTGCATTGTGCGGAATGGCGAGCGAGACGTTTTTTAAGTTGTGTACTCGCGCGCCACGGATGAAAATGGAGTCTTCCACCGGGAATTAGATGACTCCATTATACCGGCTTCGAAAGCCTCTTCTACAGTGGTACCAATCGGCGGCCAGAAAACTGCCGTGGCGCGAGACGCGCGATCCGTACAAGATCTGGGTTTCGGAGATCATGCTGCAACAGACGCGGGTGGCCGCGGTGATCCCGTATTTCGAGCGGTTCATGGAGCGATTCCCCACTGCTGCCGCGCTGGCGGCAGCGCCGGAGGAGGAGTTGCTGGCGATGTGGAGCGGGTTGGGCTACTATTCGCGGGCACGGAATCTGCAGAAGGCGGCGCAGTCGTTTGTGGAGTTTCCGGACGATTATGAGTCGATGCTCGCTCTGCCGGGGGTGGGACCATACACGGCGGCGGCGGTGGCGAGTATCGCGTTTGACCTGCCTCATGCTGTGCTGGATGGCAATGTGATGCGGGTGATCGCGCGGCTCACCTGCGATGCGGGCGACATCCAATCGGGCAAGACGAAAGAGCGGATGCAGGATGTGGCGACGGCGCTTTTGGATGTGAAACAGCCAGGGCTGTTTAACCAGGCGATGATGGAACTGGGGGCAACTGTGTGTCTGCCGCGAGATCCTTGCTGTGGCGAGTGCCCGGTCGCCGGTTTCTGCGAGGGGCGCAGGGCGGGCAAGGAGCGCGAGCTTCCGGTGAAGCTGCGCAAGATGGAGATGAAGCGCGTGGAGCGCACAGTGCTGCTGATTGAGCGCGGCGATGAGATCTTGGTCTGGAAGCGCACGGATACTTCGGAGAAGCTGGCGGGATTCTGGGAGTTGCCGGAGGCGGTGCATTTGCCGAAGGCGAAACTTGGTGAGCGGCTGGGAACGTTTCGCCACGCGATTACCAATCACAACTACGTCTTCGAAGTAGTGCGGGCAAGGGCCGGGAAAGTTCCTGCCGGTTTTGTGTATATTGGCAGAGACAGTCTGGAGACCATGCCGCTCAGCACGTCTGCCAGGAAGGCATTGCAATTGGCATCAGAAAGATGAGCGGAAATTAACCATTGTTCACAGCAACTCGTTTCCGATAGCGGGTTTATGTGTACAGACATCGGTCGTGCGGGACTGTTCCAGTTGTGAAATCTTCAGGTTTGATGCAATTCTGCCGATGAATGGGAAGTATTATGGGAAGGAACATGATGAACAGAAATAGAGCGATTTTAGTTGGTAAGGCGGCGGCGATCCTTTCGGTGATCCCGGTGCTTCTTTACGCGTATGCATCCGGGCCGGATCCGCGAAACACGGGAGCGCCTGGCGACACAACCTGTTCGCAGAGCGGCTGCCATCTGGGCACCGTGAATCCTCCCGGTTCGAGCGTCACCATCACGTTTCCTGGAGATCTGACTTATACACCCGGAGTGAAGCAGACCATTACGGTAACGGTGGGGCAAGTGCCGACTTCGAAGATTTATGGATTCCAGGCCAGTGCGCGGCAGGCGGGCAAGGATAGTTACAAGACCACCCAGGCCGGAACTTTTTCGTTTACAGACAAGCGCCTGATCATTCTTTGCGAAGACGGGACGCTGCGCGGCACAGCCTGCAAGGCAAGCGCTCCGCTGGAGTTCATCGAACATGGCGGCGGCGCTGGCGCCGATTCCAAGAACACCTGGACCTTTGACTGGACTCCCCCGGCGACCGACGTCGGCGACGTGAAGATTTACATTGCGGGCAATGCCGGTAACGGCGACGGCAAGGCCGACAATAAAGATATCATCTCGACCAATGTCTATACCTTGAAAGCAGCAACTGGCGGCGGCACATCCAATAAGCCGGCGATCAGCGCCAACGGCGTGGTTTCGGCCGCGGCGTTCGGCGGCGCTCAGGCCATGGGACCGGGATCGTGGATTGAGATCTACGGCTCCAACCTTTCGGGCACGACTCGCCCGTGGGGCGGCGCGGACTTCTCCGGGAACAACGCGCCGACCACACTCGATGGCGTGAAGGTGACGATCGCCAACATTCCAGCGTTCATCAGCTACATCAGTCCCGGACAGGTGAACGTACAGGTGCCTTCGAGCATCGGACCCGGTCAGCAGGATATCGTGGTGACCAATGCCAACGGCACCAGCGCTGCTTATAGCGCCAAGGTAAACCTGACGCAGCCGGGCCTGCTGGCGCCTTCGTCGTTTACGATCGGCGGCAAGCTGTACGTGGCGGCGCTGTTCCCGGATAACTCCTTCGTCCTGCCTCCGAATGCGATTGCCGGCCTCGGCACGCGACAGGCAAAGCCGGGCGAGACGATCATCATCTACGGCGTCGGCTTTGGGGCCACCAGCCCCAACATCGTGGCGGGCCAGATCGTGACGCAGACCAACCAGTTGGCAACGCCGGTGACGGCGACCATCGGTGGTACGGCGGCAACGATCAGCTACCAGGGACTGGCTCCGAACTTCGTCGGGCTCTACCAGTTCAACGTCGTGATTCCGGCTATCGCGGATAACGATGCTGCTCCTTTGGTGTTTTCGCAGGGCGGAACGCCTATCGGCCAGACGCTGGTTACCGCGGTGAAGAAGTAGTTTTACTGAAACGTAAATAGCAAGGGCGGCCAGACCTGAGGGTCTGGCCGCCCTTTTTAGTTACTTCCGCAAACCGGTTTTTACATTACACTTGGGTCAGGCCTCGTTTCGTATGTGCTTTGTAACGGAGGAAACGTGAAACCTGTAACACGCCTGTCCCTGACTGCCCTGGTAGCTCTTGCTACCGCCCTCACCGCATCAGCCAACACCAACGGAGCTCCCATCAAGATGACCGGGGCACTTGCCGATGGAGTCACGGATTGCTCAACCTGCCACAACTTCCACGGCGGCGCCAACTCCGATTCGCTGGGCAGGATCACACTCCTGACAGCGGCAACCTACACCCCGGGAGTCAAACAGAACATCGACGTCAGGATCGATTATCCGAACGGCAGCCGCTGGGGGTTTGAGCTGACTGCGCGTCCGGTCAGCGCCCCATCTACGATGGCGGGGACGTTCACAACCTCGCCAACGGTCCAGGTGGAGTGCAATCCGGGCGGAACCTCGCCATGCGGCGGAGAGCTGGAGTTTGCCGTGCATCGAACGGCAGCGGTGACGGCGCAGAGCGCCTCTTACACCTTCTCGGTGGAGTGGACACCGCCGCTCAATGAGATCGGGGCGATTGTCTTCTACGCCTCGGGCAGCGCGGCGACTAGTGGAGCAGCGCAACTCGACGATCACATCTACACCACCAGCCTCACCCTGGCGGCCAATGGAGCGTGCAACCAGACGGTTCGACCAACGCTGCGCACCATTTCCAACGGGGCATCCTTTAACGGGACGTTAGCGCCCAATGCCATGGCATCGGTTTTCGGGCTCAACTTTGCGGTCTCGGGCAGGTCAAGAACCGCGGCGACGGGTGATTTCGTCAATGGATCGTTTCCCAAGGAGCTGGCATGCGTCGCGGTGGAGATAGGGGGGCAGCGCGCCGCCATCGCTTATGTGCAGACCGATCAGATCAACTTCCAGATGCCTGCCGGAATCGGAGTGGGTCCGATACAGGCCATGGTGGTGCTCAATCCTGGGCGGCCGAACGAGTTGCGGTCCGACGTGGCAACCATCACCGTCGCGAACTATGCTCCGGCGTTCTTCACGTTCAACGGGAGCAGCGTCGCGGCCCTCACGGCCGACTATCAGCGACTGGCGGATCCAGCGGTTGTTCCTGGCGCGGTGAAGGCCAAGCCTGGCGACGTAGTGCTGCTTTATGGCACAGGCTTTGGGGCGACCAATCCCGCGCTGCAGGCAGGCGATATTGCCGGCGGCCTGGCGCCGATACGAGATCCGTTCACGGTCTCGATTGGCGGTTTGACCCTTGCGCCGGCCGACGTGTTGTATGGCGGCCTTTCGCCGCAATCCATCTCCGGACTGTACCAGTTCAATGTACGGATTCCTGCGACGGCGGCGAATGGAGACCTGCCCGTTTCGATCACGATTGGCGGCATCTCGACACAGGCAACTTCGACCATTCCGGTGCAGCGATAGCGCTGTTGAGGGCGCGCCGTTGTGGGGACGCAGCAAGCTACGTCCCCGGAGCGGTTGTCTTCGTTATCACCTTCACAAAACTTTTACAATTCGCATACATTTTGAGCAATTCGAGAGCATTCTGGCCTTTGTATTTACAAGAAAACAATAGCGATTTATGACTTGTTAACACTTACATAATACTGGGCCATTTAACACTCTTCCAAGCCATTTTCGAGTAGGATGAGAAGTAAGCAATCGGAGTAACTCCACCCTTCGCCGGACGATAAGGGGATCAGCCAATGTGAGGCTGTCTGTTGCGGCGAATAGGCGTTGTCACGGACGCGTCATCCCACACCAAAATCAAGTTGAGGAAAACTGTGAAACAAACGATTTTCAAGTTATTTACTACCGCGTGTGCCGCAGCAGCCACCACCGTCGTAGTGATGGCATTCAGCACCGGCCCGCCCATTAAGCGTTCAGGCGCCACCGTAGATGGCGGCACGGATTGCTCAGCCTGCCACCGGACCTTCGCACCGGCCAATTCCGATCCGAGAGGCAAGGTAAGCATCATCACCGCCGGAAGCTACACGCCCGGCTTAAAACAGAATATCGACATCAAGATTGAACATCCAGAGGCGGTACGGTGGGGTTTCCAAATCACAGCGCGGCCGGTCAGCGATCCCACCAAAATGGCCGGTACGTTTACGGCTAGCCCGGTGATCCGCGTGCAATGCAATCCGTCAGGCGATTCGCCGTGCAATGGCGACCTGGAATTTGCCAGCCACCGCTCAGCGGTAGTCACTGCTGCCACCGGTTCCTACACCTACACCGTGGAATGGACGCCTCCGATCAATGAAGTCGGCGACGTGATTTTCTATGCAGCCGGCAATGCAGCCAACAACAACTCGGCAAACTCCGGTGACTTTATCTTCACAACAAGCCTGAAAATCGCATCTGGCGGGGCCTGCAACCAGACAGTGAAGCCCAGCGTGCGCACACTCTCCAATGCCGGTTCGTTCGCCAATACCCTGGCTCCGAATACCATGGCCAGCGTTTTCGGCTTGAACTTCTCGGTACCGGGCAGGTCGCGGCTTGCAGCGTCGGGTGACTTCGTTGCCGGCGCTTTCCCGAAGGAACTGGCCTGTATCGCGGTGGAGATCGGTGGCAAGCGAGCCGCAATCACCTACGTGCAAAATGACCAGATCAACTTCCAGGTGCCGACAACAGTAGGCGCGGGAACCCAGCAGGCTGTGGTTATCGCGAATCCGGGCCGGCCCAATGAACTGCGGTCTGACGCGGCGACGGTGACGGTGACAAACTATGCACCCTCGTTCTTCACCTTTAACGGTAAGAGCATCGCGGCCCTGACCACCGACTTCAAGATCCTGGCGGATTCTGCGGTGGTCGCGGGCGGTGTCAAGGCGAAACCGGGCGATACAGTGCTGCTTTATGGTACCGGCTTCGGTGTAACTGACCCGGTTTATCAGGTTGGCGAACTGGCCGATGCACTTACGAAGGTGCGAGATCCGTTCACGATCAGCATTGGCGGAACAACACTGGCGGCATCTGACGTTTTGTATGCCGGCATTGCCCCGGGCTCCATCTCCGGGTTGTTTCAATTCAACGTGAAGATCCCGGCAAGTGCGCCTAACGGTGACCTGCCGGTGGTTGTCACCATCGGCAGTCTTTCGACCCAAACGGGCGCGACCATTCCTGTCCTGAAGTAGTTTTGCTGGGGCGGGCCGGCGGTCCGCCCCATTTCTTCCTCTTGTGTCAGGGTGTAAGATAGAGAAGTAGCAAGGGTCCTGACCATGCCCACAGCCGCCTGGCTGCTGGCAGCAATACTCTACGGCCCCGTCGTTTGGGCCGCTGAGCCACACAGGAGTGCGGCGCCGTCCTACTCCGCCACCAGCATCGTCAATTCAGCCACGAATCTGCCCGGACCGCTGGCACCGAACATGATTGCCACGATCTATGGGACCGATCTCTCGTACACGTCGCGTGCCATCGGGCCAGATGACGTGCGCAACGACGTGCTGCCCACCATCCTTATCGGCAGCGGCGTGCGGGTCTTCGTGGACGGACTGGCCGCCGTGATCTACTATGCCTCCCCCAACCAGATAAACTTTCTGGTGCCGAGTAACCTGAAGGCTGGCGCCAGTTCCGTGCAACTCATCCGGGATGGAGTTGCGGGACCGGAGATACCGGTTACCGTAACCGACTCATCGCCCGGTCTCTTCCAGGCCGACGCCGTGACCGTCGTGGCGGCATTTCCCGATGGCAGCATCGTCACGAAGACTCGTCCAGCCCAACCCGGCCAGGTGATTGTGTTGTACGCTTGCGGGATGGGACAGACGACGCCAAAGGCGATCAACCTGATTATCCCGTCGTCTCCGGCGGTAATCGCCAATCTGGCAGCGATGGAAGTGGATTTCAACGGCGCACGAATCGAGCCTGGACTGATCTTTTATGCGGGGATTACGCCAGGATTCGCCGGCCTGTACCAGATTAACCTTCGAATCCCGCAAGATTCCGATCCTGATCCGGAGATCCGGGTGCGGATTGGTGCACAAAGCAGCCCTGCGGGCATACATCTGCCGGTGAACACGTCTCCAGCGCAACCTCAGGCAGCTCTCGCGCGTTAGTATTAGGTAGAGGAGCTTCAAGTCATGATTGTGCACCGGATCGCCCTGTTGGCTATTTCGGCCGTGACCCTGGCGGGCCAGGACGCGCCTGAAAAGACCCCGCCGCCATCGAATGCCCAGACCTATCTGGTGCAACCCGGGACGCGGATCCCGTTAAGCCTGATCAATAGCGTTTCGACCAAGAATGCGGCGGAAGGCGACCGGGTTTACCTCGAAAGCGCCTTTCCCATCACCTCCAATGGGCGAATCGTGATTCCTCCGGGGAGTTACGTGACCGGAACCATCACCTCGGTAAAAAGGCCGGGGCGGGTAAAGGGGCGCGCCGAGCTTTATCTGCGGTTCGATTCGCTGATGCTGCCCAACGGTGTGACCCGGGAGTTCAAGTCGCGCCTGGGCAGCGTGGACGGCCGCGCCGGCGAGGAGTTTGATCGCCAGGAGGGGAAGATCAAGGGAGAGGGCAACAAGGCGGGCGACGCGCAGAAAGTTGGCGAAGTGGCCGCGGCGGGAGCGTCGATTGGCGCCATAGCTGCTAGAACTGCCGCTGGTGCCGGCCTGGGGGCGGCAGCAGGAGCGGCGGCTGGATTGGCCGGGGTTTTAATGTCGCGCGGGCCGGAAGCGGTGTTGCCGCGCGGTACTACGGTCGAAATGGTACTAGATAGAACCTTGGAATACACCGACTCCGATCTGGAGTTCAATACACCATCCCGGAGGCAAGTGGTAGATTCCAGTACGAACACGCAGAAGAAGGAGCGGGGAGTCCCGCTAGGCCGCCGTGTCCCAATAAGCCCTAAAGAGCAGTATTAACAACGAGTTGACATTGCCTAACGGGTGATCCTACCCACCTTGGTCTAAGTAAGAGTACTTAGCACGAGACGGCAATTGCTCTACTAGTCCTTAAGAACTAGTACCAAACGGGCCCTTAGTAGCAGCTAAAGTACCGAACGGAATTGTGCCTTAAGATCTATTCAACCGGGGCAATAAGGCCGATAAGATCGATGTGAGCTTATGGATTTCGGTGCATTTGAACTACAAATCTTCGTGAGTCTGATCGTTGTGCTGGGCGCGGCGTTTGTCGCCTTGGTGTGTGACTACCTCAAGGGAAACAATGAACAGCTGCGTGAGCATAATATCGAACTCCGTGTCCGCAAGGACGAGCAGGAAAGACGCGGCATCCTGGATCCGGCGAGGTGGCTGGATCAACTGGTGAGCATTACCCAGAGCAAGGCCCAATCGGTGGCTTCAAGCGGAGGAGTCCGGCACAGGACGACTCCCGTGGAAGCGCACGAGGTAATGAACTCCTGGGCAAGCAAGCAGGACCTGGACCGCGTGGCACAGCGTGGCGCTTCGATGAGTGCGCGCAGGGCACGGGAGCAGAAGGCCAGCTTCGAGGAGTGGGTGAGCCCGGAGACGATGGCGCGTGTGGCGGCCAAGATGGGCCGGCAGTCCGGATCGGAAGTGCTTGGTGCGGAGCAACACGCGGCTGCGGCTGAGTCTCAGGGGGACATCCGCGATGAGATTCAGAAGCTGGTGGAGACTTCCCCGAGATCGCGCCGCTCGCGCGGCGACCATTCTTCCGTGAAAAAGGCCGAGCGGGAAGCGCCGGCGGTTGCCGTTGCTGAGCCAGTCGCAGAGCGGGAAGAAGAAGAACAAATTAAACCAGAGCCGCTGACAGCCGTGGCCAAGATCGAGCAGCCACCGGCATTGACAGCGGAACCGGAAGTGGTTGCAGCTCCGCGGATGGAGCTCTCTAAAGAGTTGGAACGGGTTTCCCAGAGCCGCCAGCGGGTTGCGCAGTCAAATCCTGGAGTAACGCAGTTCACGCCAGTGCAGGTTGCACCGTTGAAGCTGGAAGAAGAGTTGCAGCGTGTGGCTGAGGTAGAGAGCGCAGCGCCACCGCTCGTTGAGCCGGTCAGCAGCATCGGCCTGCTCGATGAAGTGATCGCAGCAAGCTCGCACCACTCGCGTTTTGAGACGGCAAGGTTCGAATCTGAAGCCTTCCACACGCCGGCATTTCCTGTCCAGCCGGAGCCTGAGGTTGTGGCTTCCAGCAGACCGCTGCTGGCGTCGCCGGGCGAGATCCCCAGCATTGCGGACGCAACGCTGGCCGGAGAATCAGACCACGTTGAGGTGGTTGTCCCGGTCCAGTCTGTCGATGTATTTGCAGAACCCGGGTTGCAGGCCGTTGAGAACCATGTTGAGAACCATGTCGAGGAGCACCCTGTTGCTACACTGACCGGGCAGCCCTCCGAAACGGTTGAACCTGTGACCGCTGAAGCAGTGGTTGTTGAAGCCCCTGCCGCTGAAGTGGAGCCCGAACCAGTTCCTGTTGTTGAACCCGCGCCTGCTGCTGAACCTGTCGCTGAAATTGAAGTGATCGAGTTGCCTGCGGTTACGGAGTCGGCGATTGAGGAACCGGCATTCCATGCCGAAGCAGCGGCCGAACCGCTGGTTGTCGTGCCTGAGCCGGAACCGGTGGCCGTGGAGCCAGTGGTGACCGTTGAGCAGGCAGTAGCTGAAGCGCCTGTACCTGTTGTGGTTGAAGAACCGGCAACGGTTGATGTCGAGGTGGCGGAACATCCCCTCGTCAGCGCCTTGGCCGCAACCGAAGACGCTCATGTGATTGAACTGCCCCCGGCTGAAGCCTTCGAGGAACCTCAATTCCACGATGTTCCGACGGTGGTTGCTTCTACCTATCCTGTCTCCGCCTACCGGACCATCAATTATCCGACCGATGAGGAACTGAGCTTCGACACCGAGCCGGTCGCAACCGAACCAGTTGTTGCCAAGGCTCCAGAGCCGGAGCTTACATTCAAAGAACTGCCCGAAGAGTTCCTGCCGTCATCCATGGAAACGGCGTTTTCATGGCCTCCGGCCCGGGCCTTCCATACACCCAAGGTGACACCGGCGACGATTCAGTTGCCGGCGATCGCGGAAACCCTTGCTCCGCCTGCACCTGCAATCGAGGAGCCGAACAATCTCACCTGCTTTGAGGAGCCGGCCGCTTCGATGATTCCGCAGGTCCCGGAACCGGCGATGTTCCAGGCCATGATTGAGAGTATCTCCCTGCTGCCGGTGGAGGAAGTCGATCTCGACGCCCCGCACGACATTCAGGGCGTTCCGATGTTCGCATCGCAGACGGCAACGGTTGTCCCGATGAAACCGTCCCTCGATTCGAATGACCCGCTCCCGGAATATTCAGGCGATGAGCACCCGGCGCTGCTGCTGCCTACCGGCATGCACGACAGACTGACCTTCTCCCGTCTGCTCGAGGCTCCTGGCTCGCTGAGTGGCGTGGTCGTCTCCATCAGTCTGAACGACTATCAGAAGATTCAGGATTCGCTGACGCACCAGGCCTTCGACGATTTGATGCGGTCCATCGGCAAAATGATGAGCAGCATGATTCGTGACCAGGACTTCGGAGTCCGGCTCGGCGATAGCGAATGGGTATTTGTTTACCGCAATGAGATCGGCGCGGTTGCCCAGAAGCGCATCCTGCAGATCTCCGAAAAGCTCTGGGACTTCCAGTTACGTTCCATGGGCTCCATCTCCATCCTGTTCGGATGGGGTGCGGTTGAAGTCGAAAACTAGCGGCTTTCAGAGGCCTACAATGCTTCCATCGAACGGATGGAACAGTCCCGCCGCGGCCGCAAGACCGTATCGATGGATTCTCGCGATAAACGCCGGGTTGTCAACGGCTGATCTTTCCCGGTGAAGTTGGCCAGGAACGAATGTTGGACGGGCGAACCCTCCCGCCCGTCCTCATTTTCGTAACCGCAAAGAATTGCCCACCACGCTGACACTGCTTAACGCCATCGCCAGCGCCGCAATCATCGGCGAAAGCTCCCAACCGGTCCAAGGAGAGAACACTCCTGCCGCCAGCGGAATCCCCAGCACGTTGTAAAAAAAAGCCCAGAAGAGATTCTGCCTGATCACGCGAAGGGCAGCCCTTGCCGTGCCAAGGGCGCCGGCCACCAGCCGCAGATCGTTGCGGACCAAGGTCACATCAGAAGTTTCAATGGCGATATCTGTCCCGCCTCCCATGGCAATGCCCAGATCAGACTGGGCGAGCGCAGGGGCATCGTTGATGCCGTCCCCAATCATCGCGACCTTCGCCCCGGATTGCTGAAGCCGGACCACCTCGTCTGCCTTGGCGCCGGGCAGCACCTCCGCCATCACGCGTTCGATGCCGGCCGACTTTGCGATGGCCTCGGCGGTGGACTTCCTGTCGCCGGTGATCATGGCAAACCCGATCTGCGAATCGCTTAGTAACTGAATGGCCTCGCGGGCCTCGGGCCGCAAACGGTCGGCAACGATAATCGAGCCCAAGAGGCTTCCGTCGAAAACAACAGCGAGCGCTGACTCGCCTGGCGCGAGTTCCTGCTGCGAGCGCGAATCGGCCGCGACCTCGATCAGTTTTCCGTCAAGCATGGCACGAACACCACGTCCGGCCAGAGCGGCAAATGAAGTCACGGCAGGAATGGATATCCCCGCGGCCCGTTCCATGATCGCCTTGCCATACGGATGCTCGCTATTGCGCTCGGCGGCGGCGGCAAGGGTCAGGACTTCCATCTCCTGCACGCCTTCGACTGGCTGCATGCGCACCACCAGCGGCTTGCCGGTGGTGAGGGTGCCGGTCTTATCGAACAGCACCGTATCGATGCGTGCCGCCTTCTCCAGGGCTTCCCCGCCCTTGAACAGAATCCCCATCTGAGCGGCGCGGCCGGTGGCGGCGATTACTGCGGTTGGCGTGGCGAGTCCGAGTGCACAAGGGCAGGAGATAATCAGCACAGCGACAAAATGAAGCAGGGCCTGTTGCGGGGTGCCCAGCATGAACCAGGCGGCAAATGTCACTACAGCGATCAGGATCACCGCGGGAGTGAACCACTCGCTGACGCGGTCGGCGAGTCTGGCGATGGGCGCCTTCGAACCCTGCGCCCGGCTGACCAGTTCGATGATCCGCGAGAGCATGGTATCGGCGCCAACCTTGCGGGCCGCGAAGCGAAAGGCGCCAGTGGAGTTCACAGTGCCGGCGAAAACATCCGCGCCTTTCCCTTTCGCAACGGCCACGCTTTCGCCGGTGAGGCTCGATTCGTCCACTTCGCTTTCGCCTTCGGTGACGACGCCATCCACTGGAATCCGTTCGCCTGGCTTGACGATTATGATGTCACCGGGGACTACGTCCTCCACTGGAATCGAGATCTCCTGAGTCCCACGCACGATAAGCGCGTTCTTCGGCTCGAGCGATGCCAGCAGCCGCAAGGCATCTCCGGTGCGGGCCCGCGCCTTGGCTTCGAGCATACGCCCCATCAGGATGAGGGTCACGATCACAGCCGCGGATTCAAAGTAGACCGGCTCATGATGTGTCGCCGCCACAGCCCAGACAGAGTAGAAGAACGCCGAACCTGTGCCAGTGGCGATGAGGGTGTTCATGTCGCTCGACCGGCGACGCAAAGCTTTCCAGGCATTCACAAAGAACGGCGCGCCGGCGTAGAGCACCACTGGCGCCGTAAGGACGAGCTGTATCCAGCGGCTACCGGGGAAGTCGAAGGCCATGTGCCCCATCGCCAGCACTACCACCGGGATACTCAATACCACAGCTATGCGGAAACGGCGGCGGACCTCTTCGAACTCACGCCGGTCGGCTTCGGCTGCATCGCGCGATTGATCCACCTGATAGCCGGCTTTCTCAATGGCGCTGACCAGATCTGAGACACGCGTCTTCGAAGGGCTGTACAGCACGGTGGCCTTGCGCGTCGCGAAATTGACGCCAGCGCCGGAGACTCCAGTCGCCTTTTGCAGAGCCTTGGTAACAGATTGGGCGCAGGCCACGCAGGTCATGCCGGAGATGCGCAGTTCGACGGACTGTTGTGGTTCAGAAGGAACCGGGGCAGGAGCAGCCGGCCGGGGCCCCCCTAGCTGGACGAGCCCGCCTGGCTGTTTGGGAGACATACCCCATTCTAACTCCCGCCGCGGCTATTTCCTGACTTCGGCTTCGAGGGCTTCCATTTCCTTGCCTGCGTCGGCCCACTTGCCCTGCGACATCAGTTCGCGATAGCGCAGCACATGCTTGCGCACTGACTCGAGCCGTTTCGCCGCATCGGAGCCTGGAGGCAACTGCTCTGCTACCTTCTGCGCTAGGGCGGCGGCGGCCGGTGCAGCGACAGGCGACTTCAAGCCGGCCAGTTCCGCGATCGCCTCTTCATAGGTATCGCGATAGATCAACGAATTGCCCATCGCCACGGCAACCTTCTTCAGCTGCGGCATGCGGCCTTCGGAGGCCTGGATGTAGATCGGCGACATGTAGAGGAACGTGTCCTCGATGGGAAGAACCAACATCTGTCCGCGCAGCACCTGCGACCCTTGCTGGTTCCACAGGGTGAGGTCCTTGGAGATGGTCTGATCCTGATTGATGCGGGCTTCGATCTGCATCGGGCCGAAGACCAGCTCCTGCTTTTGCAGTTGCAGGAACTGCACCTCGCCCAGGTGCTCGCCATCGCAGCGGGCGACCATGAGACCGATGAGATTGTCCTTGCCTCGCGGCGTGAAGGGCAGGATGAGCAGGAATTCAGGCTCGTCGCTGCCAGGCACGGTTGCCACCACATATGACGGCTTCATCGCTTCCGGGCGCGAACCTTGTCCGGTAGTGCCGCGGGCGACGTCCCAGACGTCCACTTTGTTGTAGAACGACTGCGGGTCCTTCATGTGGAAGGTGAGGTACATTTCGGCCTGTATGCGGAACATCACTTCCGGGTAGCGGGCGTGGGCGCGCAGTTCGGCGGGCATCGCCGAGGCGGGCTTCATCAGCGTTGGGAAGAGGCGGCTGTAGGCCTGAATGATGGGATCGGACTCGTCGAAGATGTAGAGATTGACGGTGCCATCATAGGCGTCGACGGTGGCCTTCACCGAATTGCGGATATAGTTCAGGCGGCCCATCGATTCAGTGCGAACACTGCGCGCGTAGGGATGGCTGGCCGAGACAGTGTAGCCGTCCACCATCCACACCATGCGGCCCTCGGGGGTGAGGACCATGTACGGATCGGTGTCCCACTTGAGGAAGCCGGCCAACTGCTCCAGCCGTTCATCGATTTTACGATGGATCATCATGCGGCTGTTGCCGTTGAAGTAGCCGGTGAGCAGGATATTCCAATCGCCTTCGGAGACGGCAGCGGCGACGCGCATACCCAACGATGAGATCGGGAAGCCGCCCTTGCCTTCGTACTTCGTAAAGACATTTTCAGAGCCGGAGGGATAGTTGAACTCCTGCTGCTCCGTATTCACGAACACGGGCTCGTGCGCGATTTCGCTGTAGTAGATCTCGGGGCGGGTGAGCTTGAGGCTCGGAGTCTTGACCTTTGGCGGCGCGTCCTGGACGAACAGCAACGGCAGGCCATCCTGCGTGATGCGGTTCGCTTCGGCGACAACCAGGCCGTAGCCGTGCGTGTAGATAAAGTGCGGATTGATCCAATTGCCGCGGGCTTCGCCGAGCTGTTTGATATCGAGTTCGCGCGGCGTGAGCAATACCTGCCGCAACGCGCCATCGATCATGTAGCGATCGACGTCGGTATCGGAGAAGATATACGGGCGCAGAGGTTGGATCTGCGTGACGGTATCATGAAAGGCGCGCCAGTCCCAGAGGCGGACGTTATCGAGCAGCGGTTTGTGCTTGGCCGGATCGATGCGCGTTTCGCTGCGCGCGGCGAAGTCGACTTCCTTGGCGTTCTTCGAAAGTCCGTAGGCTTCGCGCGTGGCTTCGATATGACGGCCGACATACTCCTTCTGGAGCGAGATCTCGTTCGGCCGCACATAGACCGCATTCACGATGCGAGGCAGCACCGCCTCCACAGGCAGGATCACGGCCATCAGCAAGGCAAGCTTCATGCGGCCGGCAAGAACGAAGATCGCAGCCAGCACAAATGCAACGACGTGTGCGGAGTTCAGCGGCAGCAGAATATTCTGGCCGACATAGTCAATGCCGGTCATGAACGCGTGTTCGTCGAACAGCAACTCGAAGCGGTCGAAATAGGAGCCGACGGCCCAGCCCAAGAGAAAGAGCGCAGTAGCACCACGCAGGAACGGCGACTGCAAGGCCTCTGCCAGCCCCAGGTCTTCAATAGAGATCTGCACACCCTGGTCACCCATGGCGAAGGTATCGCGCAGGCGCCACAGGCGCGAAGGGATCCAGTACAGCAGTGCCGTCAGGAAGGCGATTCCCATCAACACATGCAGCAGCATGGTGTAAAAAGGCAGCTCGAAAAAGTAGAAGGAGAGCGGCTTGCCGAACACCGGGTCATGCCAGGCGTTGGCGGCCTGGGGCAGGCCCTGTCCGCCGATATAGCGGATGACCGTCCAGTTATCGACCGTCGCCGCGGCGAGCATCATGGCGACCACAAACAGCACGACGGTGGAGAGCTTGGCGTAACGGGGATAAGCGGAGAGCCCGGTGCCGGCGGCCTTCAAGGCGCGCGCGTGGGCTATCCAGAAAACGATGAACGCGATGAGCGTGGCGGCTGCCACCGGCGCCGTGCCGTAGAGCAGCATCGACATCCAGGTAGGGACCTGCCCCAGCTCTTTCCACCACTCATATTCAATGCACCAGGAAGCGACGGTGCGTGCGCCGACCAGAAGCGCGACGACAGCTGCAATGATCAGCGGAAGACCAAATCCCGAACGAGACGGACCAAGTTTTGCGGACATAGTAGTAGAAGGAACCTATCGGCTCCACACTACCACGCCGTTGACGATAGTGGTTACCGGGCCTCCGCGGAACTTGTGATCGTGAAACGGAGAGTTGCGGCTCTTGGAGAACGATTTGTTCACATCGTAGGTCCAGGAAGTCTCTGGATCGAAGATGGTGACGTCGGCGATATTGCCTGCCGAGAGGCGGCCTTTATCGAGCTTCATGACGCGCGCGGGATTGCTTGTATAGAGCTCCACCAGGCGCATCATCGAGATCTTACCGGTGTGGACGAGCGTCTGGAGCGAGATGCCGAGAGCAGTTTCCAAGCCAGTGATGCCGAACGGGCACTTCTCGAACTCCTGCATCTTGTCGCTGCCGGCGTGCGGAGCGTGGTCGGTGGCAAGCACATCAATTGCGCCGCTGACGATGCCTTCGGTGACCGCGCCTACATCGGAGGCCGAACGCAGTGGCGGCTTCATCTTGTAGTTGCTGTCGTAAGGCAGAATGTCGTCATCGCAGAGCGCAATGTGATGCGGCGTGGCCTCGCAGGTGACCGGTAAGCCGCGTGCCTTGGCAAAGGCGGTCATGGCGACGGCGTTGCGCGAAGAGATGTGGGCAACGTGAAATTGGGCGCCGGTTACTTCGGCGAGCAGGATGTCGCGCGCGACGATCACGTCTTCCGAACAGGCCGGGATGCCGCGCAGGCCGAGCCGCACGGACTGCAGGCCCTCATGCATATCGCCGCCGGCGCTGAGGTTCAGATCTTCGCAGTGATCGATCACTGGAATATCGAACGAGCGTGCCGTTTCCATGGCCCGGCGCATGACGCGCGAGTTCATCACGGGGCGGCCGTCGTCTGAGATCGCCACCACACCGGCCGCTTTCATGCCGCCGATGGAGGCCAACTCTTCGCCATTGCTGCCTTTGGTGATGGCGCCGATCGGGTACACGTTGACGACGGCGAATTTCTTGGCGCGCTCCACTATGTAGCCGGTGACACTGGCGCTGTCGTTCACAGGCGCCGTGTTCGGCATGCAGCAGATCGAAGTGAAACCGCCGGCGGCAGCGGCACGCGATCCGGTCTCAATCGTTTCGGCGTGTTCAAAGCCGGGCTCACGCAGGTGCACGTGGATGTCGATAAAGCCGGGCGCAACCACCATGCCGGTTGCGTCGATAATGGTTCCGCCGGCTGCGGATAGGTTTCCGCCGATGCCTGCAATGATGTTGCCCTGGATCAGCACGTCGGCGATTTCGTCGCGACGCGAAACCGGGTCAATCACGCGGCCGTTTTTAATGAGTATCGTGTTCATCGGTCTCAATTCCGTCTCAGGCCAGGATCCGTTCCAACACGGCCATGCGCACGGCTACTCCATTTTCCACCTGGTTCAGAATCGCCGACTTTTGCGAGTCGGCCACTTCAGAGGTAATTTCGCGGCCGCGATTGATGGGGCCGGGGTGCATCACCATCGCGTCCGGCTTGGCGAGGCTCATGTGCTCCAGACGCAGTCCGTAGAAGCGGAAGTACTCGCCGGAAGGGATCGGGGCTTCATGCTGCCGTTCCAATTGGACGCGGAGCATCATGATGACGTCGGCGTCTTTGATGGCTTCGCGAATATCGTAAGTAAGGCTGACTCCGGGAGCGATGGAGGCGAGTTCGCGCGGCAGCAGCGATGCCGGTCCGCACAGCACAATATCGACGCCGAACTTGGCCAGCAGGTGAATGTTCGAACGCGCCACGCGGCTGTGGGCGATGTCTCCGATGATGGCCACGCGCAGGCCTTCCAGCTTTTCGCGGCGGTCGAGAATCGTGCGCGCGTCGAGCAGGGCTTGGGTCGGGTGCTCGTGCGAACCGTCGCCGGCGTTGATGATCGGCGTGGGCAGGTAGCGCGACAAAAAATGCGGAGCGCCGGAAGCCGAGTGGCGCATCACGATCGCGTCCGGATGCATGGCGCCGAGTGTGTTGAGCGTATCGACCAGCGACTCGCCCTTCGACACGCTCGATCCGCTGGCGCTGATGGAGATCGTATCGGCACCGAGACGCTTGGCTGCGATTTCAAAGCTGGTTCTGGTGCGGGTTGAGTTTTCGAAAAACAGGTTGACGACGGTCTGGCCACGCAAGGTATCGAGCTTCTTGTGGCGGTTTTCCGATGGTTGAAACGACTTCGCGCGATCGAGGATCTCTTCGATCTCGGCGCGATCGATCTCTTCAATTCCCAAAAGGCCTTTGGCCATAAGTTAGCTAGCCACTTTTTCTACGAGCAAAACCTTCTCAGTGGCGTCAATCTCCTGGAATTTGACTTCAATGATTTCACTGGCGGTGGTCTGCACCATGCGGCCGACGTACTTAGCTTCGATCGGCAGTTCGCGGTGGCCGCGGTCGATGAGCACCAGCAGGTTCACGCGCGCGGGGCGGCCGTGATCGAACAGCGCATCGAGCGCGGCGCGGATGGTGCGGCCCGTGTAGAGCACATCGTCCATCAGGACGACCTCTTTGCCGGTGACCGGGAAGCTGATCTCGGTGGCGTTCACAACTGGGGCAACGCCTACTGTAGAAAGATCGTCCCGATAGAGATTGATATCGAGAATGCCAACTGGGATCGTGCGATTCTCCAGTGACTGAATCTTTGCGGCGAGGCGCTGGGCCAGCGGGACTCCACGGCGACGGATGCCGATGAAGGCCAACTGATCGAGGTTATCGCTTTTTTCCAGAATTTCATGCGCCAGGCGGACGAGTGTTCTGTCGATTTCCGAGGCGCTCATGAGCTGAGCTTTTTCTTTTGTGACAGCCATAGGGGTGAAATTTCAGCCTAACATACCCAGTTGCCTGACAGCGCTGGCCACCATCCGGGGGGCGGCCTGCTTTTCCAGATAACTCGACTTGGCGCGCCAGGTTTCATAGCCTCCCAATTCGTGGCCTTCAACGGTAGGGATGTAGCCGCGATAGTCGTTGGCGAGTTCCACCATCATGGTGGTTTTGAACGGGCTCTTCGATTTCGCCTCTAATCCCAGTTCGACAAATGCCTCGCCAGGATAGGTGGCAACGCCCATGGAACCGATGCGCATGGCCTGCACGAAGCTCTTCACATGGGCCGGATAACTCTCGGCCATCAGCACGGTTTCGCGCGCGTAGATCTCGGAACGATCGGCATAGGGCCCCTGCTTGAAGCCGATCAGTTTCTTGGCGGCATCGAGATCGGAGCCTGGCGGCAGCCGCGTTTCGAAGGGGAGTTCTTCTATAGACGCGGCCAGTTCGATGTCGTCCTTGAACTCCAGCCCGCGCCACACACGGAACGCTTCGGCAGCCAGTGTTTCGGCGTAGCTGCGCATCATTTCGTAAGGCCCCCTGCGCGGAGCGGGTACGCGGAAGTTGATGCCATTGATGTTGCCTGAACAGGCATTGGCAAGAATGGGCACGAACTGTTTGCCTGCAAGCTTCAGCATCGCCTCGGCCCACAAGCCGAAATAGTCGGCGCTGATGTGGCCGGGACCTACGCCGCCGGTGTAGTGGAGGGCGTAACTCGAATAGACAGCGATCGGATTGCCGTCCAGTCCGTGAATCGCAAGCACAGCGACTTCGGGATCGGTGGGGCCGGCAACCCTGTCGATATTGGGGCTGCCCGCGGGCGGGTTCATCAAGACGCGATCCGTAGTGCGGCCGAAAGGATCGGCGGGGATTGTGCCGGGCTTCATGTAGTAGCGGCGATTGAAGACCAGGCGCTCCTCTCGGCCGGTGCCATAGCCCAAGCGGGCAGGCTGCAGGCGGGTGACGCAGAGGCGGACGCAATCGGCGATCTTCACGGCGAGCAGATCGGTGTACTTGGGATCGGCCTGGCTCTGAAATAGATGCGTGGCAGCGGGAGCGCTGTGGGAGTGGGTCGCCGAGAGTAGCACATGACTCGCCGGGATCGAAGTGTGTTGGGCGATGAGATCCTTGGCGCGATCGAGAATGGTTCGCGGCACCGCGCACGAATCGATGGTCGCCATGGCGATGCGGGTCTTGCCGTTTTCCAGCACCAGGCCGCGCACGTGCAGTTCGTCGTGCACTTCGGTGGCGATCACGTCGCGCATGTTGCCGGCGAGCGAACTGCCAAGCGTCGGCGTGATGTTCACCATCGCCGCACCGGCCTTCAGCTTCGACTGCCCCCGTGCTATTTGCGCAGAGGCGAGCGTGCCCAGGAAATTTCTTCGACTAATCTGCATGGAGGAATATTACAGGAGTTCGAGGATAATGGAAAGATGGATCTAGTGATTTTTGACCTTGACGGAACACTGGTGGATTCCAAGCGGGATCTGATCAACTCCGTCAATGCCACGCGCGAGCACATGGGCCTGCCGCATCTGGACGATAACCTGGTCGCCAGCTATGTCGGCCGCGGCGCACAGGCCTTGATTAAGAGCTCGCTCGGGGAACATGCCAGCGACGAGGAACTGGAGAAGGCGCTGGAGTACTTTCTTGGCTACTATCGCGAGCACATGCTCGACTACACGCGGCTGTATCCGGGGGTGGTGGAATCGCTGGAGCGGCTGCACAACGCAGGTGCGCGGATGGCGATCCTGACGAACAAGCCGGTGCGGTTTAGCGAGCAGATGATCCAGCGGTTGGGGCTTTCCGAGAAGTTCTTTCGGATTTATGGCGGCAATAGTTTCGAGCAGAAGAAGCCGCATCCGATCGGGATTGACACGCTGTGTGAAGAGGCGGGCATCGAAAAGCGCCGCACCATCATGATCGGCGATAGTGCCGTGGATATTCGGACCGCGCGCAACGCGGGCGTGAAATCGTGCGGGGTGACGTATGGCTTTCAGCCGGAGTCGTTCCACGAAGATCCGCCGGATGTGATTGTGGACAGCATGGCTGAGATTACGGAGATGCTGCTGACCAAGCCGCATACGGCCGCGTAGTTTTCTCGCGCTGGTGGCGCACGCACTCTTGCGTGCCGTCTCAACACTTTTGTCGAAACGTTTCGGAGTCCGAAAAACGTGTCCCGATGAGTCGGGACACGGCAGACACGAGTGTCCGCGCTACGCCTTCAGTTGTCTTTGCGGACGTAAGGCGACGACAGATACCTTTTCGCTTCCTTACCGGCATCGGAATCCGGAGCTTCGGCGATCGCGCGCCGGTATGCCGTAACTGCCGCGTTGTGCTGCCCTTTCATATCGAGCGACTGGCCGGTGCGAAGCCAGGCGTTGACGATGGTGTTGAGGTCAAGGTCGCGCGGATTGGAAGTGGCGCGGCCGAGATTGGCCAGCGCCGCATCGTATTCGCGATACCAGAACAGCAGATTGCCGCGCGAGTAGAAGATCTTCTCCACGGGCATGGTCTTGAGTTTGCCTTCGCGCTTCATCTCGTCGAGTCGGGCGAGCGCGGCAAGCGCGTCGTCCTTGCGGCCAAGATCGGCGAACATCTGGACCTGCTCCAGATAGAGCAGATAGTTGCGCGGCATGCGCTGGACCAGTTCGTCGAGCAGCGGCACTGCGTCCTGGGCGCGGCGTTCACGGCGATAGAGGGCGGCCAGCAGCACCTTGGCGTCGAGCTTGTTGAGATTGCCTCTTTCGGCCACCATCTTAACGGTGCGCATGCCGCGGTCGCGATCACCGTGGACGCCTGCCATGAAGCCGAGCAGCTTGTAGTGAAAGGGCAGGCTGCCGACGACGTAATCGTAAAGGCCCTGCACCAGGCTGGCATCGACGTTGGAGGGATCGAGCTCCGTCACTTTGTTGTGCAGCTTGCGCGAAGCGGTGGCGTCACGCAGGGAGTCGATCCAATATTTGCGGACCAGAAAATTCACGTTCGAGCGGAGTCCGATGGCGATGCCAAGCGTGTACATGGCGTGGGTGTCCTTCGGGTTCTTGTCCACCTGGGCCTGCGCCAGAGAAATCGCTTTGGCGATGCACTCATCGAAGCGGGCAAGGTCTTTCTCCGACGGTTTGATCTTGGGCAGGTGCAGGAACGGATTGTTGCCGGTGACGAGTTCGCTTTCCAGCGCCCCGGCGTGCAGCATCTCGCGATAGAGAATCGCCTGCGCGAGGTGGTTGTACATTTCGGGATTTTGCGGATCGGCCTGGATCGCTTTTTCGAATTCGACCTTCGCCTCTTCGTACTCCAGATTGTAGAAGTGCTCGTAACCACGCACCGTGAACGAATCAGCGGCAAAAAGCGGGGCTACGGACAAGACAAGGGCGAATAGCATTCTTTTCATCTTAGTTGGCCGAGCGCCCATTTCGCACTTTCGGCGACCACCGCATCGCTCGTCTGGAGCATGCGTTCCAACGGTGCGCGGAACTTCGGACTGCCGCTATTGCCCATGGCGACTGCCACGTTTCGCAGGAAACCGGAGTATTTGGAGCGGTGGATCGGAGTAGAGCGGAACATGGCGTCGAACTCTTCGCGGGAGAGTGAGGCCAGGTCTTCGAGCGGCGGATTCACGATTGCGGGCGCGAAGGCGGAATCGTGCGTGACCGCAGCCTTGCGATTCCAGGGGCAGACATCCTGGCAGATATCGCAGCCGAAGACATGATTGCCGATCCCCGGGCGGAGGGCTTCGGGCGAAGGACCGCGCAGCTCGATGGTGAAGTACGAAATGCAGAGCCGGGCGTCAAGATCAAAGGGAGACACAATCGCCTGCGTGGGGCAGGCGTCAATGCAGCGGGTGCAGGTGCCGCAGCGGTCGGCGGGCGGCGAATCCGGCGCCAGATCATAGGGCAGCAGCAACTCGCCGAGGAAGAACCAGGAGCCCTGCCCCTGGTTGATCAGGCATGTATTTTTGCCGATCCAGCCCAAGCCCGCGAGGCGTGCGAAACTGCGTTCCAGTAAGGGCGCGGTATCCACGCAGAGCTTGTACTCGTTGATGCCCAACCGCTCGGCCACACGCAGCAGTCCGTCGCGCAGCACATCGTGATAGTCGGCGCCCCACGCATAGCGCGAGATCCAGCCGAGTTCAGAATCGGTGAATGAAGTGGAATAGGGCTGCGGAGAGTTGTACAGTTTGCCGACGCAGAGAATGGAGCGGGCAGAAGGCAGCAGCGAGTGTGGGTCGTTGCGGCGACCGGCGCGATAGTCGGTGAGGTAGCCCATCGCGCCGGCATGACCGCGGCTGACCCAGTGCTGATAACGGGCCGCATCGGCAGGTGGCACAGCGGCGGCGATTCCGGCCAGCTCAAAGCCGCAATCGAGCGCGGCCTGCTTCACCGCGGCTGCCGTTAGTGGAACCATTTGAGGTAGTCGGCGAGGGAGTGCAACTGGTCGACGTGGTCCGGCGCGGTGTTGCCCGCGAAGCCTGCCATGATGAACCTGCCCTTCTTCACTTCACTCAGTTGCTGCGAGCCCATCGGACCCCAGCGCAGGATTGGCTTTCGTTTCAGGCCAATTTGCGAAAGCAGGAAATCCGCGGTTTCGGTGGTGCTGGCATAGGTACCTGGGAAGATTTCGGAGTGGGTGATGATCGCCTGTTTGCGCCCGGCGATCGAGTCCTGCGCCAGCTTGATGAAGATCTGCAGATTATCGGGAACGATCTGCGACTCCAGCGGTCCGGGCGTTCCATTCACATAGCTGGAATGGATGCCATCGATCATCAGCACGCGCTGCACGCGGGCGTAAGAGTCCGCCGATTTCAGAATCTCGCGCACCGCGCCGTTGCCGGCACTCCAGCCCCCGATGGTGATGGGTTTGAACTTCATCCCGGACTTCTGCTCGGCTTCGGCGAGCAGCTCTTCGAACTTCGCGTTGCCTTCAAACTGACGCGCATAGACACCCGATCCAGAGCCGACTTGAATTGCAATCACAGCAGTGTTATTGTTCTTTGCCGCCGCCACTTCGGGCACCCATTTTCCGCCGTGAAAGAAGACCAGCAGCGGCGCCACTTTCTTGTGGACGAGTTTCTTGGGAATGAACAGCCCGCCCATCGCCAATGTCTCCCTGCGGCCAGGCGGCTCGGACTGCTGCAACCGCGTGTGGACGCGCGTGTGCTCCACCATGGGCGAAGGATTTTGCGCCTGCTGTGCCATTGCAGCGCACACCAGAAAAACCGGTAGTGTCATCAGATCGCCTCCAGTTCCGCTTCCAACAGCTGCTTGCTGTAGAGTCCTGCATAGTAGCCGCCGCTGGCAAGCAACTCGTCATGTGTTCCCTGCTCCACGATGCGCCCGTGATCGAGCACGTAGATGCAATCGGCATCGCGCACGGTCGAGACCCGATGGGAGATCAGAATCGTGGTGCGCCCGCGCATGACGGCAGCCAGTTCGTGCAGGATTCGCTCCTCGGTCAGCGTGTCGACACTTGCGAGCGCGTCGTCCAGGATAAGGATTTTCGGATCGCGCATCAACGCCCTGGCAATCGCGGTACGTTGTTTTTGACCGCCGGAGAGAGTGATGCCACGCTCGCCCGAAACCGTATCGAGCCCCAGCGGAAACGAGGCGATATCGGGCTCCAGGCCAGCCTTATGGGCGGCACTGACGATCTGCTCGCGCGTGGCGTTGTTGACTCCGAATGCGATGTTCTCAGCGATGGTGGCACTGAACAGAAATGTCTCCTGCGGGACCATTCCGATATGGCGGCGCACATCGGCAGGATCAAGCTCTTTGAGATTCACGCCATCGAGCAGCACTTCGCCGGCCGACGGATCGTGCAGGCGCGGGATCAACTGCATGAGACTGCTCTTGCCGCATCCGGTATGGCCGACGATCGCGATGGTGGAGCCGGCAGGGATCTTCAGGTTCACGCCGGCGAGGGCGGTCATTTCACCGTACCGGACATCCACGCCGCGGAACTCGATCTCACCGCGAACGTCGGTCAGCGGACGTGCATTTTCGGGAGCTGCGATGGACGGCACCTCGTCCAGAATTTCGCTCACTCGCGACAGGGAGGCGGTGCCGCGCTGCATCAGGTTCACCACCCAGCCCATGGCGATCATGGGCCAGATGAGCATGCCCATGAAGGTATTGAACATGACGAAGCTGCCCAGCGTAATCTTTCCGGCCAGCAGGCGCGCGCCGCCAACCCACAGGACAATCAGGAACGTCACGGCGATCAACGCCTGCAGCAACGGCATGAACAGACCGGTAGTCTTCACCAGCCGCAGGTTCTGATCGATGTATTCGAGATTCAGTTTGCGGAACTGCTCCATCTCCGACTCTTCCTGCACGTAGGCGCGCACCAGGCGGACACCGGCGAAGTTCTCCTGGACGCGGCTGCTGATGCCGGAGAACAGCTTCTGGATTTCGTCGAAGCGGCGATGGATCTTGCCTCCGAAATAGACCACGGCAAAGCTCACCAGCGGCGCTGGCATTAAGGCCGCCAGCGTCAACGGCCAATCCACATAGAGCATCACGGCCACCGAGAGCACGAACATGAGCGACGTCTCGGTCCAGTACATGATGCCCGGGCCGAGCATCATGCGCACGGCGTTCAGGTCATTGGTGGAGCGGGCCATGATGTCGCCGGTGCGAAAGCGGGCGTAGAAATCGGAGGAGAGGGAGATGAGGCGGCCGAAAAGGTCGTTGCGCAGCTCGTATTCGATGTCGCGGGAGACGCCGATGATGATCACGCGCATCCAGTATTGGAAGAGTCCTTTGAGCGCCGAGATCACCACCAGACCCGAGGCCAGCCACAGCACGGTCTCCAGGCTGAAGCCCTGCGTCAGGGAGTCGATGCCTTTGCGCATCACGATGGGCAGCGCGGCGGCGAGCAGGTCTTTGAGGGTGAGGGCGCCCAGGCCCAACGCAAGGTCGCGCCTGTACCGTTTCAGATAGGGCCACAGTGCAAGAGCGGACTTCTTCATGCTAAAGCCCTAACCAGAACGCGATGGTCTTTTGCCACTCCATGGCAAAGTACTTTTGGCTGCGGCGCGATTTCCACCAGGTGCCAGGGCTGAAATCGCGGCACGGCGACTCGATGACATGGAACTCCAGATCCGGTGCGAGCGATCGGAAGATATTCCCGCTTCGCCTGGTGTGAAAGTTGCTTGTGACAATCGCGATCCGCTTCATGTTGTGCGCACGCAGCCATGCAATGCCGAGCCTGGCCTCTTCCATGGTGGAGTCGGCATCCATGCGATTGGGGATGAACCACTCCCGAGGCTTGCCTTGTTTCACGGCCCAGTCGATGGCAAGGTCGGACTCCCAGGTTCCGTAGGGTCCAATGGGACCATCGACAAGCACCGCGGGAACCTGTTTCGCTTCGACCAGGGAGATAGCTGTGGTCAGGCGCTCCCCATAAGAGTCGCCGGCCAAAACCACGGCAATGTCGGCAGGAGCGGGAGCCTCGGCTCGGATCAGGAACTGCCCCATGGCGGTCATCCAGTACGAAGCAGTTGCGAAGACGACCACCCCGGCAAGAACAAGCATGGCCAGGTAAATCGCAGATCGACCCAGGCCACCTTTGCGTTTGGTCATGTGGAGAGTTCTCGCCGCCGCAAATTAATTCTCGTCCGAGTTTGCTTTTGGATCGATGTGACCGACGGTCTTGAGGAGCTGGAAGAGCCGCTCCACTTCCTCTTCATCCTCTTTGTTGAGGAGCTGATACTTGGGAGAAGTGAGCGTAGTGCGCTCCACCGATGACGGTGCGGCCGGTTCGCCCCAGAACTGGCGATGCGGCATGCCATCGATCAGCGCCTCCCGGGCCATGCGGCGGACCTGCTGCAGCAGCCGCGTGGCAGCTTCGAGACTGCCGGGATAGATGACCAGGACGCGCTCGCCGTCGGCCATGATGAGATTGAGAGCCAGGGGTGACACCCAACCAGTGCGGTCAACGCGCCGGATGGCGTTCCACGGAACGATCCGGCTGCCAATCTTAAGGTGTGACTCGTGGATTTCCAATGCCGGGCGCAGGGCCAGCCAGAGAACAAAGCCGGCGCTCAGGAAGAAGAGCGCCGAGGCGATAGCGATCAATGGCCATTGCATTCCCAGCCAAGCGGTAGCTATTGCGAGAACCAATGCCAGGCTCCCACCCCACAGGTATTGCCGGGATGGCGTGTATCGTCTCATTTGGGCTCCTACACCTATAGACTACCCCGTCAATATCGGGACGTCAATCCACCTGATTTCTGGAAGCGTTCGTAAGTCTCGCGTTAAACTACTCCAATTCGGCCACATCGTTGCTGCGCCATCCAGATCTTCTCATCGGAGTCTACTATTGAAACATTTTGCCTTTGTTGCGGCACTCTTGTGTGCCTGCACCACCGCCTCTGCCACTACGTAAGTCGGCACCTCTACCTCGCTGCCGTTGGCGTTCAATCCGGGTAGTATCAGCGGAAGTATCGCCGAGGGGAGTACCTCTTATCCCGGCGCGACCGACCCATGACGGACACAGTCACTTTGTCACTTTCAACCTCTTCCAATCCGTCTCCAGCGTGCCCTCCGGCCGATCACTCGCATCTTCCTCACTCGTCGTCGCGCAATCCACGTCCTACTCCATCTAACAGTTCAACTTCTCTCCCGTCACGCTCACTGGCGGTCGGGAATACTTCCTTGTAGGCTCCGTCGATTGGCGTAGCTTTATCAGTTACTACACCGGGGGCACCTCTCTGTTCACTCAAGGCAGTACAGCTCGCACAACCACAACCAACGGTCCTGCCTGGATGGTGGGCCTCGCCGACACGAGCACGCCCGAGCCGTCGACCGCGCTCCTGATCGCCGCCGGTCTCGTCGCACTGCGTCTGCGCAAGGCGTAGCCGAAAGGCGGCGGCCACTCCTGTATAATGATCACGTTCGGCCGTTAGTAGGACCCGCTCGGAGGAGATGGAGTCTGGCAACGAATGAAGATACTACTGGGGCTGCTCGCGGTTCCAATCCTGTTCGCCGGGACGGTTGAGTTCGGGCGAGCAGAGTTGGACAAGGCTCTCACCGAACGCGGCCTGAGGCTGCGGATCACGACTGACGTGGGCGATGACCCGCCTGATTCGTTTCAGATCACGCCGTTTCGCGTTACCGGCGGAGATCGCCGCGGCCTCATGTACGGACTGCTGGAAGCGGCAGCGCAGATCCGGTCGGCAGGCAAGCTGACTCCGATGCACGTCATCCCCGCGGTGCCGATGCGCGGCATTCGTATCTTCCTGCACAATCAGGGGATGGAAGAGGACTGGTACTATTCGCGCGACTACTGGCAGGCGTATTTCCAGATGCTGGCCAGGAACCGCTTCAACCGGTTCAATCTGGTGTTTGCCCATCAGACCGACTACCTGGCGCCGCCCTATCCGTTCTGGATTTCGCTGCCTGAGTTCCCGGGCATTCGCGCGAAGAATCTGACCGCAGCCCAGCAGGCGCGCAATCTGGAGATGCTGCAGTATATCTCGCAAACAGCGGCCGATTACGGGCTCGATTTCACTCTTGGCATCTGGGAACACAATATTCAGCCGGGCATGAAGCCATCGGTGGAGGGACTGACACCGGACAACATTGGACCGTATAGCCAGAGAGCACTGAGCGAAATCCTGAAACTCTGCCCGGCGATCCGCAGCGTGCAGATGCGGACGAATTCGGAGTCGGGGATTCCGAATGACAAACAGGTCGCGTTCTATCGCGACTACATCTATCCGGCGTTGAAGAGCCCAGGGCACCTGGTGACGCTCGACCTGCGCGGCTGGACAATGCGTCCGGAGATGCTCGAGGCGGCAACAGGCGCGGGCATGCCGGTGCGGCTATCGACAAAGTATTGGGCCGAAGACCTGGGCCGTCCGTATCAACCCGCGGAAACATTTGCCGGCTACAGCTATCACAACTTCCTGCAGAAGCCGCGCGACTACTCATTCTATTGGGAACTGTGGGGACTGGGCTCACACCGGATTCTGCTGTGGGGCGATCCGGATTATGTGCGGCGAGCGGCGGGCACGTTCACGCTATCGGGATCGATAGGTTTTGAGATCGATCCGCCGCTGGCGCAAAAGGGCTTTGGCAACATCCCCAGCAGTTGGAAGAGCGAGTCTCCGGGCAAGTATGAATTCGAAAAATACTGGATGTTCTATCTGTTGTGGGGACGCCTGAGCTACGATCCCAAGGCGAGTGACCGGCTGTGGATCGCCGAGCTGGAAAAGCGCTTCGGCGTGGCGGCGGCGCCGGCGGTGATGGAGGCCTACCGCAATGCGAGCGGCGTGTTGAATGAGATTGTGGCCGCGCACCTGGCGGATCCGAACATGTACATCTGGCCGGAGATCAATCCGGGTGGACTGATCGATTCCTACCGCGAAGTGCTGCCCAGCGATCCGCGCGTCATCGCGTCGATTCCGGAGGCGGTGACGAACAGGCTGCAAGGGATCTCATCAGCCAAGCAGACACCGGTGGAGACGGCATTGCTGCTGCATCAGCTGTCGTTGAAGACAGAGCAGGCGGTTGCGAAAGCGTCGAAGTCGATCGGCGAGGGGAATGCGGAGTGGAAGACGACGGCAACCGACCTGCGGATCCTCGCACTGCTGGCCCGCTATCACGGGCGGAAGCAGCTGGCGGCGGATCAGTTGGAGTCGTATTATCAGGACCCGCGCGGTGGAGCACTTTACACGGCCCATCGCGAATTACGCGGCGCCCTGGCGGTGTGGGAACAACTGGTCAAGCTGACATCGGGCGTGTATCCCGAGCACATGGCAACCGGTCCGCAGGATACCGGGCACTGGGTTGACAAACTGGCTTGGGTGAAGCAGGACGTGAAGACCTTGGAAGAGCGGCTCGATACGTTCCAGCAGTTCGGACGCTTTCTGTTTGGTTTCGATTTCGGACCGAAGGTGGCTCAGAGCAAAGGCCCCTCGTGGCGCAACACGCCGTACCTGTGGATGAATCGAGTGGAGCCGCGCTTTCAACCTGTGGATGAAGCGACGCTCTTTGATGCGAAGACGGGGTTCGGCTGGGTTGGCTCAGCAGAGCGGTCGTCGAGCGGCTTGCCGCTCTCTTCGTACACGGACATCCGCGCCGCGGCGGAGAGTCCGAAACGGCTGCCAGGGAACCTGCTTTACGGCGACAGCATCCGCGGTCGCGGCGCGCAGGTGTTCCGGGTCCGCACTGGCGATGGCGAATTCGCCGTACAGTTCATCAAGCCGGATCGCACCATCGAGCGGAAGGTTGTCGCGGCCAGCAACGGTCATCTCGACGTCGTATTTCCGGAAGGTGAGTGGAACTACAGCGGACTGGTTGTCTCCGCCGCAGCCAGCGGAGACACCGAGTTGCCGCCACAGCGTTGGCCACAGACACTGCCCCGCCCCACGCTCAAACACACGCCATTGAAGACAGCGGTGCCGGACAAGGACATCACTGTCGCGCTGCAGGTCTGGCCGCTCACTCATGCCACCACGGTGCGGCTGCACTATCGCGCGGTGAATCAACTGGCGAAGTTCAAGACGCTGGAGGTAGCGGCGGCTAAAGCGGTCTTTACCATTCCGGCGGGCGACGTGAAAGAGCAGTGGGATTTGATGTACTATTTTGAAGTCTTGAATACTGAAAAGTCCGGATGGTTTGAACCAGACCCCAGGGTTGCAACACCCTACTACGTGGTCACCATCGCCAAGCCTCCGGAGAAGGACGAGGACCCTGATGATCAGCCGGCGAAGCCTGCTCAAAGCCAGCGCGGCGGCACTGCCGCTCCACGCCGCTAGCGGACGCAAACCCAATTTTCTGTTTCTGATCGCGGACGATCACGCCGGCTATGTTTTGGGGGCGGATGGGAACCAGCGTGCCCAGACGCCGAACCTGGACCGGCTGGCGAGCGAGGGGATGCGGTTTGCGAAGCATCACTGCAATTCGCCGGTCTGCACGCCTTCAAGGCAATCGTTCCTCACCGGACAACTGCCCCACATGGCCGGAGTGACGGTGCTGAAGACCCCGCTCGACGCGGCCAAACCCACACTTGCCAAGCAGTTGAAGAGTGCCGGCTATCACACTGCGGTGTTCGGCAAGATGCACTTCAATCAGCCGTCGAAGCCCGGACTGCACGGCTTCCAGACGATGATGACCGAGCAGGACATCCAGCGTGCGTGGACAGCCGCAGGCACAACCAGGACTCCACCTCCGGGTATGAAGACCAAACCGCGGTGGCAGCCATTCAAAGATCCGGCACGCGTCTGGTTGAATGCGGAGAAACTGCCCTTCCCGCGTTATTACGAAGAGATGCGTGGCACCTTCACGGCTCGCAGGGCGATCGAGTTCCTCGGCCAGCATAAAGAGGGGCCGTTTGCGATGTGGGCGAGCTTTCCCGATCCGCACTCTCCGTATGATTTCTCGATCGACGACAAAGATCGCTTCGACGCGAAAGGCTTCCCGGTGCCACGCGTCGGTCCCGAAGACGCATGGCAGATCCCGCTGATCTTCAAGGATCTGACCGATGACGAAAAGCGCGGCATCATTGCGTCGTACTACACGTCGGTCGCGCAACTGGACCGCAACATCGGTGAGATTCTGGCGGCACTGAAAAAGCTCGACCTGGAACAGGACACGTTCGTCGTGTACATGGCCGACCACGGTTACTCCCTCGGCCAGCACGGGCGCTTTGAGAAACACTGCTGCTACGATCCGGCGTTGCGCGTGCCGCTGATCATGCGGCTTCCAGGCAAGATCAAAAAGGGTGTGGTGAATGACTTTACGGAGTCGATCGATGTGGCCCCAACCATACTCGACATGCTCGGAGCAGAGCCGTTGCCCGTTCAGCACGGGCAGAGCCTGCGCCCCTATCTGGAAGGCCGGAAGATGGCGAAGCCGCGTTCGTATGTGTTCAGCGAGTACCTGGAAAACGAAGAGGCCTGCGTGCGCACCGAGCGCTGGAAGTTCGTCTTCTGCAGCGGCAAGCGCAAGCGCACGGACGGCTACGAGATTGCGAATCCGACTCCCGGCCGCTATATCCGGCTGTACGATTTGAAGAGCGATCCGGGCGAGTTCACTGATGTCGCCAAGCGCGAGCCGGCGGTGGTGGCGAAGTTGCAGGCGGCCATGCTGGAGCGATTCCGCGCGACGCATCCTGATGCAGGACTGGAACCGAAGGCGCTATCGGCGGAGGAGGCATTGGAGTATTACCTGCGGCCACGTGACGCCTAATGCGCAGCGCGCTGTGCTACAAACAAGATTATGAAACCGGTCTTATTCCTCTTACTGGCCCTGTTGCCTGTCTTCGCGCAGGGGCCCCAATTCAACGACGGTGAAGAGCATGGCGATGCGCCATTCCTCATCGAAAGCGGCTGGAAACCGCTGCTCAGCGGCAAAGACGTTTCGGGCTGGCACGGCCAGGACAACAAGCCGCACGAGTGGTTCGCCACCCGCGCGATCCGCTGGGAGCGGTTGCTGGGCCCGACGCGGCTTTCGGGCGTGCGCGAACCCGGGGACCGCATTCTCAATAGCGCCACCGGCCGTACGGCCAACATCGTGACCGATGAGAAGTTCGGCGATGTCGAGCTGTACGTGGAGTTCCTGGTGGCGAAGGGCTCGAACTCCGGCGTCTACCTGCACGGGCTGTATGAGATCCAGGTGTTCGATAGTTTCGGCTCAGTGATGGGGATGAAGACCTCTGACTGCGGAGCGGTTTATCATCGCTGGATCAATAATGAAGGCGTCGGTGGGTCGGCCCCGATGGTCAATGCCAGCCGCCGTCCGGGCGAGTGGCAGAGTTTCCACATCTGGTTCCAGGGGCCGCGCTTCGATGCCGCGGGCAAGAAGACGCAGAACGCAAAGTTCATCCGCGTGCTGCACAATGGACTGCTGGTGCAAAAGGACGTGGAGGTCGAAGGGCCAACCCGCGCGGCTATGGAACATCCGGAAGCACCTACGAATCCCATCATGCTGCAGGGCGATCACGGTCCGGTGGCGTTCCGGAATATCTACATCCGGCCGCTGCGGCGCATCATCAACCGTTAGGCGATGCCGAACTGGATTGATATTTCGCTGCCGATTGCCAAGGGCATGGTGCGCTGGCCGGGCGATCCGGAGATCGACGTCCATCGCATCGCCTGCATCGACGCGGAGAGCTTTTGCAATGTGACAGCGATCTCCATGTGCGCGCACACTGGAACGCACATGGACGCGCCGCTGCACTTCATTGACGGCGCGGCGGCGATGGAGGCCATGCCGCTTGACGCGACTATCGGCCCGGCCCGCGTGATTGAGATCGTGGACAAGGTTGCGGTCACGCGGCAGGAGTTGGAGTTGTGGAGCCCGCAGCGGGGCGAGCGGCTGTTGTTCAAGACAGCCAACTCCGCGCGGCTTTGGAAGACGGACCAGTTCCTGGAGGACTTCGTCTACATCTCGCGCGAAGCGGCCGATTTCATGGCCGAGGTGGGAATTCGGACGGTGGGGATAGATGCTTACTCGGTGGGTGGCTATCGCCAGGACTTGCAGGAGACGCACCTCTCTCTGTTGGGCGCGGGGATCTGGATCATCGAAGGACTTGTACTCGATGGTGTCGCTCCAGGCAGCTACGAACTGGTCTGCCTGCCGCTGAAACTGATAGGCGCCGATGGTGCGCCGGCGCGGGCGATCCTGCGCACTGCCAGATAGTTCTTGCGGTTTTGTGGCGCAAGCACTCTTGCGTGCCGTCTCGACACGCATGTCGAGACGTTTTGAAGTTCAGAAGAACGTGTCCCGATGAGTCGGGACACGGCAGACACGAGTGTCCGCGCTACGATTTCTCCGGCTACTTCTTAGCGCGCTTGCCGATGCAGTAGAGCGCCTTTTCCGTGCGCATGAAGATCTGGCCTTCGCTGATGGCCGGCGAACTCAATGTGTATTCGCCCAGCTTGTTTTCGGCCAGCACTTCGAATTCACCGCTCGCCTTGACCACCGTGGTTGTTCCCTCTTCATTGGTCGCATAGATGCGGCCATCGGCGAGGACGGGCGAAGAGCTGTAGATCGCCGACTGAATGCGCTTGCCGCTATAGACATCGGCCCCGGTCTTGGCGTCGAAGCACCACATGATGCCGCGGTCGTTGACCACCCACAGGTACTTGCCATCGCTGACCGGAGTGGGAACGTCGGGGCCGTTCTGCGTCTTCCAAACAACATGCGATTCGCTGACGTCGCCATGGCCTCCCGGCTTGATCGCCACGTACGGACGCACGCGAGAGGCGGCGTAGATCATGCCGTCGCGCACCATGGGCGAGGCGATGATGCGATTGGCCGGGTTGTTGGAGGGGTTCAGAACATTGGCGCGCCAGAGCTCTTTCAGCGTGACAGGATCGTGGCCGGTCACGATGTCGCCGCCGCTCACCACCAGTTCGACGGCGCTGCCATTACGCACGATAGTCGGCGTGGTGTAGGCGTCGGGCGACTCATGGATCGCAGGGGTGGGCCGGTCCATCTTCACCAGCGTCTTGCCGGTGGCGATATCGAGCTTGAGCAGATACGACGGGTCCGTGGTCTTCATGCCATGCAGCACTTCCACGTACAGCATGCCGTTGTAGAGAAGCGGCGAGGAGCCGTAGCCCCAGTTCAAGCCGAACTTGCCGTAATCTTTCTGGACGTCGCGCATCCACAGCTCTTTGCCATCGAACGAAAACGCTTTGATGATGCCCGTACCGGTCATGGCGAAGATCGTCTTGCCATCGGTGGAGGGCGATGGCGACGACATATTCTGTTTGTTGATCTTGTAGTTGCCGCCGCCAATTGGGCTCTTCCACAGCACGGAGCCGTCGTTGCGATTCAGGCACCACAGTTCCAGGTTGTCGCCCGAGGCAACGTTGAGCAGTATCTTCTCGCCCCAGATGATGGGCGTGGCTCCGCTGCGGCTTGGCAGGGAGATCTTCCAGGTGATGTTCTCATCCTGAGACCACTTGAGGGGCAGATTTTTCTCATGACTCTCGCCGTTCAAATCGGGCCCTCGCCATTGCGGCCAGTTTTCAGCGAACAGGCAGGAAGCGATCGAGGCGATCAGGATGAAGGCGAGTCTCATACTATGAGAAGATATCAAATCTATGCTGCTCCCATTTGAACCCGGCGGGTATCGATTCCTCAAAGGTGGCTTTCCCTATTCACGCGGAGTCGCCGCCGCGCCTGGATTTGCGATTGTCCATGTGCGCTTTCAGGCCTGTGTGCCGCTGGCTGAAGGCTTTGAGCGGGTGCGCAAACAGCTCGAGCCGGCAGGCCGTCCGCTGACCGCGTTGTGCGCGATGGAGTTGCGATCGCCCGCGCCGTTCTCCTTCGAAGGGTTCAAGGATTTCAACAAGGGCTACGTCGATGTCCTGGAAAATTGGGGGATCGTGCGCGAGGGCCTGAATCCGGTGGCGAGAACGAATGTGGCGCCGGAGGCCGGTCCGCCCGCGGAGCCCTCTCTTTACGGTTTCTCCTATACGGTTCCCAGCGGCGCGGCCGATGGCGGGTTTGTCGTTTCAGGCGGAGGCGAGTGGCCCGATGGCTCGCGCGATCCAATGGACGTCGTGCGCCGGAACGATCTTTCGCCCGATGGCCTGCGGGACAAGATCCGGTGCGTCATGGGGATCATGGAGGACCGGCTGCTTGGTCTCGGCGCGTCGTGGGACAAAGCGACGTTCCTGCAGGTCTACACCGTCCACGATATCCACCCCTTCCTCGCCGGCGAAGTGATCGGACGCAGCGGAGGACAGCACGGCTTTGTCTGGCATTTCAGCCGGCCACCGATTGTGACCATCGAATACGAGATGGATGTGCGCGGCGTCGCGCAGGAGCTTGTGCTTTGATTCCGGCTACCGCAGGCTGCGGCATGTTAATCTTGTGGATCGAGCAGGAATACAGTCTTAGTTCGCTTTTCTAATGAGCCCTGAACGCACTACATCTCCTTACGGCATTTGGCAGGTAGAATCCAACCCTACCATCATCGAGTATGCCCATTCGGTGATGGGCGAGGTTGCCGCTTTCGCCAATGACGGGTTGCAGCGCCTGTCGCGCGGTGGCATTGAGGTAGGCGGCGTTCTATACGGAACCAGGAGCGGCACCAGTCTGCGCATTGAAGCCTGGCGGCCGATTCCCTGCGAGCACTCCAAAGGCCCGTCATTTACGCTTTCGACGAAGGATGAGGCAGCGTTGACCGCGCTGCTGGCACACAGCGAATCAGATCCGGAGTTGAAGGGTTACGAAGTATTGGGATGGTTCCACTCCCACACCCGCAGCGAGATCTGTTTGACCGACGAAGACCTCCAGATCTACGACCGGTATTTCGCGGAACTGTGGCAGGCCGCCCTGGTATTAAAACCCAAGACGCGTGACAGCGTTCGTGCGGGATTCTTCGTGCGTGAACTTGGCGGCAGATTGAGAACCGGTTCGAGCCTGCGGGAGTTCTCCATCAAGCCGTCGCTCCATGTACCGGCTATGCCGGCCAGGACGGAGCCCGTCAAATCCGAGGAGCCCACACCAGAGGCCTTTCCGGCGCCGGTGGTGCGTGAACGAAGAGTGCGCTCGCCGTTCACCTCCAAGTGGCTCATTGTGGTTGCAGTGATTTTGATGATCGCCACCGTGGTGAGAATCAGGTCAATGAGCCAAACCGAGGAGAAGCCCGAGTTCCTTCCGGTCAAGGTTTCAGATCAATTCGGCAGCCTGCAGATGGAGTGGGATCACGAATTCAAAGCCGTGAAAGAAGCAGACAGCGCGCAAATCGTGATCATCGATGGCAAGGAAGCGATCAAGAAAACCATCGACAAAGCGACTTTGCGCAGTGGTATGTTTCACTACGTGCGCACGAATGAAGACGTGACGCTGGAAATGACTCTGCTGCATGGAGAGAAGGTCCTGGCAAAGGAGATCTCCCGTTTCGTGGGCCCCAAATCGCAGCGCGGAAAAGATGCGTTGATGGAGAGGGCAAGCAATCAGATCCAGGAAATTACCACGGAAAACATGCGCCTGCAGCAGGCCCTGAAAAAAGAAACCGCCCGCACCCAGAGACTGGAGCGGACGGTTCGATCGCTGCAAGAACGTTTGAAACAGTAACGGCTACGAACTATTTGATCCTTAGATCGTGGCCGGCCATCTCTTTCGGTTGATCCACGCCAAGCACGCCGAGAATCGTTGGAGAGATATCCTGCAACGCGCCTCCGGCACGCAACGCCGGGCGTTCCTCATTCACGAGAATGAACGGCACCGGATTGGTGGTGTGATAGGTGTGCGGCCCTTTGGTGACGGGATCGATCATCATTTCGGCGTTGCCGTGATCGGCCGTGATGATCCATCCGCCGGACTTTTCGCGAATCGCTTTATAAACTTCACCGAGGCAGGAATCCACCGTTTCGACAGCACGTACGGTCGGGTTCATTTGCCCGGAGTGGCCAACCATATCGGCATTGGCGAAGTTCATCACGATGATATCGAAGCCGCCCTGGCGGATTGCGCGGGTAACCAGTTCGGTGATTCCAGCGGCGCTCATCTCCGGCTTCAGATCGTAGGTTGCGACCTTGGGAGACGCGACCATCTCACGCTCTTCACCGCCGTACGGCTTTTCATTGCCGCCGTTGAAGAAGTAGGTGACGTGGGCGTATTTTTCGGTCTCGGCCACACGCAGGTTCTTCCAGTTTTCCGCGGCCATCACATTGGCCAGGATGTTATTGGGATGCTCGCGCGACAAAACAAACGGCAGGCCGAATGATTTATCGTATTGCGTCATCGTGGTGAAGTGCAGGTTCTTCGGAACCAGCGAACGCGAGGGCTGTTCCAGGGTGGCGTCGGTCAACGCCATGGTCATCTCGCGACCGCGGTCGGCACGGTAGTTGAAGAACAGGCAGGCGTCTTCGTCGCGGATCAGGCCAACAGGTTCATTGTGTTCGTCCACAATCGTGAATGGATCGATGAACTCATCGGTCTTGCCGTTTTCGTAGGAACGCTTCACGGCCGCGAGCGGGTCCTGATACTTTACGCCGTTGCCCAGCACCATGGCGCCGAAGGCCAGTTCCACGCGGTCCCAACGCTTGTCGCGATCCATCGCATAGTAGCGGCCGGAGATGGAAGCGATGCGGCCGACGCCGATTTCGCGCATCTGCTGCTGCAACTGTTCGATGTAGCTGGCGCCGCTCTGCGGAGACGTGTCGCGGCCGTCCATGAAGCAGTGAATGCAGACATCGGCCACCTCTTCGCGCTTTGCCATTTTCAGCAATGCATAGAGGTGCGCGTTCATGGAGTGCACACCGCCGTCGCTCAACAGGCCCATGATGTGCAACCTGCGGCCGCGCGCATGCTTCATGCTTTCAAGCAGTACCGGGTCGCGGTAGATGTCGCCGGTAAGGATCATCAGGTCGATGCGAGTGACATCCATGTGGATCACGCGGCCGGCGCCAATGTTCAAGTGGCCGACTTCGCTGTTGCCCATCTGCCCATCAGGCAAACCGACAGCGGGACCGGAGGTGGAGATCACCGTGTTGGAGTAGTTCTTCAGCAGGTAGTCGTAGTTCGGCTTACGGGCGGCAGCGATGGCGTTGCCGTCGACGGCCGGGGAAAATCCCCAGCCGTCGAGAATGGTCAATACAAGCGGCTTCGGGCGTACCATTACTGGTGGAACGCCTTTCTGCCGGCATACTTCGCGGTAGCGCCGAGTTCCTCTTCGATGCGGAGCAACTGGTTGTACTTCGCGATGCGGTCCGTGCGGCTTGCCGAGCCGGTCTTGATCTGGCCGGCGTTAGTTGCCACGGCGAGGTCGGCGATGAAGGTGTCTTCGGTTTCGCCGGAACGGTGGGAGACCATCGACGTGTAGCGGGCCTGCGAAGCCATGCGCATCGTGTCGAGCGTTTCGGTCAGTGAGCCGATCTGGTTCACCTTCACGAGAATCGAGTTGGCGATGCCTTCGGCGATACCGCGGGAGAGGCGCTCCACGTTGGTCACAAACAAATCGTCGCCCACCAGCTGGATCTTGCCGCCGAGGGTGTCGGTCATCAGCTTCCAGCCTGCCCAATCGTCTTCGGCCATGCCGTCTTCGATGGAGATGATGGGGAACTGGCGAACCCATTCGGCCCAGAAAGCGACCATCTGCTCAGAGGTGCGTTCGCTCTTATCGGACTTCTTGAAGATGTACTTGCCTTTTTCCTTGTCGTAGAATTCGCTGGCGGCCGGATCGAGCGCGATGGAGATCTGCTCGCCGGGCTTGTAGCCGGCCTTGGTGATCGCTTCGAGAACCACTTCCAGGGCTTCGTCGTTCGACTTCAGGTTCGGCGCGAAGCCGCCTTCGTCGCCAACGGCGGTGGAGTAGTTGCGCTTTTTCAGCACGCCCTTCAAGGTGTGGAACACTTCAGCGCCCATGCGCAGCGCTTCGGCGAAGGTCGGTGCGCCATGCGGAGCAATCATGAATTCCTGGGGATCCACGGAGTTGTCAGCGTGTGCGCCGCCGTTGAGAATGTTCATCATCGGGACGGGCAGAACGCAGGCGCCTACGCCGCCGAGGTAGCGGTAGAGCGGCGTCATCTGCGACTGGGCAGCAGCGCGCGCGGTCGCCATGGAGACGGCGAGAATGGCGTTTGCACCGAGGCGGCCCTTGTTCGGGGTGCCATCGAGTTCGATCATCTTGCGGTCGATATCCGCCTGGCGTTCGGCGTCGTAGCCGAGCAGGGCTTCAACGATCTCAGTGTTGATATTGTTGACCGCGGTCCTGGTTCCTTTGCCGAGATAGCGGCTCTTGTCGCCATCGCGCAATTCCACGGCTTCATGTTCGCCGGTGGAGGCTCCGGACGGCGATGCAGCGCGCCCGATGGATCCGTCTGATAAATGAACGTCGGCTTCCACGGTGGGGTTGCCGCGGGAGTCCAAGATCTCTCTGCCGATTACTTTAATTATTTCTGTCATAGTGATTGCTCCGTGCCGAATGGCCGAACTTTTATTATGACAGAGTTGGCGAACTCACTACCGTCACACCGCCCGGCGAGACCAGATAGCCGTTGGCGATATCCTGCTCAGGATCAACGCCGATGACGCTTGCCTCAGGGATCTTCACGTTGCTATCGATGATGGCGTTCTGAATGCGGCTGTAGCGGCCGACCTCGACGTTGGGCATGAGGATCGACCCGTGGATTTCGCAGTAGCTGTTGACTCGAACGCCTGGCGACAAAACACTCCGTGAAACCCGGCCTCCGGAGACGATGCAGCCGGCCGAAACAATCGAATCGATCGCCATGCCCATCCGGCGCCCCTCCTGGGCAAAGACGAACTTGGCGGGAGGCTGCTGGACTAACAATGTACGAATGGGCCAGCGGCTGTCGTAGAGATTGAACTCAGGGGTTACCGAGACCAGATCGAGGTTGGCGTCGTAAAAGGCGTCCAACGTGCCGACATCGCGCCAATACATCACTTTCTTGTCGTTCATATCGCGAAAGTCGTAGGCGATTACGCGCGCGGTTTCGGCAAGCTTCGGCAGCACATCGCGCCCGAAATCGTGCGAAGACGCCGGATCCACGGCATCCTCGCGCAGCGCGGCGAGCAGCAAGTCCGTGTTGAAGATGTAGATGCCCATCGAAGCGCTCACCATCGCCGGATTGAAGACGGACTGCACTGGCTTTCCGTGCTGCGGCTTTTCCTCGAAGCCGCGGACACGAAAATCGCGTTCGATGCGAGCCACGCCAAATCGCGACGCTTCAGAGGGTTCAATCTGCAAGGTGGCGATGGTGACGTCCGCCGAGTACTGGCGATGCCAGTCCAGCATTTCGCTGTAATCCATCTTGTAGATGTGATCGGCGGAGAGCACCAGCACATGCTCGGGACGCTCTACAAGAATGCTTTCGATGTTCTGGTAGATGGCATCGGCGGTGCCCAGATACCAGTCGTCGTGGACACGCTTCATCGGCGGAATGACCTCCACGAATTCGCCTAGTTCGTGCGAGAGGATCGCCCAGCCGTAGCGGATGTGGCGATTCAACTCCAGCGACTTGTACTGCGTCAGGATAAAAATGCGTTTGAGGTTCGAGTTGATGCAGTTGGAGAGCGTGAAATCGATGATGCGGTAGGAGCCACCAAAAGGAACCGCTGGCTTGGCAAGATCCCGAGTCAGGGGAGAGAGCCGTTCCCCTGCACCGCCTGCGAGTAAGATAGCCAGAACATGATCCATCTCAATTGCAGTATACGCCCTGCTATCATTACAAATTGATTTCCACTTCTTCAGCCATGCTACTGCCCCCCCTGTATCCGATCCTGGACACTGCTACCATTCAGCGCCGTGGACTGCATCTGGCGGAGGCCACCGAGGCCCTGCTCGATGGCGGCGCGCGCATTCTGCAATTGCGGCACAAGGGCCAGTTCACGCGGGCAATGTACGAGTCGGCACAGGCAGTGGCGGCGTTGTGCAACCAGGCAGGCATTCCCCTGGTTATGAATGACCGCGCCGATATTGCCATGCTGCTGCACGCCGGATTGCATCTGGGGCAGGACGACCTGCCGCCGCTCGAAGCACGGCGGCTCATCGGGCATACGCGCATTCTTGGATTCTCCACGCACAACGAGTCACAGTTACGCGCGGCGGCGGATGAGTCAGTGAACTATGTGGCGATCGGCCCGATCTTCAACACGAGTTCCAAGGAAAACCCGGATGCGGTGGTGGGGCTGGAGAATCTGCGCATGTGGCATACGCTGACAAACCGGCCGCTGGTGGCGATCGGCGGAATCACGATGGCCAATGCACGGGAGGTTCTGGCGGCGGGCGCGAACTCCGTCGCTATTATCGGAGACCTTTACCCCGCCGAATGCACTAAACTGACTTTACGCGCAAGGATGGAAGAATGGCTCAAACTGGTCTCGTAAAAGGCCTCGGACTACTCGACTCAACCACCATCGTGATGGGCTCGATGATCGGCTCCGGTGTGTTCATCGTGGCTGCGGATATCTCGCGCCAGGTGGCATCACCCGGGTTGATGATCATGACCTGGATCGTCACCGCGCTGTTGACGGTGATCGCCGCGCTCAGCTACGGCGAACTGGCAGCGGCCATGCCTCATGCGGGAGGGCAGTACGTCTACCTCCGCGAGGCCTTCGGCCCCATGTCAGGTTTCCTGTTCGGCTGGACGATGTTCATGGTTATCCAGACCGGCACCATCGCGGCGGTGGCTGTAGCGTTCGCGAAATTCGCCGGCGTGTTCGTGCCCTGGATCTCGGCCAGCAACTTCATTCTTCCTCACGTGAACACGCAGCAACTGGTGGGCATTATCGTGATCGTGAGCCTTACCTGGCTAAACACCAGGGGCATCCGCACCGGCGCCGTCGTGCAGAACGTCTTCACCTTCGCCAAGACCGGCGCCCTGCTGGGCCTGGTCGCTATCGGCTTCTTCATGGGCCGCAACCAGGTTGCGGTGGACCGCAATTTCACTGACTTCTGGCAGAACGCCGACTGGACGTTCACCACCATTCGGATCGTGGGCGTGGCGATGGTGGGTGCGCTGTTCTCTTCCGATTCGTGGAACAACATCACGTTTACTGCCGGCGAAGTACGAAATCCGCAGCGGAACCTGCCGCTTTCGCTGGCGCTGGGAGTGATCATCGTCTCCGCGCTTTATCTCGGCGCGAACCTGGTTTACCTGAACGTGCTGCCGCTGGAAGCGATCCAGACGGCGAAGGAAGACCGAGTGGCCACCGCGGTGGTCTCCTCCATTTTCGGTTCCGCCGGAGTACAGAACATGGCCGCGGCGATCATGGTCTCGACTTTTGGCTGTATTAACGGAATCGTGCTGGCTGGCGCCCGTGTCTTCTACGCCATGGCTCTGGACGGGCTTTTCTTCAAGAAAGCGGCTGAACTCGACCCCGTCCACCACGCTCCGGTAACCGCGCTGGTCATCCAATGCATCTGGGCCTGTCTGCTGACACTCTCCGGCACCTATGGTGACTTGCTCGACTATGTTATATTTGCAGTTCTACTTTTCTACATGCTTACGATTTCGGGCATCTTCGTTTTGCGCGCTAAAAGACCCGATATGGAGCGGCCCTACCGTGCCATAGGCTACCCCGTCCTGCCTGCGCTCTACATCCTTGTCGCTGGTCTGATTGAAGTCCTGCTGTTGCTGTACAAACCAAACTATACATGGCCTGGCCTGATCATCGTGCTGCTCGGGATTCCGGTCTATTTCATCTGGAAAAGGAAAGAGGTAATTGCATGAATCTATTTAAGGTCAAGCCACTGGAACGTATCATGGCTGAGTCGGAGCAGGTGGGCGAGCACGCTCTGAAACGCACACTTGGACCGGTTCAGTTGGTTGCATTGGGGATCGGGGCAATCATCGGCGCCGGACTGTTTTCGCTCACCGGCATCGCGGCAGCTGAAAATGCGGGTCCCGCGGTTGTGCTCTCCTTTATTCTCGCGGCCACCGGTTGCGCCTTTGCGGGCATGTGCTACAGCGAGTTCTCGACAATGATTCCCATCGCAGGCAGCGCGTATACTTATGCCTATGCCACGATGGGCGAACTGCTGGCCTGGATCATCGGTTGGGATCTGGTTTTGGAGTACGCCGTCGGCGCCTCCACTGTCGCGGTCAGTTGGTCCGGTTATGTAGTCAGTTTCCTTAAGGATTTTGGCATAGCGATACCCGCGCAGTTCACGGCCTCACCCTTTGAGCCACTGAAGTTGCCTGGAACCGATATAAAGATTGAAGGCATCATTAACCTGCCGGCGATGTTCATCATCATCATGATCTCGCTGCTGCTGATGGTCGGCATTCAGGAATCGGCCCGCGCCAACGCTGTCATCGTGGTCATCAAAGTTGCAGTCGTCATCGTGTTCATCCTCCTCGGTTGGGCTTATATCAACCCCAAGAACTACGAACCCTTCATCCCGCCAAACACCGGCACCTTCGGCGAATTCGGGTGGAGCGGAATAGTCAGGGCGGCCGGGGTGGTGTTCTTCGCCTTCATTGGATTTGACGCGGTCTCCACGGCTGCGCAGGAAGCGAAGAAGCCGCAGCGCGATATGCCGATCGGCATCATCGGCTCGCTGGTGGTCTGCACCATCCTCTACGTGCTGTTCTCTCACGTGCTCACCGGCATCGTTCCTTACACAGAGCTGAAACATCCGGCGCCGGTCGCGCTGGCGATCGATCGAACGGATTATCTCTGGTTAAGGCCGGCGATCAAGTTCGCCATCATCGCCGGATACACATCGGTGATCCTGGTGATGCTACTGGGCCAGAGCCGCGTGTTCTACTCCATGTCACGCGATGGTCTGTTGCCTGCTCTGTTTAGCGAGATCCATCCGAAGTTCCGCACGCCTTATCGCTCGAACCTCATGTTCATGATCTTTGGCAGCATCTTCGCCGCGTTCGCGCCCATGTCCGCGCTCGGTCACATGACGAGCATCGGCACCTTGTTCGCGTTCGTGCTGGTGTGCATCGCAATCATGATCATGCGCAAGACGCACGCCGAACTGCCTCGTCCGTTCAAGACGCCGCTGGTTCCGCTGGTCCCGATCCTGGGAATCATCTTCAACCTCGGCATGATGTACGGCCTGGGTTGGGAGAACTGGCTGCGTTTGTTCATCTGGTTGGCCATCGGCCTCGCCATCTACTTTGGCTATAGCCGCAAGCACAGCCACCTGAATAAAATTTAGGCAATCCTTCCGTGGTGGGGCAGGCGGTTTCGCCTGCCCTTTTTCAAAGCGATATCCTGGAGCTATCATGCTTCGTTTCCGTTTCGCCCTTGCCCTCTTTTGTTTTCCCTCGTTCGCCGAAACACAGTATCTTCAACCACCCAAAGAGATCGTAGACGTACTGCGCGCACCGCTGACTCCAACTGCGAGCGTCAGCCCTGCGCACTCGCATCTGCTGCTACTCGACAATGAGCGCTACCCGCCGATCTCTGAAGTCGCGCAACCCGTGATGCGCCTGGCCGGCGTGCGCATGAATCCGCGCACCAACGGACCCCATCTGCCGCTTGTGAGCCACACCGGCATCACGGTGGTGAATCTCACCAATGCCACGCAGAAACCGCTCGCGCTGCCTGCCGGGGCCCGCTTCGGGGCACCGCGCTGGACCGGCGACGGCAAACACTTCGCCTTCACCGCCACCTTCGACAGCAGAGTGGAACTGTGGGTCGGCGATCCTGCCGCACTCGCCGCACGACGCATCACAGAGCATCACGTGAATGCCGCGTACTCCGAAGTGTTCCAGTGGATGCCCGATAACCGGCACATTCTGGTGAAACTCGTTCCCGCCGGCCGCGGTGCACCACCGCAGAGAGCGCAGACACCCGCCGGACCGAACATTCAGGAGTCAGAAGGAAAGGCAGGACCGGTCCGGACCTACGAAGACCTACTGCAAAATGCCGATGACGAAAAGCTGTTCGACTACTATGCAGCCGCTCAGGTTGCGCTCGTAGATTCGGTCACCGGACATATCACGCCACTCAACAAGCCGGCCGTCTTCTCTTCGTTCGAGCCGGCGCCAGATGGGCGACACATCCTGGTGACACGCATTCACCGGCCCTATTCCTATGTGCTCCCGCACAGCGATTTCCCGCGCGATGTAGAGGTCTGGGATCTCAGCGGAAAACTGGTGAAACAAGTCGCCAGCCTGCCGCTCGCCGAACGCGTGCAGATAGAAGGCGTGCGACCCGGCCCGCGCCACCTGGGATGGCTTCCCAATGAACCGGCCACGCTGGTTTATGTGGAGGCACTCGATGGCGGCAATCCCAACGAGCGCGCCACTCACCGCGATCACATCGTCACGATGAAGGCGCCGTTCGCGACAGAGCCCCAGGAACTACTGAAAGTGCAGCATCGCATTTACGCGCTGCGTGGCATCGAGTTTTTGGCTAATGGCAGCATGTTTGTCCGCGACTACGAGCGCAACAAGAAGTGGATTCGCACGTTTTATGTAACTCCGGCCGGCGAAGCGAAGGAGATCAGCGGACGCAGTTCGCAGGACCGCTACAAAGATCCCGGAATGCTCGTTGATGAGTTGAGCACCAAGGGCCAGCGACTGGTGCGGCAGGATGGCGAGTTCATCTACTATGCCGGCCTGGGCGCATCGCCGACGGGAGAGCATCCGTTTCTCGATCGCGTGAATCTCACGACGGCGCAAAAAGAGCGGCTGTTCCAGAGCGATCCGGATAGCTACGAGACCGTGGTCGCTGTGATTTCGAAGGACGGCCGCCGCATCCTGACCCGCCGCGAGTCGCCCACCGAACCGCCGAACTATGTGATCCGCGAAGGCTCGGCCAAGATCGAACTCACGCGTTTCACTGACCCGGCTCCGCGGCTCCGCTCCATCACCAAGCAACTGGTCACCTACCAGCGCGCCGATGGCGTGCCGCTCAGCTTTACGCTGTATCTGCCACCGGACTACAAGCCCGGCACACGGCTCCCCACCGTGGTTTGGGCCTATCCGCGCGAGTATAACGATGCCGAAACAGCGGGCCAGGTGTCAGGCTCAACCAAGCGCTTCACGACTTTAGCCGGTGCATCGCACCTGTTCTTCCTGTTGCGCGGCTACGCCGTGCTGGATGACGCGGCACTACCGGTTGTCGGCGATCCGCGCACGGTCAACAACACCTACATTGATCAGATCGTGGCCGGCGCAAAGGCGGCCATCGACAAAGCAACCGAGATGGGCGTGACCGATCCGCAGCGCGTGGGCGTTGGCGGTCACAGCTATGGCGCCTTCATGACCGCGAATCTGCTGGCGCACTGCGACCTGTTTAAGGCCGGCATCGCGCGCAGCGGCGCGTACAACCGGACGCTGACGCCGTTCGGTTTCCAGAGCGAACGCCGCACGTTGTGGGAGGCGCCGGACATCTATCTCAAGATGTCTCCGTTCATGAATGCCCACAAGATCCGCAAGCCGATTCTGTTGATTCACGGAGAGGCTGACGACAATCAGGGCACATTCCCGATTCAATCGGATCGCATGTATCAGGCGATCCGCGGCAACGGCGGCACGGTCCGGCTGGTCTTCCTGCCGCACGAAGCGCACGCCTACAAAGCACGCGAGTCCATCGAACACACGCTCGCCGAAATGATCAACTGGTTCGACAAGTACCTGAAGTGAACTTTCCGGTCTTTCACACTGAAGCCCGCGGAATCCTTAGCACCACCACGGGATTCATTCGCAACGCGGGCTTTACCCATTCCCTGACGCCGGCACGCAACTGCACCTTCGGCTGCAGCTATTGCTATGTGCCGACGATGGGCATGTACGGCGGGCTCAAACCGGACGACGTGAAGAAGTGGGGCCAGTTCACCACTTTCAAATCAAATGCCGCGGAGTTGCTGCGCAGGGCAAGACTTGCGAATCATCGCATCTACTGCTCGCCTGTTGTGGATCCCTATCAGCCCGCCGAAGAGCAGGAAATGATGATGCCGGCGATCCTCGACGCCTTGATCGAAAACCCGCCGCACATTTTCACCATCCAGACGCGCGGCCCAATGATTCTACGCGACCTCGACAGGATAGTGGAACTCTCGCAGAGGACGCGGGTGCATGTCAGCTTCTCCGTGCCGACCTGCGACGAAGCGATCCGCCGCATCTACGAATCGCGCTGCGCAACGTTCGAGCAACGCCTGCACGTCCTGCGGACGCTGACCGATGCCGGCATCCGCTGCTTCGCCACCATCGCGCCGATTCTGCCGTGCGATCCGGAGCGGCTTGCGTCCGCAGTGCTTGATGTGACAAGGGGTGGCGTCGTCTGCGATCCGTTCCATGTCCGCGAAACCAAGAGCCACGGCGCCACCACCCGCAACTCGGCATGGCTGATCGCCCGCCATCACGGCCACCTGGAGTGGTTCGACCCTGCATTTCAAGCCACAATAGTTGACAGGATAAGGAAGACAGCGGAAGCAGCCGGACGCAGATGCGGTATCGGATGGGAGGCGTTCTCATGGTTAGCGGAGTTTTAGAGCGGCTCGGAATCGAAGCCGTGAATCTCACGGGCAACCACGGCGCGGAAGTCGCCGTCGTGAGCCCGATCGATGGCCAGGAATTGGCGCGAGTCCGCCAGGCAGCCGAGGAAGATTACGACGACGCTGTCTACGAGGCGCTACAGGTCTTCGAGCGCTGGCGGATGTTCCCTGCCCCGAAGCGCGGCGAAATCGTGCGGCAGATAGGCGACGAACTGCGCACCCACAAGGATGACCTGGGCGCACTGGTCACGCTGGAGATGGGCAAGATCCTCGCCGAAGGCAAGGGCGAAGTGCAGGAGATGATTGACGTCGCCGATTTCGCCGCCGGTCTCTCGCGCCAGCTCTACGGCCTTAGCATGCATAGCGAACGGCCCGGCCATCGTATGTATGAGCAGTGGCATCCGCTCGGCGCCGTGGGCGTCATCAGCGCGTTCAACTTTCCTGTCGCCGTGTGGAGTTGGAACGCGCTCATCGCTGCGGTCTGCGGCGATGTGGTCATCTGGAAGCCCAGCGGCAAGACTCCGCTCACCGCTATCGCCGTACACAAGATCTGCCAGCGCGTTTTAGACAGCAATGGTTGGAGCGGAGTGTTCCAGTTGGTGGTGGGCCCTGGCTCCGTGGTCGGCGAGCGCATGGTGCACGATCGCCGTATTCCTCTGATCAGCGCCACGGGCTCTTGCGCGATGGGCTACCAACTGGCCGAAGTCGTCGGACGCAGGCTTGGCCGGTCACTGCTCGAATTAGGCGGCAACAACGGAGTGATCGTCATGAATGACGCCGATCTCGATCTGACATTGCGTGCCGTGTTGTTCGGCGCAGTAGGCACGGCAGGCCAACGTTGCACAACGATTCGCAGGCTCTTCCTGCAGCGCGGCATTGCTGCGCAGCTGAAGCAGCGGCTCATCGCGGCGTACTCACAGATTCGCATCGGCAACCCGCTCGACGGCGCCACACTCATGGGGCCATTGGTGGACAAAGGTGCCGTGCGGGACATGCAGGATGGCCTGCACCGGGCGGTGGAGCAGGGCGGGCGCATTCTCTATGGAGGCGATGTTATCGAAGGCTGCTATGTGCGGCCGGCCATCGTCGAAGCGACTGCGGATATGCCCATCGTGAAGGAAGAGATCTTCGCGCCGATTCTGTATGTGATGGAGTTCGATTCGCTCGATGAAGCAGTCGCGATGCACAACAATGTACCGCAAGGCCTTTCGTCATCCATGTTCACCACGAACCTGATTTCGGCCGAAACGTTTCTCAGCGCACGAGGCAGCGACTGCGGCATCGCCAACATCAACATTGGCACCAGCGGCGCGGAGATCGGCGGGGCCTTCGGCGGCGAGAAGGAGACAGGCGGCGGCCGCGAGTCGGGCAGCGATTCGTGGAAGGCCTATATGCGGCGGCAGACGGTTACTGTGAATTGGTCAGGGGAACTGCCGCTGGCACAGGGCATCGAGTTCGGGGCGAAGCCTAGCGCCGGCTAAAATCCCAGGCCTGCGTGTTGCCCTTATTCTCTGTGTACTCCATCACCGCGTATTCGCCGGGGCCAATCGGCTTCATCGGCCAGATCTTGTACAGTCCGTCACCGGCCTGCTTGCGGAAGATCTCCACCTCGTCGTGATCCTGCACAATTTCGTTCACCACGGGCAAGATGTTCCAGGTCTCCAGCAACCGGGTCGTCTTGAGCGGCTTCATCCGAACGATACCAAAACGCTCTTCTTTATTGAGGCGGAAATAGAACTCCGGGCGATCATCGGTGATGACGATCGCACTCTGCAGGCCATCGATTTCAACAGTCGATTTGCCCGCCACCAGCGGCACGGGAGTGATAGCCTTCAGGATCGAGCGTTTCTTGTTGGTGACCACTTTACATTCGGCGAGCTTCAAGGTGATGACCTTTTCGCCTTCCACTTTGTACACGCCAGGGTCTTCCGGAATGCTGCGGATCTCTTTGCGGATCTGCCGCTCAAAGGCGGCCTCTTCTTCAACCGCCTTCTTATCGGCCTTCTGCTCTTCTTCGCGATCCTTCAGTTCGGCCTGCGTGCGCTTGAGGTCCACCAGTTCGGTGGGAATCTCCTCCCACTCGCTGCGCTCCACACTGTAGTAGCGCACGCGATCTTCGAGCACTTTGTATTCACGCACCATCTGCGTGCCGCCATCTTTCAGGTACAGCTTGAAGTTGTTACCGAATAGGAACGCGAGCAGCAGTATCGCGCGAAGCATGATACAAGTCTAGCGCGCGCGCAGCCAGTCGGCGAGCCGTGCGGACCAACTGTTAAGCACTGCGTTGGTCGGCGCCAGGCCAACACCGTGCGGACCGTTCTCATAGATGTGCATCTCGGCAGGGACGCCTGCCTTGCGGAGGGCGAGATAGAAGAGCACGCTGTTTTCAGCCGGCACGCCGGTATCGGCATTGGTGTGGAAGAGGAAAGTAGGTGGCGTGTCTTTGGTGACCTGCTTCTCGCTCGACAGGTACTCAACCAGCTTCGGATCCGGATCGTCACCGAGCAGATTCTTGCGCGAGCCCTTGTGCACGTAGTCGGTGAACGAAATCACCGGATACGCCAACACCGCGAAATCGGGCCGAGAACTGGCGCGATCAATCGGGTCTGCCGCATCCGCATTACCCGCATCGAAGTGCGTAATCGCAGTGGACGCCAGATGTCCGCCTGCAGAGAAGCCCCAGATGCCGATCCGCTTGGGATCGATCCTCAACTCCGCTGCCCGAGTACGAATGGTGCGAATCGCCCGTTGCGCATCGCCGAGTTCTATCGGGTGGTGATACTTCGGCCCAAGGCGATACTTCAAGACGAACGCAGCGATGCCCTGCGAATTCAACCACTGCGCGATCTGCACACCTTCGTGATCCAGCGCAAGTCCGCCATAGCCGCCACCCGGGCACACCAGAACAGCTTGCCCGTTGCGTTTTGCCGGAAGCCACGGTGTGATGGACGGCTTGTCGGCATCGGCGTCGCCTTGTGCGCCGGGGGCGCCGTTGGGCCACAACAATTGAGAGGGAGGAGGAGTTGGCTGCCGCGATTGCGCGGCAGCCATTCCGGAAAGCATCAAGAAGAGAGCAAGTAGTTGTTTCATATGGCCAAGATGAAATCGTATCATTTCATCAGGCCGCATACTACATTTTCTGAATGTGGATGGTGCCGTTCGAAGTGCTCAAATCAAGCACCGGACCACCACCGCCAATCATCGAATCAACCTTCTTCGGCCGCGCCTCCTGCACGCCGGCCAGCACGAAATCGCTCTTCACCATGGCATTTGAAGTAGTGGCTTTGACGTGTGCGTTGGCATGGCCCGGCATCTTCACCGTGATGCTGCCGTTGCTGGTTGATGCCTTCACATCATTGCGCGGAACATCGGTCATCTCCAACTGAATCGAGCCGTTCGAAGTCTTTAGAGCCGAGGCGCCGAGCAAGTCTTTGGTGTGGATAGCGCCGTTCGATGTGGTCGCGGTCAGCACACCCTTGAGCTTCGTGGCACGAATCGCGCCGTTCGAACTGGTCAGCTTGGCTGCCCCTTCCAGGTCCTCAATCGTGATGGAGCCGTTGGAGGAGACGATGTTCTCCAGCTCAGTGCGCCGCGGAACCTTCACCACGTACCTCACGCCGGAGTTCCCCCACTTGCCAGCCGGCTTGCTTGTCTTAATACGAGCCACACCGCCCGACACCTGAATATCGACCTTCACCGAGTTCTTCAGCTCTTCCGTATCGCCGTACTTTGTGCCGCTGACATCGATCGTATTCTGATCCCAACCGGTAATCTGGATGGAGCCATTGAAGTTCTCCAGCGACAGTTTGCCGCCGGACGCCATGGCCATATTCTGGTGGAAATCTTCCTTAAAGGCCTGGTTTTCGCCAACCATCAGAGCGGTGGACGCCAGGAAAACAAGCGCAGTGTATTTGATCATGTCCTACATACGGACATCGCCGGAATTAGTTACGCACGCGAAAAATATCGCGAGAGCGTCTCAGCCGATGGCTTCGCTGTCATCATGGACACCACCACCATCAACAGCGCGGAGATGAGCGTGATTGGAACCACTGGCATGAAACCCATCACCGTTGTGCCACCGGCGGTCCTGGCCAGAATATCCATGCCGCCAACTGCCCAAACAACAACCGGAGGTCCTGGCGCGGGAGCGGGAATCGACGCCTGAAAGATGCCGATCAGGATCACGCTGCCGATCGCCCAAAGCGTGGATGCAAGCGCGCCCCACTTCGTGCTTCCTTTCCAGAACAACGCCGCGATCATCAACGGGAACAGTGCGGAGTAGCCGGAGAATGCATACTGCGTGGCCAGATCGAAGATCGTTGCCGGCGCCTTCAGGGCCACGATATAGGCGACGGCAGTAATGCCCACGATGAACCCGCGCCCATAGTGGATCTGCGCCACCTCGCCGAATTTCGCGGTGCCGCCATAGTAGGCAAACACATCTTCGGTGAACATCGTCGATAGTGCCAGAATCTGCGAGTCGCTCGCCATCACGGCAGCCATGATGCCTGCGCCAAGCAGGCCGGCCAGCCAGATGGGGGCGTAGCGCTCGAGCAGCAGTAAAATCACGTCGTCGCCCGCCATCTTTTCGCGCAGCTGATCGCGCTGCTCGGGAGACAGATTAGCGCCGTTTGTAACGAGTTCACGCCGCGCCGCCTGCTTCGCCTGAATCCCCGGTGAATCCTGGACGCTATTCGCCGCCACTCCAAGAAACACGCACGGTAGAAAGATGGCGAGGATGCACAGTGGATAGAAGATCACGGTCTTCTTGAACTGCGCCATCTTCTTCGCCGTCAGGCAGAAGATGCCGATATGCGGAAAGGTCATTGTGGAGAGCGGTATGAACATGTAGCTCACAAAGAACCACGGCGACACACGTTCGCGCGTCAACAGCGGGGCCATCGCCGGAGACTTCATCATCTGTTCCGCAACATGGTCGAACCCGCCCATTCCATAGCCGATGGTGCCGATCGCAATCGCGCCAAAGCCGAGGAACAGAATCGTCTGGAACGTATTCACCCATGCCGTACCGCGCATGCCGCCGAAGAACACGTAGCTCATCACCACGGTGGCGACAATCAAACCGCCCAGCCAGTATGGAACCAGTCCGCCGCTGATTCCCGCGAGCGTTGTGCCTCCGCCCATCACGCCGATGATGATGTACGGAACCAATAACGTCGCCTGCACCGCGAAGATCACCGTGCCGATGTGGCCGCACTCCCAGCGGTCGCGGAACATCTGCACAGGCGTCATGAAGCCATACTTCTTCCCGAGCGCCCAGATGCGCGTGCCAATGAACAGAAGCGACAACGGAATGATCAACGCCGACGACGAGGCCATCAGGCCAAACGTGACAATGCCGTTGTTGAACGCGTGACCAGAACTGCCGAGAATCGCGAACGCGGTCATATTGGTACCGAACAACGACAGCAGGAATACGAACGGACCCAATGACCGGCTGGCCAGAAAATACTCTTCCGCCTTTTCGCGCCCCGTGGATTTCCGGAACGCAAAGATGCCGATGTACAGCACGATGCCGAGATAGACGAAGACAAAGATGGCTGGGATCATGCTTGCGGCCCTGGATGATTTTCAGCGTCGCGTTCCAACTCCGCCGGCCATGCAAACTTCACCAGCACGGCCACCAATACGCTGCATCCCAGCGTGTAGCAGGCATGATAAAACAGGCCCACCGGCATGAAGCCGAACGCCAGCGGAGCAGCCGTTCGCCAGTTCCAGAAATCTTGATGCAACACGGCCATGGCCGCGACGAGAGTGATCAGTAAAAAGGCTTTCATGCGTTCGATGAGATTGTGTTCAGGTGGTAAGAAGGATTTTAGCACCAACCGCACGCTATCCTCGTAAGGTGCTTCGGTTGCTACTCCTCGCCGGCCTCACCGTCTTCGCCGCAACGCCGGATCACCACAGCTACGCGAACTTCGAACAGGTTCGCGTAACGCACATCGCACTCGACCTCACGGTGTCGTTCGAATCCAAGTCCATCAGCGGAACTGCGGAACTTTTTCTTCAACAGCGGCAGCCGACGTCGCAACTCGTCCTTGATACCAACGGCGTTGCTATCGCCGCCGCCGAAACTTCGACTGACGGAAAGCAGTACCACGCTGCTGCATTCAAGCTAGGAAACACCGATCCGATCCTCGGAGCGCCGCTGACGATCGCGCTGCCCGCCGGCGCCAATCGTGTCCGCATCGCCTATACTTCCACGGCCCAATCGGCCGCTCTGCATTGGCTCACCCCCGCACAGACCGCGGGCAATCGCATGCCATTTTTCTACACGCAAAGCTGGTCCATCCATGCCCGCAGTTGGGTTCCATTGCAGGACTCCCCGCAGGTCAAGTTCACCTATTCCGCCAACATTCACGCACCCAAGGGCATGCTCGCCGTGATGAGTGCGGAGAACACTCCGGACGCCCCGCGCAACGGCCACTTTCATTTCGAAATGCGCCAGCCGATTCCACCGCATGGACTCGCCCTCGCCGTGGGCGACCTGGCATTCCAGCCCCTCGGCACGCACAGCGGCGTGTATGCCGATCCTGCTGTTGTGGAACAGGCCGCGAAGGAGTTCGAAGAGACCGAGGCAATGCTGAACGCAGCCGAGCGAATCGCAGGCCCGTACCGCTGGGAGCGCTACGACATTCTGCTGCTGCCGCCCGGAGCCGTCTACGGCGGCATGGAAAACCCTCGCCTCACCTTTCTTGCCTCCTCGGAACTCGCAGGCGACAAGAGCAAGAGCGGAACGGTGGCGCACGAACTGGCACACTCGTGGTCGGGCAACCTCGTAACGAACGCCACCTGGAGCGACATCTGGATCAGCGAAGGCATCACGTCCTACCTCACGCGTCGAATTCAAGAGGTTGTGAATGGCCGTCATCGGGCAGAACTCGAGATCTGGCAGGACTGGCAGCACCTGAAAGCGGCGCTCGAAAAACGAAAGCCCACCGAACAGATTCTAAATCCGCCGTCGAAGGGCCGTGATCCGGACAACCTGCTTGGCCCCATCCCCTATCAGAAAGGAGCGCTGTTCCTGCGCACTCTTGAAGCCCGTGCGGGCCGCATCAAAATGGACGAATTCCTGCGCCGCTACTTCGCGCGTTTCGCCTATGAGAGCATCACCTCGGCAGAGGTGACAGGCTACATGAAGTTCGTTGGACTGGCACCGCAGGCGGGCTGGCTGAATGAACCGGCTCTTCCCGCCGGAGCAGCAATCCCCAAGCAGGATCCGCTGGCCCCGATCACAACGGCCGCGAAACGCTGGCAACGCGGAGGCCGCATCCAGACTCAGAGCTGGATCACTCCCGAATGGATCAACTTCCTCTCCCTGCTCAGAGACAAGGACCTGGCGCGTGCCGATCGCGATTTTCACTTCACCGAATCCAAGAGCCGCCCAATCCTTTCCGCATGGCTGCAAAAAACGATTGCCCTCGATTATCAACCCGCACTCGCGCGACTGGAAGCGTTCGCCGCCGATGCCTCAGATCCGCAAGCGCTACTCAACATCTACAGCGAACTGGCAAACACCGCCGCGGGAAGGAAGCGCGCCACCGGCCTGTTCCAAAGGAACCGCGCCCGCTACGCAGACTCCCTCTCCGAACAGATTTCAACCCTCCTCAAACCATAACGCAGTACAATCTATAGATACGTTTGCACAAGGATCAACATGGACAATAAGGAGAAAAAGAAGTCAATGGTTTGGGTACTGTTCGCTGCGGGCGCAGCACTTGCATGGGGCCTTTATGGGCCAATGATGCACAAAGGGCAAGTCGCACTGGGGAGTCCACTGCGTGCGCTGCTGTGCGTTGGCTTTGCCTACTTCCTGATGGCGGTATTGGTGCCTGGCGTGACGATGGTGGCATCGGGCGGCATCGGCAACTTCACCAGGGAAGGCATCATCGCTTCCACTATCGGCGGAGCATTCGGCGCACTGGGCGCAATCTGCGTAATCTGGTCGTTCCGAAACGGAGGGTCACCAACGTATGTGATGCCCATCGTCTTCGGCGGCGCACCCGTGATCAATGTGCTGTACTCCATGTACCAGCATCCACCCAAAGGTGAAGTGAATCCGCTGCTCTATGTCGGCATGCTGCTGGCCGCGGCCGGCGCTGGCATGGTGTTGTACTTCAAGCCCTCATCGTAAATCCCGGGAGCGAACGTCCGTGCGAAACATCTACCTGCTTCTTTTTCCGGTTGTAGCCCAGTTCGCTGTCGCCGCGGATGGGTCAGTGGAATTCAATCGCGACGTTCGCCCCATCCTCTCTGACAAGTGCTTCACCTGCCACGGCCCCGATCCGCGCGGCCGCAAGACCGCCGTCCACTTCGACAACTCCGAAGGCGCGGGCCGTGCGATCGTTGCCGGCGACCCGGCGAAGAGCCCGCTCTTTCAGCGCATCACATCCACCAACGCCGCGCTGCGAATGCCGCCCACCTACACGGGCCATGCAAAGCTGAACGACCGCGAAATCAGCGTAATCAAGCAGTGGATTGAGCAGGGCGCGAAATATCAATCGCACTGGTCGTTCATCCCGCCAACGCGAGCGAAGCAGAGCACCATCGATTCGATCGTCCGCGCGCGCCTGGCGAGTGAAGGACTCAAGCCTTCAGCATCAGCCGACCCGGCCACTCTGCTGCGCCGCCTGACCTTCGACCTTACCGGCCTGCCCCCGACTCCCGCGGAAGTGGATCGCTTCCTCAAAACCGAAACCTACGAACAGGCTGTCGACCGTCTGCTCGCCTCGCCCCGCTACGCCGAGCGCATGACCATTCGCTGGCTGGAAGCAGCGCGCTATGCAGACACCAACGGTTATCAATCCGACGGCGAGCGCAGCATGTGGCGGTGGCGCGACTGGGTTCTCGACGCATTTCAACGCAACATGCGTTTTGACCAGTTCACCATCGAACAGATCGCCGGCGACCTGCTGCCCAACGCTACGCTGCAGCAGAAGATCGCGACTGGATTCCATCGCAACCACCGCACCAATGCCGAAGGCGGCATCGTAGAGGAGGAGTTCCGCGTCGAGTATGTAGCCGACCGCGTCGAGACCACCTCCACCGTGTGGCTCGGCCTCACCATGGGATGCACTCGCTGCCACGATCACAAGTACGATCCGATGACGCAGCGCGATTTCTATTCCATGTTCGCGTTCTACAACAACGTCCCCGAGCGTGGACTGGTGTACAACTTCGGCAACGAGGAGCCCTACATTCAAGCACCCACGCCGGAGCACGAAAAGAAACTCGCCGAGCATGACGCGAAGGTGAAAGCATCGGAAACCAAATGGGCTTCGCTGCAAGCGGAAATCGCAAAGTCGCAAAAAGCCTGGGAGAAGAAACTCGCCAAAGACGCGCCGGTGAACTGGACGGTGGCCGATGGCGAGGTATTCAAGAGCACCAGGAGCTACCGCTTCGAAGGCAAAGAAGGCTCCGACGAAGGCAATAAGGCGAAGTTCAATTATCTGGATCCGTTCACGCTGGCGGCGCGCTTCAAACCGGAAGCACCGGATGGCGCCATCCTCTCGCGCGGCGAGGATTACTGGGAAGGCGAAGGCTACTACCTGCTGTTGAAGAACGGCAAACTGCGACTGCACATCACCCGCCGCTCTACGGACATCGCCATGCGCCTGGAGATGGAAGAGCCCGTCAAATTGAATCAGTGGCAGCACGTCGTAGTGACCTATGACGGCTATCACAAAGCGAAAGGCGTCCACATCTACATCGATGGCGTGGAGCGTAAATTCAAAATCGAATTCGATGAGCTGACCTATCCGTTCGGTCCCAAAGATCCACTGCGCATCGGTTCCGGCGGCGGCCTGCGCTTCAAGGGAGATATCGAAGACGTCCATATCTGGGATCGTGCGCTGACTCCCGTGGAATCGGCCACCATCCACCTGCGCGAACCGGTCAACGAACTGGCCCGCCTCGCAGCCAACAAGCGCACGAAGGAACAGTCAGACAAGCTTGCGCTGTGCTTCCTGAACACTGCGGCGTCGGATGAAGTGAAGCAGGCCCGCAAGACGATGCTCGCCGCTCACTTCGATCGCCGCAAGTACAGTGACTCGATCCCGACTGTGATGGTGATGGTGGAGGGCGACAAGCCGCGCGACGCCTTCATCCTCAAGCGCGGAGCCTACGACGCACACGGCGAAAAAGTCGGGCCCGCATCGCCGCGCTTCCTGCCCGGCTTCAAGCCGGAGTGGCCACAGAACCGGCTCGGCCTCGCCAAGTGGCTGGTCGACCGCGGTAACCCACTCACCGCGCGCGTGACCGTGAATCGCTACTGGGCGATGCTGTTCGGAACAGGTCTTGTGAAGACCGTGGAAGACTTCGGCTCGCAGGGTGACTGGCCCGTGCAGCAGGATCTGCTCGACTTGCTGGCTGTCGAATTCATGGATTCCGGTTGGGATACTAAGCACATCCTCAAGACCATCGTCCTGAGCGACACTTACAAACAGTCGTCGAAGGTCACGCCCGATCTATTGCGCCGCGACCCCGAAAACAGGCTACTCGCGCGCGGTCCGCGCATCCGTCTTGCCGCGGAAATGATTCGCGATCAGGCCCTGGCGGCATCAGGCCTGCTGGTGGAAAAGGTCGGCGGTCCTTCGGTGAAGCCGTATCAGCCTGCCGGACTGTGGCAGGAACTCACCGGTGGCGGCGGATACAAGCAGGACAAAGGCGAAGGCCTCTATCGGCGCACTTTGTACAGCTACTGGAAACGAACTATCGCCCCGCCGGCGATGGTCACCTTCGATTCGCCCACACGCGAAACCTGCATCGTTCGCGAGTCCCGCACCAACACACCGCTGCAAGCGCTCGACCTGATGAACGACGTCGCCTACGTGGAAGCATCGCGCAAACTGGCCGAACGGATGATGCTCGAAGGAGGCGCCTCGACGAACTCCCGCATCGCCTATGGCTACAAACTGGCGCTGGCCCGAGCACCGCGCGAGAAGGAGGCGAAGGTGCTTACGCGCGCGTTCAACGAATTCCAGACGCAGTTCAAAGACAACAAGGCCTCGGCCGAAAAGCTACTCGCGAACGGCGAAGCGGAGCGCAACAAGTCGCTCGACCCGGCGGAACTCGCAGCCTACGCCGGCCTCGCCAGTCTCATCCTCAACCTCGACGAAACGGTGACCAAGGAATAGCTCATGGACTTCACTCGCCGCCACTTCTTCTCTCGCGCATCTTCCGGACTCGGCATCGCCGCTCTTGCGTCACAGCTACGCGCCGAACGCTTCGGCGGACTCGAAGGCTTTCCGAATTTCGCCCCCAAGGCCAAGCGTGTGATCTACCTGTTTCAATCGGGCGGACCATCGCAGATGGAGCTGTTCGACTTCAAGCCGAGACTCAAGGATTTCGCGGGCAGCGAACTGCCGGACTCCATACGCAACGGACAGCGGCTCACCGGGATGTCGTCCACGCAGGCCTCGTTCCCCGTGGTCGCCTCGAAGTTCTCCTTCAAGCAATACGGCCAGTCCGGCGCATGGATGAGCGAACTGCTGCCGCACACCGCGAAGATCGCCGACCAGTTGACCATCGTGAAATCCGTTTTCACCGAAGCCATCAATCACGACCCCGCGGTGACCTTCCTGCAGACCGGTTCGCAGATCGCAGGCCGCCCCAGCATCGGCTCGTGGCTCGTGTATGGACTCGGCGCGGAGACGCGCGACCTGCCCGGCTTCGTGGTGATGATCTCGCCCGGCGCAGGCGGCGGCGGACAACCTCTTTATGACCGTCTGTGGGGCAGCGGCTTTCTACCAACGAAGTATCAAGGCGTAAAGTTCCGTTCAGTCGGCGACCCGGTGCTCTATCTTTCAAACCCCGCGGGCTTCGACGCGAACATGCGCCGAAAATATCTCGACGCGCTCGGCGAACTCAATCAACAGAAGCTCGACGATTACGGCGACCCCGAAATCGCCACCCGCATTGCGCAGTACGAAATGGCGTTCCGCATGTAAAGCTCGGTGCCGGAACTGACCGACCTATCGAAGGAATCGGAGAAGACCTTCGAGATGTACGGCCCCGACGCCAAGAAGCCCGGCACCTTCGCCGCGAACTGTCTGCTCGCACGCCGGCTCGCCGAGCGCGGCGTCCGCTTCATCCAACTCTTCCATCGCGATTGGGACCATCACGGAGGCCTCGTAGCAGGCCTGCCCAAGCGCTGCAAAGAGACCGATCAACCCGCGGCCGCACTCGTGCAGGATCTGAAGAACCGCGGCATGCTCGATGAAACACTCGTCGTCTGGGGCGGCGAATTCGGCCGCACCGTCTATTGCCAGGGCCGCCTCACCGCAACTGAATACGGCCGGGACCATCACCCGCGCTGCTTCACCATGTGGATGGCAGGCGGCGGGATGAAGCCCGGCCTGGTCTACGGCGCCACTGACGACTACGGCTACAACATCACAGAGAACCCGGTGCACGTGCACGATCTGCAAGCCACCATTCTGCATACCCTCGGCATCGATCACACGAAACTGACATTCAAGTATCAGGGCCGTGCGTTCAAACTCACCGACGTGCACGGCAATGTTGTGAAGCCGCTCCTCGCATAGCTATTCTTTCACCGCGATAATTTTGTTCGCGTCGAAAGACTTCAGCTGTTGCCGCGCCCCGCTTGGCCAGCGCACCTCCAGCGAATCGATGTTTGCGTGCCGGCCCAAGCCGAAATGCTGGCGATAGGGACTGGTGGCGCCGAAGCCTTCGCTGCCTTTTACTTCGCGATAAACCAGCAGGTCACCGGCCTTCAACGTGAGTTGAGCACCTACGCCGAAGCGGTTGCTCTTTGTGCCGCTGAGGTCGACTTGAAGCCAGTTGTTCTTGCTCGCCTTGAGGTTGTGGTAAAAGGCGTTGAAGGCATGGTCACCCGGATAATGGCCGCCTAGTTGCGCGAAGATATCGAGTGCTCCGTCGCCATCGATATCGATGAAGGCCACGCCATGTCCTTTGTTACCTGGTCTTGCGAAGCCTACAAAATCCGTCAGGTCCGTGAAGTTGCCGGTGCCGTTATTGCGAAAGAACCGGTTCGGCTCAAGCCTAGTAATCTGCGGATCTCCCGTACCGATGTACACGTCAAGAAAGCCGTCGTTATCCAGGTCCGCAACGCCCGCGCCCATTGACCCCATGGGAAAATACAGCTTCGACTCAAAGGTCACATCGGTAAAGGTCCCGTCCCGATTGTTGCGGAACAGCCGCGATGAATCGGGATGCATGGCACGCGCACTTGCGGGCGCATAGCCTTTTTTCATCCCTTCGACAACAGCCTCCCATGGAGCAAGGCTGGTGGTGAGTATGTCGGGCCAGCCGTCGTTATTGTAGTCGAAGAAGAAACAGACAAAGCCATTGTGCGGAGGCTGCACCACGCCTGCTTTCTTTGAAACCTCGGTGAACCGCCAGTTCCCCTCGTTGTGATAGAGCCGGTTGGGGCCGGCGTCGAGACCGTTGATGAGGATATCGAGACGGCCGTCCTTGTCGTAATCGCCGAGCGCAATGCCGATCGCCCCATACGGGGCGGGCTCGTTTAGGCTGGCCTGCTTCGTCACATTCGTGAACGTACCATTGCGATTATTGCGATAGATCTGCGGTACGCTGCCATCCTTCAGGACTCCGTTGGCAATGACCACATCCAGCCAGCCGTCGTTATCGAGATCGCCCCATAACGACACGAAGCCGGAGCCTCCGTCATCGAGGCCGCTCTTTTTTGAAACGTTGACGAACTTGCCATGTTCATTATGGAAGAGCAAGTTGGGGTAGGGCCCGCTCCAGCCATTCATGGAGATATAGAGATCGAGCCAGCCGTCGTTATCGTAATCGACCAGGTTCAGTGAATAGCCGGAGGGGACGTTGGCGAGGCCAACATCAGCAGTAACATCGACGAACTTGTCGCCGAGGTTTCGATAGACGCGGAGGAAAGTCCCGCTGCCGGAAACGATCAGGTCAAGCTTGCCATCGCCATCGATGTCGCCCCACGCACAGGTGCCGTTGCCATTGCGATGATGGATGCCGAGCTTCGGCGCAATGTCTTCAAAAGCAAGCAGAGGAGGGTTTGCGGGATCAACCTGAAGGTCACGCTTGGGAAACAACACGTTCTTGTTCAGCGCGGGAACTGGACCCTGAATCTGATCGAGCGCGACTTTGAGCAGCCATTGATCGATGGAATTCATCTTCCATTGCAGGGCTTCGTAGAACTGCTTTGCGGCCTCCACGTAGTCGCCAAGCCGGTAGTAGGCGGTTCCCATTTCGCGGTAGGTCTGGAGCCGCTGCTCCAAGGTCAACTGGCGCTTCAGTGACTGCTTGAAGTAGCCGATGGCCTCCTCATAGTTGCCGCGGCGGGAAAGCGTATTGCCCATCGTGAACAAGGCAGCGGTCTCTTCGGTGCTGAATGGAACGGAGTCGTCGATTACGCGGTCAATCAACTGAATGGATCGGTCGAGCCCGATCAGCGGGTCATGCGGAACGCGATGGCCGCCTTCATGAGTGAAACGAACTTCGCCTGACATCCATTCGCTCAGGTTGAGCAGATAGCCTGTGGCGTGGGGTTCGAGCTTTGCAACACGAGATGCCAGTTCGTAGGCGAGGTTCGGATCGTAGTAGAGGAGTTCGGCGCGGGCATGGATGACGGACTTCGCACGCAGCGCGGGGATGTGATCGGGGTTGCGCTTGATGGTCGCGGCGAGGGCCTCCATCGCCAGCGAGAGCGCGATGCGGCGTTTCTCGAAGTCATCGCCACCATAAAAGTCCGCGAGGTAGGAGCGCGCGATCTGGTAGTCAACTTCGAAGTCATCGGGCCGGGCGGCGCGCTGTTTGTTCAACTCCGCGCGAGCCTCCGTTGTCTTCCCTTCCCTGATCAGGAGAATGGCCTTGCGCAGCGGGCCTGTCTGTTGCGGTAATGGCTCGGCTGGATACCCCTGCGGTTGTTGTGCGAGCAGGCGCAAAACCGCGAAGGCGAGCAGTGCCGCTGCCGTTAATCCCCATCTGTTCATCTCTACAGCAGTATCATATATCCGATTGGTCCATTTCATCCTATTGCTGCTTTTCTCTTCGCAAGAGGCTGTAGAAGCCTACCGGCAAGGCGTTGCCCTGGTGGAGCGAGGCAAACCCGGCGAAGCGGTTCCGCTGCTTCAAAACGCAGCCGCGTTAGCACCGCGTGAGGCCCAATACTGGAAGGCGCTGGGCGTTGCCCTCGCTTCACTCGATCAGGTGCGCGAGGCGGTGGAGCCTTTTCACAAAGCCTGCTCCTTGGATGGGCGGCTGCTCGACGCGTGTTATTACTATGGCCGCGGGCTTTACGCGACTGACCGGTATGCCGAGGCGATTGCGCCTTTGCAGAAGGCTCTCACCTTCGATCCGTTGAAGGGGCGCGCCGAGTCGGCGCTTGGACAATGCCATGAGGCGTTGGGACACGAGCGGGAGGCCGAGAAATTCTTTCGCTCGGCGATGGCACGCCGTGACAGGTCGGAGCAGCCTGCGCGGCTGGCATTCGGACGTTTCCTGATCCGGCATGCGCGCGCAGAGGAGGCGCTTTCACTTTTAGAAGCGGCGCAGCAGCCGGAAACCGCCGAAGCCCGATATTTGTTGGGGCAGGCATTATGGCAGCTGGATAAGCCCGAATTGGCGGTGTCGAAACTGGAGCGCGCGGTAGCATTGCAGCCAGGCGATCTTGCGGCGCGGGTGCTGCTTGCGAAGATCTACCGCCGACTGGGGCGCACAAGCGACGCAGCTCGATTGGAGGCGGCAAACTCCGAGGTTCGATAAGAAAGTATCGCTCCCTTACGGTCGCGGCTCGGCTTGAATTTGAAACGGACAGGCGAAACCGCCCAATGCCACACAGTTTTCGCGGCTTAGTAGCGCGCGCATTCTTGCGTGCCGCGTCGACATTCTTGTCGACGTTTGGCGCGGCGTTGAAAACACACGTCGAGAAGAATCTCGACGCGGCAGCGTAGAATGTCCGCGCTACGATTTCGACCGCGCAGCTTTGGTTTTTTGAAAAACGATGCGGCATTGGGCGAAACCGCCTGTCCCACCACCGGAAGTTACATGTCTTGAATGGTGGAACAGGCGGTTTCGCCTGTTCGCTCGTTTGCGGGCGCATTCTTTCACGGCTTCTCAGTGTTGAACGATGGGCACCACCTGATTAGCCTCCACCGAACTGAGCGATGTATTCTTGCCATTGGGCCATGCGATTTCGACTGTGTCCGCAACACTCGCATCGCCCAACCCGAAGTGGACCATGTGTTCGCTTGAACCCAGGTAGCCGACCGCGGTGGTGACGTGATTGAACTGCGTCTTGCCGCCGGCTGTAATCTTCACCTTTGCGCCGATGGCGTAGCGCAGATCGAAGCGCAGCCAGTTGCGGCCCGCGCCCATCGCGTTGCGATAGATCACGGGTACTTCGCCGAGACGAGTGACAACGGCATCGATACGGCCATCGCCATCCAGATCGGCGAAGGCCACACCGCGATGCTGGGCTTTGCCAGGCAACAGTACGGAATCGAATGTCCCGTCGCTTCTCTGCATTAGGAGTTGGTTTAGCTGGCGCGAGGCTCGGCTGGAAAACTTTTCGGTGTTGTCGTTGACGTCGCCGTTGGCGGCAAAGATGTCTTTGCGGCCGTCGTTGTCGAAGTCGTAAATACCTGTTCCCCATCCGGAATGAGGCAGAGTGGCAGGACCAATACGGCTCCGGTAAGTCAGGTCTTGAAAGATGCCCGTGGCGAGATTTCGGAACAGCGGAAACGTTTCGTTGGCGAGGGCGGTGACAAAGAGATCGGGACGGCCGTCGTTATCGATGTCGCGGAAGTCCGCGCCCATGGACGAAAGGATCTTGCCGTCGTCATTGATGGCCACGCCGGTCTCCATGCCTACCTCGGTGAATTTTCCATTGCCATCGTTGCGGAAGAGAAAATTCGGAACGGTATCGTTGGCAACGAAGACGTCCACGCGTCCGTCGTTGTTGTAGTCGGCGAAGGCAACGGCCATGCCTTTGCCAATTCGTGCCCCGATACCGGAGGCCTGAGAGACATCGGTGAATGTCCCATTGCCGTTGTTACGGAGCAGGACGTTGGGAAGGCCTTCGTAGAATTTGGGGTGGCAGTATGCGTCCCCGCAGCGGGGCTCCTTTGCGGGATCCCACTTGCAGTAGTTGACGATGAAGAGGTCGAGGTGTCCATCGTTGTCAAAGTCGAACCAGCCAGCCGAAACCGGCCATGCTGTCTGGGGGATGCGGGCTTTGGCGGTGACGTCCTCGAAGGTTCCGTTACCGCGATTGCGGTAAAGCGTGCTGAAGCCAACTCCAGTGACGAGCAGATCCGGGAAGCCGTCGTTATCGAAGTCAGCGACCGCGGCTCCCATCCCATAGGCCCGTCCGCCCAGGCCGGCGCGCTCGGTCACGTCCTCGAATCGCCAGTTTCCCAGGTTGCGATAGAGCCGGTTGGGGCGGTCGCCGGATGCATTCACAAGGAAGATATCGGGCTTGCCGTCGTTGTCGTAATCGATGATGGCGACTCCGCCGGGCATGGTTTCAATCTGGTGACGAGCGGCGGAGGGTGCATGCTTCAAAACGGATGGCAGTCCTGGGACCACCGGTACGAATGATTGCGCATGCAGGCTAATGATTAAACCGGAAATGAGGCATCCTTTACATTTCTTAATACAGTGTTTACATGATGACATTGACATTGCCTCTGTGATAATATCTCAAACAATCCGGCGGGGCTTGTCGACCGTCGGCAAATCGCTCTAAAAGTTGTAGGGGGTTACTTGAAAACCAAGTCATGTTTCATGTCAATGCTCCTGTGTCTTATGGCATCGTTTTTGCCAGCACAAGAGTTTCGCTCCACCATTTCCGGACACGTGTTTGACGCCAGCGGCGCAGCCGTGCCCAACGCAAAAATCACAGCCACCAACATAGGTAACAAGGAAATCGCTACGGCCACCAGCGACGCATCCGGCGGATACACGATTCCTTTTCTGAGACCAGGATCGTATCAGGTTACGATCTCGGCAAGCGGCTTCAAACAATCCGTTCGAGACAATGTTGTTCTCGATGCGGCTAAATCTCTCGGCATGGATGTCTCCCTCGAAATCGGCGCCATGACTGACCGCGTGGAAGTTACCGCGGACGCATTATCGCTCGATACGCAAAGCGCGGCCCGCAGTGGAATCATCAGCGAGCAGACGGTGGCCGAAATGCCTCTTAACGCGCGCAACCCGTTTATGCTCGGCACCATGATGTCTGGCGTGAACTTCAACGGCGCGGCGATCTGGCAACGGCCTTTCGACAACGGCGCGATCGCGCAATGGTCGATCAACGGCGGCCGCGACTCCTCCTCGGAGTACATGCTGGACGGCGCTTCGAACAACGGGCAAATGGGCAGCAACAACGTAGCTTATGTGCCGATCGTCGATGCGGTGCAGGAGTTCAACATCATGACCAACATGTATGACGCTTCCTATGGCCACACGGGCAGCGGCATCATGAACGTTGTGCTCAAGAGCGGCGGCAGCCAGCATCACGGAACGGGATATGAGTTCATGCGCCGTTCGCCTCTCGATTCGAACACTTTCCAGAACAATGCAATTCCCGCCTCGGCAACCAACCCCACCGGCGGCGCACCGCGCCCCACGCACTACCTGGATCAATACGGCGGCCAGTTGAGCGGCCCGATTTACGTTCCTGGGCTGCTGAAGAAAGATGCTCCAGTGAAGCTGTTTTACATGGGCGCATTCGAGCCCTACCGCGAAGGCACTCCGAATCCACTGTTGGTTTCGTGGCCTGAGCAGGAGATGCGCAACGGCGATTTCTCGAAGCTGAAGAACTCCCAGGGCCAGGCGATTACGATCTACGATCCGTTCACTGCGACCTACGATGCCGCGGGTAACACGATCAACGCGCGCCAGGCATTCCCGGGCAACGTAATCCCGGCGAGCCGCATCAATCCGATTGCCAAGGCAGTCACCGGTTTCATGCCGCTACCCAACCAGGCTGCCGCGGCCGGTTGCCGCTATTCGACCTGCAATCTGGCGATGCCCAGTGTTTACGACAAGGACAAGTTCTACAGCCTGATTCTTAAGTTCGACTGGAACTTCGGAGCCAACAACCGCGCCTTCTTCAGGCACGTTTCTAACGACCGCACCGAAGACCGCCCGGTAAACGGCATCGACAACAAGCCCGGCACAGACGGCCAACAGCCGTTCCAGCGTATCAACGACGGATATGTCATCGACTGGATTGGAACAATCTCCCCGACTCTTGTTCTCAATGCCCGCGCTTCCTACAACCGTTTCATCGAAAAGGGTTATGGCGCGGCGAACGCGGGCTTCGATTTGACGAGCCTGGGCATTTCCAAATCGCTCATCAACCAACTGCCTAATCAGGACAAGGCTTACTTCGGCGTGTGGAGTTTAGATAACTATCAGACGCTCGGCCGCTCACAGAGCAACAACTACACCAACACGTATCAGGCGATGTTCAGCTTGACGAAGATCGCCGGGGCTCACACATTGAAGGCAGGTATGGATGCTCGCCAGATCAACTACGAGATCCAGAACACAGGCAACATCCTGGGCTTCTCCGGCAACTCAACCTGGACGCAGAACTCCTGGACCAGCGCCAACACCAACACAGGTGACGGCTATGCCTCGTTCCTGCTCGGTATCGTCGGCGGCTCCTCCAACTACCCGCTGTTCCCGTGGTGGAAGCAGAAGTACACGGCGTTCTACCTGAACGATGATTGGAAGGTCTCGCGCAGGCTTACGATGAACCTCGGCATTCGCTACGATCTGCTGACTCCGCAATACGAAAAGTGGAACCGCCAGAACGGCGCATTCGATCCGACGGTTTCGAGCGGGTTGGGATCGGCGATCGCGGCAAACGTAACGGCGCTTGGATCGCAAATTCCGGCGGCTTACCAGTCGCTCTATAGCGGTCTCTCCAGCTTGAAGGGAGGCATTACGTTCGCGGGCGTGAATGGTACCGGCAGCACTCCGTGGCCGACCTACAAGAAGTCGCTCCAGCCCCGCGTTGGCCTGGCTTACCAGGTCAACGAAAAGCTGGTGTTGCGCACCGGATTCGGCCAGTACTATTCCGATCCGACCAACGACTATCAGCAGACCAACGGCTTCAGCACGAGCACCAGCATCACCAACTCGCTCGATGGCGGCCGTACTCCGATCGCGAACATCCTATCCAACCCCTACCCGACGGGCATCATTTCGCCCACCGGCAGCAGCGCCGGCGCGAAGACGTTTGTGGGCCGCAATCCAAGCTGGTTCGACAACGGCTTTGTGATTCCGAGCGTATGGCAGTTCTCGTTCGGCTTCCAGTATCAGGCTAACAAGGCGACGATGATCGACTTTTCCTATGTCGGCAGCCGCAGCTACAACCTGAACATGAGCGCGCAGTACAACATCCCGTCGCTCAATGTGCGCAAGACCTGCAACCTGCTCGAGGGCGGACTGCCGGCCAATTGCGACGCGTCGGTGCCGAATCCGTTCAAGGGAATTGCGGACTTCAATGGGACGAGCTACTACACGTCGAACACGATTTCGGTGTACAACCTGGCACGGCCGTTCCCGCAGTTTTCGGGCGACCTTACTCAGCTTGGCCGCAACGATTCATCGATCACCTACAACTCCTTCCTACTCAACGTCCACTACCGGGCGCGCGGCGGTCTGACCTTGCTGGCGAATTACACGCTTTCCAAGCAGATCGAAGAGTGGGGCTTCAACGACCGCTGGACCAACACCTATCAGCAGGGTCCGTACACGCTGGACCGTCCGCAGATCGTGAAAGTAACCGCGATCTACGAACTGCCTTTCGGAAACGGCAAGAAGTTCCTGAGCAACACAAGCAAAGTCGTCGACAAGCTGGTTTCCGGCTGGGAGTACACCAACTTCATGCTGGATCCTCTGAGCGGCTACCCGGCGAACCTGCCTGGAAATGCGATCATGCTGAAGGATCCGCGCACTCCTGGCGGCGGCTTCACGGGCGACGTCAACTGGAAGTCGTATCTGGTGCGTGAGTGGAACCCCTGCGTACTGCGCCAGCAGAACGATGGCTCGATCGCGCCGACTCCGCAGAGCCTGGCTCTCGGCTGCGGTTCCGATTACAGCAAGGATTGGGGCAGCTATGCGTGGCTCGAAACTGCGAGCTATGCACCTCGCTTCACTCCTTACCGGTCCGGCAATATTCGCGTGCACCATGCGGTGCAGATGGATATGTCGATCATGAAGCGCACGAAGTTCGGCGAGCGGTATTCGGCTCAGTTTGGCTTCGAGGCCTTCAACGTTCTGAACCACAACTACTTTGGCCGCGACAACATCAACACCGATCCGAACAGCGCCAACTTTGGCGGTGTGATTCCGGCCAACGTATCGACGCAGAACATTCTGCCGCGCCAGATTCAGGTGCGGTTGAAGTTCTACTGGTAGAGGCAATGTAGCAAGCGAAGGGGGTGGACCAACCGGTCCACCCCTTTTACCTTTCCAACCGGCCCGCCAGACAGGTCACCCAGCGCCAGACTCCACCGTATGCGGACCGGATCTCACAATGCTGCAACTGGAGCCCGGCCCCCTGCATCGCAGCCAGCACCTGCCCTTCCATCCGCACGTGATTCATTCCCATCCAGCGGCGAAACCAGCTCAGTCCGCTCTCGTGAAAATCCACCACAGCAATGCACCCGCCGGGGGATAGGTCCTCTTTCGCCGCCAGCAGAACCTGATCATAGCCAGGATTGATCATCGTCAGGCAATAAGAAAAGACGATGAGATCGAACGGCTCACCACCCGAAACAGGCCCATCGTAGGGACGCTCTGACAACGACACACGCTCGCCGAAGCCCGCCACTTTTTTGCGAGCCTTGGCGATCATGTCTGCCGAAAGGTCCAGCCCGACTATGCGCGCCTCTGGAAACACGCGCGCAAGCTCAACCAGGTTCTTGCCGGTCCCGCATCCGATTTCGAGGATTCGCAGAGGACGAAGCCGGCCAGCCACCATCCGGATCAGAGCGCCGCGGCCAAACAGAAAGGTCCACCTGGTAGCGTCGTAAATGTGCGCGTGCCACTGATAGTAGCCTTGCAGATCGGAAGCAGTGCGCGGGCGGCTCATAGCACTTCAGCCAGCAAGGTGCAGCCGTAGGTCCCCACCCGATCCTGTTGATGCAGCCGTGCCGTGAGTTCCGGGAAGAAGCGCAGGCGCTCGCGCACGGGTTCGGGAATGAAGTCAATCTCGGGGCTTGCCGAGCGCATCAGGATGCGGGTACCTGGCCGGCTGTTCTTGAGCACGAGGTCCCACTCTTCTCTTAGACCCTCCACATCGTGACTGGCCAACCAGTCCTGATGATCGAGCAGCACATAGTGGGAATAAACTCCCGGATTCTTTTTAAGAAACCTGGCGACCGTGGTGCTGTGGGTGGTCACCTTATGAGCACGTTCGCGCAGCGCGGAGAAGTTTTCCGCCCGAAGGTAATTGGGACAGCAATCAACGGAATACCGGCCCGTGGCATAGACACGCCAAAAGTAGTTGTCGCGCATCGGCAACTTGGTCAGCACATAGTCCATCTTGGTGCGGATATAGCCTTCCATGCCTCCGGCGAAGTTCTGCTCGATCAGTCCAATCTGCGGCCGCGGCACTCCCAGCATGGCCATCGTGATTGGCTGGCTCACAAGCCAGGAACTGAACACGTTCCAAAGATCCGCTTGCAGCGATTCCGACAGTACCGCCTGTTCCTCCAGGCTGCCGGCATTGATCAGCCGCTCTACAGTGCTTCGCACCTTGGGATTTCGCTTTACCAGGCTTTGCATCAACACCCACGCCACTCGCCCGGCAGCACCGCGATAGTAAAACGAGAGGTTCATGCGCTTGGGTTCGAAGTAGTATTGCTTTGTCTCCCAGAACTTCCTGGCGTACGGTTGCAGCCGATGTGCGAGACTGGGCAGAAGTTCCTTGAAGCCGGGCCTCACACCTTCGCCGAACATGCGGAACAAGTCGGCGTGGTCTCCGTTCTCGATGAGTGCGATCTTCAGTTGGAGCAGCGCATTTTGGCGAGGATTCACGTCAATGGCGTGGATCTCCGCCGGATCATCCAACAGGTAATCGAGCGCGTTGCACCCCGCGCTGGTGATCATCACCACACGGCTATCGGCCTGTAGGCCTAGCATCTGGCGATCCAACCTCGGATCTTCCCAGCAGGTGTTGTAGATCAGCGTGCTGGAATGTACATGGTTGAACAGCGCATCGTGCGCTCCGCGCAACACGCGCGCTTTGAAGAGTCCTGCTGCTTGTCTCATAGCTGATTCTGCATATCCATACGGGAACTTCGCTATTTGAACGAGCCTCTAGTTCAAATGCCGTCGCCTAGTGCAAAACCATCGTGGTGCAAAAGGACAATCGCGCCACCACATCGATCGCGTTCATCTTCGCCGCCAAAGGACCGGTATTCCGGCCGGCGATGAGCGGCGAACATTCACGATCAAACAGCTGCCGCTCCAGCAACCAGGCCAGGGCGGTCCATCCATGCAGTGGTAAACTGCGCCACGGTTTCCGTAGCGCGCGATTCGCTTCACCGCGTCCACCCGGCCCGCGGATTTTCCCGGAGCGGAACGGCGAATCATGCCAGTTGCTACTGTAGCATTTGACAGAGGGTCGTTCAACACGATGCCTCCCGCCCGCGCCATGTCATCTTAGATAGCCCGATTTCGGTCAATGACTGGAAAGTGTTTGGGACTCTGCTAGACTTCAATCAGGAAGGACTGCGTTACGGCCGCATCCATGAACAAACTGAATCTGCGGCTGTTGAGGCGCTTTCGCGTCATCGCCAAGCCCTTTTGGGTCTCCGAGGAAAAGTGGAAAGCCATCGGACTGGTGGTCATCCTCATGCTGCTGCTGGTGGGCGACACGGAGTTCAACGTCCTGTTCAATGAACAATCCGGAGAGTTCACTTCGGCCCTGGCAGCGCGCGATGCACCCCGCTTCTGGCACTCCATCCGAACCTTCTTCGCGCTGCTGGTGGTAGCGGTTCCCATCCACGCTTACTATTACTTCGTGCGCGACAAACTGGTGCTCAACTGGCGGCGATGGCTGACGAACTACTACGTCGAGAAATACTTCAAGGACCGCGCCTTCTATCAACTGCTCGCCAAGCCCGAGATCGATAATCCCGACCAGCGCATGGCCGAGGACGTCTCCGCCTTCTCCCAGCAGTCGATCAGCTTTCTGCTGATCTTCGCAGGCGGATTGTTCCAACTGGTCGCGTTCAGCCATGTCCTGTGGGGTATCTCCCGATCGCTCGTGCTCTTCCTCATTCTCTACGCAATCGTAGGTACGTTGATCACCTTCGGCGTGTTCAGCGGAAAACTCGTCACGCTGAATTTCCAGCAGCGAAAGCTTGAAGCCGATTTTCGCTTCGGGCTGGTCCGCATCCGTGAAAACGCCGAGGCGATTGCGCTCTATCACGGCGAAGGTCAAGAGCAGGGCCAGATCAAGAAGCTCTTCAACAGGATCTTCGCCAACACCACAAAGCTGATCCGGTGGACATTGGGACTCAGCTTCTTCCAATCCTCGAACACGCTGCTGACGATGGTGCTGCCCAGCGTGATCATCGCACCCCACGTGCTTTCCGGCGAACTCGAGGTCGGCCGCATCGTGCAGGCCTCAGGCGCATTTTCCGCTATCCTCGGAGTCCTGTCCCTGCTGGTCGACAACATGGAAGGCCTCAGCCGGTTCGCGGCCGGCATTGGACGCCTGGATTCGTTCGCGCTTGGCCTGGCGCCCGCGAGGGCAAAGAAAGGGCCGGAGAACAGCAGAATCGTCGTGCGCGAGGGCGAGCATCTCAGCTTTGAAGAAGTCACGATGCGAACTCCCAACCACGGCCGCACGCTGGTGAAGGGACTGACTGTTTCCGTGCCGCCCGGAGAGAGCCTGATGATCGTGGGCGCCAGCGGTCTCGGCAAGAGTTCGCTGCTTCGAGTGATGGCCGGACTGTGGGACGCGGGCGATGGCGCTCTGCAACTGCCGAAAGCAGAGGACATGCTCTTCCTGCCCCAACACGCCTACATGGTTACGGGCAGTTTGCGGCTCCAGTTGAATTATCCGAACCTGGATCGGAGCGTGACGGACCAGGAGTTGGGCGAAGTGCTCACACTGGTGAATCTGCCAGACCTGGTGGAGCGCTGTGGCGGCTTCGATGCCACCTTTGAATTCGACAAGATCCTCTCCGTCGGCGAGCGCCAGCGCCTTGCCTTCGCACGCGCGCTATTAAAGCATCCGCGCTATGTTCTGCTCGACGAAGCGACCAGTGCACTGGACCGGGAGAATGAGTCCGCGCTCTACAAGAAACTGATCGAGACTTCGGCCACACTGGTCAGCGTGAGCCATCATCCGGCGCTGGTGAAGTACCACTCACAGGTGTTGGAATTGAAAGCCGAAGGCGGATGGGTACTGCACACCGCCAAAGGCTTCAAGTTTACCGAAGATCTCGCCTAGATCCCGTCGCCCTGAGCAAAATCATCAGGGTGCAGCAGGAAGTTAGCCGAATCCAGCGCATCCATCACAACTTTGGCCGCCTCATGATCGCTGGAAGGTAGCTGCCCCAAAGTTAACACCGGACTCGCCGGCCCCGGATCAGCAACACTAATCGCAATCATCCCCGCCGCGGCCAGCGGACCCGCATCGCGGTCCACCACGCGCACCAGGCAACCGCGATCGAACAACTGCCGCTCCAGTAACTGTGCCAGTCCACTGCGTCCGTGCAGCGGAACCACCACACCGCGATTTCCGTAACGTGCGATGCGCTCGATTTCCTCCACACGGCCCGCAAACTTCTCCGGCGCCGAACGCCGGATCATGCCCGAAGCCACTGTCGCATTCGACAGAGGATCGATCAGCACGAAACTGCCGGTAGCGCGATTCTGGTCGTACGGATCGAACAGAAGGGCACGCCGCGATTCGATCGTCACGAGCCCAATTTCATTGAGGTGCAGTTCCTTCGCCGGAAGTTCAGCCAGCATGTTCACATCGAGCTTGTAGTTGATCTCGGTCACCGTAGCGTTGCCCTGCGACGAAGTGTGCTTGATCAGATACTGCTTGCCGGCAATCAGCGGCTCGGCATGCATCCATACTAAGTCGGCTTCAATACGATGCGAAGAGGTCGGCGGATTATCCGGGTCCACCAGCATGTCACCGCGGCTCAGATCGATTTCGTCATCGAGGCAAACCGTGATCGACATCGGCGGATAGGCCTCTTCCAGATCGCCATCGAAACTCGGAATCGATTTCACGGTCGACGTGTGCCCCGAAGGCAGCGCCATCACTTTGTCGCCGGGCTTCAGTATGCCCGCCGCCAACTGGCCCGCGAAGCCGCGGAAATCCAGGTCGGGACGGATCACATACTGCACTGGAAAACGCAGCGAAATGAAATTGCGGCTGTCCACCAGCGGCACTGTCTCCAGGTAATGGAGCAACTGCGGACCGGTGTACCACGGCATGTTCGTACTGGGCTCAACAATGTTATCGCCTTCCAGCGCGCTCACCGGAATGAACTGCATATTGCGCAGGCCGATGCGCGAGGCGAACTGTTTGAACTCCTCCACGATGGAGTCGTAAACATCTTTGCTGTAAGCCACCAAGTCCATCTTGTTGATGGCCACGGCAACATGCGGAATCCCCAGCAGCGACGCGATGAACGCATGGCGGCGCGACTGCGGCAGCAGGCCTTTGCGTGCGTCGACGAGCACGATGGCCAGATCGGCCGTCGAGGCGCCCGTCGCCATGTTGCGCGTGTACTGTTCGTGACCCGGCGTATCGGCGATGATGAACTTGCGCTGCGGCGTCGCAAAGTAGCGGTAGGCAACGTCGATCGTGATGCCCTGCTCGCGCTCAGCACGCAAGCCGTCGGTCAACAACGAGAAATCGATCGGCCCGGTGGAGCGGTTGACGCTCGAATTGCGCACGCTCGCCAACTGGTCTTCATACACGCCGCGAGCTTCATACAGCATGCGGCCAATCAGAGTCGACTTTCCGTCGTCCACACTTCCAGCGGTAGTAAATCGGAGAAGGTCCATTTTAGAAATATCCCTCGCGCTTCTTCAGTTCCATGGATCCTTCGCGGTCATGATCGATCACGCGGTTCTCGCGCTCGGAGCGGCGGAAGGCCACCAGTTCGTCGATAATCTTGGGCAGTGTATCGGAGTCGGACCGGATCGCTCCGGTGCAGTACGTGCAGCCGAGCGAGCGCATTCGCGAGAGCACGGGGACAGGCTTTTCGCCTTCGCGCATGGGCATGTTGTGCTCAATGGGGATGAGCGAGTTGTCACGTACCAGCATCTCGCGCTCCTTGGCAAAATAGAGCGGTACGATGGGAATGTTCTCCAGATGAATGTACTGCCAGATGTCCATCTCGGTCCAGTTGGAAAGCGGGAAGACGCGGATCGATTCGCCCTTGTCCACGCGGGCGTTGTAGATGTTCCAGAGTTCCGGGCGCTGATTCTTGGGATCCCACTGGCCGAACTTATCGCGGAACGAGTAGATGCGCTCCTTGGCGCGGGACTTCTCTTCATCGCGCCGCGCACCGCCGAAAGCGGCATCGTAACCGCCCGCCGCCAGCGCATCGAGCAGGGCGCGGGTCTTAAGCAATCCGCAGCATTTCTCCGTGCCCAGCTTGAACGGGTTGGCGCCATCGGCGATGGCCTGGGTGTTCGTGTGGACGATGAGATCGGCGCCGATGTCCTTGACGAACTGATCGCGGAATTCGATCATCTCCTGGAACTTGTAGGTTGTGTCGACGTGCAGCAACGGGAACGGCAGCTTACCCGGAAAGAATGCTTTCTGCGCCAGGCGCACCATCACGGAGCTGTCCTTACCGATCGAGTAAAGCATCACCGGTTTTTCAAACTCGGCGACCACTTCACGCATGATATGGATGCTCTCGGCCTCAAGGGCGCGCAAATGGGACAATGTACGGGGTTGCATGTCGGATACTTATATTATAGGCTAGCAGAGGAATCATACCAATGTCCATAGGGATTGCAGTAATTGGTCTTTTGGCGTTTCAGTTACAGCATCGCGTGACGAACCCAAAGAGCCCGGCTCCGGAACCCGGGGCGGAGACGCAGTTGATCCCCTCGCTGGTGGAAGGCGTCCACTCGGCGAAAGAATGGAACCAGAAGCGCCGGCCTGAGATCGAGGGACTTTGGAAAAAGATCCTCGGCCAGCCGTCTACCCAACAATACTTCGGCGACATCCGCAAAGCCCGCATTCTCGATACGCAGGAAAAAGAACACTACACCCGAATAATGCTGGAATTGCCGATGGAGACCGGCTTCTATCAGCCCCACCTGCTCCTGCTCCCCAAAGGCCAAGGCAAAGGCCCGTTTCCGGCGGTTGTGTGCTGGACGTCCACCACGCCTGACTACACAGCGCCCGAACAGTGGTGGGGCGAGTGGCTAGCGTCGCATGGCTACGTAGTGCTCACCAGTTGGAGCTTTATCCGCAACTACCGCGATGGCACCAGCTACAAGAACGGAGTCAGCGAGAAACTGTACGAGCGGTTCGGGCACTGGCTACCGATGGGCAAGATGGTCCATGATGCGCAACGCGAAGCGGAATTTCTGCGCTCGCGCAAAGAGGTGGATGCGAAGCGGCTCGGCTTTATGGGCTTCTCCTTGAGCGCCAAAGCAGCGGTCTATGTCGCGGCGTTCGCCAAGGAGTACAAGGCGGTGGTGGCGCTCGATCCGCACATTGCGGTCAACGGTTCCACCAACTGGTTCGCGCCCTGGTATCTCGACTGGCTACATCCGTTCAATGGCGTAACCACACTCGATCTGCTGAATCCCGATAAGGCCCGACCCGGCTTCGAACACGATCACCACGAACTGATGGCCCTCACCGCTCCACGCGCCTTCCTGCTCATTGGCGGCAGCACGAAGCAGGACAACGCCGGCGACTCCGACGACCTGCAAAGCTGGGGCTACGTCAACCGCGCCAAGGAAGTGTACAAACTCCTGGGCGTGCCGGAGCGATTGGAGTTCATCCCAACCGACGACGGCCACCACGCCAACGGACCCAACATCGACCCCGCCTGGCGCAATTTCCTCGAACGCTGGCTGAAGTAGTGCAGCCTTCAGGCTGCGGAGCCGCTCCGGGGACGTAGCTTGCTGCGTCCCCAAAAACGACACGACTTCAAACGAGCGCTGTACGCACAGCCAATCAACAGAGCAAGTAAACTAGGAAGATGCGTTACGCTTGTCTCCTCCTCCTACTCGCCTCAGCCTACGGCCAGGATCTCTCCGGAGCGCGCATCCGCGCCCACGTGAAATTCCTCTCGAGCGACCTGCTCGAAGGCCGCGGAGTCGGCACCCGCGGCGGCGAACTGGCCACAGAGTACATCGCCGCGCAACTCGCCCTTGCCGGTGCAAAACCGGCAGGCGACAACGGAACCTATTTCCAGAAGGTCTCGCTGGTAGGCGTGGAACCGCTGGCCACATCGAAGCTGGAAGCCAGCAGCAAAGGCCGCGTGGCCTCGTTCAAGTGGCTCGACGATTTCGTCGGCAGCACGCTAGGACAGAAAACGCTCGACGAATTCGATGTCGAGACCATCTTCGTCGGCCACGGCATCACCGCGCCGGAATACCAGTGGGACGACTACGCGGGCATCGATGTCCGCGGCAAGATCGTGGTGCTCTTCACCAACGAGCCGCCCTCCAACGATCCGAAGTTCTTCGGCGGCAAAGCCCTCACCTACTACGGCCGCTGGACCTACAAATACGAACAGGCCGCGCGCAAAGGCGCCCTGGGCTGCATCATCGTCCATACCGACGGCACTGCAGGCTATGGCTGGGACGTGGTTCGCAACTCTTGGAGTAAAGAAGATCCGCAGGTGAAACTCGCGCCCGGCCAGCGCGACCTGGCCTTCGCCGGCTGGGTGAGCCGCAGTTCCGGCGAGAAGTTGTTCGGACTTGCCGGCAAGACCCTCGACGAGATGCTCAAGTCCGCCGACACAAGAGGCTTCAAAGCGTTCGCAATGCCCGTGAAAGTGCGGGGCCGCATCCAGACCAGAATTCGCGCAATCGAAACCGCAAACGTCGCGGCGATCTTCCCCGGCACCGATCCGCAATTGAAGAATGAGGCCGTCATCTTCAGCGCCCACTGGGACCACCTTGGGATCGGCGTGCCTGTCAATGGCGATCCCATCTTCAACGGCGCAGTGGATAACGCCTCCGGCTGCGGCATCCTGTTGGAGATCGCCCGGGCGTGGGGAGCGCTGGCCCATAAGCCGCGACGCTCGGCGTTGTTTCTATCCCTCACCGCCGAAGAGAGTGGGCTGCGCGGTTCGGAGTATTATGCCAAACACCCCATTGTGCCGCCGGGCAAGACCGCCCTTGGCTTGAACTTCGACTCGTTCTATCCGTTTGGACGCACCAATGATGTCGTCGTAGTGGGAGCAGAACGCACCACGGCATACCCGCTGGTGGAAGAGGTCGCCCGCCGCTATAAGCTGCAGATCAAACCCGACGCGCATCCTGAGCAGGGTCACTACTACCGGTCAGATCACTTCCCGTTCGCCCAGGCCGGCATCCCGGCCTTTAGCATAGATATGGGCAGCGACTATGCCGGCAAGCCTGCCAGCTATGGCGCAACGCTCTTCGAAGAGTACAACACGAAGCACTATCACCAGCCCTCCGACGAGTACAAGGACTCCTGGGACATGGCAGGCATGGAATTGATCTCGCAATTCGGCTATACACTGGGATTGAATGCGGCGAACACCGAAATGATGCCCACCTGGAAAAAGGGCGATGAGTTTCTCGCCGCACGCGAAAAAAGTGGAGTGAAATAGATGGCCCGCTACTTCTCGTTGAGCGAAGCACAACGCCTGATCCCGGATGTGGAGCGGGCAATCCGTGAAGCGATACGAGTGAAGGCGGACTACCAGGCGGTAGAGACCGAACTGGAGCAGTTCGCCTCGCGCATCCAGATGATGGGTGGTTCGCGCATCAATCGAGACCAGATTCTGCAGCTACGGAAGCGGCGCGAAACGCTGGCCTCATCTTTGCAGCAAGCGATCGAGGCAATCCAGGCCTTCGGCTGCCAGATGAAAGATCTCGACATCGGCCTGATCGACTTCCCCACTCTTTACAAGGGCAATGAAGTTCTGCTGTGCTGGAAGCTCGGCGAAAAGGGCATCTCCTGGTGGCATGGTTTGGAGGAGGGCTTCCGGGGAAGGAAGCCCATCGATGCCGAGTTCATTGCCAGCCACGGCGGCGATAAGACGAACTGATTCGCCTACTCGCCTTTAACCAGCGTGGACGTTGCCCACAGACCGTTGCTGGCCGCGGGAGCACTCGATCCCCAAATCACACCGAAGTCCGCGTCACTGGTGTCCGAACCCCAGATCACACCGAAGTCGTCAGCTCCGTCAACGCTCGAACCCCAGATCACGCCGAAGTCCGCCGAATCCGCGTCTGACCCCCAGATCACGCCCGAACCCCAAATCACGCCGCTTGCCTTCACAAACGACACTTTCCGCGTTGCGCTGATGTAAGTAGTAGCCGGAGAGGCTGCGGAACCCCACCAGATCGACCGGTTGTTGAGTGCCGCCCAGACATCCAGATAACCCGCGCCCACGGTGAAGACGTCGTAGTAACTGGTGTAGGTCACGCCTGTGGTCGCATCAGTGGTGGTTGAACTGGAAGGAAAGCTCTTAGAGGCTGTCTTCATCAGCCGGGCCTTGATAAGATCCGGCGAAAGCCAGGGATTCTGCTGCAACAGCAACGCGGCTGCGGCACTCACGACAGGCGCGGCCATGCTGGTGCCGCTGAGCCTGAAGTAGTTGCTCGCGGTGCTGCTGGTGGCCGTGCTCAGGTAGTAGGATGGGCTGATACGATTGGCTGGATAAAGCGTGTCGAGCGTACCGCCAGCGAACCGTATGCTGCCAATCAGGTTCCCGGGAGCAACCAGGTCCGGCTTGGCGATGTGATCGATCGCCGTCGGCCCCTTGGCACTGTAGCTGGCAAGAGTGTCATCGGCACGGCTTTGGGTCCCATTGGTTTTCATGGCACCAACGGTAATCACATAAGGATCGTTACCCGGAGATGTAATCGTTCCATATCCGGTTCGTCCGCCGTTACCTGCGGCGGCGACAACAACGATGCCCGCCTTCCATGCCGCTTCCACAGCCTGGCAGAGCGGATCGGTCTTGTAGCTTTCACCAATCCCACGGCCCAAAGAGAGATTGATGATGCGAATGTTATAGGTATTCTTGAGAGCAACCGCGCGGGCAATCGCGGCGATCACCTGGCTGTCCGTAGCTGCGCCATTCTTGTCCAGGACTTTCAAATTGACAATGTTGACGCCGGCGGCAAGGCCCGTGAAACGATGAAGGTCGCCATAGACTCCGAGCGCCCCCAAGATCCCCGCGACGTGCGTACCATGCCCATATTCGTCCGCGGTGGTTCCCCCAGTGAAGCTCTCGTTATAGACGATTCGGACCGCGTTGGACCCGCCCTTGTTAAACTCAGGACTCGCCGAAACGCCGCTATCAATCAGGGCAATCCCGATGCCCGTTCCGTCGTAGCCGGATGTGTTTGCGATGTTGGCGTTCACGGCTGCACGCGCCAGGTCCAGAGTCGGACCGACGCGACGGTCAGGGGAGATGTACTTCACATCAGGGTCATTGGCGAGCGTATTCAGCTGAGACTTCGGAAGAGAGTAAGACGCCCCTTGTATCATGCTCATCGGCGTACTCAGTGAACCACCAAGCCCCTGCACTTTCAGATGATGGGCATTGGTGAGCGCTGAGTTGTATTGAACGATCACTTTGGTGGGACCTCCGGACGCAGACTGATCAACGTCGCCTGCTATCTTTGCGTTGCCGGCAAAGAGGCTTCCGGAGAGAGCCAGAACAAAAACAGTAACAAACCGCATGCCTACTACATGGCAAACGATAGTCCACACTTCGGACCTTAGAAATCAGTACCTTAGAGCCATGAGACAAACTGCCGCGAGGACAAAATGTCTCCTCGCGGCGAGATTGGGACAAAATGTCCCAATCGCTACCCGAGCCGCGAACGTGAGAAGGTGCGAAAAAATGCGCTCGCAAGCGAACGGGCAGGCGAAACCGCCAACTGCCACATGGTTTTTGGGGTACGCCAATGTATCCTCGGTGAAATCGTAGCGCGGACATTCATGTCTGCCGCGTCGAGATTCCGAACTCCTGATCTCATGGAATTTGGGTTGACCCAAGTTTGTATACCAACCGCAAATTCGTGCCGGGAAAGGTTGTTTCCGTTTGGGTGAGCTCGTCACATAGGTAGCTTACGGCAGCGTCGTGTGTCGCCTGT